>Ga0306920_100000815_pt1 | contig 37692 bp, 39 predicted proteins | sample flu12Cox44000170_FD_204666 | JGI IMG/M metagenome (GOLD analysis project Ga0306920, IMG submission 204666) | Lab enrichment of tropical soil microbial communities from Luquillo Experimental Forest, Puerto Rico - flux4day.12C.oxic.44.000.170 (v2)... | ecosystem: Environmental > Terrestrial >... | reverse complement strand
CGCAGGATCTGCTCTTCGCTGTGGCCCTTCTTCGGCATTCCCGTGCCCTCCTCAGGCTGCTGCAGAGGACCACACCTCAAGCCCGTTTCTCAACTTATGGCCGGCATACTTTTCGGGTTTTGGGTCACAAGGAGACGGACAGATGAGGCGGAGCAGGTTCGGCTAGGAGCAAAATCATCGGGATCCTGATTTGCCTGCCGCCACGGACTACGAGTCAGTGAGCTGGTTGCGCTGCGATGGTCGGATGCATTTCGATTTCAGCACAGGACGCATTCATGTCCGCCGAAAGAAAGCTTCTCTCGACAATTCGAGAATGGCGCTGCGAGCTGAAGCTCGACGGATTCCCGGGCAATCGGCCGCAAGTCCGGGCGCAGGTCCCAACTTTGGTCGCGCAATCAGAAAGACTTCACCCGCCGCTTTCGTCACGTGACAAAGGCCATTGCCGATTTACCGAATGACACCATCATCGACGGCGAAATTGTCGCCCTCGACGAAAATAGCAAGCCGTCGCAATCTCCTTCAGGGGTTCGGCGATGCCCGAGCAATCGTGTTCTATGCGTTCGACCTGCTCATGCTGCAGGGCAAGGACGTGAGGCTCTGGCGGCTTGAGGACTGCCGCGAACAGCTTCATGAGATTATCCCGACGCTGCCAGACACGATTCGCTATTCGGAAACATTCAACGTGCCGACAAGGATGCTCAATGACGTGGCGCGGGGGTTCACATCCCCCTCTCCGCCAACCAGTCTTGCCTTTGCGTGTCTCCCCCAAGTCGGCCAAACATCACATCCGGGCAGGTTCGTGCCAGATCGGCTTCCATTTCGGCTTCACGCGAAAGTTAACGATTACTCGCATCGGATGCCGTCGGAATCCCACCAATTCTGAAGCGAGACCTATAATCGCGTATCGCCGACGCCGAGTTGAAGGTTGTGGATAAGCGGTTCTTTCAACCCCGCTAACTGAGATGTGCGGGCAGCCTGGACGAACGTGTCCTTGGGTTAGCGGACTCTCTTGGCTCAGTTCCCTACCGCGTGTGATCTTAGTGAAAGAATGGGTCTTAATTTAAGAACCTCCAGATTGATGGTCGTGCGGTTTCTTTCTGACCGACCGGACCCGGTCTGGCTTTCTCGAGATTATTGGGGTCTTTTTCGGCCCTGTTGGGACCGGCCTCGTTTAGTGCGAACAGGCATTCTGCATCCTCACCCAGACTGCCGAATTCCCGCGATTTGTGAAGTTCGAACTCGTTTTCTTTCGGAAAGCCGATCGGGTCGCTTTAGAGCACCAGTGGACCGGCAGTTGAGATAATGCCTTTCAACATGGGAATCATGAACACAGAAGCATCCGCGCCCGCACTGGTCGTAAAAGGGCTCAGCAAGAGTTTCGGCGCTCGGGTCGCGGTCGATGGGATCGGATTCAGCATCGGGGCCGGCGAAATCTACGGTCTGCTCGGGCCTAACGGCGCCGGCAAGACCACTTCGATTTCGATGATCGCCGGAATTCTGGCGCGCGACGCCGGCGAAATCACTATAGACGGCATCGACATTGACGCGGGCCGGGCGGCACGCGCCCTTATCGGGATCGTGCCGCAAGCCATAACCCTCTACCTTGATCTGACCGCTCGCGAAAACCTCGATTTCTGGGGCCGTATGTACGATCTGAGCGGCGCTCCGCTGCGCGAGGCGATCGACGGCGCTCTCGACGCGGTGGGGCTCACCAAGCGTGCTGACGACATCGTCGGCACTTACTCGGGCGGTATGCAGCGGCGGCTGAATCTGGCCTGCGGCATTCTCCATCGGCCGAAACTGCTGATTCTCGACGAACCGACGGTGGGGGTCGACCCGCAGAGCCGCAGCGCAATTTTCGATTTGGTCGAACGGCTGCGGGACGCCGGCACGGCGATTCTCTACACCACGCATTACATGGAAGAAGCGGAGCGCCTGTGCGCCGGAATTGGAATCATCGATTCAGGCCGGCTGATCGCCGAAGGGACACGGGCCAAACTGGTCGCCAACCTGGAGCAGGACACGCGAATCGAGATCGGATTGAGACGCGGCGATTCGCCCGAATGCGCGCAGCGCATCGTCAGCGAGCTCGAGGGCGTGCTAATGGCGACCGTGGAAAACGACCATCTTCACGTAGTGGCCGATCATGGCGCCAATCGCCTGCCGGCGATGCTCACGGCGCTGCTCAACGCCGGCACCATGGCCGAAAGCGTCCGCTTAATCGAGCCGAATCTCGAAGACGTTTTCCTCCGGATGACCGGACGCGCGCTGCGCGACTGATTTCATATGCGACACGCGATCCTAATTTGCCTCAAGGACCTTCGCCAACGGCTTCGCGATCGAACTGCGATCCTGACCGCGATCGGCGCGCCGTTGGCGCTCACCGCACTGATGGGCTTTGCGCTGGGTGGTTCGCACGGAGGGTCCGGGATGCGGCTTTGCATTGCGGACCTGGACCATTCGGAGCAGTCCACCGCATTCGTCGGATTCGTCGAGCGGCCGTCGCTGCAGGGAAAAGTTGTGGTGGAACCGGTCGATTCCGTTCGCGCAGCCGAAAGGATGATCGAGGAGCATCGGGCGGAGTGTGCGGTGGTAATGCGCCCAGGGTTCGCGCGGGCGCTCGCAGGCGGGAATTCGCCACCGGCGGAGATTCTCGCCGCGCGCGGGGAACAATTCGCGATGCTTGCGACGCGCGGCCTCCTGCGCGATTTCATGAACCGCGCAGCCATGCCTCACGATCGCGCGGTCCCCGAAGTGAATCCGTTTTCGGCCGGCGGGCAAATGCGGGTGGTGGATTTCTTCGCGGCGTCGATGACAGTGCTGTTCTTGAATTTCGGAGTGCTGTCCGGAGTCCGCGCGCTGCAGGGGGAAGTCGATTCGCGCACCATCGTACGGCTCATCGCCTCTCCCACACAGCCATACGTGATAGTGGCGGGTAAATTCGCCGCGCTGCTGCTTATCGGCCTTGTGCAGATGGGCACCATGATCGCGGCGACCTCGCTCCTGTTCGGGACACGATGGGGCAACCCAGTGCCCACTGCTGCGCTGGTGTTCACCAGCGTTCTGATGGCGATCGGATTGACCGCGTTCATGATGAGCCTCGCGAACAACGCGGAACAGGGAAACGCGCTGGCAGCGATAGTGATCGTCCTGCTCTCGATCGTCGGCGGACAGTTCCTGCCCCCGCAAGGGCTCCCGGACATCTTCGAGACGCTGACGCGCCTCACGCCGAACGGACAGTCGTTCTTTGGCTTTATCGATTTATCAGCGGCCGGCGCCCATGGGAGCCTGCTCACGGTGGCGCAGCCGCTTGCGGTCACAGCCTTAGTCGGATTGAGCGGCATCGCGCTTGCGGGATTCAGGGCTCGTAAGGCGCTCCAGAGGATGACCTAGCGTGATGCCGCATAGCCTCAACGTCATCTTCGGGGCGGCCGCGGCCGGTGGAGCGGGCGCTGCACGTGACCGCCGGCGTCTCGCGGTGTTGTTTCTGCTGCCGGCGACCGTGATGGGGATTGTGGGATTCGCGATGGGCGGGTACAGCAGCGCATCGTTCGTGGTTGGCATTCTCGATCGGGCGAATACCAGCGAGAGCCGTGCTCTCGCCGCGGCCATCGAATCCAACGAGCAGTTTCGAGTCCGCGACTATACGAACGAAGAACGCCTTCGCATCGCGGTTTTTAGAGGCCGGATGAACGCTGGAATTCTAATTCCGCCCGGTTGGCACGGCGAGCGGAACGTTCCCGTATATTTCTCCAGTGCGAGTTCCACCTCCGCTATCGTGCGAGTCGGTATCGATGCGGAGCTAAGCGGCCTGGCGCGCGGGGGCAATTCGCTTGACGTCGTCATTCGCTATCCGGCGGGCGGGCGCACGGGTCCGCCACGGGTGGGATTCGCGTACACCGCGCCGGCGAACCTGGTGCTGTTCGTGATAATCAACGGCTTCATATCGGCGCTGACTATTCTTCAGCTTCGCGAAAACGGAATTTCGCGCCGGCTGCTGGCCGCGCCGCGCCGGACCTGGGAGCTGTTCGCGATGCTCGCGGTCGCGCCGGCGCAGCAGATGATCGCGCAGGCGGTGTTCCTGATCCTGGCCGCGAGGCTTTTTTTCGGCGTTCATTGGGGCGACACGCCGGGCCTGGTGCTGATCACCGCCGCGGTCACGTGCCTGGGAGTTGCGATCGTTCTCCTGATGGGTACAGTGTTCAGAACCGGGCAGCAGGCGACCTCGCTCGGTCCGTGGATCGGCGTTGCAATCGGAATGCTCGGTGGATGCAGTTGGCCGCTCGAAGTCGTCCCGCCGTTCATGAAAACCGTGGCGCATCTGTCCCCCGCTTCATGGGCGATGGACGCATATCTGGCACTGATCTTCGACCACGCAACCGTTTCTGAAATAGCTCCAGACGCTGCAATCGTCTTCGCGTTTGCGGCAGTGATTGCGATGGCGGGGATAATCCGCCTGCGCCCGCAGTTGTCTCGTTAAATCCTTGCGGAAAGCGAATGAACTCAATCCGAGGAAGGTGATCTTCGTTCCGCTCTTTAGACGGAAGTACCAGTCAGGGATGGAATTTATGTCGTCACAGGCGCGGCCTCAGGCACCGCGATCCCCCGTGCGGTGGTAGATTGCATGATGGGGATATTGGGGTTTATGGCGGGCAAGCCGATGCCGGAATCGGCGTGCGTCAATGCCGAAGAGACGTGCCGACGGGAAAGGCGGTCGTGCTGTGCCTTATGCCCGGCCAACTGAGATGTGCCGTCAACCTAGGCGATCTTGTCTTTGAGCGCCGGGTCACTCCACCTATCTTCTTCCAGGCGCCGCTGACCTGAATCTCGCCCATCAACTTCGATCTCCAAAGGATGGTCGTCATTGGGCGCGAGGCGAAGGGCGGCGCGGCATCCGAGCACCTGACGGCGATTAATGCCGATACCAGAGCGAAGGGCGGCTATAGCCGGCTGCCCCGTGCGCTTTTCCGCAGCTAGACAAGGCATAGTGTCGTGGATTAATTGTTTACCGAGTTCGCGGAAGCGCCTCCTTACGCCGCGCCGACTGTATAGCAGACTATGGCCGTCGCGCCTGCTGAAAGCCGCACACCCGCCCGCCGCCAGACTGCCAACAAATGGCTGGTCGCGATCGCCGTGATGCTGGCGACGACCATGGAGTGGATCGATGGCACTATCGCCAACGTTGCGCTGCTGCATATTCGCGGTAGCCTGTCAGCAGGCGTTGACGAAGCCGCCTGGGTGCTGACTTCTTACATTGTCGCCAATGCGATCATCATACCGCTGACCGGCTGGTGCGGCGCATACTTCGGCCGCAAGCGCTTTTTCATTTCTTCTATTCTGCTGTTTGTATTTGGTTCGCTGATGGCTGGGGCGTCGCCCAACCTGGAAATACTGGTCTTTTGCCGCGTGCTTCAGGGTCTCGGTGGCGGCGCGATGATGCCAATGTCGCAGGCAATCCTGATGGAAACATTTCCGCCGGAGGAGCATGCGGTCGCGATGTCGGTGTGGGGTTTGGGCGCGATGATCGCTCCGGTGGGCGGCCCTATCCTCGGCGGCTGGATCACAGACAACTATAGCTGGCGCTGGATCTTCTATATCAACGTGCCGGTCGGTTTGATCGCTACTGCCATGATGGTGGTGTTCGTGCATGATCCCGCCTACCTGCGCCGTAACATCAAGACGATTGATTGGTGGGGGTTGTGGCTGCTGGTTGCGGGCCTCGCCTGCCTGCAGGTGATGCTGGACAAAGGCGAGCGGCTGGATTGGTTCGACTCACACTTTATCCGGACCCTCACTGCGGTCAGTTCCGTGGGCTTGCTGCTGTTCATAATTCGGGAGTTGCATACCTCGGAGCCGATTGTCGACCTGAGGGTCCTGAATAACCGGACCTTCGCGCTCGGCACGATTTTCACCACGGTCATAATGTTCGGATTGTATGGCACCTATATTCTCATCCCGCTCTTCTGCCAGCAGATTGCCGGCTACACGCCGATGCTGGCGGGGCTGGTGTTATCGATCCAGAGTCTTGGCACGCTGATCTCAATTCTGTTCGCGGGCCGGCTCTTCAATAAAATCGATCCACGGCTTATGGTCACCGCCGGTTGTCTTGCCGGAGGAGTCGGCAGTTGGTACATGACGCAGTTCTACGCCCAGATTGACTTCTGGAACATTGCGATGCCGGGACTTCTGCGCGGTATCGCCTCCGGCTTCATTTTCCTGCCATTGACCACGCTCAGCCTGGGCGCCGTGAGCATGGAGGACATGGGCACCGCCTCGGGGCTGTTCAACATGGTGCGCACCATCGGCGGCAGCGTCGGGATTGCGATTCTGGTGGCGATGCTGACCAGCGGCGCCCAAATTCATCAGAATTATCTCGCTGGTCACCTCGACCTGTTCCGTCTCAATATGCTGCGGTACGCCGATCCTGCCGTGTCCGCTAACCTCGCGCTCCACGGCGGCTCTCCCACGTTGCAGATGATGTATGTGGAGCTTCAGCGACAGGCGGCGGTGATGGCATTCGTCGACGACTTCCGCCTCATCGCTTATATCTTTTTCATCCTGACACCGGTGGCGCTATTCATGCGCAAACCGGCGGCCCAATCCTCGGTACCCGCGAGCCACTAAAAGTTGGAGGGTCCACGCGAAGATCAGCTTCGGTGAAAGCTCTCCGTTATTGGCAATTATCTGGCCGCGGTGCAATGACTCGGTGCGGACTCGGCCAGAACTGCTGCGGCCTGTTTTTCGACTACGGTGCCTTGAAAGAACTCCGGATTGGAGCCGCCCCAGAAGCGCACTGAATTGCCGAAGACGAAATCGCGGAAAGCGTTTTCATCGAGTTGCTGCCGCTCGGCCAGCTCATAGGCCTCCGCCAGAACATTGGTCATTTCTACCACGTCAAAATGGCCAATATCGGAACCCATCATGGGGTGCAGTTTGACCCCGCCGGGGTTCACGTCGGTTCGAAACGCCCAGGCGGTCATTGGATCGTCGACCTCGCAGCCAAAATAGAAGCGGTCGACGAACAAATCCCGGATTTCCTCTGACCGCGTGATGCCACATCGCGCAAAATCATCGACGGGTTCGACATTTCCCGGCGCCTGCCGAAGCGACGCGAGCTGATCGATATACGCGAGTAACGGCTCGGTGCCGTAGCGTCGAAAGGCTTCGGCAACGACCTCAACGTCCAGATTGGCAGGATTAGTGTTTTCAAGAGCCACCCGATTGCGCTTCCTCCAGTGGTTGATCAAATCGTTGTAGAGCATGCAGGCCCATCCGACTCCGCCCTCGAGAAACGCAAACTTGAGTCCCGCAAAGCGCCGTGTCACGCCACCGAGGAAGAGTGATTTGCAGACTGCTTCGCCGGCAGCCGCGAAATGCCCGATATGGTTGTACACATAGTTCGAATACGAGACGCGGGTGCCGATGCCATGCGATGAGGTATGAAAAGTAGGCATCACCCGTAAGGCAACGCACTTGGCCCATACAGGGTCATAGTCGTATTCGCTGTCGAGACCGAGCGAATCGGGCCAGAAAGCATACAAAAGGGCATCGGCCGTTTTTGGCGCAGCGGGGATCGGCCGTCGAATCAAACTTCTCATCAGCGTCACTTTCAGCCCCAGCTTGGTGGCAAACTCGAGTTCCTCAATCGCCTCGGCCGGAGTATGCATCGGGATGCTTGCGGCCGGAATCAGCCGGTCGCCGAGACCGCGAAACAGGTCAGCCGCCATAATGTTGTACGCCCGGTATGCCGCGAGCTGTAGTTCATGATCCCGGATCGCCGCGAAAAACAGTGCGTGATCTGGGTATGCGACGGCGAAGTCGATCCCCATCTCATCCAAGCGCTGGTAAAGCAGACGCGGAAGCATGGCCGTCGCGCGGTCCAGAGAATTCCTTGTCGGAACACCCCACCATGCCGGCTGTGTGATGCGGCGGGCCTGCCGCTCGGCAGGCGTCATGCGTGATGAGCTGCCTGTCCCCGCCAGGTAGTCTTCGCGTCGGAAGCGATCTACCATTGTGGGACCGGCAACGCCGTCGAGGTACTCCAACAGCGTCGGCTCGAATTCGATCCAGTGGCCGTCGGCATCGATCACTGGATGGTTTAGACGACGATGTATCTCGGCAGAGCTAGATTTTCCAGCCATAGGCAACGCCCTTTCACCCCAGAGGAGTGATAAAGCAAGCTCCAAGTTCTCATCATGCTTGTCCCACATCACGGACGATAAGCAGGCCGCCCGGTCTTCGCCGGCCCGACCCTTTGACCCTGGAGGTCGGCGAGATCGAGTATATCGACGAACGCGTCGATCACTCGAGGTCAACTATGACGGTTCTCCGCTAACTTGCGGCTGGTCAGTCCAAGGCGGGTGGGACTCGCAGCGGAATTTCACGATCAGCAGCATTGGCAGGCATAGCTGAGCAATGTCGATACGACGAACAGCACATCGAACTTCGGAGCGTTTAAGCGGTTAATCTCTTGTGAAGTTCTGCGAATCAATCGCAAAATGCGGATACGGCCGCGCGAATCGTTGCGCCAAAATAAGAGACCCAATCTGTTTCCTGGAAGGTCTCAGCGTGCTGCATTTGGGGAGAACTTCAATGCTCTTGCGAACGAAGCGGTCATTCACGCTCTTGCTCGCCCTCGTTGTTTTATGTAGCGCCGCGGCCAGCGGCTCTCTGGCACGAAGCGAAAGCACCAGGGCCGCCACTGCGGTTTTCGCCGGCGGATGTTTCTGGGGCGTTGATGCGGTCTTTAGACATGTCAAAGGCGTTTCCAAAGTGGTCTCCAATACGCAGGAGGAGGCGCGGACACGGCAAATTACGAAACAGTCAGCACCGGAGCCACGGGACACGCCGAATCTGTCGAAGTTACTTATGATCCATCACGGGTATCTTACGAAGATTTGTTGAAAGTCTTCTTCTTGGTGGCTCACGATCCTACCGAGCTGAATCAGCAGGGTCCGGATTCAGGAACTCAGTACAGGTCGGCGATCTTCTACACGAACGACCAACAGAGGAAGATGGCTGACGCCTACATTTCGCAGCTCGATCACCAAAAAGTGTTCTCCGACCCAATCGTAACCGAAGTAGTTCCGCTCAACGGTTTCTTTCCGGCTGAGGCGTATCATCAAAACTACGTGGCGCGCCATCGCGATCAACCATACATCGCCATTAACGACCTGCCTAAACTTGAACGCTTGCAAGGGACTTTTCCCGCCCTTTATCGGCGGTAGCCTGCAATTTTGAGCTATGAAACAACAGCTGCGCGGCCTTATCGTTTGCTGGTACGCAGAGGGCGATTGATCGGCAAGCCCCTGCGTTATCGCTAGTTTCCAAAGACGGCTTTGCAATTGAAAATGGCACATCCGACTGCGAGGATGAGCTGTAACTGCAATCATTCAGTATTCGGAGGACAGGCGTGCTGGAATATCGTAGTTTCAAGGAAATCACTGACCACCCCGGTTTGCGCATTGTGCTGGTTAAGGGCTCGCCTAGCCCCTGGGGTCAGGCGGCCAAGACCATCTTTGAAATCAAAGGTCTCGAGTACGTCGCTGCACCGTGGTTAGGGGGCGAGCCTAACGCCGAGATCGTGGCCTGGGGCGGTGAAGCCAGTGCGCCGATCGTCGCGTGGGCCAAAGAAAAGCCAATCAATCGCTGGATTGACATTCTCTTCTTAGCCGAGCGGCTGGCGCCGAAGCCTTCGCTGGTACCAGCGGACGCGACGCAACGTGCGTTGATGATCGGCCTGTCGCACGAAATCTGCGGGCAGATGGGCATCGGCTGGAATCGGCGTCTACAGCTCTTTGCGCCGGCGTACGCTGCGGGCAGCCCACCGCCCAACATCGCTCTGATGGGCAGCAAATATGGCTATGAGCAAGTCGCCGCAAAAGCGGCAGGTGAACGTATTGCGGGATCATTGAAGGCGCTCGACCAACAGCTCAAATCGCAATACGAGCGCGGTGTTCGCTACTTCATCGGCGACTCTTTGAGCGCTCTCGACATCTATTGGACCGCCTTCGCTAATCTGCTCGACCCCCTACCCAAGGAACAATGTCCGATGTCGGAGGCCTTACGCCCTGCTTTCACCGCTACCGACCCGGTCGTAAAGGCGGCCTTGGACCGGTTGTTGTTGGAGCACCGTTCGCGAATTTTTCAGGCTCACTTTCGCGATCCCATGGAGCTGTAATGCGCGTGCCGCCGCATCGCGCTTCCTAGTTGAGTTGCAGGCAGGCCCCTCCCGGCGGAGTTCGACTGAGTTGCCGCAAGAGGTCGAGCATATAATGTGCTTTATGTGTCTACACCGCAGAGGGAACCTGGAAAACCCTACCAGTGATTTCGCACCCAGGCCGAACGCCCCAGCCGCCGCTTCATCGATTTCTTTACCGCGACTATCCGCAACCGAAACACCGGATGGCATACGCGCGCGGTAAAAAGAGTTTCTGCAGTCTCACTAGGTGAGTGAGCTCCGGCTGTCGCAATCATTTATCGGACGCGAACATCTCTGCGTGTCTTGCAACATAGTCGCGAATATTTGTCGCGGGTCTTCCTATAATCCTCTCGACATCATGCGTGACGCGATCATACCGGTTTGCGGCATGTAGACGGGCCATTGTCAGTAAGTGCTCGAAGACGTGTTCCGGCAACTTGAGCCTTCGAAGCTGGCTATCGCGCCACTGTTCGAACGGCACGTCAAAATAGCGAATGTTCCTGCCGAGCGCTGCCGAATACTCCATCGCGACCTCTGTCATATTTTGCGATTTCGGTCCGGTCAGCTGATAGATCCTGCCAATATGACCCGCCGGACTTGCGAGGATTGTCGCGATAACCTCAGCCACGTCTTCAGCCGCAATCGGTGACGTTCGCCCAGCGCCAAACGGCAGCCGAATGGTGTTGTCTTCTAGGATCGATTTCGCGGCCAGACTTGCGAAGAGGGGATTTTCGAGGAACACGGTAGGACGGACATGCACAACCGGAAGTCCTGACCAATTCAAGGCCTGTTCGGCAAGCCAGTGTTGCCGCTGCTGCGGAGAATCCGTCATGTTTGTCAGGCTCATCTGCGACACTGTCATTTGAGAGATGTTGACGAAGACCTCAACATTGCCGCGCTCACGCGCGGCCGCGGCGGCAATCACGGTTGCCTCCAGGTATGGCGCCGACACCGCCATGCCGAAGTAAATGCGCCGACAACCCTCAAGGGCTCGCACCACATCTGCAGGAAACGTCAAATCGCCGGTGACGACCTCGGCGCCCTCAGCACGCAGCGATGCCGCGCGTTCGTCTTCGCGATGAACCATCGCGCGCACGGGCAGGCCTCGATTGCGCAGGACCCGCACGGCCATACGCCCGACACTGCCTACACCACCGGCCGCGCCGGTTACCAAAATTAGGCTGTCGATTGACAATTATCTATTTCTCCCTTAGCATTTGCCTAACGGGACGAGATACGGGCGTGAATAGAAATAATCTCGTCTCAGGGACTTTGAACCTCCACCCTTCTGCTCTCACATTTAATTCCTCTCTACGAAGTGAATGTCGCCTTGGCGAATGAGATTCTGTTAGGGGTTAGGGGATCAGCGATTGCTATCGGCCTTTGAACACGACTCTGTCGCGAAATCCCTGTGGCCCGTACTCAAGCAGGCCCTGAACACCTGCACGCATGTCCGCGCTGTCAAACAGTGCAGGACCAATCTCGTCGACCACCGCATCAGCCTTGCGTATTCCACCGTCCAAATAGGCGCGGACAATCTTCTTGCCGGCTGCGAAAGCGAGAGTCGCACCACTGGCTAGTCGCTCTGCGAACGCCATTGCCTCTGATTCAAGCTTTTCATCGGGAACAACTCGGTTCACGATGTTCCATCGTTCGAAGGTTGCGGCGTCATATTGGTCGGCAGTGTAGATGAGCTCACGGGCCCGACTGGAGCCGGCGCGTTCTGCTAAGCGTTGAACGCCGCCCAACAGCGTGGTCGTCCCAATCGACGCTTCCACCTGCCCGAAGCGGGCCGAAGACGCCGCCCAAATGAGGTCACATGCCAGTGCCAGTTCGAGACCCGCTGCCATGCATGCCCCCTGGACCGCCGCGATAGTGGGAAACGGCAATTCTTCGAGGTCACCGATCGTTCGGAGGTGGCTGGTGACGCGCTGACGCGCTTCATCCACAGTCCTCCCTCTGAAGGTCGCGACGTCGGCGCCGCCGGAGAAGTGCTTGCCCTCGGCTCGCACCAGGAGACCGCGAAGCGGGAGCTGCATGGCCTGATTCACAGCCACTCGCAGGTCCGCGATCAACTCTTCGTCGAATAGATTGAGCGGTGGATTTGCAAGGGTGAGCAAGCCGAGTGCACCAGAGGTTTCGAAACGTATTTTACTCATCTCTTCTCTCCTGCCGCTTGTAACATCCCGAGCTGTAGCGGGTGTGGCTAGAACATTCGGTCATCGCATCACGGCGCATTCAGTTCTTTGGCAGGGTCAGCACCTTTGCCACTGCAGGCGCTGGCTTCAGTCACCTGATCAAGGTCGTAGCTTCCGGGACGCCGGTCGAGATCGCACCCCGGGGGGATCAGCGGCTTGAATACGATGATCTCCTCTTCAAGGTTGCGCCTGAATGCGAGTGATCTCCTCTTCAACGTCGCGTAGCCGGTCTTTTCCGAAGAAAATCTCGTTGCCGACGTAGAAAGTGGGTGAACCAAAGGTTCCGTGTTCCACCGATTTCTCCGTGTTGTGGAGGAGCTCGTCCTTGATCTCCCGCGTCTCGATCAGCCGAAGAATACTTTCGGCGTCAAATCCTGCATCAGTGAGGACGATGCGAAAGACGGTCGGGTCGTCCATCTTTTTGGGTTCGGCCCACATGTTCCGGTAAATTTCGTCGATGTAGCTTCGGAAAATCCCGAGCCGGCGTGCAGCAATCGCGCCGCGCATTATCATCAGCGTGTTTACAGGAAAATAGGGATTGCTCTGAAAGCCCGTGATCCCGTGTCGCCGGATGAAGCGCTGCGTTTCAAGCCGCTCGTACTCGGGTTTGTTACGGACGCCTCTGAGAGTTTCCGCCGGCGAGCGATTGTTAGTCAGCTTGAATACCCCACCCAGCAGCACCGGCACATATTCGAATTTTACACTGGTGCGCTTCTCGATTTCCGAAATTACCAGATGACTGAGATACGCATTCGGACTACCGAAGTCGAAATGAAATTCCACCGTGACCATGCGGTTCACCATTTTTCGCTGAATGGCCGAATTTCCTGCTCGAAGGTCCACGCGTCGCTCGGCTGCTGGTACAGGTGCCAATATGCTTCGGCTACAGCGTCTGGCCGCATCAGGCGTCCCCGCGGCAAATTCTCCAGCGCCGCATCACCTTCTTGCTCGCGAATGCGTTCGCGCACCCATGCCGTGTCTACCCCGGCGTCGATTATCAGATGGGCTACATGGATATTCTTGGGACCCAGCTCCCGGGCCGCGCTCTCGGCGACGGCCCGCAAGCCGAACTTGGCGCTCGCGAATGCGGCATAGCCAACACCGCCGCGCAAACTTGCAGTGGCACCAGTAAAGAACAGGCAGCCACGCCCACGCGGCAGCATCAGGCGGGCGGCTTCACGTGCTGCCAGGAAGCCGGAATAGCACGCCATCTCCCACACCTTGCGAAACACGCGCTCAGTCGTTTCCACCAGCGGAAAATTCACGTTCGCGCCGATGTTGAAGATGCATACCTCCAGCGGCGCGCACGCGTCCGCATCCTTGATGAAGGACGCGAGCTTGTCTTCTTTGCGCGCGTCCAGCGCTCGCGCAACGGCCCGACCTCCCTTTCCTTCGATCTCGGCAACTAGTGACGCCAACTTGTCGCCGTTGCGGCGTCCGGCGAATATGACAAAACCCTCGGCCGCGAACTTCTTGGCGATGGCGGCGCCGATGAAATCTCCAGCGCCAATCACCGCGACGGTTGCATTTCTTTGCAATTTAACCTTCATAAGTTACCCGCCGAGTGGTACATCGACCGGCTTGCGGGTGGAGCTGCCATGACGCAGGACGATGACCTACCGATGCGGTCTCCGTCCCGGGTCTCGCTCCACGGATAATTGCTCTTCCTCGGCGTTTACGCGACGCGCTCGATTCTCGCAGGGATGTGCTTGTGGAAGGGAGTACCTGCAAACCAGTCCCGATGCCCGGTTGCGGTTAGTTCGTTGGGTGGAACACCATGCAGGAATTCCTGACCTTCGCGATCCGGATACCACAAGCCCGCTCCGTTCGGCAGTGCCACATGACCGGGCAGCATCCGGTCGCTTACATCGACTACCGCTTCGGCGCTCGCACGTTGTGTAATCACGCGTACCCGGCTACCCCTTTGAATTCCAAGTTCGGATGCATCGACCGGGCTCATCCAGAGCGCGCCATGCGGATCTTTGGGACGCCATTTGGGATCCCTGATTATGGTATTGGCTGTGCCTGAGCGTCGTTGGCCTGCAGAGAGTACAAATGGAAACTCTGGATCTGAAGATGGATATTCATCTCGAAGCGATTTGAGCTCAGGAATCAGTTCAGTAATTGTCAAATTGACTCGCCCGCCTGAAAGTTTGCTCCAGGTATCTTCGTAATCAGTTCTGCTGTAGAGGACCCCTGAGCGATTCTTGAAAATGGCGTCGAATAATGCCTCGCCCAGTTCATCTCCTTTCCCCTCGAAGCCAGCGCGCCGGAGCGCTTCGGCATCTTTGCCGGCAAAATTGTGCGCGATGCCCCACAGCGCCGCGGCGGCTTCATTTCCCGCTCCCAGCGATGGACCGAGAGTTTCGTACAGAAGGACAGGCATAATATCGGACAGATTCGGCCGCTCTGAGAGCATCCGCGCCAGCCCTCTTGCGAAGGTGGCTCTGCCCTGGCTCGCCGCTTCGCGCAATGGCCCGACGTCGTTGTCGGTCAAAGCACCAATTTCGCGCACCAGGCGACGATGGATTTCCGCTTCTGGCAGCGTTCCCGGCAGCGGATCGAGAATGGGGGCACGCAGGGTGAAGCTATTTCCCAATTCGTTCTGGTTAAAGATGGGCGCCCCGAAGAAGGTCGCTTCCCAGTTTTCATATTGTGAACAGGCGGGCAGCACGTAATGCGCTTCGCGGGCAGTCTCTGTCATCGCGACGTCGATCACAGCCACGAACTCCAAGGCCCTTATAGCTTCGCGCATCCGCGCGCTGTCCGCGACTGAATGAACGGGATTGGCGCTTTCAATCAGCATCGCGCGGAAACGCTTCGGATGGTCAGTCAGGATCTCGTCCGGAATGACGTTGGTCGGGACCAGGCCGCCGATGATTCGGTGACCGCCCACCGGGCTGGTCTTAGTCGATAGATGGCCGTTGCTTAGTCCGATCAGGCTCGGGTTGCCATTCATCGCTCCCCGCTTTCCGATATTCCCGGTCAAGGCGAACAGCAATTTTTCGAGGTATGAATTGAGGGTGCTATGCAGCGACTGCTCGATGCCGAGGTCCTCGTACACCGAGACGCTGGCCGCTCGCGCAATCCGTCGTGCTACTTCGCGAACCATCTTCTCGTCGAGTCCCGCACGGCCCGAATATTCGCCGACAGGAACTTCGTTGAGCACCTCGAGGATTTCGTCGCTGTTCTGAGTGCAGTCGCGAAGATAGTCGTGCTCGATCAGATCCTCCTGCACCATCACACCCAGGAGCGCCGCCAGGCAGAATGCGTCGGTGCCTGGACGTACACGCATATGGTAATCGGCCATTTCCGCCGTCTCGGTCCGGCCAGGATCGATCACGATGAGCGCTCGGTTGGGGTCGCTCGCAATTTCGCGAAGCACTGGGCGCGCGCGCTGAAAGCCATGCGATTGCCAAGGATTCTTGCCCGCAAATACGGCCACCTCGGCATACGCGAAACTGCCCGACAGGGCGGTGCCGAACATCACGTGGTCCACCCAGAATTCACCGGTCTTCTCCTGGGCCAGAGCATTGGACCGGAACATCGAACCCAGCGCGCGGCGAGTGCAGCTTCCGTAGCTGCCAACCAGGTGGTTTCCCTGGCCGCCTCCGCCGTAATAGAAGATGCTTGCGCCGCCCCATTGGTTGCGAACTTTGAGGAAGCCGGCGGCTACCTCCCGGATGGCCTTGTCCCAGTCGACCTCCTCGAAGGTGCCGTCTGGCCTGCGTCGCAGCGGGGCGGTCAGGCGGTCACGACCATTCTGGTAGAAGTCGATGCGCTGCGCCTTCTCACACGCATAACCTTGCGATGCGACATGATCGCGATTGCCGCGGACCCGCGTGATGCGACGCCCGTCGAGTTTCACCTCGATGCCGCAGTTTAGCGAACACAGAATGCACGCGGTCTTTTGCCATAGATCATTCATTCGATGAAGCTCCGCGCCATAGGGCGCCGTGACCGTTGATCGAATCTATCACTTCCAGTTTGGAATTGAGTCTTGACATACTTCTATTTTGGAACCTAGTATTGAGTCAAGAGCTGGACAAGATCCGAGCATGCGCTGGCAGCAAATCGACACCATGACCTGCTCAATCGCCCGCACCCTGTCGGTGGTGGGCGACCGCTGGACGATGCTGATCATCCGCGACGTGTTTCTCGGGATCCGCAGGTTCGAGGGGATCCAGCAGGACCTCGGCCTGACCCCGCATCGTTTGTCGGACCGTCTGCGCAAGCTGGTGCGCGACGGAATCCTGCGGCGAGTGGCGTACGAAAAGCACCCGCCGCGGTTCGAGTATCGGCTGACAGAAAAAGGAGTTGACCTCTACCCATTGATCGTCGCGTTGATTGAATGGGGCGACCGTTGGATGGCCGGCCGCGCAGGCGTGCCGGTGGAATTGGTCCATCGGCCGTGCGGGCACTCGATCAGGCCGGAACTCATCTGTCCAAGTTGCAAATCCAAAATCGAAGCCCGCGACATGAGCGCACGGCCCGGACCCGCGCTAAAGGGCCGCGCTCTGCCCGGACAACAGACTAATCCCAAGCCGAGAGCATTCGATGACAAGTAGGAGCCTCCCCGATGATCAGAAAATTCGAGTTTGAGGCCCACATTTACGAGTCGCTCAATTGTCTGCCAATGGCGGCACGCAGGAAGCTCGACGCGCTCGGAATCAAGGTTCACCTCGCGCAGTGGGAGCAGTTCGGGCGCGGCGAGCGGTTGATGATCTGCCACGCTCCGGCCGATACGGAGGAGGAGCGAAGCGCGCTTCGCACTTTTATCGAGGAGGTAGCGATCGCACGCACAGGCTCTCCTGCGCAGGTTTTGCTTGAGGAGGTGCGCCAGTCCGCCTCTCCGCCCCCTCACCCGCCGCTAAGTCTGGTACAGAATGCGCGCGCCTTCGGCTTCGAGCTCGACGGCGAGGCGTGGGCAACACTCGACGACGATCAGCGCTATGCCCTGATGAAACTTGGGGATGTGAAGAAGCCGAGCCACAATCTCAAGCCGGCACTTCGGGAATTCTTGAGCAAGGCCTCACAGCAACAGTTATCGAGTCAATCGAGGATGGCTTTCGACTAAAGCGGTTCGGTATGCAAAGCACGGTGGCGCCGGCCCGCCGACGCCCCTGCCGCGGAGTAATGGAGCAATTGACGATTTGGCGGACCTGGCAACTTGCAGGCGCGTTTCCAGTTGCTCGCGCATCGCTGCGAAATCGAATGCAAGGCAATTCCGACAAAAAGAGGTTCCATTCAGCATGAGTCAGAACGCCCCAGTAGCCATAGTAACAGGTGTTGGCCCTGGAACCGGCGCCGCGATTTCACGCCGCTTCTCGCTCGGCGGCTACAAGGTCGCGATGCTCGCTCGTACGCGAGAACGTCTGGAAGCCTTGGAACGCGAACTCTCTAACGCCAAGGGCTATCCCTGTGACGTTACTCAGGAAAGCCAGCTCGATTCGGTGATTGACGCAGTGCGCCGCGAATTGGGTATTCCGAGAGTACTCATCCACAACGCGGTGGGTGGTGCGTTCGGCAATTTCATGGAAATCGAACCGGAAGTGCTCAATCGCAATTTTCAGGTGAACACCATGGCGCTGCTGCATCTGGCTCGGCGGCTCGCGCCTGCTATGGTCGAAGCCGGAGAAGGCGCCATTGTGGCAAGCGGGAACACATCGGCTCTGCGCGGCAAGCCCAACTTTGCAGGTTTCGCTCCCACCAAAGCGGCACAAAGGATCCTTGCCGAAGCCATTGCCCGGGAACTGGGACCCAAAGGTGTACATGTTGCCTACGTCTTAATCGATGCAGTTATCGATCTTGAGTGGACCCGCAAGCGTTTCGCCAACGCACCTGACGACTTCTTCATCAAGCCCGCCGCGATTGCGGACGAAATTTGGCACGTAGTGCACCAGGATCGATCCGCATGGTCCTTCAATCTGGAAATCAGGCCTTATCGCGAAACCTGGTGAGAACCGACAGGAGAATGAGAGCATGAGGCAATTGCGCATATTCTCTTATCTACCGAATCCCAGAATCTGGAAGGCCACAATTGCTGCGCGTCTGGCTGGCGTCGATCTTGAAGTAAGGGGCGCCTCGCCCAAAGAGCTTCGGTCGTGGCTTTGGGACTTCGATGCGCATCCAATCTCTTCTGGTGAGAAAGTCGGCTCCGGAGAAGTGCCTGGCCATGCCGGGTTCAAAGGCCAGCTACACAAGACTGACGCCTTTCTCGATGCCCATCCGTTCGGCACGGTGCCAGCGGCGTTCAGTCCCGACGGCAGCATCGGCATCTTTGAATCGAATAGCATAATGCGGGCGGTCGCGCGGTTGGGTGAGAGCAGGTTTCGCTTGTACGGTAGCGATCCCTACGAATCCTCCAGGATAGACAGCTTCCTGGACGCGAGTCTGGTCTTCGCACGCGACTCGCAAATCTATCTGCTAGCGCTGGCCAGCAAGGCCATATCGGCGGAGATTCACTCGCGTATGCGCGACACGTTTGAGGTTTATATGACGGGAATCAATCGGACCTTGTCGCCAGATCGTGAGTTCATCGTAGGCAACGACATAACGCTGGCGGACATCTGCTTCGTCGCCGAGATCGGCCTGTTTCACAACGAGAGACCGCGCGCGGGGGAGATCGAAAAACTGGGTCTGGAGCCGATCCTAAACTCGCGCATGGACGCTGCCTATCCACGCGCAATGGCTCACTTTGAGAAACTGTCGCACCATTCTGCATTCGCTCCGGACGTGCTCCCGTACCTGGGAAAGATCGAAAGGGCTATACAAGCCAATCGGTAAACGGGGGGTGCCGGTAGGATTACAATGGCTGAGCTGTATCTCGAGGATTTTGCCGTAGGCCAGACCTTTGGCTCCGGCCGGCTACGGATCGAGGAGGAGCGGATTAGAAGCTTTGCCGCCGAATTCGACCCGCAGCCATTTCATCTCGACGCCGCGGCAGCCCGTCACACGATTTTTCACGGTCTGGCAGCCAGTGGCTGGCATACCGCTGCCGTCACAATGCGCCTGCTTGTGGGGAGCGAGCTCAGGCCGGCAGGCGGGATTGTCGGAGCTGGCTTCGATGAGCTCAACTGGCCGCATCCCGTGCGGCCAGGCGATGAGCTGCACCTGGAGAGTGAAGTGCTTGAGGTGCGGCCATCGAAGTCGCGTCCTGATCTGGGGTCAATCAAAGTGAGAACTACAACTTTGAATCAGAATGGCGAGGCCGTGCAGATCTTCATCGCACATCTGCTGGTCCTCCGCCGTCCCCAATAGGCGTTTTTTTCAAACTCCGACATTTACGAGTCGTGTATGTCGCGTGACGCCTATAGATGTGTTCGCGCCAAATACACAGATCAGATACAAGAGCGGTGTTGAAGGCGACTCAATTGGAAATCGTCGCGACGGGCCGCTTCGCTGTAATTATCATCCCAATTCTCAGGAGTCCGAGGTGAAGAAGCGCATATTTTTCAACGCCTTCCATATGAATTGTGTGGTCCATCAGTCGACGGGATTATGGGTTCATCCGGAAGATCAAATGACAAGATACACCGACCTCGAAACCTGGGTGGAATTGGCCAAGTTTTTGGAACGGGGGTGTTTCGATGCGCTTTTTCTGGCTGATGTGATAGGAATCTATGACGTTTATCGCGGTAATCGTGATGCGGCCTTGACCCAAGCCGCTCAGGCCCCGCTCAACGATCCCGCTCTTCTAATTCCTGCGATGGCCTATGCCACGAAGCGTCTTGGCTTCGCCTTTACAAGCTCGATCCTGCAATACCATCCTTATATTTTCGCGCGGCTGGTTTCGACACTCGATCATCTGACCAAGGGGCGTATCGCCTGGAATATTGTAACTACCTATCTGGAAAGCGGCGCGCGCGGTCTCGGCTTGCCGGGACTGCTCGCGCACGACGAACGTTGTGATGCGGCTGAGGATTATGTCGAGCTTTGCTACAAATTGTGGGAGGGGAGTTGGCGCGACGACGCAGTAGTCAAGAATCGAGAGCTCGGTATATACGCTGATCCTGGTAAAATTCGCGCAATTCATCATGACGGCAAGTATTACCGTGGCCATGGCTGTCATCTGTCTGAGCCATCGCCACAACGGACGCCCGTGCTCTACCAGGCCGGCGGATCCCCGCGGGGACGCCAATTCGCCACCCGTCATGCGGAATGCATATTTGTCGGCGGTCTCAATACTACTCGAGTCGGCGAGTCGGTCCGCGCGACCCGCGAACTAGCGCACCAGGCCGGCCGCAATCCGGATGATATACTGTTCTTTCTCTATGCCAAGGTAATTACTGCAGATTCCGAAGCCGCGGTTCAGCGCAAGTATGAAGAGTATCTCGGGAGTGTCAACTATGATGGGGCCATGGCCTTGCTCTGCGGCTGGAGTGGAATCGACTTCAGCAGGTTCGACCCCGATAAGCCAAGGTCTTGTGCTGGAAATACCAAAACCGCATAGGTAGCGAACGCGTCGCGGAGTACTTTTAGATCTTCTTCGGCCAGCGGTCGGACGAGATCAAGGTCTCCTTTCTCGGCCACGAAACTAGGAGTGACGGGAAAGATCGAAATTTTCATCGGTGTTGTTTCTTTCGAAAAACCGGCACTGACAATTTCCGATAATACGTCGGCGGTTCACCTACTTTCTAACGTGGCTTGGATCAACGTGGATGGCAGTATCGATATTCCGGGGAGGCGTGGCCTAAAGCCTGCGCTGACAGACGACGACTTTCTCAAGCCGGAAGCGATTGCAGAAACCTACTGGCACCTCGCCCATCAGGATCCGAGTGCCTGGACACTCGACCTCGACTTGCGTCCGTTCAAGGAGAGATTCTAATAGCTGCCGACCTTGAAGTACGAACCCGGACCAATCATTGCCGACGGCGACTTTGTAATCGTGCATGGGCGCTTCAGCCGCTTCGGTCTCGCGGTGAATTGTATTGCGGCAGAGATACTGCGCACCGACAACGGCATTCTCGTTGAGCACTGGGACGTCATCGGGACGAGGCGACCGAAGAGCAATCGAAGAGCAAAGCGCCGATGTTCGCTCGTGCTTTCCCGTCTATTCCAAACCGTAAAGAACGAATGGATGAGTTGCGTTGCGGCTGGCCGGTGCAAGGCGGTGGAATTCGGAGCGGAATGTCACGATCAGCAGCATTGGCAGGCATAGCTGAGCAATGTCGATACGACGAACAGCACATCGAACTTCGGAGCGTTTAAGCGGTTAATCTCTTGTGAAGTTCTGTGAATCAATCGCAAAATGCGAATACGGCCGCGCGAATCGTTGCGCCAAAATACGAGACTCAGCTGGTTCCTGAAAGTCTTGGAGGTCGCTCCGCTTGGGTCAGCTCGAGTTCTTCCCGTGATAATCCGGCATTTGCCGGGAATACCGGGGTGCCAATCCTGGATGCGGGCGTCCCTGTAGGTTTATCGCAGGGCGTGTTAATTGCTGCTTTGAGAGAGCTGATTTTTGTGGGTTTGGAGTTGTTCTGGTAGTAGGATCCCTTGTATCTCGTGCGCCCACTGCACCACTGACCTTGCTTCATCGTCATCACAAGATGAAGGCATACAGCAATATCGAGCGGCACCGCGAGTGTCGCCGAACCTCTGGAAGGAGCCGCAAATCGCAGCGGATTAGTTCACCGTGTGGATAGTCGCGCTTGCCCTTAGGCGTCCCGTCACCATCGTCGCGATGGCAGCCTTGATGATGCTGCTCGGGCTCGTTGCTTTTTTCACGATGCCGAAGGATATCTTCCCGGCCGTTAACATCCCGGAGATCAATCTGGTCTGGTACTACCCCGGCATGTCCGCGCCCGAGATCGAACAGCGGATCGTCAATATTACCGAACGGGCAGCGTCACAAACCGTCAACGGAATCGACCATATAGAATCAACCTCGTTCACGGGTATCGGCGTAATCAAAATATACATGCAGGAGGGTTCGAGCACGGCCCTCGGCATTTCACAACTGGATTCGGTAACTTCCGCGATTCGCAATATACTTCCGCAGGGAATTGCGCCTCCCACCGTATTGGATTTTAACGCAACCAACGTGCCCATCGCAGATCTGATCGCGACTAGTCAGTCTCTGTCGGACACCGATTTGTACGATTATATGTTCAACTTCGTCGGCTTGTTCCTGTTCACGCAGCCAGGATTGCAAAGCCCGGCTCCCTTCGGTGGCGCCACTCGCCAGATCATGCTTAACCTCGTGCCCGATCGCCTCTACTCGCGGGGCCTGTCCCCACAGGACGTGCTCAATACATTGCAATCATCCAACGTAATCCTACCCGGCGGCACGGTAAAGCTGGGAAATTACGAGTACGCTGTAATGGTGAACGGCAGCCCGGTCAAGGCGGATGAGTTCAATCGGATGCCGATCAAATATCAGAACGGCGCGATGGTATTCGTGAGCGACGTTGCCAAGGCCAGCGATAGTCATGCTGTCCAGACCGACATCGCACGAGTCAATGGCCGGCGCGCCTCGTTCAGATATATTCTCAAACACGCCTCCGCATCGACTTTAAGCGTAATAAATGGAGTCAAGAACGTCATCCCCCGAATCCAGGCTTTGGCGCCGAAGGGGACTCATATTTTCCTCGCATTCGATCAATCCGAATTTGTCAAGGAGTCATTGGTCGATGTTTTCCAGGAGATCTTCATCGCCTCGGCGCTGGTCGGGCTGATGACAATCATTTTTCTCGGATCGTGGCGTAGCACGTTGATCGTAATTACCTCGATTCCGCTGGCGATTATGACTTCCGTCGCGGGACTCTATTTGACTCATAATACTATCAATATCATGACCCTGGGCGGCCTGGCGTTGTCGGTTGGCATGCTTGTTGACGATGCCACGGTAGAGGTTGAAAATATTCATCGCAATCATGCGATGGGAAAACCGCTGGGAGTGGCTATTCTCGACGGTGCCCATCAGATCGCGATGCCTGCCCTGGTTGGCACACTGAGTATCTGTATAGTGTTTTCACCCGTGCTGATGCTGAAGGGAGTCTCCAAGTTCCTCTTCACCCCGCTGGCGTTGGCGGTCGTTTTCGCGATGCTCACGTCTTACCTGCTATCGCGAACGTTGGTGGCCACGATGGCAATTAATCTCCTTCCGGAAGATCCTGAGGAGCAGGGAGCCAGCGGGACGTTTGGCGTCTGGTTGACGAAATTCGAGAGAGGCTTCGATCGCTTCAGGGAGAGCTACCGGCGCGGGTTAACCACCGCACTCGATCATCGCGCCCTTGTGCTGAGCTGTATAGCTGTAATTATTAGTTCGTCGCTGCTGTTGATGCGTGGTGTTGGTGAAGACTTTTTCCCATACGTGGACGCGGGTCAGATCCGGCTGCACGTGCGTGTACCGGCCGGCATTCGGTTAGAAGAAACCGAGAGGTTGCTCGACCAGGTGGAGGGAATTGTACGGCAGATAATTCCCCCGAACGAACTGGATGTGATGACGGATCATATCGGCCTCCCCATCTACTGGGCCTTGCTCTTCTATCAAACCGACAGCATCGGCCCACAGGACGCGGACCTTCAAGTCCAGCTCAAGCCCCGCCATCATCCGAGCCTTCACTATATTGATCAGATACGGAAAGTGGTGGCAGAGCGAATGCCCGGTGTCGCAATTTATGCGCAAGCCGCCGATATCACAAGCCAGGTACTCAATTTTGGCCTTTCTGCGCCTATTGACGTGCAGATTCAGGGCAAAGACGCTGCTGCTTCATATAGCATCGCGCAACGACTGGCGTCGCAAATGATGACTATTCCGGGAGCGGTTGACGTTCGAATTCCTCAACAGTTCGATTATCCGACCTTGATGGTCGATGTCGATCGGAGCAAGGCAATGGAGCTCGGACTGAGTGAATCAGGCGCGGCTCATAGCCTGCTCGACTCTCTGGCTTCGAGCGCGGTCGTCTCGCCGAATAACTGGCTCGACTGGAATAACGGAGTTCAATACAACGTGGCCGTGCAGACGCCTCAGCACGTGGTTTCTTCGATTACGGAATTGCTGAAAACGCCGGTGACTCCGGATAACCACTCGGCCAACAGTGACGTACAGTTCATCGGAAACCTGGCCAGCGTCCAACATATTACCACGCCTATCGGCATTACGCATGACAACGTCCTTAGGGCAATCGATGTGAACTGCGGGGTCGAGGGACGCGACCTTGGTGGGGTCACCGCCGACGTCCAGAACTACATTTCACAAGTCAAGAACATTCCACCCGGGACCGTAATTAACATCAGGGGTCAAAGTCAGGCGATGCGGGAGGCGTTCGGCGACATGGCCAAGGGTCTTATCCTTGCGATCGTGCTCGTCTACCTGCTGATGGCGACCAACTACCAATCCTGGTTCGATCCGCTCCTGATCATGATGGCTTTGCCGGGTGCGTTTGCAGGAGTGCTCTGGATGCTGGTGGTTAGTCATACCACGCTCAATGTCGAATCTTTGATGGGGGCGATCATGGCGGTCGGGGTCGCCACAACCAACGGCAATTTGCTGATCACCTTCGCTAACGAACACATGGAGAAGGAAGGATCGACTCCCGTCGTGGCCGCGATCGAGGCCGGCGCGGCGCGGCTGCGTCCGGTCCTGATGACTGCGCTGGCGATGATTCTTGGCATGTTGCCGATGTCGCTGGCCCTGGGTGCGGGCGGTTCGCAGAATGCGCCGTTGGGACGTGCGGTGATCGGTGGGCTGATAGCCGCCACGTTCATGACACTGATAGTGATTCCGATTGTGTATTCCCTGTTCGGTGGCACGCGGGTGAGCAAGCTTCAGCGTGATGCGCAGATTCGGCGGGTGGTGGAGCAGACGGAAGCAACCAAGGAAGCCCAGCTGTGATTTGTTATTGAAGCCCGGTCATAAATCCGATGAGCGAAAGATCTGAGCCGTATCAGACAAGGTGGACGTTTCACACCTTATGGATCGGTCTCGCTGTGCTCGCGCTGATTGCGGCCCTCAGTGTCGTCGTGGTACGAGGCGAGGCGATTCGCAGCCAGCGCGAAGAACTTGTACGTCAGGTGAGCCGCGGCCGGCCAGTCCTGGTGACGCAACTGATTCGGACACCACAAATAAGGGATATCCTCCTCCCGGGCGAAATCTACGGTTACTACGAGACTCCGATCTACGCGAAGATTCCCGGCTACATAAAGGTCATGTTGGTGGACAAGGGATCGCGTGTGCGCGCGGGCGAACTGGTTGCCATCATCGAATCGCCGGAGACCGATCAACAGACGCGTAACGCCAAAGCGGCATACGACATTGCCGCCCTCACCGATCGCCGCTATCAATCGCTGGTCAGACAACAGGTTGTGCCGCAGCAGGTCGCCGATCAGAGCCATGCGCAAATGTTCGAAACTTACGCAACTTGGCGTTCATACCTGGCAAGCCAGCAATACGAGCGCGTTGTGGCACCCTTTGACGGGGTGATCACCGTTCGGAATCTTCATCCAGGTGCGTTGGTCGGTAGTGCGGCCGCGGCCGGCACGTCAACTCCAGCCATTTACCAAATGGCAACGCTGCAGCCGTTGCGGGTTTACGTCTACCTGCCGCAGCCGCTCTCCCCGCTGGTCCGAGACGGAGATAAAGCTGTGGTTACGGTTAGTGAGTATCCTCAGCGCGATTTCACGGGCACCATCGCGCGTCATCCTGCCGCGCTCGATCAAAGTACGCGCACTATGCAGATCGAGGTAGATCTGCCCAACCGAGACCTGGCTTTGTACCCTGGTATGTACGCCAGCGTCAAAGTTACGGTTCAGGGCAGCAAGCAATCGCCCAAGGTTCCTGACCAGGCCTTAATCTTCGACAACAATGATACTCTCGTGCCGGTAGTTCGTGACAATCGCATTCATTTGGTCAAGGTCAGATTGGGGCTCGACGATGGCACCAACTGCGAGGTCACCCGCGGCCTGAACGGCGATGAGATCGTTGCCCTCGGGATGGGACAAACTGCGCACGAGGGCGAATTGGTCCGGCCGGTCAGCTCCAAGAAGGAGTAAGTCTCGAATCTCGTTTCCACTGTCGCCGAGTTGGTGCTAAGCACAAATGTATGGCACTGACTCAGGTGACCTCCGCGCGAGAGCGAGACCGAACTTCGGCGTTGGCAATCGGCCTGGCTGCCACCATAGTCAGTTGGACATTCGCCGTTGCCTTCGCGCCTGAGAAGTTAGACTCGCTTGCACGCTACTCACCATGGCTTTACGGTCCAGCGGCGACGGCAGCATGGGCACTCTGCAGCGGGATTGCCTACCTTTGGATCTCGCGCGATCGCCGGCAAAGGGTTCCGCTGAACTCACGCCAAGCCTATCGCTGCCGCGAACTCCCGATGGTTGCAACGGCGAGCGGCTGTACGGTCTGCGCGAACCGCGAGGAGAAAAATCGCCTGGGCGCAGTCACCGCCGGCTTCGCGCTCACGATCAGTGGATGGGTGGCAGCATTGTCCTTTATGCCAGACAGTTGGCTTGATTGGCTGACTAAAGCGCCGGCGGGGCTTTATTGTATCGTCTCCATAGTTCTTTGGATTACTCTGAGCGCGGCGATGTACTTAGTCTTCCGCGCCTCGTCCATCAAGTTGCCGTGAGACCCGGCGCCTGACGCGTCTGATTTCCCTTTCTCGGATCGTACCCTTCGATGGCCGTTTGATTTGTAAGGCGCCGTCACAGCCATCATCGAAAGCGCACTTCGCCTGAGTGATGATAAGAGGAAGTGCGTAAGGAGGCGAAAATGAAATACGCTATTGTGACGGGAGGCGCCCGCGGCCTCGGCTTGGGAATCGTGCGCGCGTTACTAGCCCATAAAGTAGTGGATCGGGTAGCAGTGATCGATCGTGCGCTCGTTACGGACGAAGCGCAGATGCATGCGGTGGGGGAAGCGATCACGTCGAAGTTCGGACCGCATCCAGACGTGCTGTGCAACAATGCCGGCGGCGGCGAATCGGGATGGTTCGAAAGCGGACGAGACGCTGCATGGCATAGCGTCGAGATCTGGCGGCGTTACGTCGAGCTGAATCTCAACTCGGTTTACATAGTGTCAAAGGAAATCGTGCCGAGGATGGTCGCGGGGAGCGCGGTTTGCAATACGTCGTCGATTGCGGGGATGTTGGCAACGCCGCTTCTGGCCGCATACGCGGCAGCCAAGGCAGGCGTAATCTCGTACACCCGTACGCTGGCACTGCAATTGGGACCGAAGGGTATCCGGGTCAACGCGGTGGCACCCGGTCTGATCTACACGAAGATTTGGGAGGAGCTGGGTGCAGCTATCGGGGGCGGCGCCGAGGGTGCACGCGGTGCGTTCGATATGGCGGTACGCTCATTGACGCCATTGGGGCGCGAGCAGACTCCAGAGGATATTGGCAAAACCGTCGCCTTTTTGTGTTCGGATCGGGCGGCGAATATCACCGGGCAGGTGGTGGCGGTGGACGGCGGAATCGTACTGGGACGCCCGCCGCAGCGCGGATGATACGATATCGGTTCGGTCGCCTTTTGGTTTGGTCAAGTTTCGGGACTTCGCTAGTTTAGCGGTGCTACCGATTGAGCGCGATCCAATGTCGCGCAGGAGAGACGTCGATGATGGACGCGAAGCTTAGACTCGACATCTACCGCAAGATGGTTCTGAGCCGCAGGCTTGAAGAGCGCATTGCTGAATTGATCAAGAGCGGACAGGCAGGCGGCTTCATGCATCCGGGGGTCGGCCAGGAGGCGCTCCAAGTAGCGGCTATCGCGGCGCTGCGTCCGGATGACTACATGATGTACGCACATCGCGGGGTCGCCTATTGGGTGGCGCGTGGGATTCCGCTCGAGCGCATACTATGCGATCTCGCCGGCAAGGAAGGCGGCACCAACAAGGGACGTGGCGGCGTGATGCACGTCGTCGATCCGAGCCGTGGCGTGCTGGGGGAGAGCGGAACGCTCGGCGGATGCTTTCCGATCGCTACCGGGGCCGGGCTCTCGATCAAGCTCAACAAGCAGAACAAGGTCGTGCTCTGCTTCTTTGGCGACGGAACTTCTAACCGAGGGACATTTCACGAGAGTGCCAACCTGTGTGCAGTGCGAAGGCTGCCGGTAATCTTCCTGTGCGAAAACAACGGTTGGGCGGTCTCAGTGCCGACGACCACGTCCACCGCCAATCCGGATATTGCTGATCGTGCGCAAGGTTACAAGATGCCGGGAAAGACTGTGGATGGTAATGATGTCGCTCAGGTCTACGAAGCGGTAGCGGAGGCCGTGGCGCGCGCCCGCCGCGGTGAAGGTCCCTCGCTCATTGACGCCAAGACGTATCGCCTGTGGGGACACTGGATTGGCGACCCTGATGACTACCGCTCTCGTGAGGAGGTTGAGAAGGAATGGCGACGTGACCCGCTTGTAGCTTATGAGCACAAGCTGATGGCGGAAAAGATCCTGAACGAGGCGGAAGTCGAGAAAATCAACGCCGATGCCAAGACGCAGATTGATCGGGCTGTGGCCATAATGCAGACAGCGCAGTCCCTGACGCCGGAGTCAGCGTTGGAGGATGTGTTCGCCAACTAGATCGAAGCTGGCCGACGGGAAATATTGAAAATGCACACGATCACGTACGCGCGAGCGATCAAAGAGGCGATGGCCGAGGAGATGAGGCGCGATCCCTCGGTTATTTTATATGGCGAGGACGTTGCCAACTTCGGTGGAATCTTCAAAATCACCGCCGGACTCAAGGAAGAGTTCGGTGAGGACCGGGTCTTCGACACACCGATCTCAGAAAATGCGCTCGTCGGTGCAGGAGTCGGTGCTGCGATAACGGGCCTCCGACCGATAGTCGAACTGCAATTCGCCGACTTCCTGTTCACCGCCGCCGACGAAATCGTGCTCAAAGCGGGAATGTGGCGCTATGTACATGGCGGCGCATTCAAGGTGCCGATGGTGGTTCGCTGTCCGTCCGGTGCGGCGGGCGTCGGACCCGAACACGGCCAGTGCCCGGAAGCATTCTTCATGCACACACCCGGTTTGCGTATCGTATCGCCCGCCACTCCCGCCGACGCCAAAGGGCTGCTTAAGAGCGCGATCCGAAGCGATGATCCGGTCCTATACTTTGAACACAAGCTGCTGTACGGAACAAAGGGCGAGGTGTCTGAGGATCCGGATTTGCTGGTGCCGATGGGTGAGGCCGCGATCCGTCGTGAAGGCGATGCGCTGACGTTGGTCGCAATCTCGGCAATGGTGCCCAAGGCGCTAAAAGTGGCCGAGCGCCTGGCCGAGGAAGGTTACAACATCGAGGTGATCGACCCGCGCTCACTAAACCCGTTCGACCGTCCGGCGATAGTTGAGTCCGTAAAGAAGACCGGCAGGATCGTCGTGGCGGAGGAGGCTTACAAGACTCTAGGCGTCGGCGCGGAGATCGGTGCGATGTTGATGGAGGATGCACTGGACTACCTCGACCGGCCGCTCCGTCGCGTAGCGCTGCCCGACGTGCCGATTCCAACCGCATCCGTACTCGAGAAGTTTGTGTTGCCAAACGAGCAGAAGATCTACGACGCGTGCCGCGAACTATTGGCGTAATCTAAAACGTGAGTCCTGTTCGCTTCGGTTCCGCGAGCGACGGTCTCCCTAACAGGGCCGCCTCGGTTTCTTAATGACAGCGATCCAAATGCCCAAGCTTGGGCACACGATGACCGAGGGCAAAGTTATTTGTTGGCACAAGCAACCCGGAGAGGCGGTTCGCCAGGGCGAGGCCATCCTCACAATCGAGACCGACAAGACCGAGGTCGAAATCGAGTCGCCGGTTGCCGGCATGATGGGCGCACACGCCGCGCGCGAGGGCGATACGGTCGCGGTCGGCGGCATGCTGGTAACGTTGCTGGCACCCGGTGAGACCCAACCCGCAGTGAGCACGTCAGCGTCCGCGTCGAGCTCACTATCAGCGCCGCGCTCATTGTCGCCCGCGTCCGATGGCACTATGACTGGGCGACGCACGCTCGCATCGCCACGCGCCCGGCGGCTGGCGGCTGAGCATGGGATCGACCTCGGAGGAATCACTGGTCATGGTACCGACGGTGCAGTGACCGAGGATGACGTACGCGCGGCGATTGGCGCTCTTGCAGCCGCGCCGCCGGCTGCGCGGGCGACGGGCGTGTCCGTAGCGCCCATGGTCGCTGCGCTCGCACCGGCACGCCGCGAAAAGCTCACCCGGATTCAGCAGATCGGGGCTCGCAACCTCGTGGCAAGCTGGCAGAGCGTTCCGCATTTCGTACAAACGGTGCGCGTGGACATGAGCCGGGCGCTCGCCGCTCGCAAGGCCCTCAATGCTCCAGGCCGCAATATTTCTGTGACGGACCTGCTCCTATACGTGGCGGCAAGGGCGCTGACCGAGAACCCACGGGTCAACGCCGCCTTCGCTGACGGCGCGATGTTGATTTACGACCGGGTGAACCTGGGCGTGGCAGTTGATACGCCGGAGGGTCTGGTGGTCCCGGTGGTGCATGACGCACACCAGATGGGCCTCGCGGACTTGAGTGATCGCGTCAAGCAGCTGGTCCAGAAGGCACGCGCGAAGAAGCTTGCGCCTGCGGAGCTGGAAGGGGCGACTTTCACGGTTTCGAATCTGGGTGCCTTCGGCGTCGAGAGCGGCACTCCTGTGATTTTCGCGCCGCAGGCGGCCTTGATGTTCGCAGGGGTGGTGCGCGACGACGTGCTCGCTATCGAGGGTCGGGCGGAGGTCCGGCCGGTAATGCAAATCACGATCGCCTATGACCATCGCGGGATCGACGGTGCGACAGCCGCGCGCTTCACGATCAGAATCAGGCAATTGCTTGAAGCAGCGGAGTTTCCAGGGGTACCCGCGAACGTGCCAGCGCCGGCATTTGCGAAGCGCCAAGTTGCAGTGGAGTTCAACGGCGAGGGACTTCGGACCCGTGTGCGCCACGGCTCGATCGAGTGGGACAATTCAGCCGAAGCGGATGAGGGGCCCGACCCGGTGACATCGTTTATGGGCTCGCTGTGCTCGTGTCTGTTGATGTCGCTGCGAGTGGCAGCCCAGGCGCGCAAATTTGATCTGGCTGCGGCTTCGCTTTCGGGCCGTTGCACCGAGACAGGTCACGTCAAGGCGATTGACCTGGAATTGCGGGTATCCACCTCCGAGCCCGCAGACAAACTTGAGCGGTTGGTTGAGGTCGCCGAACGCGGATGCCATATACGGGCATTGGTGCGCTCTGATTTGCCCGTGACTCTGCGCGTCCTGCGGACCTAAGGCGTACAATCTGTTTCGATTGCACCCACAGCGCCTCCGAGAGAACGTCTCATGAGCGGTAGCAAGCAACATCTCGACGGCAAGACGTGCCTGATAACCGGCGCCACCAACGGGATTGGACGCGTTACCGCGGTGGCATTGGCGGGAATGGGGGCGGAGCTATTTCTGACCTACCGCGATAAAGCACGCGCCGACGAGACGATAGCAGAAATCCGGCAAAAAACAGGCAACGACAAGATTCATCTGCTTGAGGCCGACCTGGGGTCGCAAAGCCAGGTTCGAGTCGCCGCCGCGGAGTTTCTCGCCATGGGAAAGCCGCTACACCTCTTGATCAACAACGCCGGCCTGGGCAACACGAGCAGGACAATAACTGCGGACGGAATCGAAACGGTCTTCGCGGTCAACCACCTCGCCTATTTCCTGCTGACGATGTTGCTGCTCGACTGTATCAAGCGGAGCGCGCCGTCGCGGATCGTGAATGTTGCCTCGGAAGCGCATCGCTTTGGAACGATCAATTTCGATGATCTGGGTGGCGAGCAGCGTTATCGCACACTCGGCGCGTACAGCCAGTCGAAGCTGGCGAATATTCTTTTCACTTACGAGCTGGCCCGGCGCCTGGCTGGCAGCGGGGTTACGGTCAATTGTCTCCATCCGGGCGGTATTGCGAGCGGTCTGTGGACCAACAATGGGCTGTTCGCACAGTTGATCATGAAAGCCGCAAAGCCATTTCTCAAAACACCGGAACAAGGCGCGCGGACAACAATTTATCTGGCCTCTTCTGATGAGGTCGCGGGTGTAACGGGCAAGTATTACGCCGACTGCAAAGAGAAAATCTCCAACCGCGAATCATACGATCTGGACGTGGCCAATCGGCTGTGGGAGGTCAGCGCGCAGATGACCGGCATCGGTGCGTAAATCGACCGGGGTTCCTGCGAGCTGGTCTGTGAGCTGCTGGAGCGTCGCGGCCAGGGCCGTGCGAGAAATCAATATTCGCAACATTATTCCCCACCTAATCAATAGCTATCGCTGGGTTCCGCAAACGGACTCTTCCGTTACGATTCCAGTAGGGTTACAACTCCTAACTAAGTTTCCGTAATAGATAGCGAAACACTCGATCCTCTGAGATCAAGACGCTCCGCGAGAATCGTGTCGTAGCCCGTTTGGATTGAAAGCTTCTCTTTGGGGAGTGAGGGCGTACGAAGGGAGCGTCCGCACGATAGGCACTCCTCCTGGGCGCTCCTCAATCAACAGCCGCCCAACAATAAGAGGGTCGATGCCTGCTCGGGAATAAGAACGGGTGCCTGACGGTCTACTACGCAGTGCGAAAAGGATCGTACAAATCGTCAGCCTTGGGGCCGGAAAGACGGCACCTCTCACCGATGCTATGCGCTGCTATCAGGTAGGCTGCGATGCATACGAAGTACGGCAACGCCGGGAGAAAGCTAAGAATGGATCTGTTCGCTCCTTCTCATTTGCTACTTCTGTTGCTAGTTATTTTGGTGATCTTCGGTCCGAGTAAACTCGGGGACGTTGGTGGTGCGTTAGGCAAGGGTATTCGCGATTTCAAACGCGCGGTCAACCAGCCCGACAACGAACTCGAGAACTAAATAACCTATTATTGCCGCCGGCCGGCCTACATCTCATTCACTCATCAAAGGATTCGCGGTGGATTGAGACCGTTGTGGGCCTCAATCCACATTTTCATCCGAGCGACGGTGCCGGCGAGTGTCCCTGTCTCACTAGTTGCGCGAACTTGTTCAACTCGGCCGCGCTGAGGCTCGACACTGCCCAATAAGCCATTCCGGACTTGATCCAGTGGACGATGTTATATCCTCCGCGCATCTGGCTTGCCGGCAGTGCGTCCGCCACATGTTCGGCGGGCGAAATAAACAGATTTATAATGTGTTGGCGCCGCCGGTACACCACCGCGGCTACAGGACGGTTATCCAGATAGTCCAGGCGGCCTCCAACCAGCGGAAATCCTTCAGGGCTAAAATCTTCGACCGGCGGTGTAAAATTGAGTCTGCCATCGAACCAGGGTTTGACTGTGTGCTGGTTCGAGGAGAGCACGTCCGTGAGATGGTTCCCGTTCAAAGAACGGAGGTGGTCATCAACGACCTCCCGGGCTGTTAGCTCGCCTGCCGACAATCCCGGCGGCAGGACACCCCTTACGATAATCGCAATAAAAAGGACCGCGGCCGCCGCCACCCCTACCCAACTATAACGCCTGAGGGCGAAACCGCGTCCACCTTCGGTGCGGCGTGCATCGCGCAACGCCGTACGTACGCGCCGTTCGAGCGCAGCTGGCGCCTCATGGTACAGGGCGCTATCGGCCAACGCCGTCCGTAAAACGCGGAGGTTCGCTTCGTCGCGTGCGCATGCTACGCAACCAGAGAGGTGGGCCTCGACTTCGAGACTTCGTACCACGTCGAGTTCACTGTCGACGTAAGCATGCAGCAGTGAACGGGCCTCTTCGCAGGTCACTTCAAGACTCCTTTCGGAGCGCGACAGTCAGCGCTCGCTGCAGCCGCTTACGCCCACGCGCCAGCCGGGACATCACGGTCCCGATCGGAACTCCGGCGACTTCAGCGATCTCCTTATAACCCATACCCTCAAGCTCCCGCATTACGACAACCTCGCGGAACTCCTCGGGCAGTTCCTCCAATGCACGGCGCAGCGTCTCACTATCGCGACTCCTTTCCAGCAATAGCTCGGGATTCGCCATCTCGCCCTCAGCAGTATGGATCTCATCGTCGAATTCGGTCTCGCGTTCGCGGCCAGCGCTTCGTTTGAGACGCGAATAACAGGTGTTGCGCACAATCGCGAGCAACCATAAGCGGCCGTCACCACCACGAAAGCCGCCGATAAAACGGAGCGCGCGTAAACAGGCGTCCTGGACCGCATCGGCGGCCTCGTTCTCGTCGCGCATCAGCCAGCGTGCGAGGTTATAGGCGGCGTCGAGATGCGGCAGAATCGCGCGCTCGAAGCGTGAGAATTTGTCTGGCCCCGGCAATCTCGGTTTCTCTCCGCCATCCTTTTACACCACCAGCATTTAGACCGGCGAGGCCCCGATTTTATTCCCCGGCCGTGGAAACAGCGTGCGGCCGGGAATATCTGGACGCGCGCGGCGGTATGGCCTGTTGATGGCAGTCTGACTTTATCGGCACCAGGGCGCCCGAGGAAACGGTGACCTGGTTGCCGGTTGCCGGCAATACACCGCTGCCAAGGAGGCGACGGACTTCAGCCACTTAGAGGCTGAACACGGAGAACAATATGAAGGAGCAAATCGATCGACGGTCGTTCTTGAGAATCGCAGGCATGTCGCTTGGGATCGGCGTGATCTACGAATTCGCGCCGTACCTGGCGCACCGCGCTGAGGCGGGGGCAATCACGGAGTTTTTCAAAAAAGCGAATGGTGAGGCGCCAACGAGCTTCACTTTCGCCCAGTTCAGCGATCCGCACGTTGGTTTTCAGGGGCCGCCCGACCCGCTCGGTACCAGGGCGTTTGAAACAGCAGTCGCATTAATCAACAAAAACGTGCAGCGTCCGGATTTTGTGCTGTTCACCGGCGATCTGACGCATGATGCTGAGAGCCGCGATGTCCACGCGCAGCGGATGCAACTATTCAAGTCGATTGCAGGCCGCATCAACACGCCGGCGCTCCACACCGTCCCGGGTGAGAATGACGCGGCGCTCGACGGCGGAGTGCTCTACCGCGAACATTTCGGCGAAAGTCACTATTCATTCGATCACAAGGGCGTCCATTTTGTCGCGCTTGACAATGTCTCACGCGGCCGTCCCGAGGTTGGCCCTGACCAACTCGCATGGCTCAAGACCGACGTCGCCCGCTTTCCCAGGACCGCGCCGATCGTGGTCTTTACGCATCGGCCACTGTTCGACCTTAAGCCCGAATGGGAATGGTTCACGGCCGACGGCGACGATGTGATGAACGTGCTGGCGCCTTATGAGAACGTCACGGTCTTGTATGGCCATATCCATCGCCGCCATCTCCAGCAGAACGGCAGGGTGAAGCATTATGCGGCACGGTCGCTGATCTTTGCTTTCAACGACCCTGCAACGAACGAGGACAAGAAGCAGCTGCCCTTCGACAAGGATGATCCATTCAAAGAGCTGGGAATTCGCACAGTTACGGATGAAAGAGATGGCGCGGGGCTGGATGTTAATGACGTCGTGCTTGCCCGGGCCGAGTTTTCGGGGCTGTCAGGAATGCAGCAAATCCTGAAGAACAACACTTCAATCGGTGGAGGTTCATCCAATGACGCTGACTAAGAAGCTTGCCGTGTTCGGACTAGTAGGCGGATTGGCTATCTACTTAACGCCAATCTATAGTCGTGCGGAAAGTCCTCAGGTCGTGAAGATCACCGCAAGTAAGTTCCGCTTCACACCCGATCACATCACCTTGCTGAAGGGTCAGCCGGTCACCCTGCAACTGACCAGCAGCGACAGGACTCATGGCTTCCTGATCCGTGCGCTTAAAATCGACACCGATATTAAGCCGGGAACAGTTACCCAGATGACGGTCACCCCAGAGACAGCCGGCACATTTAAGGCGATCTGCGATCACTACTGTGGAGTGGGCCACGGCGGGATGAAAATGACGGTCGTGGTGGAAGAAAATGCGGCGAAATCCTCCTCCGCTGAGCTCTTAAGTGCTGCCAACAGCGCTTCACGCTAGGGAGAAATCTGGACCAATGCAGTCTGAATCCTGCGCCCTGAATGAGGTCTTCGCACTGGTTGTGCGAGGAGAGCTGGTATCGGCTTTTGGTGGCCTGCGAGGGCTTCCCGCGATCGGGGTGTTTGTTACCGGTGCCCCCTTCAAGGCCGATGTTAACCTGCTGGTCCAGGCAACCATGGGCATGGCTTTGATCGCTGGCGCCTTCCTCGCGCGGGCAAAGCGCTACACCGCTCACGGTATCTGCCAATCGGCGGTGCTGCTGCTGAATGTGGCATTAATCGCGTACGTGATGTGGCCGTCCTTTTATACCGAGGTACTGCCGGTCCTGCCGCATCATCTAACGGATGGCTATTATGGCGTTGCATCGGCTCACGGAGTTGCAGCAGTCAGCGCTGAAGTGTTGGGGCTGTATCTCTTACTCGTGGCTGCGACGAACATTCTTCCGGGTCAGCTGCGGGTTCGGAGGTTAAAACTGTGGATGCGAGTCGAGCTGGGACTGTGGTGGATAGGGATAGCTACTGGAGTTCTGATTTACTATGTATGGTACGCGGGGCCCTGATCCCGCACGTATTGAAAGGCTTCCAATCCCGCGGCTTGTGGCCGCTTTACCAGACTATTTGCAGAGTAGCTGTGCTGTTATTGATGCTGTTGACATGAGCCGCGAGCGTTCCAGGCATTTGCTACCTGGTCGAACCGCAACGGCGATGCGCGCATTTTGGTCAGCGAAAGCGAGGTGATCAGACTTGGGCAGGCTTCACGGTCTTGCGCCTAGTGTGATGTCCGGCAAATACGTTAACATGCGGAGTTGCGGATCTGTCATTCCCGCGCGTGGCTGCCGCGCGAGGCGGCTTTTTTTGCCGTCCTGAGCGCAGCGAAGGAAATCGGCCGCGCCGCGACCCTTCACTTCGTTCAGGGCGGCCGAAAGCGGCCGTCCCGGATTCCAGCGGGCTTATTCTGCGGTCAAGTCTCGCCATTCCCGGTTGGTCGATTCAATCTTGATCTCGCTCTCGCGGCTAATAGCTTAGTTGATATCATTGAATTCTTCGAAGTAGACGAGCCTGTCGATGTTATAGCGAGCCGTGAATGAGCCAAGTCTTCGCTCCTTGTGCTCGGCGATGCGGCGCTCGAGATTATTGGTAACGCCTGTGTACAGGGTTCTCGAGAGGCTACTCATTATGTACACGTAGTAAGTCCGGCGCTTACGCATCCAAGTTGCCTGATCGAAACGGCGAAGACCGGGATTCCTCGCGCGCGGCAGCCTGTTTGTGCCGAGGACATAGGTAACATCTGTTCACAGACATAGGTAACACCTAACCGGCATACTGCACCTCCAGAAATGGAGGTGGGGTATGCCGTGGGGAGAGGTTACCCGAGTGTCGTTGCG
>Ga0306920_100000814_pt1 | contig 37769 bp, 29 predicted proteins | sample flu12Cox44000170_FD_204666 | JGI IMG/M metagenome (GOLD analysis project Ga0306920, IMG submission 204666) | Lab enrichment of tropical soil microbial communities from Luquillo Experimental Forest, Puerto Rico - flux4day.12C.oxic.44.000.170 (v2)... | ecosystem: Environmental > Terrestrial >... | reverse complement strand
CGATTTGAGCGCAGCGGTCTGCCGCTGAACGATGTCCTCGAGCTCACGCTTGCTAACCATGAATCACTCCCTACCACAGTTAGGTGCAATGAAGGTAGTGAAGGATATGGGTCTATGAGTTTGATTGCAGACGCAGAACTTGTTTTGGCGAGCGGATGGAATGGCCGCAATTTGATTTCTTTTTTGGACGGTGTCTTGCGTGAGGGTGCGGCCGAAGTGTTGACGGCGATGGCCGTCGCATTGTAAGTAGACATCGATCATAGTTCTCCATGTTGACGGCCTCGGCGATCGCACGCTCGGGGCCGTTTCCTTTGCTGCCAGTTAGTGCAGACCGAATCCCCGGCGCCGGCAGCGACACGCCGGGGCGAGAGCTTAGATCAAGCAGCTTGCGGATCAGCCCCTCGGGTACGCGCATCCAGCCATTCAACGAAATGGCTTTCGCGCACCCCACGCCGGCGCAGACTTAGCTCGACGATCTTGGGACCTTCGCCCCGTTCGATGATGCGGCGCCACGTTGCGAGCGAAACGCCCGCACGGTGCGCGCACTCGGCGAAGGAATTGACGCGGTCGTTATTGCTGGACATCAGGACACCCCAGTGAGTTCCGGTGTCCTGCACTATGGGACAGGTGACGTTCAGAGCCTAAATTCGCGGGTTCTCGCGAATTTATTTTTCCGCGAATTAATTTGGCGAATTTTTTAGCGGACGGCCTCGTTTCGCCGGACCGGCTAGTTTGTCGAACGCGGCGCGTATTAGGTCTCTGTCCTTGCCCAAGCCGTATCCGGCGTTCTTTGCAGCGCGTTCGAGGCCGGCCTTTGTCGGCTTGCGTCCCGCTTCTTTTTCGCCTCTCATGTAGTTGGCTGCGAAAATCAACGTCGACTCTTCATTGAAGTGGCGCTTGCCTTCGACTTGGTCCTGCTCATCCTCAACGATCTCCGCAAACAGGCGCTCTGCCTCTAACTGCCCATAACGCGTAACCGCAGCATTGAAAAAAGCAACCCCCTGACCTTTGAAGGCGGCCCTTTCTTCGGGGGATTCGCCCAGGAAGGTGTGTATAGGCCCAAAACGATCCGACTGGATCGTCGGTGCGTATTGTGGCGCGTATTGTTTAGACGGGCATCCAAACACGACGCGCCTCCGCAAGACGCTCCGCAAAGTGGAGACGCGGCAACCGGTGCGGAAACCGGCGGTTCGGGCTGCAGACCCTAGCCGCGTCGGATGAATTCTAACTCCGGCCGCTTGTGAGCGGAATCACTTTGCGTTTGCTGCCTGTGACGATTGACTCGATATGGTCTGCCCACAGCGCTAGCGCGGCCCGCACCTCTTTCTCGTAAGGCGATCGGTTGTAGACGCCCGCAACGCCGCGACGGTGCCCACTCCGATGGTTCAGTATCTCCTCGACGATGTGCGGCTGCACGCCGAGATCGCCCAAGCCAGAGGCAACGCTGCGCCTGATGTCGTGATGGGTCCAGTGCAGCAGGCCAAGCTTCTCATCGAGCGCGCGCTTGCCGACTGACCAGCCGGTGAAGCCGGCCTTGCTGAAACCGAACAGGACGTCGAGCCCCTCCCTCTTCGGCACCTGGTCGATGATTTCTCGCATCATCGGCAGGATCGGCAAGGTGTGCGCCAAGGCGTTCTTCGACCGCTCCTTCGGCAGCGTCCAGGTGCGTGGGTTGTCAGGATCGTCGAATTCTGACCAACGAATTCCGCCGATTTCAGACCGCCGAGCAGCCGTGAGGATAAGCATCCGGACCGCCTTGCCGTAGTTGTGGTCCTCAACACCGCGCCAGATCGCAGCCAACTCGGCGTCGCTGAGCACGCGGTCGCGAGACTTTGGTGTCTCAGGCTGGAACGCGTCGATCACTGGGTTCGCGTCGACGTAGCCCATCTGCATGGCCCAAGAGAACATAGCCGAGGTCGCCGAACGCAAGGCGATCGCTGACGGCGTTCCGCTGTGCTTATCGGCGGCGACCAACCGCGCGGCGATCTCCTTGCGAGTCACCTTGTCGATGGCGACGCCGTGCAGCGGCTTCAGCCAACTGTTGACATTCCTCTTGCTGCGCCAGTTCTTGCCCCTCTTCTTGTTATTGCCCTCTGAGTCAGGGCGGCGCCCAAGCAGATAATGATGCAGTAAGTCCACTGAGCGTTGCTTGATCTTGCGCTTGGCCGCCTCAGAATCTTTGTGCTCGATGAATTGCTTCGCGACCCACTTGAGACTGAGATCGTCCTTCTCGCGGCGATCCGCTTTGTCGGCCTGCGGATCGCCGCCGAGCTCCACTTTGGCCAGGAGCTTCTTCGCCTCCTTCCGCGCCTCTGCGGCGGTCAGCACATCACCGGACCCAACGATCATGCGCCGCTGCCGTCCGTGAGCTCGGTAGGCGATGATCCAATTGCGGATCACCTTGTCGCCGCTGCCACGTCGCAGCCGAAGGCCAAACCCGGTGAGCTCCTCGTCGAAAAGAATCGTGTCCGACTTATCAGCGGGCAGATGCTTCTTCAGGTCGATGCTCACCGTCGTCAATTTCATGGTAAGAAGCCCCTCTGTTTCCCCAATCGGGAAACCCAGGGGAAACAAATTCGTGTTTCCCCATGAAATTTCCTGCTATCGTTGTATAGCAAGAGTAGCTGAAAAGGCCCGCAAAATAAAGGCTTCTGAGCTGTAGTGAACTCTCTTGAGCTCACTGACTCACTTATACGACGAGAGCAAGAAATAGCCACCACGACGGCCGCGGAGCGCACCACCATGCTGGCCCCGGAAGAGAAACTCAAGCTTGCGACAAAGCCTTACCTTGGCGCCACGGCGCACTTTGCCAACGGCGCCGATAGCCCGCGCGACTTCCTCGAACGCTGTCTCGCTGATTTGGCTGCCCTGGAACCTAAGATCGGCGCCTTCGTGCACCTGAATCTTGTGGGCGCCCGTGCCGCGGCCGACCAATCCACGGCACGCTGGCGCGAGGGCCGCCCGCGCTCGCCGATCGACGGCATGCCGCTCGGCATCAAGGACATCATCGAGACCACGGACATGCCGACCGAGAATGGCTCGCCCCTGTTTGCCGGGTGGCGCTCCGAGCGCGACGGGGCCAGCGTCGCGGCGTTGCGCGAGGCGGGCGCGGTGATCGTCGGCAAGACCGTGACCACGGAATTCGCCGCCACCGAGCCGCGCGGTACGCGCAACCCGCACGATCTGCGCCGCACGCCGGGCGGATCGAGCAGCGGCTCGGCGGCGGCGGTCGCCGCGGGCATGCTCAGCGCCGCGCTCGGCACTCAGGTGATTGGTTCGACCATTCGCCCCGCCAGCTATTGCGGCTGCGTCGGCTTCAAGGCGAGCGTGGGCGCGCTCAACCGCGGCGGCAGCCATGATGGATTGAGCCAGAGCGCCACCGGCGTTCTCGCCGGGACGTTGGAGGACGCGTGGCAAGTCGCCTACGAGATCGCCGTGCGTGCCGGTGGCGATCCCGGCTACCCCGGCCTGTTCGGACCGGCGCGTGCGCCGGCACTCCACAAACCGCAGCGCCTTGTTTTCCTCGAAACCGCGGGCTGGCCGGCCGCATCGCCGGGGGCGAAGGAGGCGATGCACGGCGCATTGGAGCGGATCAGATCGGCCGGAATCGAAGTCATAACAAATAGGGCCGAAAGCAAGGCCGCCGCGGTCGCGGCTGCGATCGAGCAAGCGCGTCCGCTGTCCATGCGCATCAACGCGTGGGAATCGCGCTGGCCGCTCAACACCTACCGCGAGCGGGACGCGAACAAGCTCAGTCGCGCCATGCTCGATCGGCTTGCCGAGGCGGAACGTATGAGCCTCGATCAATACCGGGACGATCTTGCCGAACGCGACAGGGTGCGCGCGTGCTACGCGGAGCTGGCAAACAATTGCGACGCCTGCATCAGTTTGTCGGCGCCGGCAGCGGCGCCTTTGGGGTTGGATTCGACCGGCGACCCGAACTGCACGGTCCATAGCTCATTGCTCGGCGTCCCCGCGATTTCGCTTCCCGTGTTGGCCGATGAGGGCTTGCCGCTCGGTCTGCAGGTCGCCGGTTTCGTCAACGGCGACGCCCGGGCGTTCGCCGTCGCCGCCGCGCTCAAGACGTTGTTTTAGCGTGAGCACGCGGGCAGCGGCAGAGGATCGAAGCGCGGCCCGCTCGTCGACCGCGCTCGCGCGCTACCGCGACGGTGCTGCAAAAAGCCCGCGCGGGTATCGCGACCTGCACGAACATGTGCTTGCGCTTGCCGAGGCAGACCTGCTCGTCGTCGTCGATGAGCCGATCAACAAAGATACCGAAATGCACCCGTTGGTGCGCTGGCAATATCGGGGCGGCATACCCGAACCGCAACGCAAGGCGTTCCTCTTCACGCAGCCCACCGACTCTAAGGGGCAGCGTTTCGATGCGGCGGTGCTGGTGGCGGGCTTGGCGGCAAACCAAGATGTTTACCGCATCGGTTTCGGCAAGCCGCTCGAGGAGATCGGCAGCGCCTGGATCGATGCTATTGCCAATCCGATTCCGCCACGCCTGGTGAGCGACGCGGCTTGTCATGAGGTGGTGAGAATCGGTGAAGAGCTCGAGCGCGCCGGCAATGGCCTCGATGGCCTGCCGGTGCCGATCTCGACGCCCGGATGGGACAACGCCCCCTATCTCTCGGCCGGCCATTACATCACAAAAGATACGGACACCGGCATCCAGAACGTCGGCAACTATCGCGGGCAGCTCAAGGCGCCCCGCCGGCTCGGCATGAATCCGTCGGTCGAGCTGCGCGCCGGCATTTTCGCCCACTGGCAGAAATGCAAGGCGCGCGGCGAGCCGCTTCCGTGCGCAGTCGTGGTCGGCTGCCCGCCGGTGGTCTCTTACGCGTCGGTTCAGAAAATGCCGGAGGGGCTCGACGAGATCGCCGTGGCAGGCGCTCTCGCCGGCGGCCCGATCAACGTCGTGCGGGCAAAGACCGTCGATCTCTTGGTGCCGGCCGAAGCGGAGATCGTGATCGAGGGGCTCATCAACACGGAGATGCTGGAGCCCGAGGCGCCGTTCGGCGAATCGCACGGCTATGTCAACCTGCAGGAATACAACGCGTTCATGGAGGTGACCGCGATCACGCGCCGGCGCAACGCGATCCTCACGTCGTTCATCAGTCAGGTGACGCCGAGCGAATCGAGCGTGATCCGCCGGGTCGCGATGGAACCTGTCTATCTCCATCACCTGCGGAAGGGGCTCGGCATAAAGAGCGTCTTGCACGTCGCCATGCACGAGCCGCTCACCAGCCTCTATGCCGTGATCGCGATCCAGTTCGCGCGCGGCGCCCCGGAATCGGAAATCTGGCGCGCGCTCTATGGCGCCTGCGCCGTGCATCGCTTTGCCGGCAAGTGGATCATTGCCGTCGATGAGGACATCCAGCCCGACAATGCCGACGCGCTGTTCTGGGCAATGTCCTACCGCTGCCAGCCGCAGCACGATTTGAAAGTCGTGCCGCACAAGGATCCCGGCCACGGGCCGCGCGGCCCGCGCGACGGCGGCGAAAGCGCGGCGGTGCTGATCAACGCCACGCTCAAGGGCACCTATGCTCCGGTGGCGCTGCCGCGGCGCGAGTTCATGGAAAGCGCCAAGGCGATCTGGGAACGGCTCGGCCTGCCGCCGCTTACCCCGCAGGCGCCCTGGTACGGCTACGATCTAGGCCATTGGCCGGCGGAGCTTCAGCGGCAAGCAGAGATGGCGGCGAGCAGCGATTATTTCGAGCTTGGCAGAAATCTTGCCAATGAACGGCGCGGCGACGTCGCGATGAACACGCCGGTGCGCAGGAGCGGCGAATAGCGAATTGCGACTAGCGAATAGGGGCACCTAGAAGCTTTTCTATTCGCCATTCGCTACTCGCTATCGATCGCCAGGAGGAAAAATCGTGAAGCTCGCCGTCCCCGACATGATCTCCAATTCGTATTTCCCGGCGATCGCGGCGATCGAGCTCGGCTGCTTCCGGCAGGAAGGGTTGGATGTCGCGCTCGAACTAATCTATCCGGTCGACAAGTGTTACGCCGCGCTGCGCGACGGCGCCGTCGATTTCGTCGGCGGCTCCGCGCATTCCGCGCTTTCGGCATTTCCGCAGTGGCAGGGAGTCAAGCTCATCTGCGCCCAGGCGCAGGGCATGTACTGGTTCCTGGTCGTGCACAAGGATCTTGGCGCCACACGCGGCGATGTCGGCGTCGTGAAAGGACGCCGCATCGGCGCAGCCCCATGGGTCGATCTCGGCTTGCGCCGCTTGCTGATCGAAGCTGGACTCGATCTCGAGCGCGACATGATCACGATCGCGCCGGTGCCCGGCGCGCAAGGCGCCGGGGTGAATTTTGGCGTGACCGCGGCGAAAGCGCTCGAGGACCGCAAGATCGACGGATTCTGGGCGAACGGAATGGGGGCGGAGGTGGCGGTGCGCCGCGGTGTCGGCACCGTCGTGCTCGACGTGCGGCGCGGCGACGGACCAAAGGCATCCTTCAACTATACCATGGCCGCGATCGCAACGAGCGAGCGCCGAATCGAGCGCTCACCCGAGACCGCCGCGGCGGCCGTGCGCGCCATCGTGCGGGCGCATGCGGCGCTCAAGGAGAACGTGGCGCGCGCGACCGAGATCGGCCGCAAGCTGTTTCCGCCCTCCGAGGCCGAGCTGATCGCGGAACTCATTCGCCGCGATCTGCCCTATTACGACGCGTCGATTTCGCGCGATTTCGTCACCGGCATGAACCGGTTCTCCCGCGACGCCGGCATTCTCAGCAACGACGCGCCCTATGAGAGCGTGGTGGCGATGCAGTTTGCGCCCTTGTGGAAAGGCTCTACTCGATCGGCGGCAGGTTGAGCGCGGCATCGACCAGCGCGCCGGCGCGTTTGAAATCGAAATTGCGGTAGACGTTCTGCTTCACCAGGAAAGAAGCACCGCCATAGAACTTTTCGTATTGCTGGTGGCGGCTGCCGAATTCCGAGCCGATGAAATCCCAGGCAAGCCGCATCAGCGCGACCCTGGCCTTGGCATCGGCGGAGCCCGAGCGCATGTAGCGCTCGACATCGCTTGCGGTCTCGCGGCTTTCGAAATCGCGCAGCGAGGAGGGCAGTGTGATCATAGCGGAGCCGGCCAGCTCGCGGATGATCTCGAGCATGCGGCCGTTGAGCTCAGATTGCAGCGCCATCGCCGAATAGAGCGCGGTCCGCGAGGGCCACAGCACGCCATCCGCATCGATCGTCGCCGTGGTTTCATGGGCCAGCAGCATGGTTTCGTACACCGAAACCAGGGCCGCCAGTTCGCCCATCATGATTTGCACCGCCGGGTTGCCGGCATTGCCAGTCATTTCGTTCATGCGTTGGGCGATGCCGATCATGAAGCGCAGTTTTGTCACGTAGCGCACCTGCGCCTGATGATTGCCGTAAAGATGCGACGGCGTCTTCCACCACTGGTCGCGCGATATTTCGATGTTGCGGTAGATGAACACGCGCTCCCACGGCACGAACACGTTGTCGAACACGACATAGCTGTCGGTCTCATCGAACCGGCTCGACAACGGATAATCGAATGCGTTGGTCGCTCCCATCGCGAACGGCCGCCGCGGGTAAAGCTTGAGCCCGGGTGCATTGACCGGCACCACCAGGCAATTGGCGTAATTCTCATCGCCGGGCTGTAGCGGATGGATGCAGCTCAAGTGAATGAGATCGGCGATGGCGCCGGCAGTGGCGAGCTGCTGCGCGCCGGAAATGATGATGCCGTCGTCGCGCTCCTTGACAACGCCGGCGTAGAGCGTCGGATCGCTCTGCTTGTGCGCGGGCTTGCTGCGGTCGATCTGCGGCGGAACGATCGCATAAGCGGCGTAAAGGTGGTTGTCGCGCATGTGCTCGTAACAGGCGACCACGTTGGCCGCGAATTTTTGCCCGCCGGTCACAAATAGGCTTGGCGTTGCTGCGTAGCCGCAGAAGAAACCCGCGACGTGATCGGGCGTGCGTCCCATCAGCCCGAACGTCGCCTCCGCCCAGGTTTCCGAAAACAGGCGCCGCGCGCGCAGGTCGGCGTGGCTGCGCGGAATCTGGTAGGCGCGCAGCACCGGCGCGCCGGTCTTCGGCGAAGGAAATGTCATGCGCTCACGCAGCTCGGGCGCCGCCGCGATGTCGTAGAGCCGCGCGACCGACCGCGCCGCCGCGCGGAACGCGACATGCTTGGTGACATCCTTGACGCGCTCGCCGTCGACGAACACATGCCGGCCGTCGTTGAGCGAGCGCAGATAATCCGAACCGGTTCGCATGAAACAAAGCTCAGCGCGTATTTTCGAAGCTCAACACCTTACGCCATCGCCGATCAGCTCGACCAGCTTCTGCGGGGTGATCGGGGTCTGCGCGATGCGCACGCCGAACGGCGCAAGCGCATCCTCGATGGCGGAGATTATTGCAGCGGCGGCCGGTACCGTGCCGCCCTCGCCGGCGCCCTTGGCGCCGAGCGGATTGAGCGGCGACGGCGTCTGTTTGAAGAGGGTTTTGATCGAAGGCACTTCCATCGCGCTCGGCAGGAGGTAGTCGGCAAACGTGGTCGTGACAGGCTGTGCGCTTTCGTCGAAGCCCATCCATTCCAAGATGGCATTGCCGATGCCGTGCGCCACGCCGCCGTGCACTTGGCCCTCAACCATCATCGGGTTGATCAAGGTCCCGGAGTCCTGCATCGCCACATAATTGATCAGCTTGACTCCCCCGGTCTCGCCGTCGACTTCGATCTCGGCGACATGACAGGCGTTGGCATAGGCCAGCGCATCAGTGCGCCAGTTCACATTGGCATCGAGACCGGGCTCGATATCCGGCGGAAATGCGTAGCCGGGAGCGCCTTTCAAGATGCGCGCGAGCTCGCCGAGTCTAACGGCAAGCTGCGGCGCGCCGACGACCCGCACCTCGCCGTCGACGAGTTCGAGATCGTGCTCGGCCGCTTCCAGCACGTGGCTTGCCAGCTTCTTTGCCTTCTCCGCCACCGCGCGCGATGCCAGCAACACAGACGAGCCGGCGGTCACAGTCTGGCGGCTGGCGAACGCGCCGAGCCCGAGCGACACGCCGCTGGTGTCGCCGGGGACGACCATGATCTCCTCGGCGCGCAGGCCGAGCTCCCCGGCGCAAATTTGCGCGAGCGCGGTACGCAATCCCTGCCCGATCGCGGCGGCGCCGGTGAACACCGATACGCGCCCAGTGTTCGACACGCGCACCAATCCGGATTCAAACGGCCCGCGCCCGGTGCCCTTGATGCCGTGGGCAAGGCCGATGCCGAGATAGCGGCGTTCCTTGCGCGCAGCAGCTTGGCGCCGCGGAAAGTCGTTCCAACCCGCCGCCTCCAGGACCTCGCGCTGACACGCCGGATAGTCGCCGCTGTCGTACTGCATGACGGCACCGGAGCGCGCCTTGAGCGGCTTGGTGTAGGGCATCTTCGCTGCCGGAATGAGGTTGCGGCGGCGCACCTCGGCGCGATCGAGACCGAGTTCGCGCGCGACGCGGTCCATCAGCCGCTCCATGGCAAACGCGGCTTGCGGATAGCCGGCACCGCGCACCGAGGAGACCGGCGTCTTGTTGGTGGCAACGACAGTGATCTCGATGTCGAGGGCGGGAAGCATGTAGGGCCCGCTCAACATGGATGCCGAGTTGTAGGGAATGTTCACGTCCTGCAAGGCATAGGCACCGAGATCGTGAATGAGCCGGCCGCGCACCCCCTGCAGCTTGGCTTCGCCGTCGACCGCGATGTCGATCGACCAATACTGGTCGCGTTCCTGGGCGGCATTGGTGAAATGCTCACGACGGTCTTCGATCCATTTGATCGATCGCTTGAGGAGCTTGGCGGCAGCGACAACGGCGATGTCCTCCGGATAGACGCAAAGCTTGGGACCGAAGCCGCCCCCCACCTCAGGAGTCGCCACCCGCAGCCGGCTTTCGTCGAATCCAACGAGCGCGGTCAACGACTGAAAGAGGTCGTGAGCCTTTTGCGTGGAAGCCCACACGGTAACGGCGTCATCGCGCCATTCGGCAATGAGCCCGCGCCCTTCGATCGGATGCGCGGCGCCGCGATGCTGCCAAAGCTCCTCGTGGAATAAATGCGCGGCCTTGCCGAAGGCGGCTCCGATATCGCCATACGCTACCCTGTAGGTCGCAGCGATGTTGCTGTTGAGCTCGCGGCGCACCTCGGGCGCATCGGTCGTCCCGGCCTGACGACAGTCGGCGACGGCAGGAAGCAGATCGTACTCGACCGCAACCAGCGCCGCGGCATCTTCGGCGCGGTAGCGGCTATCAGCGAGCACGAGCGCGACGGCTTCTCCAACGTAAGAGACTTCGCCGTTGGCGAGCGCGAAGGGCCAGTAGCGGTCGAGCGGCGTACCGGAATTGGAATGGCGCAGCATGCGCCCCTTTGCCAGGACCGGGGCGAGATCATCGAGGGTGAGCACGGCGTGAACGCCGGGCAAAGCGCGTGCCATGCTGCTGTCGATTTTCCGGATCGTGGCATGCGGATGCGGGCTGCGCACGAAGGCGCCGTGCAAAACGCCGGCGACCGCAATGTCATCGACGAAGCGCGCGTCGCCGGTGAGCAGCCGGCCGTCCTCGAGGCGGGGAACAGGCGCTCCAATCAGCGAGCGCATCACGCGCTCCCGGGCGCTTGGTGGGCGCGGCGCATTGCTATTTTGTCATCGCGAGGGCCGCTTTTTCGACCACCACGCGCGGCGTCGCGTAGAGATCGGAAACCAATTGCGCCATCGTTTGGGCGGGAAGCGGATTGACATCCATGCTGAGCTTCTCTGCTTCGCTCAGGAAATCGGGATCACGCATGGTCTTATCGAACGCGGCAACCAACGCCGCACTGCGCTCCGCGGGAATGTCCGGCGGCGCGGCGAACGGCCGTGCCATTTCCTGGCTCGCCAGCAGCAGTTTTAAGATTTGCAGCTGTTCGGGATCCTTGGTCAGTTCGCTTGCTAGCGGGACGTCGGCCAACTCCGGCTGCTTTTTCAGCGCTGCCTGAACGATCACATTGATCTTCTTGTCCGTGAATAACTGCATGTGCCGACTTTTGAGCGTGCTCCAGGACAAGCCGCACAACCCGTCCACCTCGCCGCGCTCCATGGCGAGCACGGTATCGTTGGTGCCGTGATAGCCCGTGACCAGCTTCCACTTGGCGCCGAACACGTTTTTGTAGAGCAGCGCGTACACGTCGGGATCGGCGCCGCTCCCCTCACCCCCCATCGTGATCGGCTTTTCCAATGCGTCCTTCCACTCCTTCACCGGTGATGCATGCCAGGTAACGCAGATGCTGACCTCATTGGTGATGCTGCCGAGCCAGCTGAACTTCGTGCCGTCGAATTGTGCGCTCCCCGGCATGAGCAGCGGGGTCGTTGCGATGGTGCGTCCGAAGGTGCCGAACACGGTCCCATCCTTCGGGGCGGCGGAATAGACGAAATTCGCGGCCCGCAGGCTGCCCGCGCCGGTCATGTTTTGCGGCACGATCGTGGGATGCCCCGGAATGTATTTCCCCATATGCCGGGCGAGCAGTCGGGCGTAGAGATCGTAGCCGCCGCCCACGCTGTAGCCGATGATCAGCGAAATGGTCTTGCCTCTGTAAAAGTCCTCCGCACCGGCCGCGAGTGTCGGTTGCGCAAGCAAGACGAGGATGGCCGCGGCGCAAAATGTCACGCGCGCCGGACGGTTCGGTTGCATTCGGATCTCTACAGTTTGGGAAACAACTGTGGAAATTTCGAGCGCAGTTTCTTGCGCAAATCGGCGCTCACGTCGACGGTAACGGGGAATGTCCCCTTGAGCTTCTTGTCATAAGGGATGCAGGCGTCGATCAGAATCCGATTGTTGAAGTTGCCGGGAAGAAACAACGGATCCCGCTTGGACGCCCAGGCCTTCTGGATCATGTCGATATCGGTGAGCGGATCGAAGCGCGTGCACATGGCCCAGAGCACTTGGTCGAGATCGCCGGCATCGATGTCCTCATCGACCACCACCGTCCACTTGCCGGCATAGGCGCCGCCCTGGCACGAGGCGGCGATATGCAGCGCCTGGCGCGCATGACCGGGATAGCGCTGGCGGATCTGGATCGCGGTGAAGCGCGTGGCGGGGCCGGCTTCGTGGTTCCACACGCCGAGCACTTCGGGAACGCCGCAGGCCTCGAGCGAGCGCCAGATCTGCGCCGCCCCGGCGATGCCCTTGAGCAGGCCGGTCTCGTCAACCGGCTTGTGCTGCGGCGCGCAGGTGAGGATCGGATCATTGCGGTGCAGGATCGTCTTGACGTTGACGTAAGGCCGCTCCTGCGTGTCGTCGGAGTAATAGCCCATCCACTCGCCGAACGGCCCTTCCGGCTTGACCTTGCCGTGGACCGTCTCGCCTTCGATCGCGATCTCGCAATCGGCCGGAATGGGAAAGCCGGTATAAGGCCCGCGCACCACGTCGATGGGCTCACCCCGCAACCCGCCGGCGATCTCGATCTCGCTCACTTCCGGCAGCGGGCTTGAGGACAACATGAACAAGAGCGGATCCTGCCCGCACAGGATCACCACCTTCATCGGCTGTCCACGCTCAAAGTATTTGTCGCGGTGGATGCGGCCGTGCTTGCCCTCGGTAATCTGGCATCCCACGGTCTTGCCGTCGTAGACCTGACTGCGATAGGCGCCGAGATTGATCCAGCCGGAATCGGGATCCTGGGTCATCACGCAGTCGGCAGTGCCGATGAAGCGCGCCTTGTCCAGCTCGTGATGCCGAGGCACCGGGAATTTCAGCACATCAATGTTGTCGCCTTCGATCACGTTCTCGAAAATCGGCCCATCATTCACGAAGCGCGGCGGCAGCGGTTTGAGATCCTGCATCCGAGCGTGATATTTCTGCACGACGTCGACCTTGCGCTCGTATTCGAGCGGCAACCCGAGCGTCAGTGCGATACGCCGCACCGATGAGAGTTGCCCATAGAGCGTGCGGTAGCCGCGCGGATAGCCGGGCACATTGTCGAACAGGATCGCCGGCGCGGTGCCACGGCTCTTTTCCGTGAGCATGTGGGCTATGGCGCCCATCTCCACGTCCCAGCTGGCGCCGTCGACCTTGCGCAGCTCGCCCATTTTGTCGACCTGATCGAGCCAGCCGCGCAGCCCGCGATACTGCATGCGCTCCCTGGAAACGGTCTCGGTGCGGGCCATGCCTCTCTCCATCGCAGATCGCGCCTTATAACCTCTCGCCCAATGCCGGCAAAGTGCGCGGCTCAATCTTGCCGCAGAGCCAGCGGCTGACTTGGGGCCCCCAATAAGGTTAGCGAAATCTTACTCACAGCGTCGGCGGCGCCGTCCTTTGGACCTCGCAGCGCCCACTTTTCTCCTTATTCGACAATAAAATTCGCGTGGGATCGTCGGGGAAAATCGATCTCACATCGGGGGGTCGCTTGCTTCGTCTGGCGTGCAACGTGCGGCGGTTAACGCCGCTTGCGAGGCCGTTTGAGCTGAATCGGGCGACGGGGTTGGGGGAACTCATTTGGTCGCACAGTCGGTCGCAGTGATGCGTCGTCCGCGCGGCCCGCCCGCACGACGACAGGCTCCCGTAAGATTACCGCCATCATCACGCCGGCCGACGGCCGCGCCACAGTTTGAACTCGCCCCATCGCTGCGCCGCTCGGCCAATGCGCTGAGCACGGTCGTGCTCGCCCATCGCGCACTGGGGTTCAAGCTCGCCGGCTTTGCGCTCGCCGTGGCGGTCGTCGCGCTGATCAATCAGCAACTGGGCCAGCACGCCGAGCCCGTTGTGGAGACCACCCATAACGAGACGGTGGTCTATCGTCAGCCAGCATCCCGCCCGACCTACGTGCAGGCGGAGGTCTCCGATCTCATGACCGACGATGAGGACGAGGCGGTCCCCTATTATCCGCGGTCGGTTCAAACCATTCGTTTCGTCAATCCCAATTCGAAAGAAGCCAACCGGGCGCCCGCGTCGGCGGGCGACTCAACGCGGCTTGCGTCGCGCGAGGCGGTGGAACCGCAACCGATGGTGCGGGTGCACGGCTTCGTTGCCTTCCCGGCCAAGCAGGAGCCTGATGCCGCGATACCGACCGTCTCACCACGCAAGCGGGACGGCGGGTTCATGGATGAAGTCGACGATTATCTGTGGGAGGTCTACCAGCGATTGCCGGTCAAGAAGGATTCGACGGGCGACTTCAGCTGGAAAGATGTGGCCGCTGCCCAGCGCATGGCCGTCGGCTTGCAGGATTACGTGATCGGCGGGATGGACCCGCACTTCCGCGAGCAGCTCTACCACGCCGGGCGCGCCATGGACGCGGCCGGCGTCCAGTGGTCGATGCTGAGCGCGTTCCGCGACGACTATCGCCAGCGCCTCGCGTCAGGCTTCAAGGCCAGCATCGGCAATTCGCTGCACGGCGGCAGTCGGCGCACCGGCGGTTACGGCCATGGCCGCGCCATCGACATCACCAGCGCTGACGGCAACAACGCGGAAGTGGTTTGGGAGTGGATCGACAAGCACGGCGGCGAATACGGACTGCGCCGGCCCATGCCGGGACCCGATCCCGCCCACATCCAGCAGACCGCGGACACGCACAAGATCGTGTTCGCCCAGCACAACAAACGCATCAAGTCTGCGAGCAACAATATGCGGCGGCGCCACGCCGGCGGCGCGAAGAAGATCAAATTGGCGCGCGCACGCTGATCGCGCCTAGCAGTGGTCATGCCCGGCCTTGCGCCGGACACCCATCAAAAAATTTGAGTTGAAGCGATGGAATTGCCGGGTCACCAGCGCATTTACGCGCGTCCATAGCCCGTCGAAGACGGGCGTAAACGCCCTTATGGACGCGCTATGCCCGGCAATGACGATGCGGGTGCGTTCGCGCTAGCGTCCGTTCACGTCCGCGGCAGGACGTGCGCCCATTTCGCGCGAACCTTGGCGTCGAGCTCCTTGCTGGAGCGCGCCACCTTGGGGAAGGTGTCGCGCCGCGACCATGGCCGACACGCGTCGATAACGATACGCGCGTTGCGTGGATCGTCACTGCCATAGGCCATCGGATCAAGCACCGTGCTCCAGCAGCCGCGCAGAATTTCCAGCCCCTCGCGCGGCTCGAAACGCGTGCAGATGGCCCACACCACCTGGTCCATGTCGGCGGGATCGATATCATCGTCGACCACGACCACAACCCGGTTGGCATAAGCGCCGGCGTGACATTGCGAGGCGATCAGCCCGGCCTGCTTGGCGTGTCCTGCGTATTGCTGCTTGATCGCGACGGTTAGCCAGAGGCGGCTGCCGCCCGCCGGATGCGCCCACACGCCTTTCACCTCGGGGATGCCAGCGGCTTCCAACTGGTTCCACACGGCGCCGGAACGGTAGGTGCCCCGATAGAAGGAGTCATCGTCGGGCGGAATGGCGGGAACGGCGCCGAGCAGGATCGGATCGTTGCGATGCATCAGCGTCTCGATGCGGATCGCCGGCTCCTTCTTCTGGCCGCCGGCGTAATAGCCGGTCCATTCCCCGAGCGGACCTTCGTCGAGCAGGTCATTCGGATGAATGAAGCCTTCAAACGCGATCTCCGCGTGCGCCGGAATGGGCAGGCCCGTCCGCGGTCCCTTGATCACCTCGATCGGCTCGCCGATCAGGCCCCCAGCCACGTCGTATTCGTTCTTGCCGTATGGAATCTCCAACCCGCCCACCATGAACAGCGCCGGATGCATGCCCGCCACCACGGCTACCGGGCATGGCTCGCCGCGCTCGTGATAGCGGCGCTTGATCAGATCGCCGTGCTTGCCCTTCGAGCACATGACCGTCGCCACGCCCGGCCCTTGCGATTGCACACGATAGGCGCCGTAATTGATCCAACCGGTGTCGGCGTCCTTCATGATCACCATGCAGCCGGTGCCGATGTAATAGCCGCCGTCGTGCTCGTGCCAGCGCGGCGTCGGAATTTTCTGGATGTTCACGTCCTTTCCGCTGCTCACGTTCTCGAGCAGCGGCCCGCTCTCGACCGTCACCGGCGCGATGCTCTTCGCCTCTCGCATGTATTTGCGCCAATAGGAGACGAGCTCGATCGGGGATCCGTCGACCGGCATGCCAACAGTGAGATTGATGCGCCGGACCGAGGTAAGGATGTTCGCGAGAATGCGGTAGCCGCGTGGGTAACCGGGAATGTCGTCGAACAGAACCGCAGGATTGCCCATCCTGCGCATGTAGAGATCGACGATGCCGCCGATTTCCGCCTCGCGCTCGGCCCCGCTGACGTCCTGCACCTCGCCGGCAGCTCGCAATTGCTCGAGCCACGTGCGCAGATCCTGCCGGGACGGCCTGCTTGCGGCTCGAGGCGCCTGCTTCTCGGTGCGCTTGGCGCGTTCCACATTGGTTAGGGTCATCGGCATTCCTCGCATCACGCTTCGCCGCACTCTACCCCTTGGGCGCCGGCCGTTCAAAATCTCTTTCAGCCGCTGCGGCGTCACCGGCAGCTGCGTCACGGCGCCGGGCATGCCGAGCGCGTCGTCGATGGCGGAGGCGATCGCCGCGCCGACCCCGGTGATGCCGCTCTCGCCGGCCCCTTTGATGCCGAGCGGATTGAGCGGGCTCTGGTAATCCTCGCGCAGGATCACGTCCACGTCCGGCGTCTCGCGCGCCGTCGGCATCAGATAGTCGGCGAACGTGGTGGCAAGCGGATCACCGCGCTCGTTGTAGCTGAACTCCTCGAGCAGCGCGCCGCCGAGGCCTTGGGCGAAGCCGCCGACGATCTGTCCCTTGACCAGCGCCGGATTGATGGCGCGGCCGATGTCGTAGGCGATGACGTACCGCTCGACGTGCGCGGCGCCGGTTTCGCGATCGACTTTGACCACGGCGAAATGAATTCCGTAGGGATAGACCTGGTGGGCAACGCGAAACCAGCCTTCGGCGGAGAGCCCGGGCTCACGGTCGCCCAGCACCTTCGAGGTCGGCGCCAACTGCTCGGCGATTGCAGCGAGGCTGATCGAGGGCCCGGACGGCTGGTCCGTGCGCACCACCTTGCCATCGACGAGGTCGAGCGCGTCGCGCGGCGCCTGCAGCAGCTCGGCCGCGACCTCGATTGCTTTGGCGCGGAGATTGACCGCGCCGTTATGTGTGGCTGAAGCGGTCATCACGGTCGCGCGCGAGGCATGCGCGCCGATGCCGTAGGCGATCCGATCGGTTTGTCCATGGCTGACGCGCACCCGGCGGTAGTCGACGCCGAGCGTTTCCGCGCAAACCTGCGCCATCACAGTCTCGAACCCTTGACCGAGGGACGCGCCGCCGGTGACGAGCTCCACGGCGCCGGTGGTGTCCACCTCGATGCGCACGCCGTCGGCGGGGCCGAGGCCGCTCTTCTCGACGAACATGGCAAAGCCGGCGCCCACCGCCTCGCCACCGGCGCGCCGGCGGGCAAGCTCGTTCTTGAGCTTGGGCCAATCCAGTTTCGTGAGCAGCCGATCGAGCAGCCCGACGTAATCGCCGGAATCGTATTCGATCTCCTCGCCCAACGCTTCCAACGGCCGGTGATACGGCATTTCGCCTGAACCGATCGCATTGCGCCGCCGGATCTCGTTGGCATCGACGCCAAGCTTGGTCGCGATCGCATCGATGAGCCGCTCGCGCACGAAGGTCGTCTCGTAGCGGCCCGGCGCGCGGTAGGTGGCGGCGGGCGTCTTGTTGGTCAGGCGGAAATGGCCGACCGCGCGATAGGCAGGCACCCGGTACGGACCGGGCAGGATGCCTGCGGTCATGTGCACGACGCGCGCGGCGTGGGTGCGCACATAGGCGCCCTGGTCGTGGAAATAGCGGTCGTCGATGGCGAGGATGCGGCCCTCGCAGTCGATGGCGGCGCGGATGTGGTGCAGCTGCTGGCGCGAATGATTGGCGGCGATCAGATGCTCGCGCCGGTCCTCCAGCCACTTCACCGGGCGGCGCAGCCGCACGGCGGCAACGCAGACCAGCACGTCTTCCGGATAAAGCTCGCCGCGGATGCCGAAGCCGCCACCCACATGGGACTCGTGCACGTGAATTGAGGAAGGCGGAAGATTGAGCATGCGCGCCAGCAGATCGCGGTTGCGATGGGGCACCTTGGCGGCGCCGTGCAATTCAAGAATGTCGCGGGAAAAGTCGTAGCGGCCGATGGCGCCGCGCGCCTCCAACGGCACGCCGGAGTGGCGGCCGATCGCGAGCTTTAGCTCCACCACCGTGGGCGCGGCGGCAAGCGCCGCATCGACGTCGCCATAGCCCTGGCGGATGACGGAGACTTCGGTGTTGCGGCCTTCCGCGAATTCAACGGGCTCGGCGTCGGCCGCGAGCAGCGCCGGCAGCTCGAAAATCTCGACCGTTACCAAGTCAGCGGCGTCCTCCGCGACATACGCGTCCTCCGCGAAAACTGCCGCAATCGGCTCGCCGACGTAGCGCACTTGGTCCGTCGCCAGCACCGGCTGCCGGTACGGCTCGAGCGCCGGGATGCGCCCTTCGCGAAAATCGATCGGCGGCACGTCCGTGATGTCGGCGGCGGTCCACACCGCGACGACGCCGGAAAGGGCGCCCGCCGCCGTCGTGTCGATTGCCGCGATCGTGCCGTGCGCATGGTTCGAGCGAACGATGCGCATGTGCAGCTGGTGCGGGAAGCCGATGTCGCCGGCGTAGCGTCCCTGGCCCTGAACCAGGGGAGGATCTTCGAGACGCGCGACCGATTGTCCGATCCATTTGTTGTTGCCGCTCGTCATCGGCCCGCGCCCATCTTGACGGCGGCAGCGCGCACCGCCTTGACGATGTTCTGGTAACCGGTGCAGCGGCAGAGGTTGGATGCGAGCAAATCGAGGAGGTCGTCGTCGCTGATATTCGGGTCGCGCTCGAGCACCCCTGCCGCCAACATCAGAAACCCGGGCGTGCAAAAGCCGCATTGCAGGCCGTGGTGATCGATGAACGCCTGCTGCAGCGGGTGCAGTTCGTCGCCATTCGCCAGGCCTTCCACGGTCCGGATCTGGCACCCTTCGGCCTGCACCGCGAACATCAGGCACGAGCGTACCGGTTCGCCGTCGAGCAGCACCGTGCAGGCGCCGCAGATCCCGTGCTCACAGCCGATATGGGTTCCGGTCTGGCCGCAATCGTCGCGGATCGCATCGACCAGCGTGCGACGCGGATCGACGCGGATGGCATGGGTGCATCCGTTGATGGTGAGCGTGATCTCGCGCTTCTCGCTCATGCGACGGCTCGCTCCAGCGCGCGGCGCGTGACCGTACGCGCGAGGTCGCGGCGGTACTCCGCGCTGGTGATGGCGTCCTCGAGCGGATCCACGGCTTGCGCGACCGCCTCGGCCGCCGTCTCAAAGGCCGCACGATCGGGCGCGCGTCCGGCGAGCGCCTGCTCGGCCAGCGCGATGCGACGCGGCTGCGCCTCGATGCCGCCGACCGCAATGCGCGGCTCGGTAACCTTGCCGTCATTCACGCGAAACGCGACGAGCGCCATGCCGAGCGCAAAATCGCCGGCGCGACGGCTGAACTCGTAGAAACCGAAGCGGGTATCCGTGGGCAGGAGCGGCAGCCGCACTTGCGACAGGAGTTCGTCATCTTCCAGCGCGGTCGTCATAATGCCGCGAAAGAAATCCCCTGCCGCAATGGTCCGCCTGCCACGCGTGCTTTGGGCGACCATGTCAGCGCCGAGCGCAGTCGCGACCAGACACCATTCGGAGGCGGGATCCGCGTGAGCGATGCTGCCGCAGAACGTCCCGCGAATGCGGATGGGATAATGGCCGATGTGGCGTACCACCGTGGCAAGCAGTTTTCCCAGCGGTCCATCGACAACCGGCTGGTGGAATGCGGCATGGCGCACGCAGGCACCGATGCAGAGGCGATCGCCCTCGACGGCAAGCCGGCGCAGCGCCTGCACCCCATTGATGTCCACGAGGTGGGCCGGACGCGCCAGCCGAAACGCCATGATCGGCACCAGGCTTTGTCCGCCCGCGAGCACGCGGCCGTCGTCGGACGCAACCTCGCCGAGCGTCTCGACCGCTTCTTCGATGCTCTTGGGTGCGTGGTAGCGAAACGGCGCCGGCTTCATCGTTCTTCACCGCAGACACGCAAGTGTTGCGAACCCGAAGTTCGCACACCCCGTGCCGCAAGCGCGTTTGCGAACTTCGGGTTCAAAAGCGGCACTAAAATCATAACGTTGCTAGTGTCCCTTTGATTCCGAAGTTCGCATTCGAGGGTGCCGCCAGACTGTGCGAACTTCGGAATCGGGACACTCGTGTCCCTTTTGACTCCGAAGATCGCAATCGAGGGTGCCGCCAGACTGTGCGAGCTTCGGGATCGGGACACTAGCCGGCGAAGCAAGCAGCAACCATGATCGCGCGTGCGTCCCAGATTTGGGAAAGCGTGTTTTTTTTGGATTGATGCACAGTTGCTGCTATATGTAAAGCAGTCGCGTCCGCACACACTTGGCGCCAAGATGAAACCGCCGCCCTTCCGCTATCACGATCCGAAATCCGTCGACGAGACCATCGGCCTGCTCGGCAGTTTGGAGAACGCCAAGCTGCTGGCGGGCGGGCAATCGCTCATGCCGATGCTGAACATGCGCTTCGTGCTGCCCGATCACGTCATCGATCTCAATCGGGTCGAAGGTCTCTCCTACATTCGCGAGAAAGACGGCTGGCTCGAAATCGGCGCGATGACCCGGCAGCGCGACCTCGAATTCTCCGACATGGTGCGCGCGCGCTGGCCGATCATCCATGAGGCGCTGCTGCAGGTGGGACACCGACAGACGCGCAATCGCGGCACCATCGGCGGCTCCTTATGCCACCTCGATCCGGCGGCGGAGCTCGTCTCGCTCGCGATGGGCCACGACGCCATCGTGACCGTTGCCGGTCCCAACGGGAGGCGCGATCTGCCCTTTGCCCAGTTTCCGGCCGGCTACATGATGCCGGCGCTCGAGGCGAACGAACTCCTCGTCGCAATTCGCTTCCCGCAATGGAAAGCCGGGCACGGCTACGCCTTCATCGAATTCGCGCGTCGGCACGGCGACTTCGCGATTACTTCGGCGGCCGCCCTGCTCGAGGGTGACACCTCAGGCAAGATCACGCGCGCGTCGGTGACGATCGGCGGCATGGGCACGACGCCGAGCCGCGCGGGCGAGCTCGAGCAAGCCATCGTCGGACAGACGCCGAGCGCTCAGCTATTCCGCGATGCGTGTGAAAGCTGCCGCAAGCTCGAAGCGATCGACGATATCCACGCGCCGGCATCCTATCGTCAGCACCTTGCCGCCGTACTTTCGCGCCGCGCGCTGGAGAAAGCCTACGCGCGGCTGACCGGCCGCGAGCTCGCTCCGGCCCGGCCGCATTAGGAGAGACAATGGGCGAGACGCGGAAAATCGCGCTGAGCGTGAACGGCAAGCGTTACGAGGCGGAGGTCGAGGTTCGCTGGACGCTTGCCGACTTCGTACGCCACACGCTCGGCCTCACCGGCACGCATCTCGGCTGCGAGCATGGCGTGTGCGGCGCCTGCACCATTCTATTCGACGGCCGCTCCGCGCGTTCCTGCCTGATGCTCGCGGTGCAGGCCGACGGCCACGAGCTGCTCACGGTCGAGGGCATTGCGCCTTCGCCAGACAAGCTGCACCCGTTGCAGCAGGCGTTTCACGAAAACCACGGTTTGCAATGCGGCTTCTGCACGCCGGGGATTCTGACGACCCTGATCGAATTTTTGCGCGACAATCCCGATCCGACAGAACAGGAGGTGCGGGTTGCTCTGTCCGGCAATTTGTGCCGCTGCACCGGTTACCAGAACATCGTAATCAGCACCCTCGACGCGGCAAAACGATTGCGGGCGGCGCCTGGCGAATGGCGCATGGGCGCGGAAGCGAACAGCGGGTAGCGCATGTCTCATAGCCCGCGTTGAACGAAGCGAAACGCGGGGTATGTCGTTCCCGGATTTCGCTTCGCTCAATCCGGGCTACCCTTCTACTTCGATGCCCATCCGCTTCGACGACATCGGCAACCGCCTTAAGGCATTCCGGCTCGGCTCCGGCCTGAGCGCCGACGAGATTGCCAGCCAGCTCGGCATATCGCGCACCGCGCTTTATCGTTTTGAGAAGGGCGAGGTCGCGAAGATCGAGACACTGGAGAAGCTCGCCGAGCTGCTGTCCGTCTCGGTTCCAACGCTGCTCGGCGTCGGCGTCGAATACATCCCGTCCGCCTTGGCCTATTTCGAGCGCATGCGCCAGATCGAGGAATCCTCCGAGCACATCATCGTGCTCGCCGGTCCGATTTCGTACCTGCTTGCATCGGCGAGCTTCGATCAGGCTTTGGGCGAGATCTTGCGCGAGAGCATCCCAGATTCCCTGCCCGCGCGCAAACGCGCGCTCGAGCAGGTCGACGACATCATCGCCGTGCTGCACCAACGCAAGGAAACGTACCGCCGGCGGCGCCCCGGAATCGTGAACCTGATCTCGGCGACCGAGATGGAGCATTTTTTGGAAAACGGCTTGGTCGGCCGGCTCGGCCAGTCGGACAAGGTACGCCGCGAGAGGCGCGGCCTGGCGCGTGCCGAGGCGGAGCATTTCATCGCGTTGATCGAAGAGGCGCCGATCGGCGTTCAAATCGGCATCGTGGCCGACACTCTCCCCCATGCGAGCTTCCAGCTGTTTCGCCAGCCCGACCGGCAAATCCTGGCGCTCAGCCCGTTCCGCCTGGGCGAGCAGCCCAATATTCGCGTCGGCGTCGCCATGATCACCTCGGCGCCGGAGGCGCTGGCCTTGCATGAGAAGATGGCCCAGGACCTTTGGCAGCGCGCGCTCAAAGGTCCGGCGGCCGTGCGGCTGATGCGGGGGTTGCTCCCCAAAGCTCGGGAATAACTGGCGTTTTCAGATTTTGTGTTTAATTTGGGAAAAATCTTGATTTTGGCACACGGGCGGGAATATCTAACGAGCGACCCGTCCTCCTTTTTTTCGCAAGCCAGCTCCATGGCGCATCAGCCTTTCGCCTCGGCGCCATACGTTGTGGGAGAGCATGCGTCCCCTCCTGCCGATCTGCACATCCCGGCTGAGGAGGCCCTGTGCCCGGTGGTGGCGCATGACTGGGTGAACCCCGAGTACAAGCATCTCATCGTCGAGGCCTCCCCGAAAGCGCTGGCGGTGAAGCCGGGCCAATTCTTCAACCTGCTCTGCCCGTCGCCCGATGCCGGCGAGCTCTGGTTGCGCCGGCCGCAGAGCGTTTATCGGATCGACCGCGACAGCGGCCACATCGAGTTCCTTTACAAATGCGTGGGGCGCGGCACGTATGGGCTGGCAACGCTCGCACCCGGCGACCAACTCAACATGGTGGGGCCGCTCGGGGTCGGATTCTTCATCGATCCTGCCTGGAAGCACATCGTCGTGCTCGGCCGCGGCGTCGGGCTTGCTACCTTGGCGCCGATCTCCCAGCTCGCCGCCGAGCGGGGCGTCGGGGTCACTGCGATTCTCAGCGCGCGCAGCCCGGAATTCGTGATGGCCGACGACCTGTTCGCCAAGGTCGGCGATGTCATCGGCGTGCTCGACAGCGATGGCAGCAGTGCGGTTACCAATGTCGAGGCGATCCTGCAGCGGCTCATCGCCAAACGACAGGCCGACGCGTTTTACACCTGCGGCTCGAACCGCCTGTTTCAATTGATGAAGCGCATGGGCAAAGCCCATGGCATTCCCGGCCAGGTGGCCATGGAGCAGATTTTCGCCTGCGGGCTCGGCCCCTGCTACGTTTGCGTGCGCACCTTCGAGGTGAATGGCAAAAAGGAATTGCGCCGGGTCTGCATCGACGGTCCGGTGTTCGATCTGCAGGAGGCGGTCGGATGGTAGACATGCGCGTGAAGATCGGGACGGTGACGCTCAAGAACCCGATCATGCCGGCTTCCGGGTGCTTCTCGACGGACCTGGCGCAGGTGATCGACCTGAACCGCCTGGGCGCCCTCGTCGCCAAGACCGTCTCGCGCGAGTTTCGCGCCGGCAATCCGCCGCCCCGCGTCTCCGAGGTGGAAGGCGGCATGATCAATTCGATCGGCCTGCCGACCAAGGGAATAGAATATTTCCTTGAGCATCAGGTGCCGGACTACAAGCGGTTCTCGCCGCCGCTGGTCGGCTCGATCTCGGCCACCAGCATCGAAGATTTCGAAGCGATGGCACGCGATGTGAGCACCTCCGCGATCGACGTGCTCGAAGTGAACATCTCCTGCCCCACGCGCGATCCCAAGGGCGGCAATTTCGCGCTGCACGAAGAGCACACGTTCAACGTGATGAAGCTCATTCGCGCGACGACGGACAAACCGATCTGGTGCAAGCTCTCGCCCAATGCCGGAGATGTGGTCGCGATCGCCAAGGCGGCGGAGGCGGCCGGCGCCGATGCGCTGGTCGTCTCCAACACCATTCTCGGGCTCAAGATCGACGTGAACACGTTTCGCCCGTCGATCGGCAACAAGTTCGGCGGGCTGTCGGGCCCTGGCATCAAGCCGATAATCGTGCGCATGGTCTATCAATGCGCCAAGGCGGTAAAAATTCCGATCATCGGCTGCGGCGGCATCGTCAAGGTCGAGGACGTGGTGGAATACATGCTGGCGGGAGCCAGCGCGGTGATGATCGGGTACCTGATCTTCCGCAATCCTTCGGGATTGATCGCGATCATCGAGGGCCTCGAGCAGTGGTGCGCCAAGCGCGGCTTTGCCCGCGTCGCCGATCTGACCGGTGCCATGATCGACGAGGCGCCAAGGGAAACCTATGCCGCCGCCGCGGCGCCGATCGGATGAACCACACGTAGGCGAATGACCACGCGCCTTACCATCCGCAAGCCCGACGACTGGCACCTGCACGTGCGCGACGGCGCCATGCTCAAGGCGGTGCTGCCGTTCACGGCGAAACATTTCGGCCGCGCCATCCTGATGCCCAATCTGGTGCCGCCGGTCACTACGACCAAGGAGGCGGCTGCCTACCGCGGGCGGGTGATGGCGGCGCTGCCGCCGGGCTCGACGTTCAAGCCGCTGATGACCTGCTATCTCACCGACGATACCGATCCCGACGACGTCGAGCGCGGCTTCAAGGACGGCGTGTTCACCGCGGTCAAGCTCTATCCCGCTCACGCCACCACCTATTCCGCCGCCGGCGTCACCGACTACAGGAAGATCACGCGCGTGCTGGAGCGCATGGAACAGATCGGCATGCCGTTCCTGATGCACGGCGAGGACGTCGATCCCGAGGTCGACATATTCGACCGCGAGGCGATGTTCATCGAGCGCTATCTCTCCAAGTGGATCCGCCAGTTTCCTGGCTTACGTTTCGTCCTCGAGCATTTGTCGTCGAAGAACGGCGTCGATTTCGTGCGCAGTGCGGCGCCGCAGGTCGGCGGCACGATCACGCCTTACCACATGGTCCTCACCCGCACGGATTGGCTGGGCTGGGGGCTCAAGCCTTACATGTACTGCATGCCGGTGATCAAAACCGCGAAAGACCGCACGGCGCTGCGCAAAGCCGCCACGTCCGGCGAAGCCTGTTATTTCCTCGGCACCGATTCCGCGCCGCATCCGTTCGCGAAGAAAGTCGCGGTGAGCGGGATTCCCGGCCTGTTCAACGCGCCGGTCGCGATCGAAACCTACGCGAAGGTATTCGAAGAAGAAGGCGCGCTCGACAAGCTCGAAGCCTTCGCCTCGCTCAACGGGCCGAAGCACTATCGCCTGCCGCCTAACGACGGAACCATCACGCTGGAAAAGACCGCATGGACCGCACCGGCCGAGGTCAAGGTCGATGGACCGGATGAGAAGGCGCTGGTTTATCGCGGTGGCGAGAGCATCGAGTGGAAAGTAGTGGCAAGTTGATTGCTCTCGAGAGCCGGCAAGCGCGCGAGGACGAGATCACAGCATGACCGCAGCGAGCGAAATGCCCGACCGCAAGACGATGGCCGAGCGCACGGCAAAAATGCTGCTCGACGTCGAGGCGGTGCGCTTCATGGCGGACAAGCCGTTCATCTTCACCTCGGGTTGGGCGAGTCCGGTCTACACCGATTGCCGCCGGCTGATTTCGTTTCCGCAGGTGCGCCGCAGCCTGATCGACTTCGCCGCGGCAACGCTGGAGCGCGCGGTGGGTCGCGATGCATTCGACGCCGTTGCCGGCGGCGAGACCGCCGGGATTGCGTTTGCCGCCTGGATGGCGGAACGGCTCGGCTTGCCGATGCTCTACGTCCGCAAGCAGCCCAAAGCGTTCGGTCGCAACGCGCAGATCGAGGGCCATGTGGTCGAAGGCCGGCGCGTGCTGCTGGTCGAGGACATGACCACGGACGGCCGCAGCAAGGTGAACTTCTGCAATGCGCTGCGGACAGCCGGGATGAAGGTCGAGCACGTGCTCGTGTTCTTCTTCTACGACATCTTTCCCGAGGCAAAGAAGATCTTGGGCGACCTCGGCGTCACGCTGCATTCGCTCGCGACCTGGTGGGACGTGCTCGCGATCGCGAAGGCGAGCGGCAAATTCGATGCGGCGAAGCTCGCCGAGGTGGAAAAATTCATGCATGACCCGGCCGGCTGGTCGAAAGCTCACGGCGGCGCCGCAGTAGCGGCCGAATAGCGCCGCAAGCTCGGGTGCGCCCCCTCCCCCTTGTGGGGAGGGAGCAGACCGAGTTTGCGGCAACTAGACTCGATCACTTCGAACGCTGGGCGGACAAGGTATTGGAATGGCGAACTCCGAAATCGATGTCATCGTGGTGGGCGGAGGCAATGCCGCATTCTGTGCGGCCCTCGCCGCGCAGGAGCAAGGCGCGTCGGTGACGATGCTGGAGGCGGCGCCGGAAGAGGAATCGGGCGGCAACAGCCGCTTCACCGCGGGCTCGGTGCGCGTCGTCTACAACGGCGTCGACGACATCAAGACGTTGGTGCCCGATCTCACCGAACAGGAAATCGCCACCACCGATTTCGGCACCTACACCAAGGAGCAATTTTTCGACGACATGGCGCGCGTGACGCAAAGCCGCGCCGATCCCGACCTGGTCGAACTGCTGGTCACGAAAAGCTTCGACACGTTCTGCTGGATGCGCGACAAGGGCGTGCGCTTCATTCCGATCTACGGACGTCAAGCCTTCAAGATCGAAGGCAAGTTCAAGTTCTGGGGCGGCTTGACTGTCGAGGCGGTCGGCGGCGGTCCCGGCCTCATCAAGATGCTCACCGACTCCGCGACCAAGCGCGGCATCGCGATTCGTTATCGCGCGCGCGCGCTGTCGCTGCTGTTTGACGGCGTGCGCGTGAGTGGCGTGCGCATCCGCCACGACGGTATGGAAAGCGAGCTTCATGCCAAGTCGGTCGTGCTCGCCTGCGGGGGATTCGAATCCAATTCCGAATGGCGCACCCGCTATCTCGGGCCGGGCTGGGACCTCGCCAAGGTGCGCGGCACCCGCTTCAATACCGGTGACGGCATCCGCATGGCGATGGACATCGGCGCGAGTCCCTGCGGCAACTGGTCTGGCTGCCACGCCGTGCAATGGGAGATGAACGCGCCCGAGTTCGGCGATCTGGCGGTCGGCGATCAATTTCAGAAGCACTCCTACCCGTTCGCAATCCTGATCAACGCCACGGGAAAGCGCTTCGTCGACGAAGGCGCCGACTTCCGCAACTACACCTACGCCAAGTACGGCCGCGTCGTGCTGGAGCAGCCGGGGCAGTTCGCCTGGCAAATCTTCGATCAGAAGGTGAAGCACTTGCAACGGGACGAGTACAAGATCCGCCAGATCACCAAGGTCAGCGCAAACAGCATCGAGGAATTTGCCCGCAAGCTGGAAGGGGTGAATGCCGAGCAGTTCCTTGCCACGATCGCCGAGTACAACAAGGCGGTGCGCACCGACATTCCGTTTAACCCCAATATCAAGGACGGCAGGCGCACCGAAGGCCTCGCGGTGAACAAGAGCAACTGGGCGAACACGATCGACTGGCCGCCGTTCGAGGCTTACGCGGTGACCTGCGGGGTCACCTTTACTTTCGGCGGCTTGCGCATCACCACCGATGGCGAGGTGCTCAACACCGATTACCAGCCGATCCGCGGCCTCTATGCCGCGGGCGAACTGGTGGGCGGCCTGTTCTATTTCAATTATCCCGGCGGCTCCGGACTGACTTCAGGCGCGGTGTTCGGCCGCATCGCGGGCACCAATGCCGCGCGCGCTGGGAGGAATTGAGCGCCATGCCCGGCTCGACACAGACCAAGGCACGCGCGGCGCTAGGCGGTTCTCTCAATCTGCTCTCCGCCAGCGAGATCGTTCGCGCGATCGCCGCGGGCGAAGCGACCTGCGAAGCGGTGGTGCGCGATTGCCTCGCTCGCATCGACGCGCGCGAAGGCTCCGTTCACGCGTGGGCCAGCCTCGATCCCGAACTGGCGGTGCGCCGAGCCCGCGAGCTCGACCGCGCGAGCTCGCGCGGACCGCTGCACGGCGTGCCGATCGGCGTCAAGGACATCATCGATACCGCCGATCTGCCCACCGAGATGGGGTCGCCGATCTATCGCGGCCATCGCCCGACCACGGATGCCACGTGCGTCGCGCTGCTGCGCGACGCCGGCGCCGTCATTCTCGGCAAAACCGTCACCTGCGAATTCGCCGGCATGACGCCTGGCCCGACCACGAATCCCCACAACCCGGCGCATACGCCGGGCGGCTCGTCCAGCGGATCGGGGGCAGCGGTCGCCGATTTCATGGTGCCGGCCGCACTCGGCACCCAGACCGGCGGCTCGGTGCTGCGCCCCGCGTCCTATTGCGGCGTGTTCGGCTTCAAGCCGACGTTTGGCGCGTTCAATCGGCGCGGCGTCTACCCGGCCGCCGAGAGCCTCGACACGATCGGACTGCTCGCCCGTTCGCTCGACGATATCGAATTGATCAGCACGGTGCTGGAGCTTCGCACCGCCCCCAGTCCACCCTCCCTCGCAAGCGGCGGGAGCGGAGCAGGCAGACTCGATCGCCCGCCGCGCGTCGGCGTCTGCCGCACGCCGATGTGGGACAAGGCGCAGCCGGAAACCGCCGCAGCGGTAGAGGACGCGGCCCAGCGCCTGCGCGCGGCCGGCGCCCAGGTGAGCGAGATCGTGCTGCCCGACGAATTTTCCGGATTGCGCCATGCGGCGCGCGAGACCATCAACAATTACGAGCGCGCGGCGGCGATGGCGCATGAATGGAACACCGACCGCGATCGCATCAGCGAACGGCTCGCAAAACGCATCGCGATCGGCCGCGCCATGGCGCACCCCGACTACGTGAACGCACTGCGGCTTGGGGAAAGCTGTCGCGCACAGCTGCCGCAGATGTTTGCCGACGTCGACGTGCTGCTCGCGCCCTGCGTCAACGGCGAGGCGCCGCGTGGGCTCAACGAAACCGGCGATCCCGGCTTCCAGGCGATCTGGACTATCCTGCACGTGCCGGCGCTCACGCTGCCCACCCACCGCGGCCCGAACGGCTTGCCGGTCGGAATTCAGCTTGTTGGACAGCGCTGGCAGGATCGGGCGCTCCTCCGCTGCGCGCGCTGGATCTGGGACATACTCGGCGCGCCGCAACTGGTGGGTGTGCGCGGGTAGACAAACACCGTCATGCCCGGCCTTGTGCCGGGCATCCACGTCTTTCTTTCCCGCAGCAAAGACGTGGATGGCCGGGACAAGCCCGGCCATGACGCCGGAGCGATGAAAGAACTCCATGGAATTCGACAACGCATTCGAGGTGCCGCTGCCGCCGGCCGAGGCGTGGAAGGTGCTGCTCGACATCGAGCGCATCGCGCCGTGCATGCCGGGGGCCGAGCTCACCGAAGTGCTCGGCGACAACCGCTATAAAGGCAAGATTGCCGTGCGCCTCGGGCCGGTCGCGCTGACCTTTGCCGGCCTCGTCAAGTTCGAAGAGATCGACGACGCGAACCGCACCGCGCGCGTGTCGGCGCAGGGCACCGACGCCAAGGGCCGCGGCGGCGCCAATGCGGCATCCGTGTTTCGCCTCGAGCCCGCCGGCAGCGGATCGAAGGTTCTGGTGCACACGAACCTGACGCTGTCCGGCGCAGTGGCGCAGTATGGCCGCGGCGTCGGCATCATTCAGGCGACCGCGGCGCAACTGATGAGTCAGTTTGCCGGCTGCCTGAAGGAGAGGTTCGCGAAGGAAGGCGTGGCACCGACGCCAGCTTCTGCCGCTCCGGCAGGAACGCCGGCTGCGCCATCGACCGCTCCGCCGTCGCCTGCAAAACCGATCTCCGGTTTCGCGCTGATGGCACGCGTGGTGTGGAACTGGATCGCGGGCTTGTTTAGGCGAGGATGAGCACGCTTGCTCCGCCCTCGTCCTGAGGAGCGCGCACGCGTTAGCATGCGCGCGCCTCGAAGGATGGGGGCGGCCCGGACCGGGGCGGCCTCATGCTTCGAGACGCTCGCCATAGCGCGTCGAAGACGCGCGTGAACGCGCTTATGGCTCGCTCCTCAGCATGAGGCCGAGACAGCTCGCGGCCGACAAACCTACTCGGTCAGCGCCTCCTCGCGCTTGCGCCGAATCGCCGGCGCCGCCAGCACGATCAACAGGCCCGCCGCGATCAGCAGGAAGGCGAGGCTGATCGGCTCCTGCACGAACACCATGGCATCGCCGCGCGAGATCAACAGCGCGCGACGCAAATTTTCCTCCATCATCGGCCCGAGCACGAAGCCGAGGATGAGCGGCGCCGGCTCGCATTCGAGCTTCAGCGCGACGTAGCCGAACACTGCGAAGAACGCCATCACGAAGACATCGAACGGCTTGCTGTTGATCGTGTAGGCGCCGATGCAGCAGAACACGATGATTGCGGGATAGAGCAGGCGGTACGGTACGCTCAGCAATTTCACCCACATGCCGACCAGCGGCAGGTTGAGCACCACCAGCATCAGGTTGCCGATCCACATGCTGGCAATGAGCCCCCAAAACAGACCGGGCCGGTCGGTCATCACGCGCGGGCCGGGCGCGATGCCGTGGATCATTAGCGCGCCGATCATCATTGCCATGGTGGGATTGCCGGGGATGCCCAGAGTAAGCATCGGAATGAACGAGGTCTGCGCGCCTGCATTGTTGGCCGATTCCGGCGCCGCGACGCCGCGGATGTCGCCGTGACCGAAGCGGCGCGGCGGCCGCGCGACGTTCTTCTCCAGCGTGTAGGCGGCGAACGAGGCGAGCAGCGCCCCGCCGCCGGGCAGCACGCCGAGCATCGCGCCGAAGCCGGTGCCGCGCAGGATCGCGCCGAGGCAATATTTTAGGTCATCGAGACTCGGCCACACGCGGCCGACGGGAACCGAAACCGCGCCGGTCTGCGGCTTGCCCTCGAGGTTGTACGTGACTTCGGCAATACCGTAGATCGCCATCGAGAGCGCCACGAACTCGATACCGTCGGCGAGCCCGGTCATGCCAAAGTTGAAGCGCCGCGTGGCGGAATTCACGTCGGTACCGACCAGACCCAGGAGCAGCCCGAGCACCACCATGGCAATCGCCTTGATCAGGGAGCCGCGCGCCAGAACCACGGCGGCGATCAGCCCGCACACCATCAGCGAAAAATATTCGGCCGGCCCGAATTGCAGCGCGATGGCGGCAAGGGGCGGCGCGGCGAGCGCGATCACCAAGGTCGAGACGCAGCCCGCGAAGAACGAGCCGATTGCGGCGATGCCGAGCGCCGGGCCGGCGCGGCCCGCGCGCGCCATCGCATGACCGTCGATGGTGGTGACGACCGACGACGCTTCGCCGGGAATGTTGACCAGAATGGCCGTGGTCGAGCCGCCGTATTGCGCACCGTAATAGATGCCCGCGAGCAGGATCAGCGCAGATTCCGGCGGCAGCGTAAAAGAAATCGGCAGCAACATGGCCACGGTGGTCACCGGACCGATTCCGGGTAAAACACCGATCACCGTGCCGAGCAAGACGCCGATAAAGCAGTAGACGACGTTCTGGACCGTAAGCGCGACGGCAAAACCGAGGCCGAGATTGGCAAGCACGTCCATTACGCGCTACGCGCCCGGCCAGATGGTCGGCCACACATTTAGCGAGAGGCCGAGCGCATAAACAAATACGGCAATGGAAAACACGATCAGCGCGAGCACCAGCGCCAGTGCTTCGCGCCAGCGAAATTGCGGCCCAGCCCACGCCGACACCAGCGTGAGCACAGCGAGCGCAATGACTAGCCCGAACGGTTCGATCAACAGGCCGAACAGGCACACCGCAACGGCGATCATGGCGAGCGGCGCAAGGTGGAAGCGTGGCAGCGGCGCGCCGACGAAAGCGAGGGAGCGCGCGATCAACGCGGCTCCGAGCACGCCCAGCAACGCGCCGAGCAGCAGCGGAAAGTAGCCGGGGCCCATCTTGCCGGCGCTGCCCAGGGAATATCCGCGCGCGGCAAGGAGCGCGACTGCGGCAAAGCCGCAGAACATCACCCCGGACCAGAAATCCTTCGGCGCGCGGATGCGCATGTTTGCCTCGCGCCGACGGCGCTGCGTCGAATCAAATCGGCAAGGCGCTATTCCGTCAATGGCAGCCGCCTGGCTGCCACACGCGCGCGTCCCGATCGGCCTCATGCTGAGGAGGCGCCTTAAGCGCGTTTACGCGCGTCTTCGACGCGCTATGGCGCCGTCTCGAAGCATGGGGCCGCCCCCATCCTTCGAGACGCTCGCTGCGCTCGCTCCTCAGGATGAGGACGGAGCGGCTTCTCAGGATGAGGGCCGATCAAGCCAGATTCCATGTCACCGAAACATCCTCTAGATTGCGCCGCGCGCAGCGCAGCACGGGTGGTGCGGGGTGACAAACACAATCGGCTTCATCGAACGGCACGGGCTGTGGACCGACGAGCAGCGGCGCCAGGCCGATGAGCTCAAGCGCCGCATCGAGAAGGACAAGCTGGAGCTCGTGCGCCTCGCCTGGGCCGATCCGCACGGCGCCTCGCGCGCCAAGGCGGTGACGGTGCCGACATTCTTGGCCGCGCTCTTCGGCGGCTACAACATCAACGTCGCGACCACCACGCTCGATTCCGCCAATGCCCGAACCTTCGCCTCGTTCACGCGCGGCGGCGGGATGGGCCTTCCCGAGATGACCGGCTCGCCCAACCTCACCGTCGTTCCCGATCCGTCAACGTTTCGCGTGCTGCCTTGGGCGCCTGCCGTCGGCTGGGTGCTCTGCGACGAATACTTCAACAGCGGCGTGCCGTTTCATTTCTCGTCCCGGCAATTGTTGCGCCGCGCGCTCAAGCGGCTGGCGGAGAAAGGCATGGCCTTGATGGTCGGGCTGGAGATCGAGTGGTATCTCCTGCGCGTCATCGAAGATGAGCTCGCCGACGACTGTATCGGCGCTCCCGGCGTGCGCGGCCGGCCGATTAAAACAGCGCCGCCCGAGCCCGGCTTCTCCTATCATTCCGAATCGAACATGGATTTGATGCAGCCGGTGCTCTCCGCGCTGGCGCAGCATTTCGAAAAGCTCAGACTGCCGCTGCGCTCGATCGAGAACGAGTGGGGAGCCGGCCAGGTCGAGTGCACCTTTGCGGCGCGGTCGGCGCTCGAAGCGGCCGATCACGCGCTGCTGTTTCGCACCGCCACACGGCAGATCTGCCGCCGCATGGGCCATTTCGCGACGTTCATGTGTCGGCCCGCGCTCAAAGGCTGCTATTCCAGCGGCTGGCACCTGCACCAGTCGCTCATCGACTGGGAAAGTGGGCGCAACCTGTTCATGCCGGAAAACGAGCGCGAACATTTGTCCCCGCTCGGAAAAACTTTCCTCGCCGGCTTGTTGAAATACGCCGCCCCGTGCACCGCGTTCGCGACGCCGACCATCAACGGCTACCGCCGCTTCCGGCCGAACTCGCTGGCACCTGACCGCGCCACCTGGTGCCACGACCATCGCGGCGTCATGGTGCGGGTGCTTGGCGCGCCCGGCGATCCCACGGCGCGACTGGAGAACCGCAGCGGCGAGCCTGCGGCCAATCCCTATCTTTTCATCCTCGCGCAGCTCGTCGCCGGTTGTGACGGGATCGAAGGCCGCCTCCAGCCGGGGCCTCCGGACGAGGAGCCCTACACCGCCGACCGGCCGATGTTGCCGAGAAACCTGCCGGCTGCGCTCGATGCGCTGGAGCGAGAACCGCTGTTCCGCCGCGAGCTCGGCGACGTGTTCGTCGACTATTTTCTCAAGCTCAAGCGCAACGAGGCCGGCCGCTTTGCGCTCTGGCTCAAGGAACATGGTCTTGGGCCGGGCGAAGAGCCGACCGTTTGGGAGCAGAACGAGTATTTCGATTTTTTCTAACGCCTCGTCCGGACACTCTCAGCTCCGCTCATTCCCGCGAAAGCGGGAATCCAAGTTTCCAACCACGGTGGCATGTGGCTCTGGGTCCCCGCTTCCGCGGGGACGAGCGGATATTTCACTGTGTCCCCCAACCGCGACATTCTTGTCCATTGCGCTATTATGGGTCACCGGAGCTGCGGGGCTGCGAAGGACTGAACTCATGCTGGAGAAACTCGGGGCATCACCCACTCGCAGCGAACGCGCGGCCGATCTCTATGACTGGGACGAGCTCGTGCAGGAGGACCGCGTCCATCGCCTCATCTACACCGATCCGGCGATCTTCCAGGCGGAGATGACCAATATCTTCGGCGCGGTCTGGGTCTATCTCGGCCACGAAAGCCAGATCCCCAAGAACGACGATTACATCACTGTTCGCCTGGGCCTGCGTCCGCTGATCCTGCTGCGCGATTCAAGCGGCAAGGTGCGCGCCCTGTTCAACCGCTGCGCCCATCGCGGCACCACGCTGTGCCGCAAAGACAAAGGCTCGGCGCGCATCTTCACCTGCCCCTATCACGGCTGGAGCTATCTCAATACCGGCAAGCTGCGCGCGGTGCCGTGGCCCGATGGTTATGCCTGCGATTTCTCGGATGCGAAGTTCAACGTCGCGCAGGTGCCGCGCGTCGAGAGCTACCGCGGCTTCATCTTCGCCACGCTCAATCCCGATGCGCCCGCGCTGATCGACTATCTCGGCCCGATCGCCAAGCCGATCGACGAATGGCTCGACCGCCAGCCCGGCGGCAAGATCGCCGTATGCGAGGCGAACCGGCTAAAATACAAGGGCAACTGGAAGCTCGCCTACGACAATTCCGGCGACGGCTACCACGTCGTGTTCTCGCATCGCTCGCTGCTCGAGATGGAGAACCGCCAGACCGACGTCGCCAACAAGGGAATGTCCTATTACAAGCATTCGCCCGACAGCGCGCCCATGTACATCGCCTATATGGGCCACGGCAATCACTTCAAGGACAAACGACCGAACATCGAGAAGCGCGCGGGCGGATTGTGGGCGGTGGAAGGGCCCGCCCCCGGCACGGAATATTACACCGATGAGCTGCGCCGCCGGTTCGGCGCGAAGGCCGAGCAAATTCTCGATCTCGCGTCCTCGGAGCCGGTCAACATCAACGTGTTTCCCAATTTCTCGCTGCTCGGCAATCACATCCAGGTATTTGAGCCGATTGCGGTCGACGAGACCAATGTCACCTGGTACGGCACGGCGGTTGTGGACAAAGACGGCGCGCTCGGCGGCGCGGTTGACGAGATCAACACGCTGCGCATGCGCACCCAGGAGCAGTTCCCGAATTTCGGCGAGGTCGACGACCTCGCCAATTTCGAGGAAATCCAGCGCGGTCTTGCAGCCCAAGAAGACGAATGGGTCTACATGCACCGCGGGCTCGGCATTCCCGGCCGCGTCAAGACGGATGCCGACGGCATCATCACCGCGCCCGCGACCGATGAGGTGTTCATGCGCGAATACATCAAGGAATGGAAGCGGCTGATGCAGGCCTCGCCACGCCTCGTGATACAGCGCGAGCCGTGACTCGATCGGCCTCATGCTGAGGAGCGCACGAAGTGCGCGTCTCGAAGCATGAGGCTGCCCCGATCCGGGCCGCCCCATCCTTCGAGACGCTCGCTTCGCTCGCTCCTCTGGATGAGGGCGGAGTAAGCTCAGTGCGATGCCGAGAGGTCAGATGCAACTCACCCGCGATCCCTCGCTCAGCTCCTATTACGTCAACGACGCGCTTTATCGCGAGTTGGTCGAGAGCTTTTCCAATTGGCAGCGCGACGACCGCGCGATTACCGATCCGGCGGAGCGCGATCGTTTTCGCGCGCTGCTCGAGCGCGAAGCGCGCCTGCTCGACGCGCTCGTCTTCGACGAATGGCTCAACATGTACGCGCCCGAATGCATCTACTGGGTGCCGGCCACGCCGGAAGGCGGCGATCCCCGGCGCGAGGTGGCGATCTCGTTCGACGACCGCCGGCGTCTGGAAGATCGCATCTACCGCCTGCGCACCGGCTATGCCTGGTCGCAGGCGCCGAAATCCCGCACGGTGCGGATGATCTCGAACGTCGAGGTGTTTGCCACCGAACGCAGCAGCACGCGCATGGTGCGCTCGAATTTCCTGGTCAGCGAGTTTCGCGTCGACGGCACGCGATTCCTTTCGGGCTGGTGCGCGCATCGTTTCGTGCAGAGCGGCGAGACTTGGCTAATCCAGGTGCGGCAGGTCAATCTGATCGACTGCGACCAGAACCTGCGCAACCCCAGCATCATTCTCTAGGCGTCATGGCCGGGCTTGTCCCGGCCATCCACGTCTTTATTGTGCCGCAACGCTGTTAAGACGTGGATGCGCGGGCCAAGCCCGCGCATGACGACGTGGGGAGCAGGTCATGCCCGACATCGCCACGAAAACCATCCGCTGCAGCGGCGAGCTGCCGGCGTTTCTCGCCCTCCCGAACACGCAGAAGAAGTCGCCCGCGATCGTGCTGATGCACGAACGCTATGGCCTGGTGCAGCACACGCGCGACCTCGCCCAGCGTTTCGCGCATGACGGCTTCGTGTGCATCGCGCCGGATTTCTTTTACAAGCATCCGGATCAGGAGGCGCTGCATCGCGGCGCGGTCGGCTACGACATGACCGACCCGGAGGCAGTGCTTAATCTGAAGGCGGCAGTGTCGGAGCTCGCCCGTCTTCCGCAAGTCGACAGCGACAAGATTGCCGTCATGGGCGTGTGCCAGACCGGGCGCCATCCGCTCGTGCTGGCGGCCGAGCATCCGATCGCCGCCGCGCTGGTGTGGTATGGCGCCGCCTCCAAGCGCGAATGGGAGACGAACCAGCGCTATCCGCGGCCGCTCGATGAAATGATAGCCGGCGTCGATTGCCCGGTGCTGGGCATTTTCGGCGAGGCCGATCACGTGATCTCGCTCGACGACGTACGGCACCTCCGCGACTGCCTCGACCGCCACGACAAGAGCTACCGCATCAAGGTTTATGCCGGCGCCCCGCACGGCTGGCTCAACGACACCATGCCGGGCCGCTACCGCCGCGCCCAGGCGGAAGCAGCCTGGGCGCTGCAGCTCGCCTTTCTGAACGAGGTGCTCGCTCCCGATTACGATCGCTCGCGCCGCGTCCAGATTTACGAATGCGAATATGCGGCAGATTATGATTTCGCGAAAAATGTGCGCATGGAGTAGCGCAGCCCTCTGGGCTGGAGCACGATTCGCCCGCATCTGTGTCAAGCATTATTCCAGATACGAAGCGAAATAATTTTGTTGACTACGTAACGAAACTGATATAGACACGCGCCGTCCTCGCTCACGAAGGGGCGTCTCCGGAGGCGATCCTGAAGGCGGAGCGGGGATGGCGCCCTCGGCAAGCGGCTCGGCCGCCCCGCAGGAGGCCGGTGTCCGACGCCCGGAGGTTACGACCGGGTGCGCAAGGAACGCTAGGTTTTGTCCCGTAGCAGTAGTGGGGGACAAATAGGAAGCGCGGACACTTGCAAGCCTAAACCGCCGCAGGCGGAGCGC
>Ga0306920_100000813_pt1 | contig 37811 bp, 34 predicted proteins | sample flu12Cox44000170_FD_204666 | JGI IMG/M metagenome (GOLD analysis project Ga0306920, IMG submission 204666) | Lab enrichment of tropical soil microbial communities from Luquillo Experimental Forest, Puerto Rico - flux4day.12C.oxic.44.000.170 (v2)... | ecosystem: Environmental > Terrestrial >... | reverse complement strand
GGATCAGCAGTGCTTATAACGTCGCGCTCATGTTTATCGGCCCGTTTACGGTCTACGTTGGCGCTGTCGTCGGACCGCGACGGGTTCTCTTCGCTGCCGCGACCGCGTTCTCCATCACCTGTGCTTTCCTGCCGTTGATCCATAGTTACAGCCTGCTGATCGTCGCGCTGGTGTTGGCCGGGCTGACTTCCGGCACCTTCTATCCCCTTACGCTTACGTTTGCATTGCGCAATATCCCTCTGCGATTCCTTCCCTTCACCATCGCCCTGTACGCGACCTCGGTCGATGGCGCCGTGAACATCGCGCCCTCGCTGTACGGTTGGTACCGGGAGCATCTCTCCTGGGAATGGATGTTCTGGAACTCGGCGATAATCACGCCGCTGATGGCGGCGTGCATTTATTTCGGGATTCCAGCAAATCCAGCAGCGAAAAAATCGTCAGAAGCGCCGAGCTTTGCGGGCTTTCTGTACGCCAGCGCCGGTTTTGCCATGCTGTATGCGGCCATCGATCAAGGCGAACGACTCGATTGGTGGCACTCCGGGGTCTTCACCGCGCTGTTTGTGGGCGGCTCGTTCTTCCTGTTGTGCAGTCTGGTGCGACGCCTGCGCAGCGCCAATCCGCTGGTGGACTTGCCCTATCTTCGCCAATGGAACACCTTGCTCCTGGGCCTTGGCCTGTTCGTGTTCCGCTTCAATCTGCTTTCCACCATCATCCTGATCCCGCAAACCCTCGCGATACACGGTTTCGAGCCCGATCAAATCGGGCCCGCGATCATCTGGAGCGCCGTACCCCTCCTGCCGCTGGCATTTGCGGCCGGGCTGTTCCTGCGGGAGAACCTTGATTCCCGCTTACTCATGGCGGCGGGTTTTGCGTGCATGGCGTTCGCAGCCTGTTTGAATGCCGAAATCACCAGCGCGTGGTCGGCCGCAAACTACTATCGCACAGAATTGCTGCTGGGAGTCGGACAGTCGTTTGCGTTTATCGGTCTGGTTTCCACGATTATCCTGCAGGGAATCTTTTCCGGCGGGCTATCGAAGCCGCAATGGATTCTGACCTTCTCCGCGTTTTTCCACACCATTCGCTTGTTCGGCGGCCAAATCGGGGCGGTCTTGATGGGCCACTTCATCGCGCAACGAGAAAAACTGCACTCCAACCTTCTGGGGCTGCACGTGGACCGCGGCAACTGGATCGCGGACGGCAGCATCAGGCATCTGACGCTCGGCCTGTTTTCGAAGTCTTATGGCCCGGACGCAGCAACCGGCCGTGCGATCGGAGTGATCAGCGGGCGGCTGAGGCTTGAGGCCTACACGCTGACGTTTATCGACGGATTCCATTTGCTTGCTTGGTCGTGTGTCGCGGCTTTGCTGCTGATTGCCTTGCTCCACAGGTCCCCGATGAACTACGGTGACCTGTGTGCCTTTCAGCAACCGCCGCCACACGAGGATTCAAAGGCATGAACGCAAGCACCCAGCACATTGCTCGAAGGAGAGGGTTATGACTCCCGTAAGGTCATTTCGGATTTTCGCCATCGCCGTAGGGCTTCTTGTTTCCACCACGTCGACGCTTGCCGGAGAACCCCGCCGGCTGACGCTCGCGGAAGCGGTGCAACTGGCCGTCGAACAGAACCGCGCGCTGAAGATCGCCCGGCTCAGAGTCAAGGAGAACGAATATAAGAAGGAAGCGGCCCGCTCCGACTACTTCCCCACGATCACAAACCAGTCGAACGCCCTGCACATCAGCGAACTTCAGGCCCTCAACGTGCCTCCTGGTGCTTTCGGCACGGTTTCCGGGGTTCCTATTCCAGCGGTAAATACCAACCTGCAGCAGGGCAAACAGACGCTCTATTCGAGCGGCACGATGATCGCCCAGCCGTTGACGCAGCTTTTGCGGATCCATCAGGAAAATCGCGCGGCGGCCGCTGATATCGTGACCTCCCGCGACGAGCTCAAGAAGGGCGAGAATGAAATCGCGCTCGAGGTGCATTCGCTGTACTACGGAATTCTCGTCGCCGAGCTAGAGAAAAAGGCCGCTGAGCAGGAGACGTCCTTCGCTTCCGAGACTTTACGGGAGCATGAAAACGATGTGAGCGGAGGAAGCGCGCTCGAGGTTTCCGTGATCCAGAGCCGTGCGGAACTGCTTCAGGCGCAGCAATCCACCCTGACCGCCGAGCTCCAGATCGAGGACTACACCACGGAACTGAATGACCTGCTCGGCCTTCCCCTCGATACGCAACTTGAACTGGTGCCTGAGGAGATATCAGATCTGTCCGTTTTGAGTAAAGCCGAGTATGTAAACCAGGCGTGGGACGAGAATCCCGAGATCCGGGCCGCCCAGGCGACGATTGAGAAGGCGCGAGCCGGCGTGGCTGCTGCGAAGACGGCTTACATCCCCGACGTAACGGCATTTGCGCGGCACAGTTATCAGGACGGTGTCCCGTTCTTGGTGAGGAATTTCGGGACCGTCGGCATCAACCTCAACTATACGGTATTCGATTTCGGCAAACGGCGAGCCACCGTAAGGGAACGCCAAACCCAGCTCGAAGAAGCCGAGCAGAATCTGGAACACCTCAAAGAAGAGGTCGCCGTGGCCGTCGAACGCAGCTTTAACAAGCTCGAGCGAACCCGGAGCATGGTCAACGTCGCCGCCCAGGCCGCCAAACTCCGCGAAGAGAGCGAGCGCCTGGCAAACAACCAGCAACAACAGGGAGTCGTCCTGATTTCCGATGTGCGACATGCAACGGCGGCAAACTACAAAGCCAAGGCAGACCTGCTCCAGGCCAATCTCGGCTATCTCCTGGCGTGGGCCGAACTCCAACGGACCGTTGGGCGCACCCCGGGGACGAGCGCGACAGAAGGGCAAGCAGGAGCTCCTGCGGCACGGCGACTCTCTAGATAAAGGTAGGGTCTTTCGATGACAACGACGATTACCTCAATCTCTCCGGACAACCCGGGCGACGCGATCAAGACGATCCTGGCCGTTATTGTAGAGCATGCCGGCGGAGACTTTGTCGGTGTGCTAGACCCCCTGCCGGAAGACAATCTACCCGCTTACGTGCTGTTTAATCACCCCAGGCACCACTCGACCCTGGCTCTCCGGCTCGATGAGAGTTTCGGCACGGATGCAATACTCCGGCGCCTTGCCGAGTGCGATGAGAAATACAAGGACGGCAGGTGACCATCATGAAAAATGGATTCGAAGGAATTAAGAAGTGGGCCATCTCCAGGATTCCAAAAGCAAAGCTACGGTGGGGTTTTATGGCTGCACTCGTGGCAATCCTTCTTCTGCGGTCCTATTTTGTTCGCGTCCTGCTCACGAGCGAGCTCTTTTTTGCTTTTGCGTTTGCAGGCGTATTGGTGATCGGGGGAGCCGCATATCTGATGGGCGCCGTCGGGGCCTCATGGCTCGTGCGATCTCGGCAGAACGTGGAAAGAGATTAGCCCGTATGGAAGAAAGGGAGGATCAAATGATGAAACCAAGAGAGCTTCAAGAAGGTCAACTCGCGTTTTCAAAATATACGAGGGCTCTGCGCCCACCGAAGCCTTCGATGGCCAAGAGCCGTGTGCTTTCGGAGGCAAGGAAGGGCAGCTCCGTTGCGGATCGAGCCAAGAAATTCCCACAGGGAGTCGGACGCCTGTATTTGGCCATTGTGAATCGCGCGATCCTCGATGTCCTGGAAAATGGAGAAAACTCTCGAGCAGCGGAGCGCTGGCTCCTCAGCAGGGATTTTGACAGGCTGCAAGAGCTGTTCGACTGACCCTATCCGGCAGAGAACGCCCTCGAAATCGGCAGCGGAATCGCACCGCACCGAGAAATACCTCATTAGCGCTCTTTCGTCCCAAAGAAGAGTCCCCATCCGATATTGGCTGAACGCGCTTTTCGGGACACTTCATGCCAGAAATTCTGTGGGGCTCCGTCTGCCTGCCTATGTCACGTCCTCGGGGGGTGGGCCAGCGGAGGCAGAGTCGGTTCACGCCCTGCCCCCGCCAGTGTCGGAAGGTGGCTCTGGAGGATTACGGATAGAGATTGCATTTAACTCTCCAGATTGAAGAGTGGAGTTGGCTCGAAACTTTATTCGTAGAGTGCCGCTTCTCAATTGCTCCAGAAGCACTTACCGGCTTCGGCGGATTTCCTTCCGACTAGAGGGTCCGAGTCGGCGTCAAGGACCTCAAGGTTTTGACCATGCTGTCAAAATCCCGTCATGTCGCGTCATCTGACGGAACTCCCTGGCCCTCGCGTGGCGTGGCAAGTGCCTTTGGCCCAGGTGGTTGCTTCGATTCCTATGGGCCTGGTGCCGTCCGCAAGATGTGATTGGAAACGCGAATGCTCGGAAAGACTCCGCACGCTGGTTACACCGTAACCCGAAACAATCGTCACCAGCGGGGTGGTAGCGATGTCTGGAAGCATTACTCACGCCGAGGCTTTGCTGGATGGGACGATCCTAAGCAACGGAATAGATACGCACTGGGTAACCAAAAATCACACCGTGTGGAATGAACAAGAGCGCGTGAGCGAAGAACGCGAACTGGTCTACGAGATCAGCTGGATGCCAGAACTCAGCGCGTGGCGGAGCTTTCTGCGCTCGCAGCGAAGGCTGGTAACGAATTCGTAGCTTCTTCAAGGCAGAAATTCCCTGTAGGAACAAAAGTGGGATGGCCTGGAACCGGCCGCGTCGTGCGGGGTAATCGCCATCCCGAGAAGTGGGAGTTCGCAACGAGAATCCGGTGGCTCCATTTGCGTGAGCCCTCCGTTGTCCTCAGAGGGCCATTTCGCGAGACCACACTTCAGCCGTCTTTGCTCCAAGGTCCTCGAGATCCGCTTGGCGTGGGAAAAACGGGAGAGGCCTCGCTCCGCGCATGGGAGCGACGAGCGCGCGCTTGGCCATTTGCTTGAGATGTTTTTTGGCTCGACAGAGGCGTGATTTGAAGGTTCCCTTGGCAACGCCCAAGAGAGTCCCGGCCTGTTTGGCGGGCATTTCGTCGCAGTAAGTCATCCTAAAGGCCTGGCGAAGTGCGGGACGCAGTTCGCCGATCAGGGTATCGACCAGATGAAGCGTCTCGGTCTCCGCGCAATACATTTCCGGATCAGGTTTCGACGCTGGAATCTGTTCCATCCCGCGGGGGTCATCGGCGCCAGCCGTTTCGAGAGCAAACTCGACAGGCGCAGGCTTGCGCTTTCGCCGGATCATCAAGGACGCGTTCACCACGACGCGGGTGAACCAGGTCTTGATCGCGGACCGGCCTTCGAATCTGCGTAAATGAACATAGCCCGAAACGAGCGCATCCTGGACGGCGTCTTCAGCGTCTTCCTTGTTTTGCAAGATCCCGTAGGCCAGTCCCATGAATTTCGCTCGCGAGGCCAGAAACATTTCCTCGAACGCTTGCCACTCCCGGCTTTCCGGTGGGAGCGGTACCGCCGTGTTAGCCTTACGGACGGTTCGGCGCTCGTTCTGGCTCGATCTCTGCGATCTTCCCGAGGGGAAGGCGGATCGTCGGGTGCGAGGGTCACAATTCCCAGATATGTTGCTCACAGAAAATCTCCCCATAGACTGCCCTTGATGAAGCATCTCTCGGTCCAATGAACAGGCCCGGCCAAGGATCGGCAACCACTCTGTTTTCAATCGAAAAATGACAGTGACCTCGAGTGAAGCGCGACACGATTTACGACAAGGGTTTGACAGTAGAGTCGAGCGCCTGACGCGCGAGGGGCCTGGGAATAAAGCAGGCTTCCTCCTCCTCACGCTTGGCGTTTGTCGTGAGTCACTTGGCATGGGCGGCGCTGTGGCTGATTGGCAAGTCCCTTGCACTACGAGTGGAACGACTGCTGAGGGCAATCGTGCAAATTGGGTTTGCTTCCGACCAATTCGGATTCGAACACAAGGGGCGTCTGAAGGCCACAGTCACTCACCGGCGGCACTCCACCGAAGATCTTTCGGCGAGGCGGACCGCTGAACGGGGGTACCGCGGCATAACGGATCAACCGGCGTCGACCATAGGTCGAGGACGCGTCGAACGCGGCTTTCTCATCTCTTCCGGGGCGATTGGAGCTTCTGTTCGGGCGAACCAGCAGCTCGGGGTACGCGCCGCCTGGTGTCGTGACCTGTATCCGGCGCAGCCTGCGAGATGGGCACGGGGAAAACGTTCGCGGGGGACTCAGAAGGAAATGCCGGCGTTTGCCAGCGAGATGCACGTTGAGCGCGGAGGCGCGGGCGGTCGCACCCTCGGCTATTGCCTCCAGGCCGCTGCCGAACTGGGCCGGTTTTTTGAGCGGCCACAGCAGGAAAAGAGTGCTTCGGCGGCCGGCAGCAAAAGGGACCGAACGAAAGGTTGCCGCCGGAGTTCGAAAACAGAAGCGAGAAGTCGAAAGAAACGAGAAGCCGCGTAGCGATAATTTGGAAGCGCAAACGGTGCAGACCGTCTCTTGTGATCATCGACAGCCACATCGGCTACGGATCCCCGCACCGCCAGGATACCAGCGCCGCCCACGGCGAGCCGCTCGGCGAGGAGGAGATCAAGCTGACGAAGCAGGCCTATGGCTGGCCCGCCGATGCGAAGTTTCTGGTGCCTGAGGAGGCGTATGAACACTTCGAATCCGGTATCGGACGGAGAGGCCGCGAAGCCCGCCAGCAGTGGGAACAGCAATTTGCCGACCTGTTGGCGGCTGAAATTACGGCCCGCACGGAGAGGGATCCTGGCGAGCACTACCGCGAACTGACCGCAGAGTTCGGAATCCCCTACTACACGCGCATCGACGCGCCCGCCAGCCCCGACGAGAAGGCCAGCTTGCAAAAACTTTCACCGGAAGCGCTGAGAGAATCGGAGCTGGCGGGCGAACCTATTCTCGCCAGGCTTACGCGGGCTCCGGGTAACCAGGCCCCCATCGGAGGCCTGAAAGTCGTGGCCAAGAGCGGCTGGTTTGCCGCCCGCCCCTCCGGCACGGAGAATATCTACAAAATCTATGCCGAGAGTTTCGAGAGCCAGGCGCACCTGCACGCGATCGTGAGGGAAGCTCAGGAGATCGTGACGAATGCGCTTCGTTCGGCCGAAACGGTTTCCCGAGAAGGATCGCGATGAGTCCGTCAGCCACGCGAACGGATATTCCGCCGTTTCCGCCCGGATACCGCGCCTCGGGTTTGCTGCTGCACGTGACGTCGCTGCCTTCACCCTATGGAATCGGTGATCTAGGGCCGTCGGCGTTTTCCTGGATCGACCGCCTCCATGACGCCGGCCAGCGATGGTGGCAGGCGCTACCGCTCGGCCCGACCGGCTATGGAAATTCGCCCTATCAATCTCTCTCATCGTTTGCTGGTAACGGCTTGCTGATCAGTCCGCGTGCCTTAATTTCCGAAGGGCTACTGCACTCGAGCGATTGCGAAGATCACTTCGGTCGAGACGTGATCGATTACGACGCGGTTATCCGGTTCAAACATTGCTTGCTACCGAAGGCGTGGAAAAACTTCAAAGCCGGTGAGCGCAAAGATCTGGTTCCGCAGTATGAGGAGTTTTGCGATGCGCAGAAAGGCTGGCTCGAGGATTACGCCCTGTTCCGTGCACTGAAAGCCAAATATAACGGTGCGTACTATCTCGAGTGGCCGGAAGAAGTGGTCGAGCGCCGCGCACGCGCGCTCGGTGAGGCGCGGCGAGAGTTGGCAAATGAAATGGATGCGGTTCGCGTTGCACAGTTTCTCCTGTTCCGTCAGGCCGATCAACTCAAGGAGCACGCCCATCGGAAGGGCGTCTGCCTGATCGGCGATTTGCCGTTTTTCGTCTCTCCGGATTCGAGCGATGTTTGGGCCAACCCCGAGCTGTTTCTGCTGGATGCGGACCGCCGCCCGCGTTTCGTGGCCGGAGTTCCGCCAGACTATTTCAGCGCGGAGGGACAGTTATGGGGCAATCCGGTGTACAACTGGGATGCCTTGCGTGCGACCGGTTTTCGCTGGTGTGTTGACCGGCTGCGCGCGCTGTTGGCGCATGTAGATCTGATTCGTCTCGATCATTTCCGCGGGTTCGCGGCCGCCTGGCACGTTCCCGCCGGAGCGCCGACGGCCCGGTCCGGGCGGTGGGTGCCGGGTCCGGGAGCCGCCTTTTTCGAAGCGGTACGTAAGGAGCTTGGCACCTTGCCGTTTATCGCCGAGGATCTCGGAGTGATAACCCCGGACGTAGTGACTCTTCGAGACCAGTTTCAAGTGCCCGGTACGCGCGTCCTGCAGTTCGCTTTCGACGGGCATCCTGACAATCCATATCTTCCCGAGAACTTTGTGCCCAACACGGTCGCCTACACCGGGACGCATGACAACGCCCCCAGCCGAGAGTGGTACGAAGAATTGCCCGATGATCAAAGACAGGTCTTCTGGGGTTATCTTCGGCGCGCACCCGGTGAGAGTACCGAAGTCGCTCCTGCCCTCGTGCGCCTAGCCTGGGCGTCAAGGGCGGCACTTGCCGTTGCGCCGTTACAGGATCTTCTGAATTTGGGAAGAGAAGCCCGCATGAACACACCCGGACGTCCCACCGGAAACTGGAATTGGCGCGCCACGGAAGCCATGATGGCTCTGCCCGCATTTGAGACACTCGGCGAGCTGACCCGGAAATCCAGGCGGGCGGCCGCCCAAGATGCGAACGTCAGTGGGTGAAACCAGGCCGGATGGCGCGAGAAAGGCATCTTGTGACGATTGCCGAACGAGACAACAAGATCAATGTGTGCCAGCGTCGATTCTTCGCCGGGCGTCTGACTAATCCCTGAAATGCCAATCCTTGTGACTGATGACCAGGGAAGCCACATCTTCAGGCCCAAAGGGAATGCTGCGGTGGCCACGGACCTCGATAATGCAACCAGCACTTACGGCGACCTGGTCGAACGACCTGCCGTCCTTGAGTTTTATACCGACCACCTGATAGCCGATACCCGTCTCTTCCGCTTCGTTCAATTGATCCACAAACTGGCATGGAATCGGAACCAGATGCGTCCCGACACGCCGCCCGGCGCGAGCTTCGCGCTTGAGACCCCTGCCGCAACGGGAGTCCAAAAGGCTTTCAAAGGTGTCGGGCTTGAGGAAATCGAGTGACCGCACCACGATATCCGCAGTCAGATGTTTGCCGTCGCGACTTACCCCGATGCTGCTCATACCCGCGCGGTGCGCTCCTTCGAGGCCGGCGGGGGCGTCTTCGACAACAACGCATCGCTCGGGCGATGCACCGACCCGCGAAGCCGCGGTCAAATACACTTCCGGATCGGGCTTCCCCTGATGAACGTCCTCGGCCGAAACGATTCCCTGAAAATAGTGGGTCGCGGACAGAGCTTCAAGGACCGCTTCGATGTTCGGCCGAGGGGCTGCCGAAGCAATGGCCTGGAGCCAGCGACGCTCGTAGAGCCTCCGAAGCCAGGTTCTGACGCCAGGTAGCGGTCGGATCCCGTTCGTCCGAACTAACTTCCGATACAGCTCCTCCTTGGCGCTCGAAATTCTGCTGACGCGCTCAGGACTCCCTTCGGCGCCAAGCCAATCGGAAAGGATCGAGTCATTGCGCTGCCCGAAGGTGGAAAGAAACTGCTCGCGAGTGACGCGGAGACCTTCCTTCGCCATCGTGTCCCGCCAGGAAATCCAGTGTAGCTCCTCGGAGTCGACGAGAGTTCCGTCCATGTCCCAAAGTACCGCGCCCGCTGTATTCATCTTTGGACCTTTCGGGAAACGCTGTGCTTGTTAGAACACTCCGTCGCTTGGAAAGCGTCAGCCGACTTTTTGCGCCACCTGAGAGAGCGCATAGTCTTCCAGGTGCCGGGCGTCACTGTTGAACTTGCGGATGCCCTCCGCCAGTTTTTCCGTCGCCATGGCGTCTTCGTTGTGCATCCAGCGAAAAGTCTTTTCCTCGAGGTTCACACGTTCTTCTTTGCTTCTTTGTGCGGTGGCGGGATCGAGTTTACGTTCGAGCGTTCCCTCGGATCGCTCCAGCTTTTCGAGCAGTTCCGGACTGATCGTGAGCAAGTCGGATCCCGCGAGGCGGACAATCTGATTTATATTGCGAAAGCTGGCCCCCATCACCTGCGTTTTATACCCGAATTTCTTGTAGTAATTGTAAATGCGCGTGACGGAGGCGACGCCGGGATCCTGATCCGCTGGAATCTCGGCACCGCCATGCTCCTTCTTATACCAATCGTAAATGCGGCCGACGAAAGGAGAAATCAGGGTTACCTTGGCTTCGGCGCACGCGACCGCTTGGGCGAAGCTGAAAAGAAGTGTCAGATTGCAGTGGATGCCTTCCTTCTCGAGGATCTCGGCGGCCCGAATGCCCTCCCAGGTGCTGGCGATCTTGATGAGGACGCGTTCGCGTGCCACACCCTTCTGGTCATAGAGTGAAATGAGCTTGCGCGCCTTGGCGATGGTGCCGGCGGTATCGAAGCTCAAGCTGGCGGCGACTTCGGTGGAAACGCGGCCCGGGACCACCTTGAGGATTTCACACCCGAACAGGACGAAAAGGCGGTCAATGAACTCTTCCGCGGTTTCCGCGTGGTTACCGCCGCGCGCAAGGGCTAGTGTCTCGGCCTCTTCCACCAGGTGACGGTAGCCCGGCATCTGGGCGGATTTAAAAAGCAGCGAGGGATTGGTGGTCGCATCCTGCGGACGGTGCCGGGCGATGGCCTCGATGTCGCCCGTGTCGGCGACAACGGTCGTGTATTTCTTCAGTGATTCGAGCAAGGTCATGGTGATCTCCGGTTGTATCTAGACACTGCGATCCCATCCTGGCAAACGAACTCTGCACCTCGAAGGCCATTCGATAGTCCAACGAATACAACGACCGTAGCCGGCGAGGAGTGATGTGGATGGCACTTATGACAATCCTTTGGCACCGCTCGAAACCAACAAGCACTGCTACAGTAAGGACGTGGAGAGCCAGCCGCCCCAAGAGTCAAGGCAAGGCGGCGCGGTCCTGCTTTTCGTTCACCCGGCATTTGGAGACCACACCTACCAATGGTCTCTACCGTCACTTGTCAAATGCTTGCCAGCCGACGGCTCGGCGCGCCTGTCGCTTTCTTCTCTCCTGCGGGCCGACGCTTCTCTCAAGTCGTTCTCGCTAAAGACTATGCGTGATTTTTGACAATCGACGCTGGGGCTGGAGATTTGTGTGCTTGGAGGAACCACGAGTGCGAGGTACGTCGTCCGGCCGACATTAGCGATGCACGCGAAAGCCCCCATTCGACCCGTTCGTCAGGGACTCAGTCGTCGAGTGCTTGCCCCCAAGATGAACGGGTCAGGTCGCGAAGGAGCGCCTTAGGGTGGAACGGAAGGTGCTTCAAGAGAAACGTCCGGCCACCCTGTGAAGCCTCGAAATCATGGGAAGCGCATGGCCGGGTGGGAGCGGGGCCGAACATGATCGGATCACGCAGTTCGAGGCGCGCAAACGCGTGGCTTATCTGGTGCGTGGCGATTTCTCCTTTCCTCGCCTCGATGGCTTGCGGTCAACAGTCCTCTAACCCGCAACCAACCTCTACCGCACCGCAAACCGACCAGCTGCAACAGCAACTTGAGCAGCTAAAACAGCAGTATGACGCGACGACTCGCGAACTCGAACAGCGCATCGCCGCCCTCGAGCAGCAGATCCAAAAACAAAAGGAAAAAGAGAAAGAAGAAAAAGAAGCCCGCGAAAAGACAAAAGAAGGGACCATCTCGGCGGTGGAGTTGGCGGCTGAACAAGCGGCGCAAAAAGCTGTCATCGGAGGATCCGGCGATGTGGGCGCCCAGTATCAAGGCCAACTCCCTTCCGCACCAACCTACGACCTGCTGAGGGAGGCGGACGTCAAAATCGCGAAGCTCGAGGACGAGATGCGGAGTTTTGAATTCCACGGCTATTTTCGTTCCGGTTATGGTCTGAACGGTGAGGGCGGACAGCAAGTCGCATTTGCCGCGCCCGGAGCCGGGGCGAAATATCGCCTGGGAAACGAGGCCGAAACCTACGCCGAACTGATCTTCGTGAACAACTGGCTCAACCCGGAACAGAATTCCGATAAAGCGTGGATGAAAAGCGAGGTCATGATCGAGGCCAACACCTCGAACTCGGCGAATTATGCAAATTTTTCGAATGGTATTGGCAACGATCAGTTCCGTTTCCGTGAAGCCTTCGTCCAGGCCGGCAACGTGCTCGCGAGTCAGCCCGATGCCAAGTTTTGGGCCGGCGAAAGATATTATCGGCGCTATCACGTCGAAATCGACGACTTCTATCCCCTGGACATGAGCGGATATGGTGGTGGCGTCGAGGACATCAACGTAGGGGTCGGGAAGCTAGCCGTCGCGTTCATTTCGGGAGCGAGGCCCGACATCGTCACGAAGAACGGTTATCTCAGCAAGAGCAACATCGACGTGCGATTGTATGACTTGAAGGGACCCTTTGGTCTTTGGGGCCTCTGGTTCGACTACGCGACCTCGAAGGGTGGGGTGACGCCGACGGGGACAACTATCCCGACAACCGATGGATACGCCTTCGGGATACGCCATCAGCGGCTCGAGTGGCACGGCGGCTATCATGCGTTGTCGGTTCAATACGGCACCGGAGCGGCCAGCAATTTCAGCTCCGTACTGGAAGATCCGACGCCGTTTCTCCAGAGCTCGGCACGGCTTCTTGTTGTGGAGCAGGTGCTCTACCAGCCCAACGACAGGTTCGCCATCATGCCGATCTTCGTCTACCAGCGCTTGAAGGATGGGAATCCGCAGCACGGTTGGAATGAGTGGATATCGTTCGGCGCTAGACCACAGATCTTTTTCACCAAGTACGTCTCCTTGGCGTTCGAAGCAGGATTCGACCACACGAACAGCCCCGGGCAGATCGACGGCTGGCTGCGCAAGTTCACGATCGCGCCCCAAATCGGCGCGGGCAGGAAGTTCTACAGCCGGCCGGTGCTTCGTGCCTTCCTGACTTACGCCAGCTGGTCTGATGGATTCCGTGGCCTCGTGGGCGGTTTGCCGTATTTCGACCGGACCAATGGATTGACCTATGGTGTGCAAGCCGAAACGTGGTGGTAACCCCGGGGAGCAAAGCGACGGGGTAGATGAGCAACGACAGCTGCGGATAACACAAGAGCGAGATCGAGGAGGGAGAGATGGCAACGCAAGAAGTAATCAGCAAGACCGGCGCGGCCCTGGGTGTCCAAGTCGCGGCGACACCGAACTACTCACGTCCTCTCGCCCTCGTCACCACGCTCTTCTTCATGTGGGGGTTTCTGACCTGCCTGAACGACATTCTGGTGCCACACCTGAAGTCGATTTTCGACTTTACCTACGCGCAGGTCATGCTGGTCCAGTTTGCTTTTTTCTCGGCCTATTTCCTATTCTCGGTGCCCTGGTCGAAGGTCGTGAACACAATCGGCTACCAGAGAACCATGGTCGTCGGCCTGCTGACCATGGCCTGTGGAGCATTCCTGTTCGTACCGGCCGCATCGGCTGCCTCCTATCCGTTATTTTTGACTGCGCTCCTTGTTCTCGCGGCCGGGATCACCGGTCTTCAGGTGTCCGCGAACCCTTATGTAGATCTGTTGGGTAAACCTGAGACGGCGTCGAGCCGGCTGGACTTGACGCAGGCTTTCAACTCGCTTGGCACCACGTTGGCCCCGAAGCTCGGAGGATTGTTGGTCCTGAGCGCCGCGCCACTCGCGGTCGAACAATTGAGGCTGCTTGCGCCCGCGGCCCTTCATGCCTACCGCGTGCAGCAGGCAGCCTCGGTCAAAATGCCCTATACCGTCATCAGCGTTGTCCTGGTGCTGTTGGCCGTTTTGATGGGCAGGTTCAAACTGCCAAAAATCGAATCCGAACTGTCTCGCCCGGGAGAGAAGACGATGGATTCCGTCTGGAAGCACAGGAATCTCCTCCTTGGTGCCATTGGGATTTTCAGTTATGTGGGTGCCGAAGTGTCCATCGGTAGTTTTTTGGTGAATTATTTCGGTTTACCCGAGATTGCTGGCCTTTCCGCCAAATCCGCCGCCGGTTTTGTTTCGTTTTACTGGGGCGGCGCCATGATCGGACGCTTCCTCGGGGCGCCAATCCTACGGCGGGTCAAAGCGGGATACTTGCTTGCCTTCTGCGCCGCTGCCGCGGTTACGCTGACCATTGTTTCCATGGTGCTCGGCGGACACACGGCAATGTGGAGCATTCTCGCCGTCGGGCTGTTCAACTCCATCATGTTCCCCACGATCTTCAGTCTGGGAGTGGCAGAACTCGGCCCTTTGACGGGAACCGGGTCCGGCATCCTGAACATGGCCATCGTCGGTGGTGCCATCCTGCCCGTCATACAGGGCGTAATTGCCGACCACGTTGGGCTTCACCATGCTTTCGTTCTGCCGGTGATTTGCTACTTGTTTATTTTGTTCTACGGACTGAGCGGATCGAAGCCGAATAGCGAGCGGTACGCAAAGGCGTGACGACCGAAACCGGAGGATTGTAATGCTGGTTGCGGGAGATATTGGCGGGACCAAAACTGACCTGGCGATCTTCTCGAGCGAAGCTGGTCCTCTTGCGCCGCTCGCGCAGGAGAGGGTGCATAGCCGGCTCCGGCAACCGCTGACGATGATGCCAGCTTTGTCTGCGCCGGGCCCTAAATCCAGGTATTCATTCACACCCCACTCGAAGCGACACCCGCACAAACCGACTCACTGACTCAATCTCGGACCAAGTTGAATAGCCCGTCAGCCCCGCCTCAAAGCGCCCGAAAGCTGTCATTGAGACCTTAGGGCAGGAAAGATCGCGGGATCACTATAAAGGCAGGGAACAAGGCAAGTTTTGTCGTCGCTTGGGATTTCACAATCTTTCGGCCGAGGAATTTTATAGATCCGACGGTGAGCGTTGGAACGCCACTGCGCTCGGGATGGACAGCTGCACCTCTGTCCCAGCGGTCGCACTACTCGAGATTTTGAGCAGCCCTCCGATTTTCGTCGCCCGCTCCCGCATGCCGGCCAGGCCCCAATGTCCTTCACGCCCGGCCTCGAGCACGTCAGGATCGATTCCGCATCCGTCGTCGCGAACGCGCATGCGCAAGTCATTGTCGGCATATTCGATTTCGAAATCCACGCGCTTGGCTCCGGAATGACGAAACGCGTTAACCAGGGCCTCTCTGCCAATGCGGTAAAGCTCATGCTTTATGGGTCCCTGCAGCGGCTGTTGCCGGCCGGCCACGCTCACGCGAAAGTCCACATCGGCCTCGACCGCGAGTTCCCGTTGCACCCCGGACAAAGCCAGAACTAGGTCCAACGTGCCAGGGACCGACGAACGGAGACCCTGAATCGCGTTCCGGCCCTCCTCGATTCCCTGCTCCATGAGCTGAAGAATGGGATCCAACTTGGACTTGACCGGCGAGTCGGACGGCAGGCCATCCATGGCTGCACCGAGCCGCATCGAAGCGCCCAGGAAGCTCTGCAGCAGTGTGTCGTGGAGTTCCTGGGCAATTCGAGTGCGCTCTTCGAGGCGCACATTCTCTCTTCGGACCCGTTCTTCTTCCTGTTTCCGCGACTCGATTTCTGTTCCCGTAGCGTACCATCTCCTGACGCGGCCTTGTTCCACCAAGGGGTTATAACGATACAGGAACCAGCGGTAGATGCCGTCCTTTCGGAGCGTTCGTGCCTCGACTTCAAATGGGTCATTCCCGGAAAGTCCGCGCTTACGCAAAGCTCGCATGTTCTCCACGTCGTCGGCATGAATGACGCGGCCGACTACGTCCACGGAGCGATACTCACCGAGCGTCAGACCGGTGTACTCACGGGCGACACGATTTGCATGGATGACCCTGCCTTCGGGCGACAGCACGATAACAATCTGGGGGACGAGATCCACAAGTTGCTGAAGTTCCTCTTCCGCACGCTTCCGCCTGGTAATATCTCGGACCGCAGCAGAGACAACGATGCCGTCCTCCATCTCTAGCGGACTGAGACTGATCTCCACCGGGAACTCCGTCCCGTCTCGCCGTCGTCCGTACAACTCCAGTCCCTCGCCCATCGGCCGTACCCGAGGCTGGGTGAAGAATCGGCCGCGATGTTCCGGGTGCCGGGCACGAAACCGTTCCGGCACCAGAATCTCTATCTCCTGCCCCAGGAGCTCCTCCCGCCGGTACCCAAACAGCTTCTCCACCTGGGCATTCACCAACACGATCTGGCCCTGCCGGTTCATCACGATCATGGCGTCCGGAGCCGATTCGAGAAGCCCTCGGAAATTCTGCTCTGCTTTCTTGCGCTCGGTGATGTCCGTTACCGCGCCTATGAACTCCACATAGCCTGATCCGGTGTGCACAGACCGATGGCCCACGGCACGAACATACTTCACCGAACTATCCGGCATCAGCAATCGGTGTTCGAAATCGAAATCATTTTCCCCCTGTGAAGCGGACTGCATTACTTCCTGGACCAGTTGCCGGTCCTCTGGATGGATTCGTTCGAGTGCCAGATCCAACGTCGGTCGGATAGTCAACTCGAGCCCGAAGATGCGATACGTTTCTTCAGACCAATAGATTTCTCCACTTGCAACTCGCCAGCCAAAGCTTCCCGTGTGACTCAACCTCTGGGCTTCCGATAAATACACTTCACTGCGCTGTAGCGCCTCTTCGGCATGCCTGCGTTCGGATCGCTCCTTGGCTTCTCGCAAGGCGCGACGAACCGAAGGGGCGATTCGCGAAAGACGCGTTTTGAAGACGTAGTCCGTGGCGCCTTGCTTGAGCGCTTCAATCGCGAGTTCTTCGCCCATGGTCCCAGACACGAAGATAAATGGCACCTCGGGGCAAGTTTCCTGTGCAATTCTTAATGCAGAAATGCCATCAAATAGGGGGAGGGTGTAGTCCGCTAGGATCAGGTCAAATCCACCCCGCTGAAGAAAGGCGAGGAATCCCGGCTGAGTGTCCGCACGCGTCAGCTCGCAGACAATACCTTCGGCTTCGAGGCTAGCCTGAACAAGCTCTGCATCTTGGGGGTCGTCTTCGAGGTAGAGAATTCGCAAATTGAAATCCCAGGTGATTCGCTATTTCTTTCTCGAGCTTCCAGGAGGCGGTTCATTGATGATGGCCCAAAAGACCCCGAGCTCCTTTATGGCGTTAACAAATTCATGGAAATCGACGGGTTTCACCACGTAGGCGTTCACGCCGAGTTTGTAGCTTGATATCATGTCCCGCTCCTCGCGCGAAGACGTGAGCACGACCACTGGGATCATTTTTAATTTCTCATCAGATTTAATCGTTTCGAGCACCTGCAGGCCATCAACCTTCGGCAATTTCAGATCGAGCAAGAGAACCGCAGGATTGTCGCCGCTACGCCGCTGGAATTTTCCACGGTAATAGAGGTAATCGAGCGCCTCCTCGCCGTCGCTTGTGACCACAACCTCGTTGCTAAGGTTATATTCCTCTAGCGCCATCATGGTGAGTTCCACATCTTTCGGATCGTCCTCCACCAGCAAAATGCGCCCTATGGTCGTCATAGTCTCCTTCCCTAATGCTGTGGTAATGACAGATAAAAAGTTGCGCCGCTACCGACCTGCCCTTCGGCCCAAACTTGGCCGCCGTGACGATGAATAATGCGCTGCACCGTCGCCAGTCCGATCCCTGTCCCTTCAAACTCCTCTGTTCGGTGGAGGCGCTGAAACACTCCGAATAGTTTATTGACGTACTTCATATCGAAACCGACCCCGTTGTCCCGGATGAACACCACCACCCCATCCTTTCGCCTTTCGGTGCATCCAATCTCAATCTCGGGTTGTTGTCGCATACGCGTGAATTTGACGGCATTGGAAATCAGATTCACGAGCGCCACCTTCAGCATCGATCTGTCTCCATACAGATCGGGCAACGACCCGATCTTCCACGTTACGTTGCGCCCCTCGGTGTCACTCGACACTTCGCTCTGAACTTCCTTTATCAACTGATCCAAGCTCACCATGGTCTCACGGGTCTCAGCACGCCCGATGCGGGAGAACGCCAACAGGTCATCGATCAAGGTCCCCATGCGTTTCGCCGATTCCAGAATCATAATCATATACCGACGGCCCTTTTCATCCAGAAGCGACACGGAATTTTTTTGCAGCAGCTCCGTAAAGCCAACCATGTGGCGAAGCGGCGCACGCAAATCATGGGATATGGAATAGGCAAAAGCTTCCAGCTCCTTGTTTATGGCTAAGAGGTCTGTGGAACGCTTTGTGAGCTCCTGGTTGAGTTCCTGAATATGCATCTCCCGGTACTTGCGGTCGGTAATGTCACGGATTGCCCCCGAGACCAGCGTGCCCTCCTCCGTCTCGAGCGGACTGAGACTGATCTCCACCGGAAACTCCGTCCCGTCTCGCCGCTGTCCATACAACTCCAAACCCTCGCCCATGGGCCGCACCCGCGGCCGCGAAAAGAACGCGGTGCGGTGTTCCGGGTGCCGGGCACGGAACCGCTCCGGCACCAGAATCTCAATCTCCTGCCCCAGGAGCTCCTCTCGCTGGTACCCAAACAGCTTCTCCACCTGGGCATTGACCAGCACGATCTGGCCCCGCCGGTTCATCACGATCATGGCGTCCGGAGCCGCTTCGAGAAGGCCCCGGAACTTCAGATCCGCTTTCTTGCGCTCGGTGATGTCGTTTTCGCTTTCCAGAATCGCAATTGGTTTTTTGCTTTCGTCCCGCTGCAAAGACCATCGGCTTGCCACTGACACATTTGTTCCATCGGCCTTCGTCTTCTCGAGCGTTCCTTCCCAACGACCGGTCTGAAGCAGCTCCTCCTGGATCTCTTCGTAGGGCTTCGGAAAGACCGTCCTCAACAGGTCCTGCGTGCGCTTCCCAACCGCCTGCTCCGCTGTCCAACCGTATAACTCTTGGGCGCCGCGGTTCCAATAAGTGATTACACCGCCCATACTCCGGACAAAAATGGGATCGTGAGCGAGATCGAGCAGGCTCGCCTGCTGGGTCCGCGTGGCTACTTCCTTTTGCAGTTCGTCGCGGGAGCGCAGAAGTTCACGTTCAGCGCGATGGCGGAGTCCGCTGAACCAGGTGATCAGTAGCGCAAACAGTATGAACACCACATAGTACGGAACGTCAGCCCAGGCGATGTAAAAAGCACGATACGGCGGGGTAAAGTAATAGTTGAAGGCTAAGGTTGAGAGTATAAGCGCCAGAACGGCGGGTATTGTTCCCGCATACCAGACCGTCAGCGCAATAGCGATCAGAAAGATGGGGAATTCTACGCCTTCGATCTTGCGGTTGAACAGGAAGAGGTTAATCCCGAGAGCGATGGCCACGGACAGAACCGCAAGACTGTAGCGCAAAAGTATTGTTCGGATGTTCGACGATAAATGTGTCCCTCGCGTCATGGCTGGCTCATGACGCGCCTGTCGAGTCTTTTGTTCTCACGGTCGTGCTGCACAACCGCTTCCGACGTACCCCAGAGGAACCAGCTGGCTTCCTTGCCGGGACCGACTTCCGCAACGAGGTTGCCTGCGCATATCGAGGCGACCGCGGTACCAGAGCATAGCAAAAAATACCACCCGATACTCTACCTATCATAGAAGCCAAAGTAGCGCAGTCAGCAACAGCCGAACCATCGCGATCTTGAAGGTGGTGGCAAGCAATGCCGCCACTGTGTTGAAGGCTCTCATAAACTTCGGGTGTCCGTGAGATGTAACGACATCGACGTTTCCGTCAAACGTATGCCCCGGGTGTCCCGCAGGGGAACTCCCTTGTGTACGACTCAGGCCAGAAAATGTCTCCTTCTCATTGAAAACACAAGGGATTGCAGGTCCTCCGGCGAAGATCCTTCGTTGGAGATCGAGATGCTTCAGTCGACTTGAGCCATGCTCTGCTCGGGAAGTGAGTTCCGCCCTCCGGCAGACATTTACTGTGATGTACTCGTGTTGCGAACGCCGAATCTATCGCTCTTCCGTTTCAGTGACGCGTGATGTCGATAAGCACAAAAGATTCGATCATCGAGATGGCAAAGCCCGAATGGCTCGGCCACATGGAAAACGTGCTCGAAGTACTCAACGAGGGAGTCCTTATCGTCCGCCGATGGGATCACCGAAGCTTTCAATGCCAGGGGAGAGATGCTAGGGATCGAAGGCCTCCAAGAAATCGTGCGGCAAAGCTCGTCGCTCCCTGCCGACCAAATGAAGCAGGCCGTTCTCGATGGAGTCGCTTCCTGGCGTCAGGGCCCGCCAACCGCCGACGTTTCCCTCATGTTGGTGCACATCCACTGATTGGACTCAATTTCATGATCCGGGAGAAATGCATGCCAGCCAAAAACGTTTTGGTACGAGGTCTGTTGCTGATGCTGGCTGTGTATAGCAATCCCAAGTGGCTCACGGTCGTGCGGGGAGCGGTTGAACGCCTGGCGGAAACCCTGGGATTCCCGGCCGTCGACTGCGGGTCGATCACTCGCGCAGTCGATGAAGCGCTGATCAACATCGTGCGGCATTCCTACGCTAATCGCCTTGACGAGCCGATCGTCCTGTACTTTCGAAGAACCGAGCGTCCCCACGACGGGCAAGTCCAAAAAGGGCTCGAAATACTGTTTTGCGACCGAGGTCCCGAAGTTGACCCAAGGCGGCTGCAAAGGCGGCCACTTGAGGAAATACGCCCTGGCGGATTGGGATTGCACTTCATTCGCCAGGCCATGGACACGGTGGAGTTCACCCGCAAGGGTCACACCAACCGGCTGCGCCTCGTTAAGTATCTGGCCGAAGCCAACAGCGTGCTCTGAGGGAGAAAAAACCGTGCAGATTTTCACCCGACGCGACGACAAAACCACGATCTTCGACCTTTCAGGAGACTTCGATTTCGTGAATTCGCCAGTCGTTCGCCAATCGGTTTTGCGGGAGATCCAGGAAGGTCGCAGCGCGCGCGTCGTGGTGAATCTCAGCCGAGTACGTTACATCGACAGCTCGGGTGTCGCTTCGCTGGTCGAGGGATTGAAAGCGTCCCGGGACCTCGGTTCCCGTTTCATTTTGATCGGGCTCACAACGTCCGCCCGGCAGGTTCTCGAACTCACGCGTCTTCTCAAGTTCTTTGAAGTCTACGAGGGCGAAGCACAGGCACTGGCCACGTAATCGGCCTACTACACCTTGGCCGCCCCGTTTCGGGGAAAGCCGTTACGATCGAACGAGCCATTTCGCAAGCCATGGATGTCGGCGTCCGCTGCCTGCCGATCCTTTCTCTGATCACCTTCTTCATCGGACTGATCCTCGCGCTTCAGGTGGCCTATGAGCTCCGTCAATTTGGCGCGATGAGCGCTGTGGCGACCGCACCGCCGTCGCCGTTTCGATGTCACGAGAGCTTAGGGAACACCAGCCGCTCTTGTCCGGGATGCCGCCACGTAGCAGCGGAGAACCGCAAGGCACAAGCAAAATTCTCTTGTACGGAATGAGGATTCCGAGCGCCAGCAGACTTGGTAGCATCCTGCAACATCAAAGAGGCGGACTCGCCTCGTTAGGCTGCTCGCATCCTTCGGGTGAAGTAAGCCCGTCGTGTCAGGAACCCAGCGAGGACATCGCAGGAATCCCCAGCCTTCAGGCGGCCTTCAGGCAGGGGAGGATGTCAATTGAGCAGGTCGGGTAGGCGCCGTTTCTGGCAGATTCCCGTACTTTTTGCCCTTAGCGCCCTGGCTGTTTTCGCAGCCGTGTTGACGGCCATCTCGGTCCGTGGCAGCCGCAGGGACACGCTGCAGCTCCGGGCGGAAATCGCGCGTCTCAATAGCGGCTTGAGATCGAACCTGGCTGTCCCCGCGAGGTATGCGAACGGCACGGGGTAGTTGAGTACGGTGTCGAGTTCTTGTCGGGGCTGACGTTCTCGGAACTGAGTCCTGATCTTTGCGGCAAATTCCACTGCATCGAACGGAAACGAAATCACGTCATCCGTCCCAAGGTCCAGCGCACGGGCCCGCTCGAGTGCACCGCCCTCCACAATCATCAGCACCTTAAGCAGCGACGCTGTTTCAGGCCGGGATTTCAGCTGGGTGATGACCGCGCAGCAGCTCAGGTCCGAGGCCGCCGCTTCCGTGATCAGTACTTCAGGAGTTAGTGCGAGGACTTCTTCGAAAGTCAACGCATTCGCAATCGTAATCTCATAACCCTCGCCCGCTAAGGCAGCCTTTGCCGCCTCAAGCGAGGCTGAGCCGACATTGAGTAGCGCGATACGCATGAGTCAACCGATGCCAGGCCGCCCGTAGCCTCAGTTGAATCACAGACTTATGGCGATTGTGGGATGCGTTAGTGAAGGCCGCCGGCAAGCGCCGGACATTTTAGTCACACGATTGACCCGGCACCCGGGCGGAGCGACACTCCTTCAGCAGAAGGGTCGTTCGATGCACGATGTTCGCCTAACACAAGAGTCTCGAGTTTAGGAATCGACAACACGAATGAGGGTTTTCATGGTGTGTTGTTGGCCGGGCGCGAGACCGACGGCAAAGTCGGACACGTTGCTCGGCTCAACACAGATCATCCGTACCCATTCGTCTTCCCCAAAATCCGACAAGGAATGCGCCTTTTGTGTCCAGGGATTCCACAGAACCGTCGTGCGTGAATTCTCCTTCGCTATGCGCACGCGACGTTCGAAAACCGGATCTTCCAGTTCGATTTCATCCCTGGTGTCCAGGTACACTCGATCGGTTTCTGAAGCGATCACGATATCGCCAAATTGCGTCTTCATCCGATGCGAGTCGGTCTTGTCGATGTAGTGAAGCGAATCGGGGATCCGGGCTCGTGTCACTTCGATGTTTCCGACTCGGAAGTACGCGTGCAAGGCCTCTTCAAAACTCAGGGACGTTCTTCCCGCGTTTGTTACCTCAAGCTCGACAGTTAGCTCCTTGCCGAAAGCAGCGCGAAGCACCAAACGAAATTCGGCGGGCCACCACTTCCTCGCAGCCACGTCGCTCTCGCTAGACATGGTTACATTGATTGTGCCCGCGACATCGGCAATCGAATCAAGTTGCCAAGCCTTTGTTCGTACAACTCCGTGGTCTGGCGCTTCGGGATTGTCGGCCTTGTGTGCGAACCAGGGAAAGCAGATCGGTATACCTCCGCGGATTGCGTGCCCTTCTTCCCAACGCGACTGTGAGCTGAGGAAGAGCACTTCCTCCTCGCCTGCAGGCCTCCATGAGGTGACATGCCCACCGTGCAGGTACATTTCGGCCATACACGCGGGGGAGGTAATTCGCACCTTGGGGAGTCCGCCGTTTCCCTCGACGATCTCGACAACACCCGGAATTTCGAGACGGCGATCCGCATCTCTGACAGCAGATTTCATATCCGATCGACTCCTTGAGTTAACCATCGTTGTGTCAGTCGGCTTGGGCAGCGACACGGAAGTCTTCAAGGTCCGGAGTAGTCGGGTTGTCCCAACCCCCGTCAGGCAACACTTTTTTGCTGACTTCATCGGGTCCCCAGGTCCCTTTCTCGTACTCGTACACCGGGGTATCGGCCTTTAGCACGGGATCGACGATTCGCCACGCCTCTTCGACATAATCTTGGCGGGCAAAATGTGTCGCGTCTCCGACCATCGCGTCGCCCAGTACACGCTCGTAGGCGTCCATTTCTTTCGCAGAAGCGTGACGACAGGCGACCATCTCGATGTCTTGACCCTTCATCGCCCCGTTCGGAGACATGACGGAGGCCCCGATGGCGATCGTCATCTCGGGACTGATTCTGAACCGCAAATGGTTGCGAGACAGCTCGCTCTGCTCCACGAGCGACGGCGGTTTTCGGAATCGCGCCAGAACCTCCGTGCATGTCACCGACAAATTCTTTCCTGCACGGATGTAAAAGGGCACCCCTTTCCAACGCCAGGAATCGACCTCCAACCGCAACGCGACAAAGGTTTCCACCTTCGAGTCGGGAGCTACTCCCTTTTCTTTGCGATATTCCCGGAACTGCCCTCGGACAAGGTTGCCGGTCGCGATCGGGCGAATCGCTTTCAGTACCTTTACCTTCTCATCGCGAACGGTCTCGCTGTCCGTGCGAACCGGAGGCTCCATCGCCAGGTTGCAAAGAAGTTGAAAGAGATGGTTTTGGACCACGTCGCGAAGGGTGCCGGTTTGATCGTAAAAAGCACCTCGCCCCTCGACGCCGAAGTTTTCGGCCATGGTGATTTGTACGCTCTCGATGTAGTTGCGACTCCAGAACGACTCCATCAAGGCGTTAGCGAACCGGAAAAATACGATGTTGTTGACCGCCTGCTTGCCAAGATAATGGTCAATACGAAAAATATTGGATTCCGGGAATGTTCCACGCAAGATGCCGTTGAGACTCCGTGCGGAAGCAAGGTCATTTCCGAAGGGCTTCTCCACAATCACGCGAGCGGCCTCAACCGAGCCGAGTCTCCCCAGTTGTTCGACGACGGTTCCGAAAAGAAGAGGGGGAATGGCCAGGTAATGCGCCGGCCGCTTGGAATCCTTCAGTTCGCTGCGAATGGCCTGAAAAGTGGCGTTGTCCGAATAGTCGCCGTCCACATAGCGGAGTAGGCTGATCAGCTTTTCGAAGGCGGCGGAATCGACTCCGCCATGCTTCTCGAGGCTGTCGCGGACACGCGCCTGAAGTTGCTTGAGGTTCCAGCCACTCTTCGCCACACCAATCACCGGCACATTGAGGTGGCCCCGTTTCACCATGGCCTGAAGCGACGGGAAGATCTTCTTGTAGGCCAGATCACCGGTGGCCCCGAAGAAGACCAAAGCATCCGAAGCGTGGTTAGTCATCTTGAACTCCTTTGCTCTGGCAATCCATCACTCGACCAGGCAGAGCCTAGCCCCCGCGGCGGCAAAGTCCAGCGGATTCTATGCATCTCAGGCTGATGTCTCATAAGTTCGCTATAGCAATAGCCGTGCCGAACAACGGATTTTCGCAGCCTGTTGGTTATGGATATCGCGGCTACCTCATAACCTCAGTCGTCTCAGCGCGCGTTCAAAAAACCAGACCTCAAGAATGGCCTAACGAAGGCTGGTCGGAGGGCTTGGGACAGTTCGGATCCCGGGAACTACCGTACATGATGAGCGACCTCTTGCCAATCCCTTCACACTTCTGCCGATCAGCTGACGTCGAACGCTTCGCAAAACCCTGAGCTTTGCTCAATACCCCGCAAATGATTCTCAGCCTCCTCGGCGTCGAAGCAAGACAACGACGGTCTCGGAGCCACGCGGTATTTGGCTGCCTCCAGCGGCAAACCAGGCTCCGAGAAGTCCTCGGGACTCGGCAAAGCCGTGCGCAAGCGCGGAAAAACCCTCCCCGTCCGGCACATCCCATGTCCGTTCAGGCCCATCTTCCTTCTTGAGGACCAGGCTCAAGTAATGGAAAGACAAGTAGGGCCGCAGTCTTGCCGCGAGACTTTGCAAAAGCGAATCGAAATCTGGTTGCTGACCGAGGCCGCGGAACATCGAAATCAGCGGGGCGATCTCTCCGATGATGGACTCTTTCGCACCGAGCGCCCTTTGAGGCTCAGACAATACGCGCACCGCACACCGGGAGTTACGGTGTTCTTCTAGGGTGTGCAAGGAGAGGTCAGTCAATCCCACTGGAGTGCTCCAAGTGTGCGCCATATTTTTCCGCGCCCTGGCCGTGTCCACTTCTGATAAACCGTTCTATTCGGACGCCATTGGCGCTATCACCGCGGCCCTTCGGGCTCCGGCGAACATGTTGGACGAGTACAGCGCCACGGGCCAGACCAGATTGGCCCCGATCACGCTCAGCACGAAGGCCACATTCATAATGTTAAGGAGCGCAAAGGCGAGCAAGGCATAGGGAAAAAAGCAGCGACGGACCATGAACTCCATATGCCGCGCCGCGTACAGGAGAGGGTTGGAAGGCCGACTCTCGGCGTGGTTATGCCATATGCCCAAAAGCTGCTCGGGACGTCCGGCGGCGAGGCGGTGTCGCTGCCATCCAACCGCGAGGAAGCTCGCCAAGGCACCCAGGAGCAGAAGAGCTCCCCAGAACAGGTAAGCGTTCGATCCCGAGGTCCTCCATTGTCCAACAGTCATTCCGACCAACAGAAAAAAGTAGAACAGATAGTCGCAGACGGTCTCGAGCCAGCAGCCAAAATCCGACTCCAGTAATTTCAAACGGGCCACCTCGCCGTCGCATCCGTCGAGGATGCTCGCAAATACGCAGAGAAATGCGCCGAGGAGCGTGTTCCAGTATCCGCCGAGCGCGAAGAATACCGCGGAAAAAAAGCCCACTCCGAGCGTGAAGAGGCTCACCATGTTTGCCGTGATCGGAAACTTGATGAGCTGCCGGCTGATCGGAATGGAGATGCGGCGATTAAACTGTGCGTACATGCCATCGGTCGGTTTCACCAGCCAGCGGTCCAGCTTTCTTTCGGCGATGCGCCGGTCTTCTTCTGTCGTGACTCGCTGCCACAGGTCGTCACTCACTTCCATGGAACTAAGGGAACCGATCGCCGCGAGCGATTCTTCAAGTTTCCCAAGAGTAGGAATTTCCCCTGGGCAACGCCCCCAAAAATCGCGCACTACGTCGACGGACAATGCATAAATTCCGGTAGCTCGGTCACGGCTTGTAAGCGCCAACGCCGCGTCTTCATTCCATTCCGTGGCCTTCCGAATTAACGATGGGTGGTAGGTCGTGTCGCCGTCAACCAGAACCAGACGTTGGCTTTCTGTCTGGCTGACAACGAGCCGCAATCGCTCGTCGACGGAAGCGTCGGCGTCAACTTCAATCCAGCGCACGGATTCCGGCAGTCGCCCTGTTCGGCCTAGGTTCGCCTGAACGCTTTGTTTTGTGGTCGGGTCAACGACTACAACGGTCTCCGCGGAATCTATCTTTTGCGCGGCCAGGATCGTCCGGAGCAGGATTGGCAGGGTGCCGACCCGAGCCAACGGGGGGCTGAATCGAGGGCTCACACTTCGACTAGCGACAAAAATGACGAACGTCACGTTTCGGGATGGCCCGAAGCCGTCCGACGCGTTTGTGGTTGTACCCGGATCCTTGGTCATGGTTGCCGCCTTTTCGAGGTTGCGAGAGTCATGGTTTCCCCTTCCCCTGGTCAAAAACACGAGGCAGACGCCGCCAACAAGGGTCCAGAAAAAGGCCCGCAGCCGCCTTGCCAGTGCCAAGGCGAGTCCGCTAGCGCTGCTCAGGCTGAAGATCTTGCCGATCAGCATGTTTCCGCCCTCGTAGGTTCCGATATTTCCCGGGTTGAAGTTGCCGATCGTGTTCAGAAGTTTGGTCAGTCCTTCGATGATCAAAGCTCCAAGGAAGCCAATGTGCGCCCCGAGCAGCCAAAGAACCAAGCACACCTCCAGGATGGCCAGGCATTGGCCTACGAGGTTCAAGGAAAAACTGGTCCAAAACGCCCGGGGAGTCTTGTGGTGGAAATCGAACAGTGCGTCCTCCGTCGCTCGAATCGTTTCGATCCTTCGCTCTACCCAGCTTTCGAAGGAGGGAATGCGGCCGACGAGGCGAGCACTTCCCGAGAGAAACGGGCACCGCTTTCTCACCGCTAGCAGGGTCAACAACAAGAATTGAATCGCCGCGAAGACGAACAGCCCGGCATAGAGGCGCAGGGCATGCGAGGCCGAAAGCGCGGGCAGGGCCGACAGAACACCGGCGATCGCTACAATAATTCCAGTAACAAGATAGAACCCTCGGTCGAGGGTAACCGATGCGAGAGAGCTGGCCGTTTGCATTTCGCGGCTCAACTGCGAGACACGGATCGAATCCCCAAACGTCTGACCCAGTATTCCGAGCTGCCCGGCGGCCTCCGCGCCGAGGCGAAGCCCCACCAGACGCGGAAAGGAGATCTTGTCCTGGTCCCGGCCGAGGGTCATCTGCCAAGCCCGGGTCTTCAGAAGATGCGCAATGCCGGCCAAGGCCACAACCAACGTGAACCCCCAACCGAGCTTCGTGAGGTCTTGCCACAGAAGGCTCGGGCCGGCGCGCCAAACCAAGAACGCGGTCAATCCCGCGCTCGCCAACATTGCGAGCCAGCGAATCGTCGACTGGATTTTAGGCATGGGCGAGCCTCTCGAGGATGGGGCTTTCGACGAAGTCGCGTTCAAAGATGCTCTCGGTGTAAGCAAAGGCCTCGGGGGTATCGACGTCCTGCCAGTGCCCGTCGCCAACGTCAAATGCTTTCAGTTTCCGCTCCCGGCAGAGCCTGCGCATACCGTCGGAAAGCGAGCAATTGCCGTCTTTCATGGCCGATTCGAGCCTCTCGAACAGTCCTGGTCCGCACAGAAACATCCCGGTATCAAGGGCGTCGTATTCGACAAGGTCCTTGCCGATATCGATGATGTCATCTCCCTCGACCTTGACCTTCGTCGCATCCTCCAGGTCGAAGATGCGCTCGATGTTGTAATCCACACCGAGAATGACTTGGTCGGCTCCGACCGTTTGCCCGAGCAGCGTCCTGGCCGTTTTCGGCTCGAAGATGTGATCGGCCATAAGCAACAGGAAAGGGTTCTTGAGCCATTTTCTCGCGGCCAGCGCCGAGACACCATTGGCCTTGCGGTAATCCGCATTTTCGACCAGGGTTACGGAAATGTCTCGGAGCGGCCGGTCGGCAAACCAGCGACGGAGCGCATCGGCACGATGCCCGACGACGACCACAAACTTCTCAATTCCGGCGGCGTGTGACGACAGCAGGATGTGCTCGAGGAGGGGCGCGCCGAACAGGGGCACCAGGGGCTTCGGGTCACCGCCCGAGAGGGAGGCAATCCGACTGCCCTGACCCGCAGCGAGAATCAGACATTCGTTAACAGTTGTCATAGGCCACCCGGCGGAGTTGCTGGTTGTCTCGATTCATGGTTTGTAAGGCTCCTTCGCAGAAAGCAGAGTGATCTCCGAAGAAGGCGGATTTTCTGGCGCGTAGTCGAAATACTCGATATGAACGTCGGTGGTACCAAAGATCCGGGCTTCCGTGATGCTTTGCGTCGAAAATGGAAACCACAGCGGCCCACTTTTCTGGTACAGCTGCACGAAATGCGTGCTTTTCGTCCAGAAGGAGGGATTTTTTGCCGGGCTGCCCTCGGCGCGCACGAGCGCAAAATCCTGCGCGTCCACCCAGATGCAGCCCTGGAACAGGTACTTCTCCTTGCGCTTGGGTTTTGTCTCGAGAACATAAGCCCTGCGGCCGGAAACCATTTCCGTCCCGACAATCGCGAACTCGTAATTCGCGGAGTTGAGTCTGGTCGTTGCGCGCAGCTCGGGACGCGAGGTCTCGGACTCCGATTCGAGCATCTTCCGCAGAACGTGAGTGTTCGCAGCTTTCCATCCGTCTTCCGAGACGACTTCGAAATGCTTTGTGCCGTCAGGATCGCCTTTTACGCGCACGACCATCTCGGCGCGTTTTTGCAGGTTTTGGTTTTCGAGGACATAGCGACGCATCCCGGCATAACCCTCAATCGAAGACTGGCGCTGGAGGTCCAGTGCAGCCATCCGCGCAACGATTTGCTCAGCCGTTGGCGGCGCACCGGAATCATCGGCGGCAATGGCCGCTGAAGCGGGAAGCAGGAACAGGGCAGTCAAGAGCAGATGATTTTTCATTTTCAAAACTCCAGAACGAATTTTCCGCGGTATTCTCGCCAGGAAGTGTTGAAGAATTCGCCGAACCGTGCGCTGGCCAGATTGTTTTGCACATCCCGCGGGTCAAAGTGATTGAACAGGTTGAAGACCCCGCCGCCAACGCGGGCGGGGATGCGTCTCCCGTGAAAGGGTAACCAAATGCGGCGGGTAACCTGGAGATCGAACGATGAAAACAGCGGGAAGCGAGCGACGTTGCGGGGTCCGACGAAGGCGCGGTACTGGTCTTCGATCGAATAGGGAAATCCGGTGTGCAGGTCGAAGACCGGAACGACGGTGAGCTTCCACGGCCCTGCGATTGAACCCCAAAACAGGAAGCGGTTTGGCGCGTCGAAGGGCAATCGACCGTGCGCATCCGGCTGGATCACCGGTTGCGCGAGATTCCCGAAGAACTGATTCACGTCGTTGAGATTGCCGAACGCGCGGGATCGCACATAGGACGCGTTGAGCAAACTCTGCCGCACCTTGAAACGTGCGGCCACCTGGAACTCCCGATACGAATCGGACCCGTTGTTCGACAGTTCAAGCACTCCGGTTGTTCCCCGAGAAAGCGGGGAAACAATCAAATCGTTGCTGGTATTGCGCTGCTCGTAGGCGACGCGCAGAGAGAGGTTCGACAGAACCTGCCGGTCGAGTTCCAAACTCCACGATGTGCTGCGCGGATTTCGCAGTCTGCCGTCTACCTCATTCTGGTAAGACACGGAGCTGGTTGGCTCGCCGTTCGGGCCGAGGACGGTGACCGTGCGGTCGGCAAGATCGGGGAAGGTGGCAGCCATGAGGGGAACCCGGTCATAGAACAAGCCGACACCGCCCTTCAGGAGCGTCTTCCCGTCGCGCGTGAGGGCCAGGAGAAATCCGGCACGAGGCGCCGCATGGGTCGAATCAGTGATCGTATCGTGGTCGAAGCGGACACCAAGGTTCAGCGTCAATCGCGGAGCGATGGCCCACTGGTCGCCCGCAAACCAGGCCATCTCGTTTTGCGCGACCTTGAATGACGTTGGGGAGGTGAACGTGATTCGTTCGACAGGGAGGTCGGAGACGCCATCGAGTTCGACCGGCAAGAATGTCTGTCGGCCGTCATAGCGGGAGTGCTCGTAACTCAGCCCGACGGTGAACTGGTGCGAACCGGCGAATTTCCGGGGAGCAAAGTGATAATTTTCCTGCCAGCCGACGCGCGAGGTTCGGCGCGCCTGGCGATTGAAGAAACCACCTTCGGTCGTTTCAAGCAAGATGCGGTACGGCTCGTCGCTTTGTGCCGTGATGTTGGCGTCAAAACGCTTGTAGCTGAACTGCGAGGTCAGGAGGCCCTGGCCGACAACGTAGCTGTCCTGAACGTTGATTTGGTAGCCGCGTTGGTGAAAATCCGGGGTCGACTCCTGCGTCGTAAAGGTGTTCAAGCCGAGGTAATCGAGTTTCTGAGGATAGACGGCCACAGAAACGTTGGCCGTCTGTTTCGAACTGATCGTAAAGTCAAGTTGCGTGTAGGAATCGAAGCTCTCGAGCTTCGTATCACGATGAAACGCAGGAAGGCTGTTCACCGGGGTTTCGACGAAACGGTATTCAAAGGATTGCGTGATAGCGATCTTGTCCTTGACGAGAGGGCCGGTGAAGGTCGCCCGGGGCGTTGCGGCGTCGATGCCACGGATGCTGCCGCCCTCATCCCGCAGTCGGGGAATGAAGTTCTGAAAGGAGAAGTGAAATTTTTCGTAGTCGCTGGTTTTCGTTGCGACCGTCGAAACCGCGCCGGTGAACCTGCCGTACTCGGGATCATAAGGATTCGAAATCACCTGCACGGACGCCACTACATCCACCGGAAGGTTGATCGCCGGACCCCCGGTTACGGGATCGGTAACGTTCGCGCTGTTGACCAGCGCGCCGCTCTGCGTATTGCGTGTGCCTTTGAGGTTGACGTGCCCATCGGGCCCGCGCACAACTCCAGGAACGAGCGGGAGCGCACTCTGAAACCGTTCGTCGACGTTCGGGGCGTCCCGTAGTGTCTTGTCAGAAATGGTTTCGCTCGGAGCAGGGCTTTTGGTTTCCGCCTGGTCGGCTGTGACCACGACGGAAGTACTGACCGCCTCGGGTTTCAATTCGAGCGCGAGCTGAACTTCCCCGGATTCGACGCGAACCGTCCGAACCGCCTTGAAGCCAGTCGTGGTTGCTTCTACGGCGTACGTTCCGTAGGGTACCGCTTGAATCACATACTCGCCGTTAGCGTCCGTTTCTGCTTCGAGGGTCGCTGGACCTCTCAGTTGCACTTTTGCACCGGCAACCGGGGCTTGGTTTCCGCGTGAGTCCACGACGAACACGGTTCCCCGGATCGCGGCACTTTGCGCGTGGGGCTGCTTGCAAGCCGTCGCGGACGCAAAATCGCAGGGCAGCAAGAGTGCGAAGACAATTTTTGCGGCGGCGCGAAGCCATTCCCGGCTCGGACGAGTGCGAAGGATGGTTCGCACATCGAAAACCGCAACCGTCCAATCTGCAAATGTTGCTCTGTACTGTTTCGGGTCCATCTTCACACCCGCCGTTCGCCGTGCATTGGTCATTCCACTGGGCCGGTGGGCCGACGCAGACAAGATCTTCCGTGCTATCAGTTACTTGCGGCCTAGGGTGAGGTTGAGGAGGACGTCGGCGAAGGAAGATTGACGCCAAGTCATAGACTGTTTGGACGATTCGCTGACAGCTGGCCGGGCCATGGAACACCCGGAACGCGCAGGAAGATTGCGGCGATCGGAGATTTCGTCGAAATTTCCCCGGTCAGGAGTTGGCCGCAAGGGTCGAAACTTGTATCGGCTATCTGAGGAAAGCCTAATTTGGGTCGGAGCCTCGAGCAGAAACTTCCGCGCTACCACAGAACTGGATAGCGGCGTGCTCATCTCCGCCCGGCTATGTATGCTTGCCACATTCGCGGTCGGGTGAACCTGTCGGCGGATCAGACGTGTGCGGTACGATGACCTCGATGCAAGAGATCGAAACGGGTAACTTCGCAGTTTCGCGTTGGGTTCTTTGTCCACCCAGTTCCATCAAGATCGTGAATTGGAACATCAATCGCGGCTTGCAACTCCAGGGGGTCATCGAGTTCCTGGCACGCGCCAAGGCAGATATCATCCTGCTGCAGGAAAGCGACCTCAATGCCCGAAGGACGCACCGCCTTAATATCGCGAGGGAAATATCGCAGAAGTTGCAAATGAACTATGTCTTTGGGCGGGAGTTTCAGGAGCTGACCCAAGGCTCCAGTGGTTCGCCCGCCTACCACGGGCAGGCCACGCTCGCTCGCTGGCCTTTGTCAAATCCCCGTATCCTTAGATTCCAGAAGCAATCCAATTTCTGGCGTCCGCGTTGGTTTCTTCCCGAAATCGATCCGTTTCAGGAGAGAATCGGCGGACGTCTGGCGCTCATCTGTGAAGCCGACGTCGCCGGGAAAACGATCGTCACCTACAACCTGCATCTTGAAAGCAAGGGTGACGACCGATTGCGCTGCTCGCAGCTCGAGGATACCCTCGAAGATAGCCGCCAATATAATGCACGTACGCCGGTTCTGCTCGCCGGTGACTTCAACCTGGATGCTTCGGACGCGACCGTCGCGAGCGCGATCAGCCGTGGGCAGTTCCAGGACGCTTTTCGGAATCAGCACGTTCGAACGACTCCGGACTCTCTCTTCGCGGACGGACGAACGATTGACTGGGTCTTTTCGCGGGGACCTATGCGCCCCAGTCAACCCCAGGTGTACCGCTCGGTGTCGGCTTCCGACCACTATCCTCTCTCGGTCACCTTCGATTTCATCTAGCGACGAACCGAATCTGCGCGGGGAAGTGTCAAGGCCTTGACGAGTTTGTCGTGGGTGTGTCTCCCTGAACCCCCGGGCTTCGGGCGCTCGAGGATTCGTAATGCCAAGTCATTGTCAGTCAGACGATTGGCCCAGACCTAATTGCCGATGTTGGCGACTGAAATGCCAGGAACAATCCCCGTGTAGAGAACAGCATTGCTCTGGTCAGGTCTCGATCCTCCTTCTGCCCTGGCAATGACCTACGAGGAACACGCAAGCCATGAAAGCCAAATCACGCCTAAAGATCCGCTTCGGCCTTCTGCTCTCACTTTTTCAGATCGCCACTGCCGCTGCCGTGGGGCAGAGCGACGAGCCATCCAAATTCTTCCGGGAGTACGTCGGACTCACGGAGAATCAGATGTCGGAGATTCGCAATGGCAAGGCCATAGCAAAGATTCTGGAGTCACCAACGCCGGATGAAGTATTTGTATTCGGCGCCGTGTACGTCAAGGCGTCACCGGAGAGTTACCTCAAGCTGGCCTCGGACGTCGAGGCGCTGCGGAAACTCCCAAATTATCTGGCTATTCAGAAGTTCAGCGAGCCGCCCCAGCTTTCCGACCTCGAGGGTTTCACGCTCGAGGAGGAAGACATCAAGCAGCTTAAGAATTGCAGGCCCGGCCAATGCGAAGTTCAGTTGCCCTCCGAAGCGATGGAAACGTTCCAGAGGTCAGTAAACTGGTCTGTCCCCGACGTTGCGACCCAGGTCAATGTGCTGGCACGGAAGATGGCGCTCGAAGCCCTTGCGAGATATCACGAGGGGGGGAACGCGGCACTCGGAACCTACCGCGACAAGCATCACCCGGCAGCTGTCGGCGATACTTTCCAGTCTTTGCTAAGCCGCTCCAAGGCGCTCCCGGTCTATTTGCCGGACCTCGATCGCTACCTGCTTGAGTATCCCAAAGCCAGCTCCGAAAGGATTCAATCGGAATTCTACTGGGAAAAAGTCAATTTCGGCCTCAAGCCCACGCTACGGATATTGCAGGCGATCGTTTACCGCGGCAGCGATCCCACAGGTCCCGCTTACGCGGTGGCCGTGAAGCAGCTCTATGCCAGCCACTACTTCGAAACGGCTCTCGACCTGACGGTTTGTGTCCGAGACCCGCAACGCTCGGGGATGTACCTCATAACCCTCAAGGGTTCAGAGCAAGCCGGCCTCACCGGCCTGAAAGGCGGCATCGTTCGGAAGGTAGCCGTCGACAAAACTCGCTCCTCGCTCGAGAAGGCTTTGGGAACAATCAAGACACGGCTCGAAAGCCAGGCAGGTTGACGTCGCCCGAGAACGTTTCCGTCAATGGAGGCCTATGGCATTATTTGATCGCCGCACGGCAAGGATCTTGCTGACAATCCTCGTTTTTGCAGTTGTGCTCGCCATCGTATACGTTGCGCGGGCCGTCATCATCATTTTCATTTTCTCGATCCTCTTTGCTTACTTGATTGATCCGGTCGTGCGATTTCTCCAGCGTCATTCGCTTTTCTTTAAGAACCTGAGAGGCCCACACGTCCTCGAAGCGTATTTGGCGTTCGTCTTCGCGATCGTGGCGCTCTCGCACGCTCTTGCACCGAATCTGCAACGCAACGCGACGCGCGTTCTGAATGCAGTGCCTTCGTTAAACCAGAGGGTTTCCACAGGAGAAATTGCGAATGATTTGAGCGACGAATTCGGTTGGACTGAGACACAGTCGGCACGGATCCGGGCGTTCCTCCAAGAGCATCGCTCCACGATCGCGAGTTCTGTCGACGAGATGGGGCGATTTGCCTCTACGGCCATTGCCGGAATCCTCGTGATACCCATCCTAGCCATCTTCTTCCTGAGTGATGGCAAGAATCTCACCGATCAGGTCATCCATCTTGTTTCAACGAAGCAGAATCGCGGCACATTGCGATCCCTGGCCGACGAATTGCATGTTGCACTTCAACATTACATCAGAGCGAAGGTGATTCTTGGTGGGCTGTCGCTCATCTATTGTTCGACGGCGATGCTTGTGCTCGGCTTTCCAAACGCCTTGGCGCTGGGTCTATTGGCAGGGATCCTCGAATTTATCCCGGTAGCCGGCTGGATGGCTGCGGCTGCAACTATTGTCGGCGCGGGCGCCGTCGCTCATGCACACTGGATTTGGATGCTCGCCCTGCTGGGCATTTGGCGTGTGCTCATGGACTATTGGGTTGCGCCGCGCGTTATGGGTCGTGAGCTCGAGATTCACCCGCTGCTTGCCATATTCACACTGATGCTTGGTGGCGCCATCGGCGGAATCATCGGAATCTATCTTTCTGTGCCTTTGGTCGCCACGCTGCGGGTCATCTATCGCAGATTTGCTACCCCGCTGACATCCGTTTCAGCTGCGACCGGCTCTCCCGAAACGGCGACAGGAGAGTTCGTAGAACACGCGTCAACGCTTTGACGAGTTTGTCACCTAGAGGTGTCCTCGAAGATATTCTGGCTTCCACCGTTCTTTTCCAATCCTCTTTTCAACTAAGCGGTTACGCATCTCGAACTGCGGCATGGGCGTTGCTCGATCCCGAGACGACGTCGAATTGCTTTCGGGGGGATGCGGTCCGTTCGAAGAGCCACGGAATACTCAATGTTTGGGGTTTCCACCGCCAGGATAATTCAGGCCAGGTTTATGGATCCGAAGGCTTCAGCAAAGGAAAATCATGCAAGCAAAACGTGAATTACTGATTTCGAAGGCTTGGATACAAGCGATCCTCGTTGTGGGCTATGCGGCTTTCTTCTCCTCGGGATACTCGCCTACCGCACGTATACCGACGAACCACCAAATCCCGTCCAACGTGCTTAGTTCTACTGGCGAGCTTCTTTTTACGGGCCAGGATGTGCTCGCCGGCCAACAAGTCTTTTTGAAGAATGGTCTGATGGAGTACGGTTCGATCTCTGGGCATGGCGCGTATCTCGGAGCTGACTTCAGCGCCGACTATCTTCATCGAGCCGCGCTCCTTTCCGATGAACACTATGGTGGTTCCTCAGATATCGCCCGCCAACAAACCGTTGCCGACTTCAAAGCAAATCGATACGACGAGGCTTCGCGGGTCCTCTCGTTTTCAACGGCACAAAGCGAGGCTTTCCACAAGCTTGTCGATCACTACCAGGAATTCTTCGCCGCGCCGGACACCCGAAACGGCCTGCGCCCCTCGGAAAGTACGCTCCAGACCAGCGCGTCGGCGGTCGCGTGATTTCCTACCAGTGGCTCCGGGGCCAGTTGTTGGTGTACGAGTAGTCGCGTTTTGGTCGCACGGCGGAAGCGGCCCACGCGGACCAACTAGGCAAGGGCTTCGCCCTTGATATCCGAGTGATAGAGAATCAGGCCTGCGACGAGGGTGAAGCCGACAGGCATAAAACGCAGAGGCGTTCACGGGAGTATGCTCCAGGGATCTCACCCCTCTGGAGTACCCATGGACGCCTTCTACGAACGCCATAAGGATAACATCCGATTCAACTATCGTTGCTTCGATCGCATCCTGTTGCATGCCACGATCCAGCCCTTTCAACAGGAACAGCGTGCCGTAGGCTTTTTCTGGACCTATCGTCAGATCTACCCAGTCAGTCGACAGGTGCTGCGCGATATCGCTACGCAGTATCACAACTGGGCCAGGAACCGCTCCCAGAAGTGGGGTGTACCCATTCAGGCAAGATCCCGAGGGACGGCGTGACGATTTCGTGGATCGCTATTTCCGACGTGCGCAACCCGATCACGTCGTGGCCATCATCAAAGCGCGCGAGCCCGCCACCATCATGACCGCCATCGCGAAGGACGATCGTTGGCATCTGGAAATGAAGCGACGCTGGGTCGAGCAATACAACTTCTATGTCCAGGACTCTCGTTGGGGGCAAATGTTCGTACGAGTCTGCCCGTACTTCCCCTTCTCCGCCCGGGTCTGCCTCAATCAGCATTACTGGCTGGCGCTACGTCTGCAGGAGCGTGGTATCCACTCTCAGCTGTGTGCCAACGCCTTCTTGCAATGTTCCGAGCCGGAAGCCCTTCAGAAACTCGCCGATTCCCTCACCGCCGACGAGATGATCACCTGTGCTCAAAAGTGGCTGGCCCGCTTCACGCCCTTTTTCACTTCCGAAGAGAGAAAGCACGCCTGCGTTCAGCACTGGCTGTTTTTTGCCCAGGTAGAGTACTCCGACAATCTGATCTTTCGCCGTCGCGCTGCTGTCGATGCCCTCGAGCAACCGCTCCTCGACGCCAATCGCACTATCGGTCAACCCAACAAACTCACGCTGATCTTCGGCCGCCGCATCACGCGGCATCATGGCGGCAAGCTCCAGACCGTGATCGAGGACATGAACCTACCCAACCCGGTGATCCGCAGCCACTACCGCAAAGGCTTCCTCAAGCAATATGCCCGCGATCGTTTCATCCTGCGCACCGAAACGGCGACCAATAATATCTCCACTGATTACGGCATCGGCAAGGCAGTGGACAATCTTCCTCAATTACGGCAGAGGCTGAGCGGCATCATCGACCGTTAT
>Ga0306920_100000812_pt1 | contig 37823 bp, 26 predicted proteins | sample flu12Cox44000170_FD_204666 | JGI IMG/M metagenome (GOLD analysis project Ga0306920, IMG submission 204666) | Lab enrichment of tropical soil microbial communities from Luquillo Experimental Forest, Puerto Rico - flux4day.12C.oxic.44.000.170 (v2)... | ecosystem: Environmental > Terrestrial >... | reverse complement strand
CCCATAGCATCTTCCATCATGGGATTCGAGGACGAGGTGGGACAATCTTTTACGCGGCCTTGCCGTTAGACAAAGGGCAGGTCCAAGCGGACATGCGAACTCACCTCATCCATCGTCCCGCGAGGGACATCTTTCCACGGCCAGGTGGATCTCGGGTTTTCTCCTATCGGGTTTAATCCTGAACGGTTTTCATGCTGCTGCCGCGGCTGCCTCCCGGGTCCAGCGGAACTCGGTGCCGTCAACCCATATGCGGTGCATGATGACGGCCAGCCGGCGAGCCAGGGCCACGATCGCCTTCTTCATTCCGCGGCGCCTGGCAATCTGCATGGCCCAGGCCTTGAGCCAGGACCATTTCTTCGAATGCAACATGCTCTGCGCTGCTTCGTAGAGCATCACCCGCATCATCTCATCTCCGCAGCGCGATATCCTGCCACTCCAATCGTTCTCGCCCGATTGATACCTGGAGCAGGTCAGCCCAAAGCCACCATCTGGGACAAGCTGGCCGCCGAGCCGCCGGTGGCAGCCGACATCGGCACCACGATGCATTTGGCGGCCTGCACATTGTTGGGTTTATCCATGCTGACGCGGCGATTTTTCGCTTCAATGTGCTAAACCAGTCACAGTCCCCGGCAGGCCGCATGATATCAGAGTCTGCATGTCTTCGGGGTGTCGCCATGAGGAAGCTGGCAACGCTCGGGCATTGGGGGTGTCATCATGCGATTCACAATCGCACCAGTGACGGCGGTATCAATCATCGCCTTTACGCAGATCGCATCGGCGGCGACTCCGGAGAATCGTCCGGTCCGTAGGGCTCCGCCGCCACAGCCTGCACCGGCCACCACCACAAACTGGACGGGATTCTACTCCGGTCCTAACGCCGGCGGCGGGTTTGAAAACACGATCAAAAACAGTGCGACCACGATTCCCTCCTTGTGCGACGATCCGGGGATGGCCCTTTGCGCTGCCCTTACAGCTGGTGTACCGGGGCAATTTAATACGCATCCAAGAGGTTTTATCGGCGGTGGCCAAATCGGCTACAATTGGCAAACGGGTGTGTTTGTCTGGGGCGTTGAGACCGACTTTCAAGGGGCCAACATTCAAGGCGATAAAAGCGTAGCCAACGCGCAGGTCGTCCCCATCGTTAATCCCTTCGACAGTGCTCCCGGTCTTGTCATCACATCGGGCACGGGCAGCCAGAAGATCGGCTGGCTCGGCACCGTGCGAGCGCGACTGGGCTGGACGCCGACCCCCCCGGTGCTCATTTACGCGACCGGTGGCTTGGCTTACGGCCAGGTTAAGACCGACGTATCATTTGCCGGGCAAATTGCCGTTAGCCCCGGCCCCCCCCAACCACCCTTTAGCGGCGCCACTGCCGCCTCAAACAACCAGACTCGCGCGGGTTGGACAATCGGGGGCGGAGCGGAATGGATGTTCGCCCCGCAATGGTCGATTAAGGGAGAATATCTCTACTATGATCTTGGCACCGTGACGATCGATCAGACGCTTAACACGTGTTGTGATTTTGGCGCGGTTCAGTCCTCCACTACCATTCACTCGGACGCGCATTACCATGGCAGCATTGTTAGGCTCGGGCTGAACTATCAATTCATCGCCGCCACCGGATTGATCGGAGCATCCGCCTTTGCCGCTGATCTACCGGTAAAGGCTCCGCCGCCACCGCCAATCCTTAGCTGGACGGGCGGGTATGTCGGCGGCAACGTCGGCTACAGTTGGGGCGGTGCTCACACAGACCTCACCGGGAGCGGGAGCGGCGTACAGTTTTGCCCAGCTGAGCAACACTGCGATGCGGAGCCGCCCAACCCATTCAGCACTAGCTTTGCCGATTCCCAGACCCAACAGCTAACCGGCGTCATCGGCGGCGGTCAGATTGGTTATAATCATGAAATCAATCACCAATGGGTGTTGGGCTTTGAGGCTGACATCCAAGGCTCAGACGAACGGGGGAGCACGACACTCAACGATCCGTTCTTGGCCACAGTTTGTAATAGCTTCCTTACATTTAACGGTCGTTGCAACGGTTCTACGCCGCTCAACGGCACATCGGTGACATCCTTAGAAGCCAAAATTGAATGGTTTGGCACGGCTCGCATGCGTGGTGGTGTGCTGTTAAACGATGGCCTTCTGCTTTATGTCACCGGTGGAGCGGCATACGGTCAGGTTAACGTTGCAGGCAATGTCCTTGTGACCGCTAGTACTCCGTTTGTTGCGCCTCCTTTTATATTTGGTCCGACTACAAGCGCCTTTGATCACTCGAGCACCAACCTCGGCTGGACGTTGGGTGGAGGCTTAGAGGGAAGGTTTTTGGGTTTGCTTTCGCCAGACTGGACCTGGAAAGTGGAGTACCTCTATGTAGACCTGGGGCCGGTCAACGACACCGTGACGCCCTTCAGTGCGGCCTCGAATACCATTCTCGCTGGTCCTCTCAACGGGACGGTCAGGACCAATACTCATTTCACCGACAACATCGTGCGCGTCGGGGTGAACTATCACTGGGGTGCTCCGGTGGTCGCGAACTACTGATCTCCTCCCTGACTTGAAACAAAAAGCCCCGGCATCGTCGGGGGCCATTTTTGTTGAGCGAGGTCACTGAACACATTGTTAATTTATTGCCGCACTGGGGCGCGTCGGTCAGATAAACCTCAATATCCGGCCATGCGAGCGCGCCGCGAATGGCCGCGCCAAGGCTCCAGACCATCCCACCGAAGCCCCCAGCCCGATGAGCGCTCGCGATCTTAACTTCAGTGGCAAGCTGGATTACGCCAAATGAGGGAAACGCGCAGCCGACCTGTGGTACTAATACTGCGACGGCCCATAAGGCGGCCCACGACTGCTACACTGATTCGTCAAAAGCTCGGTTCACGACAAATCGCCGTTTCCCGCCGCTGTGGTCCGACGAAGGTTTGTGAATCGCGCATAATCCCCGATGCCCCAAGGCCAAATGTAATATGTGGTGATCGAAAGCAACGGTGTGTCGGCAGCAATTGCGATGCAACTACTCATGCGTTAAATTGCTGCGCGGATCGGCAACATGGCTGACGCTATGCCTGACACTATTTTCATTAACTATCGACGACAGGATACGATAAGCACTGCCGGTCGGCTGCACGACCGGCTGAGCCATGAGTTCGGAAAGGAAAATGTCTTCATGGATGTCGACCACATTCCGGCCGGGGTCGACTTCGCGGCGCATCTGAACAGCCAGGTTGCTACGTGCAAAATCCTTCTGGTCGTCATCGGTTCCCACTGGCTGGATGCGACGGACGAAGCCGGAAATCGCCGCCTCCATCAGCCGGATGATTTCGTTGCTATTGAAATCGCAGCTGCGCTTGCCCGCAACGTTCGCGTTATCCCAGTTTTGGTCGACGGGGCGGTTATGCCGAAGGCGCGAGAGCTGCCTGATTCCTTGAAGCCGCTCGCGCGGCGCCAAGCCGTTGATGTACGCCAACTTCATTTTGGCCGGGACACCGACGCGCTGCTTGGAACAATAAGGGAGTTGCTCAATGATGGGCCGGGCTGGCTGCCCCGCCGCCGATGGCGATGGGTAGTGATCGGAGGCGTCGGTGCGGTAATGCTTCTTTTGATCGGCTGGATTGCGATCCTTTCGACGAACATCTCAATGTGGGCCCCTTGGTCGAAGACGACCACGCTGACCACGATGTCGGTCCCGCCGGCGGCCTCGCGAGAGGCGGGCAATGCCAAAGCGCAGGCTGACGCGGGAGCAAAACGTAAGAAAGCAGATGACGAGCCACAGGCGCGCTACTCTGCCTTGGTCAGTCAAGGCGACACAGATGCAAACACCGGCAACTATGACAGAGCTATTGCGACCTTAAGCGAGGCAATCCGGTTAAATCCCAGCAGTGCACTCGCTTTTTACAGCCGAGGCATGGTTTATGGGAAAAAAGGCGACTACGACCGAGCCATTGCCGATTACGATGAGGCCATTCGATTCGATGCCAGCGATTCTCTCGCCTTTGTTAACCGGGGCTTAGCTTATGAAAGAAAAGGCGAGAACGACTTAGCCATTGCCGATTACAATGAGGCCATCCGACTTGATCCCAACGATGCCTTCGCTTTGAATAGCCGGGGTATTGCCTATGGAATGAAAGGTGACTACGACCGAGCTATCGCCGATTTCGATAAGTCGATTCTGCTCGACCCCAAACGCGCTGTTGCATTTGGCAACCGGGGTTTGGCTTATGGGAGAAAGGGCGACTATGACCGAGCCATTGCCGATTTCAACGAGGCGATTCAACTGAATCCGAATGACGCTCGGGCGTTTTGCAATCGAGGAAATGCAAAATTAAAAATAAACGACAAGAGTGGTTATGCGGATATTGGGAAAGCGAGGGAGTTAGACGCTGAGATTTGCCGATAAGGAAAACCGAGAATCTGATCTTTTTCTCTCCGGCTGCCACTAAAGGGCAGTGCTAGGGGCGCCTTGGAGACCCCCAAAAGCAGACATTTAATCAGCACGAGCGGCCTTTCGTAGGCATTGTGGCAGCTTCCCGTCAGACAAGCACTTTCAGCGCATTAATCAGCGCCTTCGGATCGTACTGACTCTGATAAATGGGCGGCGGCGCGGGGCCACGCTTGAGCAGGACATAGATCGCTTCCCACGATCGTCAGAGATGCTGTCCTGCAGACGACGTGAATGACAAGCGCACAAGGTCAGCTCGGGCGCTTCATATCGTTGCCATCCCAGTTATCGCGGGCTGCTGCCTTTTACCCACCGGCGCGCGCTCTCTGTTAGCGATCTGATTTTGCGTCGCACGCCAAGCGCAGCGCCTTTAAACGATGCTTGCGCGCTACGCTCGATCCGTAGGGCATTTATGGGACAATAAATCATCCAGCTACGCTGGCCCAAATGATCGTGTTTGAGGAAAGCGCCTAGGTTTCGATCGGCTACAGACTTGTTCCGGTTCGATACGTCCGATAGTGTCAAGCACAGTATTAGCAGGGACGTTAGACTTAGGGCGTTTAAGCGGCAGATTGTCTCTTATCGTTGCGCAGTGGGGTAAATTCGATGGAGTGCCCGACCTGCAAAGCGGACCTAGCTGTTGGGAGTAGGTTCTGCAACCACTGTGGCTCCCCGTTTGTTTTCACGTGCCCCGTATGCGGGCATGGGAATGCTGTTGAATCCAAATTCTGTAATCAATGCGGGGCCGACTTGGCACCCGGGGCGCTGACGTTCTCGTCGGCCACTCGAAAAGCGCCTATTTCACCTCCATCGGACCCCGCCGCAGAGCGCCGGCAGCTTAGCGTGATGTTTTGCGATCTAGTGGGCTCAGTAGCCCTCGCAGAGCGCCTTGACCCCGAGGATCTCCGTGACCTTCTTGCCGAATACCAACGCGAAGCGACAAAAATCGTGGAAGGGACCGGTGGCTTAATCGCCCGATATCTAGGGGATGGTATTCTTGCATATTTCGGATATCCAGTGGCTCACGAGGACGATGCCGAGCAAGCCGTAATTGCGGGTTTAGAACTGGTTGAGACCGTTGGAAAATTGGGGCCAGCGCACAATAGGCTCCGTGTGCGCATCGGCATTGCTACGGGCGTAGTGATTGTTGGAGAGCTTGTTAAGTCCGCTCAGTCCGATCAACCAACCATCGTCGGTGAAACACCCAATCTAGCAGCTCGACTACAGTCGATTGCCGAGCCGAATACGCTCGTGATTGACGAGCACACACATCGCCTCACGGGCCGATTGTTCGAATATACCGAACTGGGCATGCAGGAGCTTAAGGGTTTTACCAAACCGCTATGTGCTTGGCGGGTCCTAGAGCGGAGTCAGGTCGAAAGCCGTTTCGAGGCGCTGCATTCAGCAGATCTACCACTGGTTGGCCGGCAAGAAGAGCTCGAATTGCTTTTGCGCCGATGGTATCGCGCAAGATCCGGTGAGGGTCAGGTAGTGGTATTGTCTGGTCAGGCGGGCATCGGCAAGTCGCGGCTGACAGTGGCCTTGCAGGCGAAGCTACGGGATGAGGCCCACACCGCAATGCGGTACTCTTGCTCACCGCAGCATCAGGGGAGTGCTCTCTACCCCGTGATCAGTCAGCTCGTGCGCGCGGCGGGAATTTCGCGCGCCGACAGCGATGACGAGAAATCCAACAAGCTTTGTTCACTTCTCGCGCCTTCAACTAGGGACCCCCTCGACCTAGCGCTCATTTCCGATTTGCTATCAATTTCAGCCAAGGATCGGAATGCTCTGGTCGAATTGAGCCCCCAAGCTCGCAAACTGCGGACGTTCGCCGCGCTAAGAGCGATAATCGGGGAACTTTCCTCTCGCAAGCCTCTGTTGATCGTCTTCGAGGACGTGCATTGGGTCGATCCAACTTCGCTAGAATTAATCAAGCTTTGCGTCGATACGGCGGATCGCCAGAAACTTCTCTTAATCATTACCTCGCGGCCCGGATTCTCACCCCCTTGGGCCGATCGATCTTGCGTTACTCACCTGCTGCTCAACCGACTGACCCGATCGCATGCCTCCGCCATGATCAAAAACATTGCGGGGCCACTGGCGTTCCCCGAACAGGTTTTCGATCAAATACTTGATCGGAGCGATTGCGTACCGCTATTCATTGAGGAGCTGACCAAGACGGTGATCGAGAGCGGGCTCGTTCGGGCCGGGCATGCCGGCACCATTTCGTCGGATGCTCAAGCAATCCCTAGCACGCTTCAGGCGTCGCTGCTGGAACGACTTGATCGCATGTCGCCAGTGCGTGACGTGATCCAAAGCGCAGCTGCTATTGGCCGCGAGTTTGCTTTTGATCTGCTTAGTGCCGTCCACCGACTTTCCGGGAATCAACTCAAGGAAGCTCTGCGACAACTTGCTTCAGCCGAGCTAATCTACCGCCACAATGAACCACCCAACGAGTCTTACAAATTTAAACATGCGCTAGTTCAAGACGCAGCCTACAGCACCCTATTGAGGGACAAACGCAGAGAGCTGCACGCGCGGATCGCCAAAGCGCTTGAGGAGCGGTTTCCTGAGCGCGTCTTAACCGAACCTGAGGTGTTAGCCTATCACTTCTCGCAAGCGGGTCTCATTCAGTCGGCGATCAAGTACTGGCAGGCAGCCGCGCAGCGCGCGACAGAGCATGCAGCAAGTGTGGAGGCGGTGGGCTATTTCGACAAGGCACTTGCCCTGCTCGAGACAATGGCCGAGACCTCAGAGCGGGATCAGCAAGAGCTGATCCTGCTGATTGGGCGCGGAATTCCTTTGACCGCCATTGGGAGCTATGCCGCGGCTGCTGTCGGCGATAACTATCGTCGCGCACATGTTCTCTGCAAGCGCATGGGCACTGCACCACAGATTTTCCCCGTACTGCAGGGTCTTTACCGCTTCTATCTCGTGAGTGCTGAACTGACGGCCGCCTTGGACACCACAACACAACTACTCGATATCGCCGATAAAGCACGTGACCGCAACTTGCTGATGGAGGCGCATCAAGCGCGGGCTTTCTCCTTTGGGTTCCGGGGAGAGCTGGCACCTGCGGAGGAGCACCTTGATAAGTGCTTGGCGCTATTCGACCCCGAGCGCTTTCGGGGTCGAATGCACCTCTACTCGACCGATACGGCAACAAGCGCCTTGTGTCTGGGGGCTCTGACCGCATGGCTCCGGGGTTATCCGGATCGCTCGGTCGCAAAAACCGAAGAGGCGCTGTCGCGCGCCCGCTTAGTGGATCATCCCTATACATTGGCGTGGGCTTTGAGCTTTGCGGCGGTCCTTCGCCAGCTACGCGGCGACGCAAGTGCGACGCGAGAGCTAGCCGAAGAATGTGTGGTACTTTGCCAGCGACACGATTTTCCATTTTGGCTGGCGAGCAGCCGCATTATGCGTGGGTGGGCCCTTGCTAATGGAGGCGAACAAGTGGAGATCGGGATAACCGAGTTACGCGATGGCCTCGCCGGCTGGCGCAAGACCGGAGCACGTGTCTACGCACCATATTTCACATGCTGTCTGGCAGAAAGCTGTCTGGCGGCAGGCCGACCGACCGAGGGACTGGCTCCGGTTGCAGAGATGATCGCGATGGTGGAACGAACCGGCGAACGCTGGTGGCAGCCTGAGCTATATCGATTGACCGGCGAATTGCTATGCAACGGGGCCAAGCTTCCTGAGACCGACGCGCATCCAGAGATCTATTTTCGCAAAGCATTAGATCTTTCCACGCGGCTGGGTGCACGCTCTCTCGCTCTGCGCGCGAGTATGAGTCTTTGCCGGCTTTGGACTTGCGAAGGATCAAAGCGCGAGAAAGCCCGAGACTGTCTTGCGGCCATTTACGGTGCTTTTGATGAGGGCTCATCGACTCGAGACTTACGCGAAGCACATCAACTACTAATGCAAGCGCCTTTATGACGCTTCCAACAGGCTGATCGCACACGCAGCTCAGCCCACGCCAGGATCGTGCTTTGACGGTTTCGAGCGTGATGCAAAGAACTGGTCGAGACGCTTGCGAATCTCCGTTAAGTCGCCACTCGAGTATCCGTACAAGGCCTCCAAGCGGAGTGCATCATCGATTGATCTTCCCACCACTTCGAGAATGGTTTCTTTCGCCGATCTGACCGCAGTTTGGTCGTAGCTTAGGATCTTGCGAGCGTATGCCTGGGCGGTGGCTTTGAGTTCCTCGGGCGCTACGACCTGGGCTACGAGTCCCAAGCGGTAAGCTTCGTCGGCACACATCTCGCGGCCTGACAAGACCAGCTCCAGAGTGCGGGCCAGACCGAGGCTTGCAACAAGCCGCACGATGCCTCCGTCGCCGTGGTGAAAACCGTGATGAATTTCAAAGCTACCAAATCGTGCCGCGGAGCTAGCAATCCGAACATCGCAGGCAAGCGCCAACTCGAAGCCCCCAGCTAGAGCCCAACCATTAATCGCTCCGATAATCGGCTTGTAGATACGATGCAGCCCTCGGGTGATTCCTCCGAGCCCCGTCCCAACGTTATGTCTCACGTCAACCATTCGGGCTTGCAACCAGTTGGGGATGTAGTCGTCGAGATCGGCGCCTGCGCAAAAGGCCTGCCCGGAGCCCGTTATGATTGCAACATCAAGCGAAGAGTCGGCGTCAAAGGCTCGCCATGCATCCCACAACGCTGCATTCATTGTGCGATCAATTGCGTTCATGGCTTCCGGACGACAAAGAGTGATCCAGAAGATCCGATCGGTTGCTTCAAGCTGTATTGTGCTCATAGTTAGCGGTCCGAACATCTTGGCTCAATAGATCGGCCCCGCGCTGCTGTTCCAATTTGTGGGAGGACCAAATGCCGTTGCGCAAAGAAAGCGGGCTTTTGAAACTCCGCACCTTTACGAGCTTTTCAATGAAGCTACGGACAATCACAGTGCCAATGATTTTTTGCTGGCGAAGCTCCAACGGCAACGATGTATCACGCGCTATTCGATAGCGGCGCAAATCAGCCAAAGAGGTACAAAAGATCCTTTCCGCAAAGACACCGACATTGCGCCAGCGGAAGCGCTTGGCGAGAGGAGAACCAACCAGAGCTGTCCGAACTGCAAAACCGTTCCAAGCTTGCTGCAGTGAGCGAAATGCTCTCCTGCTGGTTTGAGATCGGCCGTTCCGAAGTTTAATACTTGGGAGGTTCCAGTCATGATAGAACATGTCCTTGCCCACGGCGCCGGTCTTGAGGAGGTCCACAAAGAGTGCGCTCCCTTTCTGAGCTACAAGGTCGGCCGTGTAATGGGCATCGCACACTACGCCATCTGCACCACGTCCTGAGATATCATCTTCAGACGCGTCGGGCGGAGTGATGAACAGCCCTATGACAAAGACACTATTCTTCCGCAGAGTGTGGTAAACGTTCTTGTACATCGATACGATATCGTCCGCTCGGACCCCCTTGCGATGACTCTTGAGCCATGCCGGATCGAGCGTTTCGATGCCCATAAGAACGAAAGATAATCCCGCATTGGCCGCCAGTTCAATTAGCTTGGGGTTTCGATTTACGGTATCGCCGCGCATGAAAGAGCCGAAACGCATGCGCAAGTCGCGGCGAATCATCTCTTCGAATAGCTTCTTCGTATGTCGATGATCTTGAGCAAAGTTATCATCGGTAAAAATGAATTCCCGCACGCCGAGCCTATACAGCTGCTCGAGTTCGTCGCAGACCCGTTCGACGGATTTATAATCCTGCCGATAGTCCCAAAAGGTGTTAATATTGCAGAAGTCACAGCGGTGGGGGCAACCGCGTGATACCTCGACAGCAGCAGTCGAACCTCCGGAGCCCAGTCCTAACCCATAAGGACGCAAGTCGAGCAGATCCCACCTCGGCATCGGCATTAGATTCAGGTCGACTTTGGGAGCCTTTACGCCTGTTGCCTTGATTTGACTGTGGTCCCGATAAACGAGATTCGGGAGATCATCGAACGTGCTACGGCGCGAGACTATTGACTGCATCAGCTCACGAAATGCCACCTCACCCTCACCGACGATGACGAAATCGACCCCACACTCGATCCAACGCTCGGGGAACGCCGAAGCATGATTGCCGCCAAAAATGATAAGGACGTCCGGATTGAGTGTCTTGGCTAGGCGGACAGTTAACTCAGTGTCTAACGCCTTGAGAGGCGACATCATCGAAATTGCGATCACGTCGGCCTGGCGAAGCCGCCGCTTGTAATTTGCGAAGCTTTCCCTAGTCACATAGCCGTCGAATATCTCGATTTGCAGCGGTAGATCAGACACAACACTCGCCAGAACGGGGTAGACCGCGCTGGGCGCCTTTATGACCTCGCCCAAGGTGTCGACAGGGAACGGCCAAGAGTCAACCAAGGTTTTCGGATGCAAGAACAGTAACCTTCGTCTGTCCCGACCTGGCGGCACGAAAGCGTTGGCCTCTGATCGCTCCAGTGCCGAATCTGAAAGACCAGGCCGGCATCGGGAGCTAGTCAAAGCAGGTCTGACCAATGCAACTTGGCGTGAGAGCATGACAAAAATCTCCACTCCAGGAAGATCGCGACATCCCTATAGTATCTTGAGCATGGCTGCCTATGCAATCAGCACGCGGTGTCCACGCGGCCTACGCTGACGGGACATTGGTTTTGATCGGTATATATTCAGGACGCCAATAGCGTCCTTGAGCGGCTGGGCGTGGGTCGTTCCTTTCGCGCGCGAGCTAGGAACTCGCGATAGAGCAACACCATCGCGTCGAATGCGGGCAACCTCGATCATGCGGGGGTACGAAGGCTGGACCGAGCTCAGAACGCGCCCCGATCGCGACAATCTGCCGAAAGTGCAGGGGTACAAGACCGCGGAGCGGACCAAGGTCGAAGCCGAGGGGTATACCATCGTCGCCAATGTCGGCGACCAGATGAGCGACATCGATGGCGATCATTCGGGATGCCGCTTTTAGGTTCCCGATCCGTTCTACTTCTTTCCCTGAAACGTGCAGCGCGGGGCTTCGGGTCCGCCGATGCCTTTGGCTAAGTGAAGCGGCTCGCAATGTCGTGACAGTTCGGCTTTGTCGTTACCGCGCATGCAAGCTCACTTTCACGCCGCGAAGAGCCTATTCTGATAGGAAAGAAGAAGTGCTATACTAGTAGTTGAACTCTAAGTTGGCTCGCAAGCCATTGAGCAAGTAGTTCTAAAATCAGATGTTTACTCAACTGAAGCGCGAGGCTTGAGATGAATTATCAGCCGCGAAAGGGGCGGTGCGCCGCAGATCGACTGCGGCGCGTGGCCTTGCCGCTACGGTTCTCAAAGCCCGTCGTCCGCCTGCGGGTGAGACCTTGTTGTCCTGCAATGGCAAACGGAACGTGAAGCCCTGCGTGTGTGAACCAAGCAATAAATGGTGTCACCAGAAGCAATTAATGTGGCTCTGCGCTGGGCTGTCGTTAGTTGCGGCGCGCACAATTCTTGGGCCCCAGTCGCAGATGATCATTCCACCGAGCATTTGAGGGAGAACGTCCATGAGCGATCGTAAGGTATTCACAGACAGTGTTACGGAATTGCCAGATCAGCCTGGATTGACGAAGAGCGGTCTGATGGTGGCTCAGGCAAAGAAGGAGACGCGCCATGAAACCATGGAACTGCTCTTTTCGCTTGAGATGCCTGCCAAGGACGATCTGGAGAAGCGAATTGCCGCCGGAGAGGTCTTGTCAGCCGAGAAATTGGATCAGACCTACTCTCCCAAGAAAGCCGACGTAGACGCGCTCAAATCCTGGCTGACCGAACAAGGGTTCAAAATCGTCGGCGAGAGCCCTGGTGGCAGCGGAGTGTACGCCAAGGCCACCGTCGGCCAGATCGAGCAAAGTCTCGGCGTCAACATGATGAGCGTCACGAAAAATGGAATCACTTACACCGCCGCGCGAAATGCGCCCAGTCTCCCCATGCCGATAGGCGCGCCGGTCCATGCCATCATCGGCTTGCAACCGTTCCGTCATGCTCACAAGCACCTGGCGCACAAACTTATTCAGGGCAATCGCGCTACCCTGGATCGGAATGGCCTGCCCGCGCCGAATATCGCCAATTCTCCGCCTTATCTCGTTGCCGAGATCCTTCGTGCGTATAATGCGAACGCATTAGGCGTCACCGGCGCGGGACAAACGATTGCGATATTAATAGACACTATTCCGAACGACAGTGATTTGGTCGACTTCTGGAAAGCAAATGGAATCGCCGTCGATCTGACGAGGGTCGGCAAGATCAAAGTGGGCAGTGGCCATCTGCCTGCCCCCGAGGGGGAGGAGACGCTGGATGTTTCCTGGACCAGTGGGATCGCTCCAGGGGCGAAGATCAAGATCTACGCGACCGGCTCACTTCAATTCGTGGCGCTCGACCAGGCTCTCGATCGGATCATTACCGACGCATCGAGCGATCCGAGCCTGAGGCAGTTGTCGATCAGTCTGGGACTGGGAGAAACCTTCCTCGGCGGACCAGATGGCGAAGTGGCCACGCAGCATCAGAAATTCCTTAGGCTCGCAGCAATGGGTGTAAACGTCTTCGTATCGAGCGGAGACGCTGGATCGAATCCGGGCAGCGACGGGCATACCGCCGATGGCCCGCTTCAGGCCGAGTATGCCGCATCGGATACCGCAGTCGTCGGAGTCGGCGGGACAAGTTTGAAACTTGCACCAGGAGGGTCCGTTGCAGAGGAGGACGGTTGGTCCGGGAGCGGGGGAGGCGACAGCATGTTCTTCGACCGCCCCGCCTGGCAGAAAGGCAAAGGCGTACCCAGCGGGAGCGAGAGGTCGGTCCCCGACGTAAGCGCCGCTGCTGATCCTAACGAAGGAGCTTTCTTGGTATTGCACGGACAGCCCACTGGAATTGGTGGAACAAGCTGGGCCGCGCCCGTCTGGGCGGGCTTTTGTGCTCTCATCAATGAGGGGCGGCAAACGGCCGGATTACCTTCGCTCCCCTATTTGAACCCGCTCATTTACCCGCTCATCGGCACTGGGTGTTTCCGAGACATCACAGCCGGCAGTAATGGCGAATTTGCCGCCGCTCCCGGCTACGATCGCGTCACCGGATTGGGGGCGCCGGACGTCAAGCAACTGATCGCCGCGTTGACGCAAGCACCTGTGCAGACAATCGCAGCGTAGCGGAATGCGAAGAAGCCGGCTATCGCTCCCGCTCAGACAAGCGAGTCAGACGCATGGCTGGCCGCAAGACGGCCAGCCATGCATCGTCCCTGAAGCTTGTTCCGAAGGCATCGACCAATTTCGTGACAGGCTTTCTGCAACAAGTCGGAATCGCAATTTCCGTGGTTCGCTATCCGCTTGTTCTAGTTAAAAAGGACCCGCCATCGCCGTTCGGCCTTGGTAGCGGCGAATTGTCTTCGCGGCATTGGCCTAGGCTTTGCGAAGGTTCTATCTCGTCCTAGGGCCTAATCCGATCGCACCAGTAAAGAAATGCTTCTTCGGGCTCTCTCCGCGTTCCCCGATGATCTGCAACTTGCACATTACGACGCCGTCTTGCAATTGAGGGGCGACTACAAACCATCCGCCTGCGAGGATGTCTCGGTCGACATTGTTACGCACGCTTGCTTTTAGTGTCCTTGTTTCGGGTTCATATAGAGTGATTAGTGTGGTGGAGTCAGTTGGCGAGATTAGAGAGACTGCCAACTTCGGTTTGTTCTTGAGAGCACGGGATTTTTGTGGGTGCAGGTTGCCAACGAGGACTGTCGACGGAGTCAATGGCGGCAAGACTCTAGAAATTCCGGCGCCAAAGTCGATCCGCCGGCTTCCCGTTCGTCCGCGACTAGTTTCCGGGATAAGGTTCGTGAAATTAGCTGTGGGTCAGGAGACCGTCCACGTCTGTCGGACCCCTACCGCGAGCTCTCCTAGCACCTTCGGCGTACTTTTCACGCGACGATGCGCTGAAGAGTCCAGAACAGGGCGGTTGCCGCAATGGCGGCCGAACTGGGTAACACGAAGCGCGGGCGATACCACGGCTTGTCGCGATGCCACATCGCGATCGTCAGGAACACCGCCGCGACGATCGCGATCTGCGCCAATTCGATCCCGAGATTGAAGGCAACCAGCGCGGGCAAAAACTCGGCTTCCGGCAGTCTTAGCTCCCGGAGCGCGCCGGCAAAACCCATGCCGTGAAGGAGGCCGAAGCCGAAGACCACGGCCGGCCGCCAGGGCGTGATCCGGCCAACGACGATATTTTCGATCGCGACATAGGCGACCGAGAGCGCGATCAGCGGCTCGACGATGCGCGGCGACAGGGAAATGATGCCGTACATCGCGAGTCCGAGCGTCGCAGAATGGGCGATCGTGAATGCGGTCACCTGCACCAGCACCGGCTTCAATTCCGTCGTCAGCAGGGCAATACCGAGCACGAAGAGGATGTGATCCAGCCCTTCGGGGAGGATGTGGCGGAAACCGAGGCTAAGGTATTGCGCGAGGATATCAAGCGTCGTTGGCGCGTGCGAATCGGCGAACAGCGGAACAGGCCGGCTTGGCGCGTCGGCCTCCAGCCACTGCGTCTCGCTACCCTTAGTACCTTCAGACGAGAATACGACCGCGTAAGTGCTGTAGACGAAGCGGTAGCGCCATGTGACATATCTCGCGCCGGCCGGCACCGGCCCGCGCGCGTGCAAAACCACCGCGAGTGGCCGTGTTGCGTCGGCCGACTCGCCTGACCACGCCAAGCTCACCTCGACTGGCGAGGCGACGTCGTCGAACCGGACTTCGATCTTGCGTGAGATATCTACGCGGAACACGTCGAGCCGGGCGCGGAGCGCATCTTCATCAGGCGGGCTGCTGAGCGGCTGCCCGGCCGCTGCTTCCAGGCGATTGAGCAGCGGTGTTGGAGGGGTCGTAATTTCGGCGGACCAGGTCTGGTCTGGGTGGACCGTGAAGCTGATATGGGTGGTGCCGATCTCGTGCGCGCGCGCGTCCACAGCACTCGCCAGAAGCGCGAAGACTACAAGGATTTTGCAAAGAGCCCGAATCACGGCTTTGCCTTGGTTTCTGGTTCGGGCATTTCAAAGGTCAGGGAAGACCAGGAGCTATCCCAGTCCTCGTTGGCGAAGAACGACGCACGCACCATGTGCACCGACTTTATCAGCCAGATTCCGGGGCAGGGCAGTGGCAGCATGATGGCGCCGCGTGCGTCGCTGTGCGTCTCGATGTGCACGGTGGGCTGGCCGTGCAGCAGCGCCACGACCAACGCATTTGCGAGCGGCTTGCCTTCGTAGAGGACGTGGCCGCGGAATGGCTCGAATCGAGATGTCGGGTCGTCGTCAGGCACAATCTCGTAGGCGAGTCCCGACGGTCTGGTCACGTCGTCCGACGGTTCGCGTCCGGCGATCAGCGCCTTGGCGTAGCGATAGAAACGCTCGCGTCCGAGCTTGCTGCGTTCGCCGCGTTCGGTACGACTGACGATGATGTCGTCGAGCCCGTAACGACGTAGATAATCCTCAAACTCGCCAGGCGGCAGCTCGATATACGCTCCGGTGCTCGCGTAGCTGATGGTCGCGGTAGCTCCGCCGTCGGCGAGCAGAAGGCCGGCCGGATCGATGTGGTCTGCTCCGCCGATATCCTGGTCCTTGCCGTTCTGCCGCGCCGAGAATGCGGCAATGAAGGCCGAGCTGCGTGGTACCGGATCGCCGATAAAGTCCTGTCCGACGCGCAGCGCGACCGAGACGATGGCGCCAGGCGTGGGATGAAATGTCGAGGGCTCGATCCAGAAATCGTGCGCCTGCGCCGGGGCGGCTGCCAGAAGTATGGCCGCCGCAAACGCGAGGCTCTTTATCTCGCTCGCCACGCAGCTATGCGGGTTGCGGTTGGGTGCGCGCTTTGAACCACAGCCAGATGATCAGGCGCCGTGCCAGCTCGATGATGGCCCAGCTCACGAACGCAAACAAAAACACGAAACCGATGATGTAAGGCAGGATACTATTGGTCGCCGGAGCCGCCTCCGCCTTCTCCGGCCACGGCTCGGCTAGATAGGGCCAATCGTCAAGGAGGGGCTTGTCGTTGGTCGTGGCCCGCGGCCATCCACCTTCGATGTAGGATAGTTCCTGCAACAGGCAGTCGCCAAAGGCGCAGGTCTGCGCGACGACATCGTCGGTGAGCAGCCGACCGTTGGGATAGCCCACCGGGAAACGATCGCTGTAGATCATTACGTCAGGCGCCAGATCGTAGGTGCGGAGCAAAAAGGTGGGCTCGAACAGATCGGCAAAGGCCTTCGAATACCATTCCTTGTTTCCCTTAAGGAAATTGTAAATGCCGTCGCGCTTTTCCTTGTTCTCCATGAGTATCTTGAAGTGCTCGGAAGGTGGAGAGGTGTTGATGATACCGAAGCGCGGCAGCTGCGTGCGGATCGAACGCCCAACGTGGTCGATCAAATTGCCGTCCTTGCTGGTGGTGCCCCACAGCACGAAATCGTGTTGCCCGGCCGGAAACGCATCTTTCGGAAAGCTCATGACCATGGAGATAACGTTCACCTTGAAGAAGCGCGGAAATATGAAAGGGTCGTCCCGCACGCCCGTGAAGGTCCTCGTCGGATTCTTCAAGCCCTTCACTTCTATCTTGTTCAGCGTCGTGTCGTTGTTGAGATGAATGGTGATCGACGCATCGGAATGCAGCTTGGGCGCGTCCGCTGCCGCGATCGTGCCGCCGTAGCGTGCCCGGTCCGCCTCGCTATCGAAGGTGACTTTCGTGGTGAAGTCGAAATTGATGCGGTACTCGTAAGGAGAGAGGTCGTAGGGTTTCGGCGCAGTCAACGCGCGGCGGACGTTGAAAACGAGGATGTACTCATCCCCCTTGGGGAAGAAGAAAAGACCGGTAATGTTGGCGTAAGGATCCGTCAGATCGGTCGGATCGGCATGGTCTGATGCAAACGTGCTCGCCGGCGCAAGCAACAGCGGAACCACCGATAGCAGGGTCCGAAGGGCCCAACGGACGCGTCGTTTCATGGTGATCACCCCTCGGTTGCACTCTCGCAGAGCTCGTATCGCGGTTCAAGTGCTAAATTCCCTCGCAGTACGCCGAGGCCTCCCGGGCGGCGCCGGGCCGGCGTCACGAATATTTCGTGAGACGAGCGTGCAAGGTGCCGCGAGGCGTTGCAGTGCGAGGATATTTGGATTAACCTTATGGTTGTGCCGATGTTCTGACGCCCTGTTTTTCATATAAGTCCCAAGCGATTTTACATAGGTGTGGCATTTTCGGGCGATGCATTGATCGATGATCTGCAATGGGGGGTCCTAAGGTGCGCACATTCTTCGGTTTGGCTGCATGTCTCGCGGCGCTGTGGCTCGGAGGTTGCTCCGACGAGCCGGCTGGTGTCGTCAAGGACGAGGCAATGCTTGCGGGCGTGACCGCCGACAAGCTCAAGGGCGCGGACGACGATTACCTCCATGACATGGACTATGGCTACAAAATCAGGACAGACCCCAGCCTCGCGCTGAGCCCCGCTGAGATACGCGGCCGCAACAGCTGGATCGTGTGGACCTTCGGCAATGACAGGTTCTGGGACTACATGGCCAACCACACATACGGTGCCTTCGACCTGCTCAAGGTCCTCTCATCCGAGCCCAAATTCGGCTACTGCTCGGACGATGCGAGCGATCGACATGAGATCAAATACGACAGCCCGACCAACGCGCTCAGTCATGATTCATGCACCGGCGCCGGCAGATTCTGGGTCCCGATCAGTCGCGACAACCGCTGGACATGGTACGGCCTGCTGAACGAGCCGTGTTTCGCCAAGCCGACGGCTCCTGACGAATACGGGCTGTGGCTCGACAAGCGAGTGTCTGAATCCACCGAGTGCCCCAAGGATCCATTTGAAGACGAGACAAAATATCCCGGCGTGAAGATCGGCGCGCGCGGCAGCACCGTGCCGGTCGGCTCCTACTATGGCCGCGCGTCCGGCATCGTCGGGCTCAGGATTTTTCCCAATCCGGATTTCGATGAGGCGGCAAAGAAGAAGTGGGACGCAAAGCGCTATTACAGCGATCCGTCATACTACAACGATCAACACCTGGTGCGGCCATACCGGGTCGGTATGTCCTGCGGCTTCTGCCACGTCGGCCCGAACCCATCGAATCCGCCGCCCGATCCCGAAAACCCCAAATGGGAGCATTTGAACTCCAATCCGGGTGCGCAGTACTTCTGGGTGGACCGCATTTTCTTCTGGAACCCGGTCAACTCGCAAGCGAGCTTCATCTTCCAGCTCTTCCACACGTCGCTGCCTGGCGCGCTGGATACGTCGTTCGTGTCGACCGACTACATCAATAATCCGCGCACTATGAACGCGGTCTATAACGTGATGTCGCGCATCAAGGGCGGCAAGCGCTTTCCCGAGCTGCTCGCCGGCGGCGAGCTCAATAACAAGCAGTTCAACGACTTTCCGCAAACGCAAATACTGTCGGAATACTACGATCGCGAAACCCATATGGTGAAGACGCCGCACGTGCTCAAGGACGGCTCGGATTCCGTCGGCGTGCTCGGAGCGCTCAACCGCGTGTTCATCAATATCGGGCTGTTCAGCGAGGAATGGCTGCGTCATTTCCGTCTGCTGGTCGGCGGTAAGGAGATTTCGCCGATCCTCATCTCGGTACTCGATAAGAACTCGGCCTATTGGCAGGCGACCACCAACCAGACGCCCGATATGGCGCTGTTCTTCCTCAAGACCGCGCAGCCCGACAAGCTCAAGGACGCGCCGGGCGGCGCAGCCTATATCGATGATAGCAAGCTCGATCAGGGCAAGACCGTCTTCGCGGACAATTGCGCGCGCTGCCATTCAAGCAAGCAGCCTGAGAATCTGTGTCTGATCGGCTCGCAATGCAAACCGGGCGACATCATCGAGAACTCCGGCGCGTATTTCGACTGGATGCGTACCGAGGTGCACAAGCCGGATTTCCTGGACGACAATTTCCTGTCGGCCGACCGGCGCGTGCCAATGACCGATCTGGGCATCAATGCCTGCAGCCCGCTCGCCACCAACGCCATCCGTGACAACATCTGGGACAATTTCTCCTCCACGACGTACAAGAACCTCCCGCCTGTCGGCGATATCACGCTCTACGACCCCTACAGCGGCGAGCCCTTCAAGTTCACGATGCCGGGCGGCGGACGCGGCTATGTGCGGCCGGCCTCGCTGGTCAGTGTCTGGTCGACGGCGCCTTTCTTGCAGAACAATTCGGTTGGTGACTTCAATGAGGATCCGTCGGTAAAGGGGCGGATGCGCTCGTTCGACTCCTCGATCAAGCAGATGCTATGGCCGGAGATGCGTCGTACGGATCCCTTGTTACGCGACAAGGTACCGGGCCCGAGCTGGGTTCAGCGCACGACCACGACGAGCTATCTCAAGGTGCCGGCCGGCTTCCTGCCGGACGGCGGCACCAAGCTGATGGACTGGGCGCCCTGGATCCACCACCTTGCGCATTTGGTCCTGCCATGGGTCTTCACCTCCGACGGCGACGTGATGATCGGGCCCATCCCCAAGGGCACGCCGATCAACCTGATCTCCAACATCCAGTTGATTGCCGAAACCTCCTCCATCGAGGAAAAGGCCGAGCACTTCAAGAAGCTCATCTCCGTGCTGAAGAAGCTCAAGCTTGCGCTCGCGAGCCTGCCTCCGAATGCGACGGATGAGCAGGCGACCAAGGCGTTTGCTCCGCTTGAGAAGGATCTGATCTCGATCAGCAAATGCCCCGACTACATCGTGAACAAAGGGCACTATTTCGGCAGCAATCTGAAAGACGAAGACAAGAATGCGCTGATCGAGTTTCTCAAGACGTTCTGATCCGATGGCTGGAGTTTTGGCGGGGGAACGCGATGGCTGAGCAGGATCAATACGAGTACGTGGTGGTCGGCTCAGGCGCCGGCGGCGGCACCGTGGCGGCGCGACTGGCACTAGCCGGGCACAAGGTGCTTCTGCTCGAGGCTGGCGGCGATTACATCAACCTGGAGGGGGCCAATCCAATCAGCGCCGGCGCGAACCGCCTGCCGCAAGATTATCAGGTTCCGACTTTCCATGCGCTGTCGACCGAGAACGAGGCGTTGAGCTGGGGATTCTGGGTGCGGCACTACCCGCAAGAGCAACAGAACCAGCAGGAGCAGGACGACAAATATTATTACGACTATCCCCGTGACAGTGGCAACGTGGTCAACGGCGTCTGGTATCCCCGCGCCGGTACGCTTGGCGGCTGCACCGCCCACAACGCCATGATCATGGTGTACCCGCACAATCCCGACTGGGACTATATCGCCAAGATCACAAACGACCCCTCGTGGGGCGCGACCAACATGCGCCGCTACTTTGAACGGCTCGAGGATTGTCGTCATCGGCCGGTGTGGCGCTGGATCTACAAGGTGTTCGGCTGGAATCCCACGGGTCATGGCTTCGGCGGATGGCTCACTGTCGAAAAAGCGCTACCGCGCAGTGTGCTCGGCGACGTGGACCTGATCAGCGTCGTCAAGCGCGCCGCGTTGAAGATTTTCAAGGAGCTGCGCAATCCGATCCAGCAGCTGATTGAAGGCTTCGTCGGCAAGCTCGATCCGAACGACTGGCGGCTCGATCTGCAGGCGGCAGAAGGCCTGCATTACGCGCCGCTCGCCACCCACAACCACGCGCGCAACGGGACGCGGGAATTCCTGCTCGAGGTTGCGGAGAAGCATCCCGACCGGCTGAAGATCGAACTCGACGCGCTCGCGACCAAGGTGGTGTTCGATCCGAAAGACAAGACGCGCGCGGTCGGCGTGACCTACCTCAAGGGTCAGGGTCTCTATCGCGCCGGCGCCAGGCTCGGCGCCGGACCCGGAACGGAACACACCGTGGAGGTCTTGCGCGAGGTGATCCTGTCAGGCGGCGCCTTCAACACACCGCAGCTTCTGATGCTGTCGGGGATCGGCCCGAAGGCGGAGCTCGACCGTCACGGCATCGAGGTGCGCCTCGACCTGCCTGGCGTCGGCACGAATCTTCAAGACCGCTATGAAGTGGGCATTGTCACCAAGCTCAAGCAGGAGTGGGAGGTGCTCAAGGGCGCGAACTTCTCGGTCGATGACCGGCAGGGTCGTGAATGGGTGAACTCGCGAACCGGAGTCTACACCACCAACGGCGCCGCACTCGCCGTCATCAAGCGCTCGTTCCCCGTGCCTGCCCGGCCGCTTCCCGATCTCTTTATTTTCGCGCTGCTCGGACGCTTCCGCGGCTATTTTCCGGGCTACTCCAAGCTGCTGGCAACGCCGCCCTTCCAATATTTGACCTGGGCCGTGCTCAAGGCACATACCAACAATCCGTCCGGCACGGTCACGCTGCGCTCGACCGATCCGCGCGACACGCCGGTGATCAACTTCAATTACTTTCAGCAGGGTGGCGCCGACGACGTCGCATCGGTCGCCGCCGGCGTCGAGTTCGTTCGCGAGCTCAACGGGACTGTTAAGGGACTGATCGAAGTGGAGGAGCATCCGGGACCGGCGGTGCAGACCCGCGCCCAGATCGAGCAATTCGTCAAGGACAGGAGCTGGGGTCACCACGCGTCGTGCTCATGTCCGATCGGGCGCGACGGCGATCAGATGGCGGTGCTTGACGGAAACTTCCGCGTGCGCGGCATCAAGAATCTTCGTGTTGTCGATGCATCGGTGTTTCCCAAGATTCCGGGGTTCTTCATCGTCACGTCGGTGTACATGGTCGGCGAAAAGGCCGCCGAGGTGATCGCCGCCGACGCGGCCAAAAACCCCTTGCCGAGGAACCCCGTGGCGTAGCGCCTACTTCTGTTCGGGCGCGCCGGCCGGGCACCTTGCCATGATATCCTGCAAGCAATTGGCCACATACTGGCGGTAACTCGCGCGGGTCAGCTCTGGTATCGGCGGCTTTGGCGGACGCTGCGCCGGCGAGTCTTTCCACTTGTCGTAATAGATCCGATAGACCTTGGCCTCTTCGAGCTTGCAGTGGTTCTTCCTTAGCTTCTCGTTCCATTTGACGTCGCAGAATTCGAGGTTGCGCTGCTCGGCGTTCTCGGGTTCGTCGCCGGTCCCGCAGGTGAAAGCAGTCGCCGGCGCGGGTAATTTGCATTGGGAGGTCGGCTGGGCTGCCGCGGAATTGATCAACAGGACCAGCGGCAGGAGCGTTGCGGATATCAGCTTCATGGTCGGGCCTCACAGTCGTTTGAGGAATGCTATCAGCGCTCGTTTGTCGTCGTCAGAGAGGTGAGTTCCGAACGGGTGGCCCCGGTCAGCAATGAAATCGGGACACTTACTTGCGGCGAGCAAATCCGGGACGAGCGTGCTGAGGCGCTCCGTCGCCGCATTGCCGGTCAGATCGCGTGCCTTGATGTCGCGCAATGTCGCGTTGATGTCGAGCGCCAGCCTTACCAGCTGTGTCGCGTTGCTCGCCGAGAGCTCAAAGTCCGTGTTGGCGAGGAGATTGACCGGCGTGCCCTGCGGGATCGGCCCGATCCTGATCGCGCGGTCTTGCCTGCCGATCACACCGCCGGTACGCAGGGCCGCAAACAGGAGCGGCGGCAGCATATCGCGGTCGAGTTCAAGCCAGCTCTCGGCGGTGGTGCGATAAACTGATGCCAGGCCAAGGCGCCTCTCGGGCCAGAGCAGCTTCTCGATTGCGTCCTGAAATGCCTCCATGCGCGCCGCCACCGAGGGATCATGGATATAGCGGCCGAGGGAGTTGTCATGGAAATAGGGCGCGCTCGCCCAGATGCTGATGAGCGACGGCACGCGCATGTAGCCGCGTCCGCCGCCTGGCATCGCGTACGGCGCCGGCGCGCCGGTTAGCGGATGGTTCACCTCGATAGTGCCGACCGGGGGGAGAGCTTTGTAGGTCTCCGAGGAAAAATTGTCCCAGATGTGCCCACGCAGCGCATTGGTGGCGAGGCTCGCGCATGCATTCGTGCCGATGCGCGTGATCGGATAGCGCCGATCGGTCGAGAGGAAGTTGCCGACCAGGAAATCAGGCGCCATGACCAGCGCGGTCATCCGGTCGGCAAAATCCTGGCTACGCGTCCATTCGTCCCAGGCGGGGGAGAAGAGCGCGACGCCGGGCGGCGGATCCGGATGCTTGCTTGAATGACAGGCGGCGCAAGTTCTTGCAAAGACGTGCTTGCCCTGGCTGACGGTGGCCTCATCCTCGGTGAGGTAGCGTGCGCTGTCGGGCGCTGCCTCGAGCGGGTGCGGATGCGCGGCCGCAAGGAAGAAAGCAGCCACGTCGGCCAGCCGATTGAGGGTGGCTCGAAAATAGGGCGAGCGTTCTTTCAAAACCGCGATACGAATTGGGGTTTGCGGCGTGCCGCCTACCAGCAGGTTGAAATGCTTGAGCCACTCCTCGTGAAAGGCGCCGATGCTCAAATAGACGCGCGCCAGCGCACCGGGGATACCGATCGAATCGGCGCCGTCTTTCAACACGTGCGGCACCGGCATCTTCGGGCTTGTGCCGGGCATATCGAGATTGCCGCCGGCAAGCACCTCCGGCTGGGCTATCGCGAGCCGCGTGGCGACGCTGTAGATCGCGTTCATGTTGCGCGGATTGTTGACGTTGTCGGTGGCGAGCGCCGAGGTATCGACCGTGCCAGGCCGCATGGAGGCGAGAACCTGATAGAAGAAATTGTCCGGCCGTGCCGCGAATGAGAAAATCGTTGCTGCGCGCCAGTATTGCGCGCCGACATAGCTCGAAAGATTACTCCAGGCCGGATTCTCGGGATCGGCGGGCGGCGCAACCGGGTTCGGCCCAGCATGGCAAAATCCGCACGCCATGCCGACCGTATAGGGGCGCACCAGATTGGGGTCGCCGTAGTAGGCGGGATCGTTGCGGTAGCGGTCCGGATCCCAGCGGCGCCGCGCGGCATCGTCGAATTTCGGATTGACGAACAGTCGCAGGCCGACGATGCCGGTCGAGCGGCCATAGCCGCGGAGGAAATCCTGCTGCGAGAAGCTTTCGCCGTAGGGCACGTCCGAAGCATCCGCGCGATCGATCCACAGGCCGTATTGATCGGGCGCTGTCGCGGCGACAAATCCCGGCTCGTTCATCAGACCGAAGGTTGCGAAACGATGCGGTCGCTCCCGGCTGTCGACAGTCCTGAGCAGATCGAAGGTTCCAAAGCTGTGTCCTGCGAGATAATCCCAGAATGCCTGGTTGCCGGCGGTCCACATCAGCCACGTATTGCGGCCGCGCACCTCCGCCGGTTGGAGCGCGATACCGCCGTCCATGCCGTTGAAGTAGTCAACCTTGGCAGACGGAAATGTCTCACCTTGAGGTTGCGCCTGCGTCGGGGCTGAAGCGAGCGCCAGCACGAGGGCAAGCGGCCATCCAACGTAACGCGGAGTGGGTAGCATGGACATAAGTCGACAACCTGATGCGTTGACCCGTCTATAGGACTCGTGATGGGACAATATTACTGCTACTGTTAGTTGAACGCCAGCCGACGGCAAGAGGAAGCGAGGGGGTGGCCATGAGCGACCAATCAAGCGCGAAGGAAGGGGCAGGCGACAATCATAACACACCGGAGTTGATGTCGTCGCGCGTGCTCGCCGAGGAAGCGCTCGCGATCGATCCCCAGATCTCCGATCAGTTTCTGAAAGACCTCGCAAATGGGCGCGACAGCGCCGGCGGTGTCGTCGGGCAACAGAAGCTCTACCAGTCCCTGGGAGGGCTCGATCGCGCTGCGCTCTGCCTGTCCGGCGGCGGCATCCGCAGCGCCGCCTTTGGTCTCGGCGTGATTCAAGCGCTCGCCACCCATCCGCGCCCGAACAAGCTGCGCGACCTTTTCGAAGCGGCGCCGGCACCGCACGCAACCGTGCCGCCCGGCGAGGCGAACGCAGAGTCGAAACCCGCCGCTCGGGCGGCAGAGTCGGGCGCGCCCGAACCCGAGATGAAAAAGCCGGAAATGCGGGCTGCACTGGAACGCAAGAACTCCGTGATCGAGCCGCAAACCTCGTTGCTGGCGCAACTGCATTACCTGTCGACGGTGTCCGGCGGCGGATATATCGGCAGCTGGCTGTCGGCGTGGCGCTACCGTGCGAGCTTCGAGCAGGTGCGCAACAGCCTGATCGGACGCCCCGGCGGCCCGGATGTCGAGCCGCATGCGCTGGGTTGGCTCCGCGGCTACAGCAATTATCTGACGCCCAAGCTTGGGGCGCTCTCCGGCGACACCTGGGCCGGCGTTGCGATCTTTCTGCGCAATCTCCTGCTCAACTGGCTAATCATCATTCCGGCGATCTGCGCCGTGATCCTGGTCCTGAAGATGATCGCCACAATCGCCATTGGCGTCGCGGTTCTCCCGCCGAACGATCCCAGCATCTTCGCCGCCGTGGTGCTGGCATTGTTTCTCTTCGGTGCAGCGCTCGTCTTCACGACGCGGAATCGGCCGACCCGGCGGATCATCGACGTGCGCGACAAGCTGGGACGCCCGGTCGGCGTCACACAGGGCACGTTCATCCGGCGGGACCTCGTTCCGGCGACCCTCGGCGTTGGCGCCTTCATTCAGCTCGCGGCTTCGAATCTCGGCCTCGCCCTGGCCGATCACCATTCGGCGGGGACGGTCCTCACGATCACCGCGGCGGCCGGAGCTGCGTTCTATGCGTTAACCTGGATCGTGGCCTGTCCCGATCGCCGCGGCTGGAAAGACTTTTGGCTATGGACCCTGTCCGGCGCCATCTGGGGCGTTCTGCTGGGGACCGGTGTCTACGCTTACGGCCTCGCTCCGACCGATGGTCGCCTGCTGTTCAACGATCTGCTGTTGCCGGTGATGGTCGGCGTGCCCTGGCTTCTGATTTCGCAGATGATTACCGAAATGATCTTTGTTGGATTGGCCAGCCACCAAGGTCAGGATAGCCGCACCAGCTCGCAGGATGACTCCGACAGCGATCGTGAATGGCTTGGGCGCGCAGCCGGCTGGTATCTCGTGACGGCGCTCGGATGGTTTGCAGTCACGTTCCTGGTCTTCGCGGGCTCGCTGGTGCTAACCAGCCTCGGTCACGCCATCAAGGCATGGATCGGCCCGCTCGGCGGCATTGGCGGCATCGTCACGGCGCTGCTCGGCAAAAGCGCATGGACGCCCGGACCTGGCGCGGCGGCAAAGGGCAAGAAGCCATTGCTGTCGGTCGGGATCATTCTCGGAATTGCGGCGCCGTTATTCGCAGCCGCCTTGATCATATTCCTTTCCGCCGCCCTCGATGCCTTGCTGCTCAAGGACTCGCTGGTCATCCTGCTGCGCTATCCGGGTGTCGAAATATTCCCGCCGCTAGGCTGGTTGCGGTTCGCCGTGTTCGTGGTCGGGCTCTTGATCGCAGGCGGGATCATCTGTGCTTTTGCCAGTTGGATAAAGACCCGGCGCTGGTGGCTGTTCGTGCTGCTCGGCCCGTTGCTTGCGACCATCGTCATCACCGTGCTCCAGATTGTGCTCGAACTCGCCCTGGCATGGCGGTTGAGCAAATTGGTCGCAGACCCCTGGGGCGCGCTCGCTCCCGGGGGACTGGAGACCAGCGGACCGATCCTGATCGGGCTGATCATTACCGGCATCGCGACGTTCATCGCGTCTCGTCGTGCCGAGCTGAAACGTTTCTGGTTTCTCCTCCTCGTACTGCCGGTTATCGCCGGACTGGTCATTGTGTTTGTCGCGGCCGTGTTTAATTGGCTCGCGCCGCCAAGTTTCACGTATCGTCCCGGCCTTGGCATGTTCACACCTGGGTGGTTTGCGATCTGCGGTCCGCTTCTGATCGGTCTTGCGATCGCGATCGTCGTCACGTGGATCGCATCGGCGCGCATCAACGTCAATCGCTTCTCGCTCCATGCCATCTATCGCAACCGGCTGACACGGGCATTTCTCGGCGCGTCGCGGTCGTTCCGCAATCCGAACGCGTTCAGTGGGTTCGACGAGGATGACAACCCCGCGATGGCAGCGCTGTGGCCGAGGAAGCCGGACGGCAAATGGCCTGTCCGTGACGCGAAGGATTGGCGTCCGTTCCATGTCATCAACATGGCGCTGAACATTGTCTCCACCCGTCATTTGTCATGGCAGGAGCGTAAGGCCGAGGCATTTACGGTGACTCCGCTCCATTCCGGCAGCGCCTGCAAAGCTTATCGCCGCAGCGACGAATATGGCGGCAAGAAAGGCATCTCGCTCGGAACAGCGATGGCGATCTCGGGCGCCGCCGCAAGTCCCAACATGGGATACAACTCCTCGCCGGCGATCACCTTCCTGCTTGCCCTGTTCAACGTGCGGCTGGGCTGGTGGTTTGGCAATCCGGGCCATGAAGGGGAGGATACCTATCGCCTGCCGGGGCCCGCGTTCGCGCTGCGTCCGCTGGCGGACGAGACGTTCGGGCTCACCACCGATGAGAACCCTTACGTCTATCTTTCCGACGGCGGTCATTTCGAGAATCTGGGCCTCTATGAGATGGTGCGCCGGCGTTGCCGCCACATCATCGTGGTCGACGCCGGCCAGGATCAGGATTACGGGTTCGAGGATCTCGGTAACGCAGTGCGCAAGATCGCCATTGACCTTGGCGTGACGATCCGCTTTCACGGCCTCGACGAGCTGAAAAAGCGCCCGAAGAAGGGCATCGTCGGCGCGGGTCATCCTTACCATGCGATCGGCGAGATCGATTATCCCGCGGCTGACGGCAGTGCCCCCGGCGACTTCGGCGTGATCCTCTACATCAAGGCCGGCTATCACGGCGTCGAGGACGCGGGCATCCGCGCTTATGCGACCGCCAACCCGACCTTCCCGCACCAAAGCACGATCGATCAGTGGTTCAGCGAATCCCAATTCGAGAGCTATCGTTCGCTCGGCTTTGAAATTGCCGATGGCCTCTTCAACGACGTGCTCGACCGCTACGACCACCGGAACACGGTCGATCTGCCCGGGATTTTCAAACATCTGCGCGAGGATGCAGAACGGGATTTCAAGAGGGCGCAGGACGATGTGAGAAACTCCGGCAGCCAGACACCGACGTCGACGTAGTCCTCGAGCGCAACGCCTGATGGCGAAGCCGACGCTAGGGCGCTGAAATGGAGTCAAACCTGGTCGACCGCTCGACCGGACCTACAGCTGGCTGATGATGGCGTCGATGGCGGCAAAGTGGTCGAACCGAAATCCGCCCAAATCACCAGTGTCGAGATTGTGACCGATCATGTCGGCATGATCGCACTGCCAGAACGGCTCCTGAAATTCGCCATACCGGGCCGAGTCCAATGCTACTACCCCGTCGTTCGCCTGACCGGTGACCGAGAGTATGTATTGGTGCGTTGGCTCGAGGGCGACGCACGTCGGCAGGAGGTGCGAGCGCCCCGAGGCGAAGTAGGAGCGATAGCGGATGTGCGGATGGGTTTGCGCCACGTCCGGTATCCTCGACGCGCTTGCCGTGGTCAGGTTGGCGAGTGCGCCGGTCGGGACACCCAGCTGGCCGATCGCCTGACTGACTGCATCGTACACGAGACGGCGCGCGTCATCCGGTCTCGGTCCTGCCAACAGGTCCGCTACGGGACTCCCGCGATGCGGCGTCGACAAGGTGGTCAGTGACGCGATGCGTCCCGGACTTGAAAGTCCGTTGAGGTTTGCGACGATCAGGGTGCGACTGTCCAGCCCGCCCATCGAATGGGCGATGATATGGACCTCCCCCGTGGGGTATTTCTGCTGGATCGAGTCAGCGAGCACGCGTGCCCGCTCTTCGCTCGTGCCGGTCGACGGCACCAGGGGAAACAGGGTCGCGTGCCTGCCCTGGAGATGGGCCGGCAGTCCGCGGAAGTAATTGATTCCAAGAATGTGCTGCGGAACCAGAAAGCCACTTGCAAATACCAGGTTCATGATTGTCCTCCTCCAGCATGCAATCAGCGCACCTTTCTCTGGTTCACGCGGGTCGCGGTAGCCGGGTTGTTCTGGTCGCCGCGCCAGCTTGGATGGTGGAAATGAATGATGAAATCGCCATTGTACGAAACGACCGCAGCGTCAAAAATAATGCCTCCGATGCGACGCCAATTCTTGAACGTTCGCCTTTCGTGGACCGCCAAGCCGTGCGTCTCGCCTTCTTCGGTCACCTCGATGTCGAACGCGAGCGTCCGCCTGGGTACGGGATCGCCACGGTCGTAGATCTGCGCCATTATCTCATCGCGAAAATCCAGGCTTTCGCCCTCAATTCTCGGCTGCGTTGCCGGAACCACCAGGCGCATGAAGGTTGGTGCCCGCGTGGGCTCGTGCCCCGGCTTTCCGAGTTCGGCAACCTGATATAACTGGCGGATACTGGGTTTGTTGTCGACCCAATTGAACACCGCACCGGTGATGATCAGGACGGGCACCCCGGTGCCGCGACGCAAAGCGGTCGTATCGGGTGCGTTGCGCAATTCCGCATCGTTGATGTAACGAGTGTAATCGCCGCCGATATCCTGCTGCGTTATGAAACTGGCAGTGCGTAACGGTTTGGCATGATCGGGATCGATGGTCGGGAACAGCTTTCCAACGAGCGACAGCGACCGGATGTGGCCACGTCGCGTCTCGCTGCAACAGGTGGAATAGCGCCCCACCATCAAGGCCTGGCTGCCTTTGCGGAAATAGCCCGAATAGCTCGTCTCTTCCGAAATCGTCCACAACCCGGTCAGGCAGACTCCGTTCGGATGCAGCAAGCGGCGGAAGCCCTTCTGGTCTGGCCCCCAACGCAAGTCGGCCGAAGAGTCGACAGCTCGCTCGGTGGCCTTGCGAAAGATATAGGACTGGCCGAACGGCAAGATGCCACGCAAGACGCTGCCGAGTGTAACCTGGTAGATCGGTAGCGGCGGACTGGCCGTCGCGCCCCACACCTGTAGATAGGGATTTGCGAACAACGCCTTTCGCACGTCGGAAAACCGTGACCCCGAATAGGCGCGGTCCTCATCTGTAAACGCTTCAATCCCGAATGTGCCGCCACTCATGATTCCGGCCTCGCCTGACGCTTTCCGGCGCGTGGGAGTCCAATTGATCTTTTAGACACAATTTGCTGATGTTATTGTCCGATATTGCTACCTGTCAACCCGAAGTGAGCATTGACGCGGCTGGCCCTGCAGCGGCGTATGCGGCGCCGAGCAAGCCGCCGAGTGCAAACGAAATCGGCTGACACGCGGCAGTCCAAAGCAAAATCCAGGTCGACTGATAAGAAACAGCGCGAAGCAGGCCTAAGCTCGGTTCAGTCCTTGACTCCGTTATTTATCGGGTTCAACCTAAGAATGAAAAGCCGTTGTCCGGGGAATAACTCGGTGTTGGGCCGTAGTGAGCTAGCGGCCCGTCCCACAACTCCGCTTTGCGAATGCTGTTTTGGAATGTTTGGGGCCGCGGTTTACTGCTTGTGCCAATTCGTAGGCGAAGCACGTGCCGACCGCACCCGACGAGTCTCGTATTCAATGGGAGGTACCCAGTGGGTCGGCTTCTTAAGCGAGCACACTCGCTCCTATTCCCTTATTCGCTCCTCGCGATCCCATTCCTTGTTTCTGTCTTCACGGCGCCGGGATATGCGCAATCTGCGCCGGTGCCGCTCCTCCAAAAAGGAGCTTCACCGGTCGATTGGTGGTTCGTATTCAAGTTCAACACGAAAGCCTTTCCAGGCTGCGAAGCGAATATGAAGCGTGCCTGCATATTCGGGGGGACTGTGCAGGACTACCCCAAGGGTTTCGGCCTCCAGTCGATTTCCGCTAGTAGCGCAAATCCAACGTTGCACACCGACAACGGTTGTCTCGGCGAAAGCACGGACGATCCGATCGGGGCCACTTTCGATGAAATCTATAACGGTACCTATAACTACGTGATCTGGAACGATCAATTTTACGACGATCCGGACCTGCCTGCCTGCAAAGGCAAGACGTTTTGTGACGTGCCATGGGGGCACTCCAAAGGCGTACTGGCCTGGGACGATCAGGGCGACGGGCTGGTAATGCAGGTGTCGACGCCAAATTGGCCGGGTTCAGGCAGTCCCGGTTTTCCGCGGAATAATGGCAACACGCTTGGATGTATCACCGACAACAAGGGCAAGCCTCAGAACGATGTATGGGTAAGCCAGCACTTCTTTGCACTGCGACTCAACAAGTCCGACGTTGTGGCTGTGTTGGGCGCGCTTCAACGAGCCAGCATCGTAACGCAGGCCGGCGCCGGTCCCGGCAGTCGGTCGCAGATCATCAGGAATGGCGGCCCCGACGACGTTCAAAAACTTGTGTCCAGATTGGGGCAAGTGTCGGACGACACTTCCGTTCTGAATATGAAGCTCTCCAGCGGCGTTCAAATTATTTCCAAGCCTCCGAAACTGAACGTACCGCCTTGGCAAATGGTTTCGGCAATCCTCGGCGGCGCTTCATTGACAGTGGCAACCTGGCTGACGGGGGCGAACAAAATAGACGACACCAAAGCCGGGCGTCCGGGATGTTGGGACCAGACGCTCGGCACGCCCGGCGCGGTTACAAACGCTGATGAAGGAACCTGGATGACAAAGGTCTTTGGGCTGACCGGAGGAGTTAGCGCCGACCGAAACCACGCAAAAATTGGAGTCTCTACGCCGGCCAAATATGCCATTTTCGGCGATCTAAATCAGGAAGGCAGCCTGTCACAGCCGTGCACCGTCTCGCAAAACACCAGAGGTGGCATGTTTTTTGTGATCGAAAACCCGTCTCTCTCGGCCTCGCTTGGCAAACTGATGGACGTTGATGAAGCCTTCAGGCTTGCATTTATCTCGGCGGCGAGATTTTCAAGCATACCATCACTCATGCGATCGGCTGCGAAGGCTGGCGTGCAGCTTGATAGGCCCATGACCCAACCGGCGGCGCAAAAACGCTAGATTCGAAGGCGACGTCAACAATCCTTCAGCCAACCCCGGGACGCGCACCGCTGCCTAATTGAGTGAGGTCTGCCGATGCGCATATTCTTTAAGCTCAAGACCGAGGCAGCGACAGACGCCAAGGTCGCGTGGTTGCCCCCGCGGACGTAACGTCGCTCGTCATTCGCCAACGTCACCGCCTAAACATGCGGCTGCGGGCGGCCGCAATACGTGGCTGATGTGGACCGCCGGCGGGCAGAAGCACGCCAACGTGGCCGCGTTGCGCCTTTTCGGCAGTAGCAGTTAGCATCTCGATCGCCTCCGGCTGGCGCCCGGCCTCCCGCAGACCTTCGCCGTGAATCACGCCGACAGTTGGGCCCATGAGGTCCGAACGCGTGGCGCGAAACAGTGCTACGCCTTCGAACAGTTCCCTGAGGCCGTCCACGCGATCTCCCATTCGTAGACGCGCCCAGCCGCTGCTCATCGCTCCGACAGCATACCAGAGCTCCCATCCCTCCTCGCGAGCAAAGCTCTTTACTTCGTCAGCGTAGCTCAGCATGCGGGGAGGGTCGTGGTGAAAGGTGAGCATATAGCAGGCAACACCGAGCGCGTTGCTCAGCGCGGACGGATGGTTCACGTCGCGCGCGATCATGATCATACGGTCAAGTTCTTGGAGTGCTTGATCCTGATGGCCCATCATCCAAAGACTGCTGCCGCGCGCTGCCACGAGGTTCACGGTCGAGCTTAGCTGGAATGTGGATGTGAGGGCATGCTCTAACGAGTAAAGCGCGAGAGCAACTTCCGTGTGAGGAATAGCCTCTGACCAAGGGGAGAGAGCGATGGGGTTCGTCTTCAACGGAGCGCGAGCAACAGCGCCGTGCCGATCGGCGTGCCCCAGCCGGAAACCGCATCGAACCCCTCGGTGGCCCGATAGCCGAAGCCTGGCGGAGTTGACGTGTTATGCCCGTCGGTGATGTCCTGGCAGGCGACGCTGCCGAGTGCCGGGCCCACGGGCGATTTCTGGTAGAGCAGCGGCGTCACAAAGCGTTGGCGCTTGTCAGTTGGCAGCAGCGCGTTGATGCGCGCGATCAATGCCGCCCATAGCGGCGACGATGCGCTGGTCCCACCGCCGTAATCGATCCTGCCTTTGAAGATCATGTCATAGCCGGGCGGACCGGCGAGTGCGGCGACATCCGGCACGATGCGGCCATCAAACTTGCGCCTGTTCAGCGTGGCGATCCTGACGTCTTGCCACTTCGGTCGATCGAACACGGCGCTCACCCCGCCGCCCGTGGAGCCGCCGCGCTTCCCCACCCGCCGTCCAGGCGATTCCCACCAGACCAGCTCCGTCACCCTGCCTGCCTCGCGCAAGAGCATCGTACCGCCCACGGCCAAGGTGAAGGGGCTGGCGCTCGGAAAGTCGAGATGAGCCCGGTGGTCGGTTTGCTCGTCTCCGGTGCCGTCATCGCCCGAGGCGACACAGATCGTGATGCCAAGCAAAGCTGCCATCTGCAGCCGCTCATTGATGGCATTGCGCGCGGCGTCGGACCAGTCGCTGGAATCCTCCGCCGAACCCCAGCTTACCGACAGCGCAACCGGCCTGTCCTTGATCACTCGGTCGAGCAGGTCGACCCAGCCTTTCTGATCGAAGGTCGCGAAGTACACCGAGATCTCAGCGGCCGGGCACAGCCCCGCGACGATCTCCACGTCCATCATCACTTCACCGGTGTTGTCGATCTCCTCTTGCTGCTTGTCCTTCGGCAACTTGCGGATCTGCGCGAGACTGCGGACCGGCATATTGACCGACACGGTCCGGACCTTGGGCTCCGCGCGCTTGATCTTCCGGCAAAACATCTGGAGATCCCGGGCGAAATATCCGCCGCCGAGCTCAGCGATTGCGATCTTTTGGCCGGCGCCGTCGCCCTGCGGAAATTTATAGAGCCGTTCGAGCGCTTCCGGATCGAGCGGCACGAGGCCCGCTCCGATCCGCGCGCGCTTTCGCGATGCAACCTTTCGCTCGCCAAATCCGATCAGGCCGGTAACGATGTTCCGCAAGGACGCGGGGACGTTGTAAACGTTCTGCCGGTCACGGAACTCGCCCTGTTCGGCACTCCTGTACACGGCAAGCTGGGGCTGGAATGCGTCCTCCATTTGCGCCACCGTGCCGCTGACCCGTATGCTGCGCGTCTCGCGCGATATGCTTTCGATCTTGAGACCATAGGTGCGAAGCACCTGCGACACTTTGTCTATGTCGCGTTGCGAGGCGCCGTAGCGGGCCCTGAACTCTCCGAGCGAAAGCGAATTTCCGATCAACCGAGCGGCGGGGGGCAGCTTCGGTCCGCGCAGCGTCACAGTGATCTCGACCTTGGCTCGCGGGTCGAGTGCGCTGACCCGCGTCGCACCCTGCGCCGGCGGACGTGAGCTGCCCTGCACCGGGACGGCGTGGGCTTTGGCCGATGCCTTCGTTCTGGCCGGTTTCTTCCTGACGTTCCTGCCGGTGCGCGTTTTGCGCGAAGATTTGTCACGAGAGATCATGTTGAGCCTCGCCCCCGGGGTCCTCCTTCATGTTGCAGGCTATCGCCGCTTGCTGCACACTGTCAATTTGAGACCCGCGGTCGCGCCCGGCTGTCTGCGGCGGCATTGAAGCACGAGGCGGTTGGATGCGTTCGATTTTCGCACGTTTGCATCGGCGGTATGGCCGCAAAATCACCGGCGCCGAACGCGAGGCATTCGTACGCGCCAAGATGCGCGAGCAACCGCAGCCGCCGCGCGTCGCCGAAAGGCGGGCGGCTTTTGCCCTGGACGAAAAGTCGCGACCCAAGGTGGCAATCATCGGCGGTGGCTTCGCCGGCCTGATGGCGGGATATTCGCTGGTTGGCCCTTGCGACGTCACCGTGTTCGAGGCTCGCCGTCGCGTCGGCGGCCGGGTCTGGAGCAAGACCAAGCCGAGCGGCGTGATTGAGGCCGGCGGTGAGCTGATCGGCTACAATCATCCGCAGTGGCTGGGGCTCGCGAAAACGTTCGAGCTTGGGCTCTCGGTCAACACCTCCGACACCAACTACGATGCCCTCACGCTGGAGATGCCGCTCTTTGTCGACGGCCGCAGGTTGTCGCCGGCGAAGATGGAGAAGATCTACGACGAGATGAAAACGATCTTCGACGAGATGAGCAAGCAGGCCGTGAAGGTTGAAAAAATCAAGCCGCATCGGCCCTGGCTCGCAAAAAATGCGAAGAAGCTCGACATGATGCCTTTGTCGGATTGGATTGCGAGCCGGCGGTGCTCAAAACTGACCAGGCTCGCCATGGAGGAGCAGTTCGCTAACGATGCAGGCGTGCCGACGGACAGACAAAGCTATCTTGCCAATCTCGCGGTCGTCGCCGGCGGAGTTCTTGGCGATCAGATCAACGCTTTCTTCACTCAGACCGAAGGCCTGCGCTGCTCTGAAGGCAACGACGCACTGGCCGAGCGTCTTTCGGCGGAGATCGACAAAGCAGGCGGCACGATCTGCAAATGCAGCCCCGTACATGCCGTCCGTATCGACGAAGACGGCGTCAAGCTCGACTATCGCTGCGGCAGAGCGGCGATCGATCCCGAGCGGGAATGCACCTTCTCGGAGCACGATTTGGCGCAAACTCACGTCGCCGATTATGTCGTCCTTGCCATTCCGCCAAGCCTGTGGCCGGCGGCGAGCCATCCACAAATCGCGATCACGCCGGCACTCCCCACCGACCATTATATTTCGATGGGCAAGTCGGTGAAATATCTGAGCCAGCTCAAGCACCGCTTCTGGATCGGGGAAGGGCTTGCCCCGAGCGCGACATCAAACCAGTTCGGTGTGACCTGGGAAGGGACGGACAACCAGATTGCGCCGCCCGGCCGGAACGTTGCGCTCAACCTGTTTGCCGGCGGACCAGTCGCGCAGAATGCGCTCGAAGAATTGCAGCGCGGCGGCAAGCCAGCCGTCGACCATTTCTACAGCGAGAGGATCGGCGCGGTATATCAGAACTACGCTTCGAACCTTTCGGACGATCCGGAATTCATGGCCTGGCCGGAAGACCCGTGGACCCGCGCTGGCTATTCGTGTCCCGCGCCAGGCGAGGTTACCCGCGCCGGCCCCCTGCTGGAGAAGGCGTTCCAGAAACGGATGTTTTTCGCGGGCGAGCATACCTGCTTCGCCTATTTCGGCTATATGGAAGGCGCCCTGCAATCCGGCAAAAGGGCGGCCTCCGCGATCCTGGCCGCGATCGCGCAACAACAACGCGGCCGTTAGACAGTGCGCGCGGGCCACGAAATGAGTTTCGCTTCGATGTTGCAGCTCGGCGAATTCGATAAGGTGAACATGCATTTGCCGCGCAGCATGGAGCTGGCGCAGCGCCAAGCGAGAGCTGCACAAGTGTGCAGCGTTCAGTCGCAACTTGGGATGATCTACTGCTTTGAGGGTCGGTACGTCCCTCTTGGGAGTTGCCGTGTTTCTACTAGTCGAAGACCTTAGGGGTGATCCGCTGTCTGCCGATATTCGATCATGGTGTTCATTGTGGTCTACCCTGCATTCGATGCGGCGGTCGGAATATCGAGCGGATTAATTTGCAGAACATTGTCTACGGCAGACGGCTGCGCCCCAGGAAATGTTCTGGGGACCTGTGACAGCATCGATGGCGATTATCGGCTCCGGATCGTGGGTTCATCGCGCTGGTGTCCACGACGATTAGCATTTCGCAGGTCAGGCGCGGGTATTGCAGGACTGATCGCCAGCAGGACACCTGAGAGCGCCAGCGAAACTCGTTTTCCCAATCCACCATCGACCTTGCTGGTCGCGCTGCCACCTCGCTTGTTCCCGGCTACCGACGCGGAGGTTGAGTCAGTAACCCTGTCGGATGCCCTAAAATGTTCGCTTGGAATACCGCCCGGCGCAATCCCCAAATGCTGGTTGTGGGGTAGTCACCATGCGAACTCTAACGCAGCTGGATTTGATTTATCGCAAGGTATCATGAACGAGGGGGTGGCTTTCTATCTCGTCTTCGACAGGAGAGATGTCGTGTGGTTCAACCGGGAATTCGCAGCTACCGCCTGAACAGACGCCTCATCACCCCGCGCCCTCAGCGTCCTCGACAACCTCCGCCAGCTCTGACAACGACGACGTTCGGCGTGACGGCCAGCCTTGGCGAGACCTTGAGCCAACTCAGCCGAGATATGGCAAGCCTGAAGAATACTTTTGCGCTTCTTGCCTCGCAGGCCGGCGGCGAGGCCGCAAAGACGATGCGCAATATGAGCGATGCGGTTGCGTCGCAGGTGGGTGATGCTGCCAGCGGGGTGGCGGACACGAGTTTCGATCTTGCGACGCCGGCTAAGCAGTACGCCAAGACATTCGCATCCGAGCTGGAAGCCATGACGCGGCGCAATCCATTGGGCACCATCGCGGAATGTTGCTATCCTTCCCTCGGGCAGGAAGTCCAGGCGCCGATCTGAGGGTCGCGAGGCAGATTCCCGACGACCGCATCGAAGGTTCATGGCTTCGGCCCAACTTTGTTGTTCTTTAGCCAAAGAAAGAGCGCATCGGCCTTGCTGCGCGCATCTTCGAATACCGAATCCCGCTCGACGAAATAGTTGAAGTAA
>Ga0306920_100000809_pt1 | contig 37873 bp, 34 predicted proteins | sample flu12Cox44000170_FD_204666 | JGI IMG/M metagenome (GOLD analysis project Ga0306920, IMG submission 204666) | Lab enrichment of tropical soil microbial communities from Luquillo Experimental Forest, Puerto Rico - flux4day.12C.oxic.44.000.170 (v2)... | ecosystem: Environmental > Terrestrial >... | reverse complement strand
GCCTCGTGCCTTGGGATGATTTGCGTGGCGCTGATGCCAGGTCACGGTCCAGCCAGGTTTTTCGCGCTGCGGATGATGCGACATCACCAGCGTGCCATGAGCTACATCGCGTAGAACCGTCGTGCCCGAAGCAACGTAGACGTCGTCTCCAACAGTCACTGGCGCCACCAGTTGCGTGTCGCACCCGACCATGCAGCGGTCGCCGATGCGAGTGACGTGCTTGTCATAGCCATCATAGTTAACGGTAATAACGCCGCATCCGAGGTTGGTTTCAACTCCGATGATTGCGTCGCCGAGATAACTCAGATGACTCGCCTTTGTGCCGCGCCCAATCGTGGCTTTTTTGGTCTCGACGAAATTGCCGATACGGTTGTGACCCTCCAGATGAGTTCCCTCGCGCAAGTTGGCGAACGGCCCAACCTCGCATTCGTCCCCGATAAAGCATTGCTCAGCGCGAACTCCGAGTTTCAGATGCGAGCGGTCACCAATCGTCACCTCGCGCAGCCAGGCGGTGCCTTCGATCAGCACGCCGGCGCCGATTCGGCTCTTCCCCATTATCTGCACATTCGGGCCAATAGTAGTGTCATTGCCGATCTCGACTTCCGGACTGATATACGCAGTCGCAGGATCAAGCAAAGTCACTCCGGTTTTCATCAGTCGGCGGTTAACCTGCTCACGAAGCTGGGCTTCCATTTGCGCAAGCTCCTCACGTGAATTGACCCCGGCGAACTCGGCCGTGTCGGGGGCTATCCAGGCGTTAACGTTGACTCGCCGCCGCCGGGCGATCTCAACTATCTCGGTCAGGTAATATTCGCTCTGCGTATTGTTAGATTGAATTTCAGCTAGCGCCGAACGGAGAAAATCAGCGCCGGCCAGATAGATCCCGGTGTTGATTTCCGCAATTGATAGCTGCTGCAATCCTGCATCGCGTGCTTCGACGATAGCTTCGACGCGGCCGTGCTCGTCGCGGACTACTCGCCCATACGAAGCACCGTCAGGCATCTTCACACTGATAAAAGAAAGTACGTCGGTGCTCGTACGGTGATATTCGATAAAGTCCCGCAGCGTGGCAGCATTCAGCATCGGCATATCGCCGTAGCCAATCAACACATCGCCGGAAAAGTCCGCGGGCACTATCTGAAGCCCGCTACGCGCTGCATCACCAGTACCAAGCTGACGATGCTGGAGCGCGGCGTAAATTTCATAATGCGGCAAAGTCCGTCGGGCTGCCGCCTCGACTTCCTCGGCCTGATGGCCGACGACGATAATCAACGGGTGGGGCTCTGTCGCAGCAACCGCCCGCAGCGTATGCGCCAATATCGGCTCTCCGCCGAGTTCATGGAGGACTTTGGCACGCCGCGAGCGCATCCGGGTGCCGAGCCCAGCGGCGAGAACAATAGCAGCAAGCGGCGCTTCCATCAGCCAGCCGCCATTATAACCTGTACGCGCACACGAAGAAGGATAGCGAAGATCAAACGATTTGAGATCGAAATGGCGGCTTAGAGGAGGTCTCGACTTATCTCTTTTTGTGCCACCAGATCTCTTCACACCTCGATTTTCATCCCATCAGTCGCGAGTTCCATCTTTAGCTGCGAGTTGTGTTCGAGCACCTCGCGTCCAAGGTGGGTCAGCATCATCCGCTTCACGTTAAAATTGCGACGTTTTGATTCCAGCAGGGGATAGCTCAAATGAACCCCGAGTGGATTTTCAAAATAGGTGCATTCGCACAAGAACAAGTCCGCACCGGCAGTGAAGCTGACCAGGTCGTCAGCCCATCCGGTATCTCCGGAAAATACTATGGTCTTGCCGCCGATCGCGATTTTGAGCGCGAGACAGAGGTCGCGCTTCATGTGGGGAACGCGTAGTGATTTGACCTCGACCTTACCGAAGCGCGCGTCGCGGGCCGGTTCAAGTTCGACGAATTCAAGATTACGCCTGACCCGTTCGACATCGCCGCTCGAAAACGGGAACATGGTATTGAACAGCCGCCAGGTTCGCTCTTCCAGATGAGCTGGTCCGGCAATCGTCAACGGCTTGCTTCGTGGGCTTTCCCACAGGTATTCGAGGACAAGGAAGGGGAGACCGCCGAAATGGTCGCCATGGAGATGGCTGATCAGTATGATGTCGATATCGGCTGGCGCCACACGCATGCGCTTCATCGCGCACAGCACAGTCGGTCCTGCCTCCATTAAGATATGACATCCATCCGTCTCGACAAGGTAGCCCGATTGGAAGCGTCCATGGCTCGCGAAAGCGTCGCCGGTACCAAGAAAGGTAAGATGGACCGGAGCAGACGAATTCGGCGATTCTCGCATAGAATTTGATAATATCATTGACTCGTGGCTAGGCATAGCAGGAAAGAGCATGATGAAACAAGTTAAGGTTGGAGTCGGCTTTGGGCTCTTTCACCTGGGGCTTCCCTCGGCGGCGACTATCGTCGAGGTGGCCGAAAAGGCCGAAGTATGGGGTCTCGATTCGTTCTGGCTTTCCGACCATCTGTTGGCTCCGTCACCAGAGCTCGACGTCGTCGCGACGCTGGCGTTGCTAGCCTCTCATACCTCGCGCATCAAACTGGGACCGAGCGTGTTCCTGCTCAATTTGCGCCATCCGCTGGTTGCGGCAAAATCGTTTGGGACCCTGGATTATCTGTCGCATGGCAGGATTGTGATGGCTGTCGGCACCGGCGCCAATCTGGCTGATTATGCCGCATGTGGCATCCCAACTGAAGGGCGCGGCCGCCGCCTCGATGAAGGCATTATAATCCTGCGCAAGGTCTGGACCGAACCGCGAGTCAGTTTCCATGGCAAGTTCTTCGATTTTGAAAATGTCACAATAGAGCCTCGTCCCCAGGCCCGCACCCAAAACGATTCCGGCACCATCGATATCTGGGTCGGCGGACGTTCTGATGCGGCACTCAAACGCACCGCGCGGTTCGCTGACGGCTATTTCGCATCCTTCCAAACGCCCAACGAGTTTTCCAACAGCATGGCAACCGTGCGCGCGTACGCCGCGCAATTCGGCCGCACTAATGCCCGCATCGAGTCCGGCTTGATCCTGCTTTGCCGTCTCGCTGCGACCCGAGAACGTGCAATAGCGGACATGCGTCCGGTTGTGGCGGCGATGGGCCGCCAGGCGGAGATGTTTGTGCAACGGACTTTGTACGGCTCGCCCGCTGACATAATCCAACGGCTTCAGGAATACGTCGCCTTGGGGCTGGACAAATTTGTCCTGTGGCCCGTAGCCGAACCAGGGGCCTGGGCGCAACAGATCGAGCTTATCGGACGCGAAGTGGCAAGCCATTACACGCGCGCCGCACACGCCACTTAACGGGCTGTTGCTCATGTCACGGCAGTGTCGCCGTTCCCTTATTATGACTTGTCTTAAGCCCGAGCAACGCCTGTACCATCCAGTAATCAGCGGCTTCTATGAGGTTATTTTACTTATAGTTCCCTGAGTAACATGAAGCCCGAAAATGCAAATGGTGACTTTTTTCCGAATGGCGTGATGGATTCCATCCCGCTGGGATGGCCGCTTCGCGACGAGAATCACAGAAGGATCAACATGGGGTGCGCGCGCAGGCACGTGTGACAATCATCGGGTGGGGTGGCGCTCGGCAAGCGAGCGCCTCTTTCAGGCGGAATCTTCGTCGGCTTCTTGCAGCATCGCCGTTGGTAGAAAGCTCACATCAACGTCATCAATAAAGCGTGAAGCACGTCCCATGACGTAGCCCAGACTGCGATCCATCATGTAGATTGGATAGGTCAGATAGAGTTCATCGCGCGCACGAGTAATCGCCACGTACATCAGGCGTCGCTCCTCTTCCAACTCTTCCGGCCGCACGCTCATCGGGCCGGGAAAACGCCCGTCCGCCACCCAAATCAAGAATGCGACGCGCCATTCCAAACCTTTCGCCGAGTGGATCGTGCTCAGCGTAAGGTAGCCTTCCTCAGGATCGACCGCCAGCACATCGCCGATCGAATCGTTCGGCGGCTCCAGCGCCATATCCGCCAGCATCGATTCCAGGCTGCGGTGACGCTCTGCCAAGTCCTGGAAATGCTCGAGGTCGCGTTCACGCTTGGGATAATCGTCGCGGTAAGCTTCGCGCATGATCGGCAGGTAATATTCAACCACGTCAGCGAGTTGGTCCGCCGGACGGCGTTGACCAGCGCGAAGTTTGGCGATCAGCGCCGCCAGCACACCGCATCCCGCGAGCGCCTTCTGCGCACGGGCACCAAGAGCGCCTGCGCGTCGCGGCAGTTCTTCTTCCGGCCGCTCGGCATGGATTATCGCCTCGACCAGGCGCTCGGCGCTCCTGGTGCCAACTCCGTCGACCAGCACCAACGCCCGCATCCAGGAGACGGCATCAGTCGGGTTAGCGACCACGCGCAGATGTGCCAGCACGTCCTTAACGTGGGCGGTCTCGATGAATTTGAAGCCGCCCCGCTTGACGAACGGGATATCACGCCGCTGCAGTTCCAACTCAAGGTCGAACGAATGGAAGCTAGAACGAAACAGCACAGCAATTTCGCCCAGACCAATGCCCTCCTCGCGCAATTCGAGAATCCGCTGCGCGATGAAACGCGACTGCATATGTTCATCGGCCGCGCGCACCAGCATCGGCCGAAATTGCCCCCGGCGCTCAGTGAACAGCACCTTGGTGTATTTCTCGCTGGCGCGTGAGATAACCTCGTTGGCGAGATCGAGGATTCCTTGCAGGGAACGGTAATTTTCTTCGAGTTTGATAATCCCAGTCTCGGGGAACAGAGCCGGAAAATCCATGATGTTGCGAAAGTTGGCGCCCCGGAACGAATAGACGGACTGCGCATCGTCGCCGACGGCCATTACGTTTTGATGAGTGGCGGCAAACAGGCGCACCAATTCTGCCTGAATCACGTTGGTGTCCTGGTATTCATCGATCATTATGTAACGATAGGCATCGGAAAGGCGCCGGCGCACGTTTTCGTCCAGGTTCATTAGCTCGGCCAGCTGAAACAGCAGATCGTCGTAGTCGAGCACACCTCGTTCGCGCTTGTAGCTCCCATACTGCTCGGCCAGCGCGACAATATCACGCTGATGTTCGAGCAGATGCGGAAAATCAATCTCGAGCTCGTTCACGAGCGCTCGATTCTTGTTGCGTGCCATACTGATTGCTTCGGCGATAGTGCCCTTCTTGGGGAAGCGCCGCTCCTTTGAAGCGAGCCCCATCCGGCCGCGCAGCAGATTGAGGATGTCTTCCATATCGGAGCGGTCGAGGATCGTGAAGTTTGGCTTCAAACCGATGACGTTGCCGTAACGGCGCAAAACCTGGTTGGCGAACGAATGGAAGGTGCCGCCGCTGACCTGGCCGCCGCGCTCACCGATCAACTGCTCGACCCTGCGCAGCATCTCTTGTGCGGCGCGGCGAGTGAAGGTGAGCAGTAGAATCGCACCCGGAGGCACACCGCTCTCGATCAAGCGCGCGACGCGATAAATCAGAGTGCGGGTCTTGCCCGAACCGGCGCCTGCCACTACCAGCAGCGGTCCGTCGCGATGAACAACGGCGGCGAGTTGTTGCGGATTGAGGACTTCGGCGTAGCGGATATGGAACTTGCGCTCGTCCAGCTCCGCAACGGGCGGCGGCTTGCTTTTAAGAACTATTACCTTCTCGGCCACGACGGTCCGAGTCTAGCATGAGGGTGCCTCGCACGCGCGTCGGCGTACCCGCATCCCCGCTAATCGCGGATCGAGCCAGCGTCCACGCTTGGATGTGCTATTTAGAGTTTGGGCCGACCGGTACCATCGTCACACCGAAACGGTTGATGTCGTCGAGTACCTGGTCGAGCGATTCGTTGCCAGAATCCGCAGCCGGAACGGTATTACCTGCCGTTTTCATTCGCGCAATCTCGGGGCGGATCTCGATTCGGTTTTCGACTTGCGGCGCGGGCGTCACTGCCTGCGCTCCATTTTGGACAAAAACGAGCGCTTTACGCGCCGCGTCATCTTTGCCGAATTCGGTGGCGACGAAGCCATACAGAACGATACGACGATTGCCGGCGGCGTCAGCCAGCACCTGCGCACCAACCAAGGGCAGGCGGTGCTGCCTGAGGTAAGTGGTGAGAGAGTGGCTATCAGCGGCGTCAACTTTGTAGCTTTGCGCGACCGTTGGGCCGGCGCTGATCAGCAACGCAGCAATCCAAAACAAGACCAGGGGCTGCAGGCGTCTGACCCTTGAATCACCTCGCCGCGCGCCGCCGATCATAAGCTCAATAGTATGCTCCCGGTCAGCCGCTCTCTATCATGCGAGCTACCAGCACCTTGCGCTGCCGCCTCGCCTTTGTTTATGAAAAATCTCGAATGCAAAGTTGAGAGTGGCGGCGCCACCCGAAGGTTTTGGAGAGGAGCGTCACCAAGAGCGGCATCCTGGCAGGCTTTTGGAAACTCCAGGCGGAATCAGCAGGGCGGGGCGATGCTCGGCCAACATAGCGAGCAGATGCTTCAGAGGCTCCTTGGCTTTCACCCACCAGATCAAAGATTTGCGCCAGCGGAAGAAAACTCTTTAGCCCGAAGGATGAATCCATAAACATCCCGGGTCATCCTTCAGCATGCCAGGCAGAACCGGGACACTGTCCCTCTACCGGTAACCGAGCTGATTATCGAGTTGGCGATCACTATGCCTAGCCGTTGGGCGGCGCGCGTGTCGCCACGCGCCAGTATTTGCTGCTGCATATCGATCGCTACTCGGCGGCGGTCCTGCAGGTAAGCGCGGCGCCTATCATTCGCCCGCTCTGGCGGCGGGTTGTTGAACCATTCTGGCGCGTACTGGTAACGATTGGGTCCGCCCCAGTAATGGTCGTCGGCATCCCAACGATGATGATCCCGGTCCTTATCATACTGATCCGAGTCGCGCTGACGATGCTGACGCCATTCGTGTTCGTCATCGTCATCGGCGAGAACGATGGGCGAGTGACGCGAGGGTGCTTGCCGTGCTGACGTAGCTTAGGTTGAGCGCCGATTGAGTTGAACAGCAGCAATCGCGCTTGGTGGTATACCCAGTAAGCTTAATCCAGCGAGCGCGGATAGAACTCTTTTTCGACCACATAACAATTGCTCCTTGATCTAGGAGACGCTTCTTGTCGCGTTCAGTTTCCTCATCCAACGTAGAGGCATTGTTTCTACCGCGCCGTTTTGCGTTGCGGGCTCTACCCGCAAGCTCCCTATTCCAGAAACACGGATGGAGAAAAAGGGGTAGCAGAGAACTTATTGCATCGCGTGCTGGGCTAAGGCACGCGCAAGAATAGTGAGATCGTCGTCGCTATAGTACTCTAGCTCGATATGTCCGGGGCGACGGCCGCGCCGCTGGGTTATATGAACTTTACGCTTAAGCGCACGTTGAATTGATTCTGTCAGCGCCTTCAGATTTGGATCAGGATGAGAAAGGGTCTTAGAGCGTCGCGTATGCCCTGGCTGGCTTTCAGAACCTTTGCATGCTGCCGCTAACTGCTCGGCCTCACGCGCTGAGAGGTTGCCGTTCGTGATGAGACGGGCTTGCTCGATTTGCTCATCGGCTGACTTCAGCGCGAGCAGTGGTCGAGCCTGACCGGCGGTTAGCATGCCGCTGTTGATCATTTCGAGAATCGCCGATGGCAGTTGAGTGAGGCGGATCAGGTTGGTGACATAGGTGCGGCTTTTACCGATTCGACCGGCGATCTCCTCGTGGGTTAGCGCGAATTCGCGATTGAGACGATCGAACGCGTTGCCTTCTTCGATGGGATTGAGGTCTTCGCGCAGGAGATTTTCCACTAACGACATCTCAAGTGCGCCGCGGTCGTCCAGTTCGCGGACGAGTACCGGTACCCGTTCCAGCGCGGCTAACCGCGACGCACGTAACCTGCGTTCGCCCGCGATAAGTTCGTATTTGCCGGTGATCGAGGGTCTCACGATCAGCGGTTCGACTATGCCCTGGGCTTTGATTGCGGCGGCGAGCTCGTCAAGCGCCTCGGGCTCAAATACCTGCCGAGGTTGAAACCGGCTCATCAGGATCCGGTCAGGCTCCACCATCAATACTGCGAGCGGAGGTGTACCCGCTTGCACTGCGGCAGAATTCATCTGCACGTTAGCTGACGTCTGCGTATCGTCGGCACTGATTAAAGCGTCAAGTCCGCGACCCAACGACCTTCGCGTCATCCGCTTCTCCTTACTCGTCCGCTGTCGCGGCTAAAGAGCGCTCGCAGGTTCCAGGATTTTCGAGTCGGTTCGGCCGGCAGTTCGGCTTTCATAGCCGCTGCACTCCCGCCCGCGCGTTGCGCCACCTCTTCGGCCAGCGACCGATAAGCCTCGGCACCAGCCGATTTGCTGTCGTATTCAATTACGGAGAGTCCATGGCTGGGGCTTTCCGATAGGCGAACGTTGCGGGGAATAACGCTCTGAAAAAGTTTGTCGGGGAAGTGGCGGTTGACGTCGATCGCGATCTCATGGCTCAGCCGATTACGCGCATCGAACATAGTGAGCACGATTCCGCCGATCTCGAGCGCGGGGTTCAACACCTTACGTACCCGGGCAATCGTGCCGAGCAATGCGCTCAGACCCTCCAGTGCGTAATATTCACATTGCATCGGCACCATGATCGAGTCTGCCGCCACCATCGCGTTGAGCGTCAATAGGCCGAGTGAGGGCGGTGTGTCGATCAGGATGAAGGAATATTGAGTGCGAAGCGGGGCGAGAAGCTCTTTGAGGCAGCGTTCCCGTCCTTCGACTGTGGCCAGTTCGACTTCCGCACCCACCAGATCCGCGCCTGAGGGCAGTAAGTAAATGCTCTGCCGGATTTTGCGAAGCGCATCTGTTACCTGGATTCGGCCAATGATTGCCTCATAGATGGTTTTGCCAGAGGCTTTGATTTCGCCGAGTTGAGCAGCTGGGGTCAGGCCGGAGGTGGCGTTTCCCTGAGGGTCAAGGTCGACCAGCAAAATCGGCAGATTTCCGCTGCCTTGATTGGTTTGCGTCAGCGCGACCGCCAAATTGATTGCGGTAGTGGTCTTACCGACGCCACCCTTTTGATTGGCTATAACGAGGAACCGCCCCACATCCCAGCCTCCTCCGATGTTTCACCTGAAACATCGGACGCTCCCGTCACGCAATTTCCATAATAGCCACCGTGCTATCGCAAAAGCAAAGCATTTCGCAGCGCGGTGAGTCAGGAAGGCGTCCATGCCGATCTAGCGCAGCCGCCACACACCTAGAATGCGCTGAACTACGCGGCTGCCCCGCGGGATCGTATACGGGAGTAATCGAAATTCATGAAGACGGTTCGCTTGGGCCAGATTCTGTCCCGGATTGGCATACAAGATCGCGATACCGCCCTGCCTGAGAGCCGATGCGGCTGCTGAATGAAATGCCGGCGGTAGAGCATAACCCCTGGCAATAACCACATCGAAGTAGCTGCATAGTTTAGGCTCTGCGTCCTCAGCCGAACGGCTGGAGCTTGCCCGAGCCGGCTTCATCCGCCGGGCCTCCACTACAACATTTTTTAGATCCATTTCGGCAGCGGCGACCGCGAGGAAACTAGACCTTTTTCGTCGGCTTTCAATCAGGCTGAAATTCGCCGCTGATACTGAAGCCAATACCAGGCCGGGGAATCCGGCGCCGCTACCGAGGTCCAAGACCCGGTTGCCAGCGCGGAAGGCATGCCGTAACAATTCTTCATTGCCGCCGAGTATGACGGGAATCAGGCTGTCGATGATATGAAAAGCGAGTTCGCGCGGATCGTCCGGTTCCGCAGTGAGGTTCATTCGGGCGCCCCAAAATGCGATCATTGCGGCAAATCGTTCTATCCGGTCGAGAAAAAGGATGCTGTCCGCAGCAAACCGAATACCGTCGAGGTAGTCGGCTACTAGGGAACGGACCTCCGCTGCGAGCGCTTTCGCACAGGTCAGCATGTCCGGGGCCTCGGATTTTCTCGGCGCTGCCTGCTTTCTGATGCTGGAGAGAGCTTTGAAATGACCTGACAACGTGCGATACGGCGGGACTTTTTATCTACTAGTCAAAACTAGAATTTTGAAAAGACGGACTTTTAATCTGCTTTGTTTCACGTGAAACGTGGCAACGTCGGATGGTCTGCTCCCCACGTCATTTGGAATTGCGCCGGGAGCGAATCTGCACCGCCAGCAACGCGACCGCGGCGGGTGTGATGCCTGGCATCCGCGCCGCCTGAGCTAGCGTGGACGGCCGCACTTGCGACAAGCGTTCACGCACCTCTGTTGAAAGCCCAGTCACCACCCGAAAATCGAGCCATCCGGGAATCGGGGTATCCTCCAGCCGCTTTGAACGCTCGACCGCGTCAGTTTGGCGGCGCACGTAACCCTCGTATTTGACCTCGGTCTCCAGTTCGGCGGCCTGGTCAATATCGAGCAACGCAGGTAGGCCAGTTGCTCGAAGCAGTTCTTGATACGGCACCTCGGGACGCCGTAGCAATTCAAAAGCGCGAACCGGCGTCCGAATCGGAGCGGAACCGACACCGGTGAGGAGGTTGTTCACCTCGCTCGACGGCGGTACCCGCGATGCTTTCAACCGTTCTATCTCGTACTCGACGGCGGCGGTTTTTGCGCGCACACGGGCACCGGCTTCCGTTCCGAGTAGTCCGAGCCGTTCACCGAGCGATGAAAGGCGCCGGTCGGCGTTATCCTCGCGCAGCAACAGGCGGTATTCGGCCCGCGAGGTAAACATGCGGTAGGGCTCGCCACCGATTCCGCGCGTCACCAGATCATCGATCATGACGCCAATATAGGCCTGATCGCGCCGTAGAACGATCGGTGATTCACCACGCACCTTGAGGGCGGCATTAATTCCAGCGAGCAGTCCTTGCGCACCCGCTTCTTCGTAGCCGGTCGTGCCGTTCAATTGCCCGGCAAAGTAGAGCCCGCGCACCAGCTTGGTTTCCAGTGAAGGATGAAGCTGGGTGGGATCTGAAAAATCGTATTCTATCGCATAGCCAGGGCGCATGATTTGCGCCTGCTCTAAGCCCTTGATCGAACTGACCATGGCGAGCTGGACATCGAGCGGCAGGCTGGTCGAGAGACCATTCGGGTACACCTCGACGGTATCGCGACCCTCGGGTTCAAGGAAAATCTGATGTCGCTGCTTGTCGCGAAAACGCATCACCTTGTCCTCGACTGAGGGGCAATAACGCGGGCCGCGACTCTGGATCACACCCGAGTACATGGGTGACTGGTCGATTCTGCTACGGATAATTTCATGCGTTGAGGCGTTGGTGTATGACAAATGACAAGGAATCTGAGCTTGGTCGATCCGGCGGGTGCGAAACGAGAACGCCGGCGGCGGTTCGTCGCCGGGCTGTAGCTCGAGTTCAGAATAATCGATCGTTCGCCCGTCAAGCCGGGGGCAGGTGCCTGTCTTAAGGCGTCCGATGCGGAAGCCTAGTTGGGCGAGGCTCTCGCTTAGGCCCATCGCGGCGAAATCACCGGCACGGCCCGCATTGTAATTCTTGAGCCCGATATGAACCAGGCCCTTGAGAAAAGTGCCAGTAGTAAGGATTATGCAGGGCGCTTCGAATATCTCGCCGATCTGCGACTCCACAGCACGTACGGCGCCGTCCTCGACGACGACTCGCTCGATGCTCGCCTGGCGCATCGTGAGGTGCGGCGCAACTTCGAGCACGCGCTTCATCCGGCTACGATAAGCAGCCTTGTCGGCTTGCGCGCGACGAGCACGTACAGCCGGCCCTTTACGTGTATTGAGGAAACGGAACTGGATACCGGTTTCGTCAATCGCCACCCCCATCTCACCGCCGAGTGCGTCGATTTCGCGCACCAGATGACTTTTGCCGATACCGCCGATAGCAGGATTACAGGACATCTGGCCGATATGATCGAGGTTCAAAGTGAGCATCAGCGTTTGTACGCCCATCCTCGCCGCCGCCAGCGAGGCCTCGATGCCGGCATGGCCGGCGCCAACCACGATCACGTCGTAGCTCATCGTTCCCTAGATATACCCTAGATTTATAGCCGTTCTGGAGTGTGACGATCGAGAGGGCCAGAGCGATTATGCCGCACCCAGGCTGCTCCGGAAACGGGACTCGGGCGCAGGTGTAGAGAATGGGTGATTACAGGTCGAGGCAGGTTTCGTTGGCATCGGTTTTGAGGTAGGATTTGTCAGAGTTCTCTTGCAATATTGCGAGGAGGGAACTGAAAATGGGCGGTCCTGGTACGTGAGCGGGCCTCCCCCACCGCGAGCCGTGCCAAAGCCTTCCGGGGCGGACCGCCCACCAAATAAAAACTTGCAGGCGCACTCAAAAAACATGCGCAGTTGGGTATATACCTCGATTTGCGAACTTTTGGAAGCGCCTTCCTTCGAGCAAACGAGTCGAGCCGCGCTAACCGGCAACAATCGGTTCTAGTTGCGCGCCGAGAGCCCGCCAGTCCTAGCTCCGGCCAGCACCATTATTTGCCGATACAGAATTCGCGGAAGATCGCATCTAGTACGTCTTCGCTTGACACTTCTCCAGTTATAAAGCCTAGCGATTCAGCCGCGAGCGCGATATCCATCGCAACGATTTCCGGCGGCATTTCTCGCCTCAATCCGCTCAATGCCAAACTGAGGGCTTCAAGCGTACGGGCAAGCGCGTCGCGATGCCGTTCACGCGCGATCACGACCTCGTCCGTGACCACGCGGCCCGCCAGTTCCTCGATTTCTTGCATGAGCCTTTCCCGGCATTGGGTAAGGCCGTCTCCGGTCACGGCGCAAAAATCCATAATCGGCAACAACAGTCCCCGGCTCCGTAAATCACTAGAGCGGGCACATTGCTTAAGGTCACGCTTGTTCAGGAGTGCGATTCCACTACGCCCTCGAGCAAGCTCGATGACAGCGGCGTCTTCATCGTCAAAAGGACGTGACGAATCGAACACTGCGATTAAGAGATCGGCCTGTTCGGCGGCCGCGCGCGCCCGTTCGATGCCGATTCGTTCAACTTCCTCTGCGCTCTCGCGAATGCCGGCAGTGTCAACGAGAACCAGCGCATAGTCGCCGAGGTCTACGCACTCCTCAATAACGTCACGGGTGGTGCCCGGAATTGCAGTGACGATTGCGCGCTCGATCCCTAGCAGCAGATTGAGAATGCTTGATTTGCCTACATTGGGCTTACCGATAATAGCGGCGCGCGCCCCTTCGCGAATCACCCGCCCCCGGGCAAAGCTCTGATGCAGGACGTAGACGCTTTCATGCAACGTCGCGATATCCGCAGCAATCGCCTCGCGCGAGGGCAAGTCGATTTCCTCATCGCTGAAATCTATTTGAGCTTCAAGATGAGCGCGGATCGCGAGCACCCGCTCTCGCAGCCTCTGCACCAACGCCGCCAAAGCCCCCGCCATCTGGGCCACGCTCTGGTGCAGAGCGCTCGAACTGCGAGCGTCGATAAGGTCGGCAATCGCTTCGGCTTCAGTCAAGTCGATCCGGCCATTGAGGAAGGCACGGCGGCTGAATTCGCCTGGTTCAGCAATCCTTGCACCCTCTGCGGTCGCCAGCGCTACCACTCTGCGGACCAAGTAAACGCCGCCATGGCAATGGAGTTCCGCGATATCCTCGCCGGTCAGGGTTTGAGGACCGGGCATCAATACACACATCGCGCAGTCGAGCGTTTTGCCATCCTGCGGATCGCGAATGTCGCCGAAGTGAAGTTGACGGGCTATGATTCGAGACGACCGGCGGCGCGGATGCCAGAGCTTGTGCGCGATCTCGATGGCCCGCGGTCCGGAGAGACGCACGATCGCAACGGCACCCCGTCCCGGCGGTGTCGCCGGTGCCACGATGGTGTCTTCGAGATACACTGCGCCGTTAGTCTATGCCGACGACGGGGTCAAATTTAAGAGGTGGCGCTTGCCCAGGCCGATGCCTTATGGTGATATGAAAGTGTCGAGAGCCGCTCCACAGCATTCGGCCTAAGCGCGACGTCCAATCGCAGGTGATAGACTCAGCACGAGTTCCGGGACGGGAGTTGGCCGCGACTGATGAAAAGAACCTATCAACCCCACAATCGCCGACGCAAACGCGCGCATGGCTTTCTCGCCCGGATGGCAACGCCCGCAGGGCGCAACGTGCTCAAACGCCGCCGGGCCAAGGGCCGGAAGCGCCTTGCGATCGCGATACCGCCGAAACAACCCTGCTAACGGGTGTGCCGCAGCACCGACCGCGATTCGCCTTTGGTGCGGCCGACCGGTTACATCGGCGGGCTGAGTTTCTACGCATCCAGCATAAAGGTGCGCGGTTTCAGACCGATCATTTTGTGCTTTACGCTGCTCGGTTCCCAGAGTCATCAGCGGTCCGCTTAGGTACGACAGTCTCACGGCGGCTCGGCAACGCGGTAATGCGCAATCGACTCAAGCGCCGAGTCCGTGAATGCTTCCGTCTGGGCTTGCGATACAGGCTGCCGGCGGGTACCGCCTTAGTGGTAATCAGCCGGGCACGTGCCGGAGCCCTTGAGATGCGCGCAGTGATGGGCGAACTGGACGGTGCGATAGCGAAACTTCGGATTCGGTGGAAGCAAGGCCATGAATAGTCTGCCGTACCGCAAGTTGCCCGTCGCGCTGTCTCCCGAACAGCCGCTACAATGGTTCTCACTAGTGGTGCTTGCCATCATCGAAGCTTACCGTGCGGTCCTGTCGCCGGTGCTCTTGTCGATGTGGGGACCAGGGTGCCGATTCGAACCGACTTGCTCGGCTTATGCCGCTGGCGCAATCGCCCGTTATGGCCTTGTCAGCGGCGGGTGGATGGCCGTGAAACGGCTTCTAAAATGTCAGCCGTTAGGGGGATGGGGTTTCGACCCTATACCGTCGACGCGCAGCGCAAACGGGAACAACATCGGCGGGCATCGCGGCTCGTCGCGATGAATGGAACATCGTTGGACAATAATCGTCTCCTAATCTCAATTATCGTCGTTCTGGGGATACTTTTCCTCTACCAAGAGCTCTTGCAATGGCGCTATCCCGAGCTTTACGGGCCTAAGAATAAGCAAGCTCAGAAGAGCGGGAAAGGGTCGGAGGCCGCGACGCGGGCACCGATTGCTGGGGCGACGCCTATCGGCCTGTCTCCTGGGAGCAGCGCGTCGGTGAAGGGCATCACGAAGACCGGGGAAATATCCGCCGCGCCGGTACGTACCATAAGAGTTGATACCAGCTACTACGAGGCGCTGTTGACGGGTTACGGAGGACGACTGGAAAGCTTCAGACTCAAGAAGTTCAAACAAACCAGTCAGCCAAACAGCGCTAATTATCAGCTGATTCGTCCGGGCGAGCGCCTGCCTATGGGCGTGCTGATCAGTTCGAGAGGCAAGACGACCGATGATGGTGAAGTCGTTTATGCCAGTGAAGCCCCGTCTGCAATTGAGGCGACCAGCAGCCACCCAGCCACCTTGACCTTCACGGGCAAGACCGGCAACGGTTTCTCGATCCAGAAGACCTTCACGTTCCCGGATTCCAGTTACGTGTTCAGCGTCGCCGCCAATGTGAATGCTGAGGCCGGCATCCAGCCTGATGGGATCGGACTGACGATGAGTCAGCCATTAACCGAGTTGTCTGGGTACCGTGATTATCCGACGCTTCAGTCCGACATCGACGGCAAGGCCTTAAGCATCGGTGAAAAGCAGCTCCAAAAAGGAGCAGAGGCGTTGAGTGGGAGTATTACGTACGCCGGTTTCGGTGATCGCTATTTTCTCTCAGCGTTTCTGCCAGCCAATCCTGTTTCGGGTACCCTCGCAATGGAGTACGTGGGAAGCGAGGCTGACGCAAAGCTCATCTTCCCCGCTGTTACTGCAGTCACCAGCCAGGTATACATGGGGCCGAAGGAGTTGCAGACCCTGGAATCGGTCAATCCTGCCCTCAGCAAGGCGCTCGATATGGGCTTCTGGGGCGTGATTGCGATACCTTTCCTGCGTCTGCTCAAGCTCTTTTACGAGATTGCACCCAATTATGGGGTTGCTATCATCCTGCTGACGGTATTGGTCCGGCTGCTAACCCTGCCGATGTCGATAAAAGGACAGCGCTCGATGATGAAGATGCAACGTTTGCAGCCCCAGGTCGAGCGCATCCGAGAACGGTATAAGAATGAGCAGGAGAAGCTCCATCATGAGATGATGGAGCTGTATAAGCGTAATCACGTTAATCCACTGGGCGGATGCCTGCCGATGGTAATTCAATTCCCAGTGTTCATCGGGCTTTATGAGGCGCTGCTGAATGCGGTGGAGCTGCGCAATGCACCGTTTATCGGCTGGATCCGAGACCTGGCAGCACCCGACTGTCTGCCAATACCGGGCGTGACCGTGCCATTTACCGACCTGCACGGAATTCCGGTGCTAGTAATCTTGATGGCTCTGACGGCGTTCGTGCAGCAGTGGATTTCGCCGCGCAATCCCGACCCCAGTCAGCAGAAAATGATGATGTACATGCCGGTAATCTTCAGCGTGATCTTTATAGAACTGCCGGCAGGGCTGTCACTCTATTACTTTTTCTCCAACCTGCTTGGTGTGGTCCAGCAATTTATCCTCAACCGTGAGTTCAAGCAGTATAGCCCCGTCACAACGACATGAACCCTAATGAATCAATCGAAATCACCGCGCCGACTATCTATCAGGCGATTAACCAGGCACTCGCGCAATTGGGCGCAGATCAGGACGACGTCGAAATCGAGGTTCTCAGTACCCCGCGGGCCGGAGTCCTGGGCTTGGGCGCACGCCAAGCCCGCGTTCGCGTGACGCGCCGTCCGCCGGAGGGAGCCAGTGCGGGCGTGACCTCGCCACCCCCGGCACCGCCGGTAGTGCGCGAACCGAGCCCGGCTACGACTGCTGCTGTTCCCCGGGAGGCGGCTTCGAGCAGCCCCGGGTCGAGAAAGCCATTAATCTCGACCGGCGCTGCACGGCGAGAGCCAGAGATTTCTGAAAGCGAACAAGGGGTCGAGAGCGAGGAGGCGCCGGTCGGGGTTCAGGAGCCATTGGTCCCTCCTGACCGCGCCGAAGCGGCGGTGCTCGCGCGCGAAGCGACCGCGGTAATGGCGCGAATTCTCGAGTTGATGGGCGAAAAAGCCAAGATCGAGATCGTCGACGACAGCAGCGCTGAAAACGTCGAACTCAACATCAAGGGCGACGGCTCAGGCCTGCTTATCGGACGTCATGGGCAGACGCTCGATGCGCTCGAATACATCGTCAACCGAATTCTCGCGCGCAAGCTCAAGGATGCTGCTGCGCCGGTATCGATTGATACCGAGTCTTATCGTGCCCGTCGCCGGCGCCAACTCCATCGGATGGCCCTCGCTAAAGGGGAGCAGGCCAAACGCGAGCACCTTGCCGTTGCGCTTGATCCAATGCCGCCTCGCGACCGGCGGATAATTCATTTGGCGCTCAGGGATGATCCCTTGGTCACCACGCGTTCATCGGGTGACGGATTCCTGCGTTCGGTTGAGATAATGCCGGTGGACGAACGCCGCGAAGGCACGGCGGCTAGGGAGCGGGACCGGCGCCGAGAGAGCGGCCGCGACCGAGAGCACACTCCGTCGGGCCAACAGGGCGGTTTCAAACACGGTCAGAAGAGAATCGTCTAGCTTAAAGACCCTGCCAAAGCTCAGAGCTGCTTCAGTCGTGCTCCGCAGCTTGAGGCCGGAGACGGCGGCCTCTCTGCGCCACTCGACCGCAGACGCGGCTTGAAAACGGAAGGCTCCTGATGCAGCGCGACAGCTTGCACAAACCTGATTGCTGTTTTGGCTGGACGAAAAGGCTGGCGCCGGAGCTTGGCCAGACTGTCCCCGGTGAACAACTCAACCAGACCAAATAGCCGCTGCCAGGCGTTAGCCTTCGGTCCAACCCCACTTAGCTTTATTTTCTGCAACCTGTTCGGGGGTAGGATGCTCCTTGGTTTCGAAGGTTCTCACTTTGAATACATCTGTTTGATCGACGGTTCGATGGTTCAACTCGATATCGTCCTTGAAAATTTCTGGAACGGCGGGTTCTTCGAAAATTGCCTGCCAAGGGCATTCAGGTTCGCACGCGCCGCAGTCGATGCACTCGTCCGGGTGAATATAGAGCATGTTCGGGAAATTTTCATGATCATCGCCGACATATTCGTAAATGCAATCGACCGGGCAAACGCTGACACACCCCGTATCGACACAATCGATGCACAGCCGGGTTATCGTCCATGGCATAAGAGCAAATCCTCTCTATATATAGCTCCCTTCCTGCGTCTCCCTCGCCCGCTCAGTTGCGGGTAGAGGATCGGGAGGGTGCCTCGTTAAATAGCTCCCTTCCTTTGCCGCCTTCGACCGCCTGGTTGCGGGAGGAGCGCGAGGAGCCCTGAGCGACGCCTAAGCCGCTCCACGTTTACGGGTCGAATCTCTAATCTATCTTGGCTGAGCACTCCAGCAAAGCACTCGGACCCAACCATAAAAGCGTTTTTCCACGCCGCTTGCGCTATCAGCGCTGCCGTTCAAAGATCGGAGCGAGGCCGCACCAATTCAACCGGTTGATTGGATACCAATGGCACTGCGTGCCTAAAATAATTGCAAGTTTGTGCGAGGCCGCGACCGGAGAGGAAAGCGAAGCGTGGCCAACACGCACACGATCCCGTTTCATTCGGACTGTATAGGCAGGAGCAAAAGATGGCTGGCGAAGGCACTCAGATTCGGGTCGAGAGCGACAGCATGGGCAAGATCGACGTGCCGGCGGAGCACTACTGGGGCGCGCAGACCCAACGTTCTTTGATTCATTTCGCCATCGGACATGAGACAATGCCGCGTTCACTGATCCGCGCTATCGGCATTCTGAAAAAAGCAGCGGCAGAAGTGAATCGCCAACTCGGCAAGCTAGACGAGGCGAAAGCTGCGTTGATCGTCCGTGCCGCTGACGAAGTGATCAGCGGCAAGCTCGACGCAGAATTCCCGCTCAGAATCTGGCAAACCGGCAGCGGCACCCAAACCAACATGAACGCCAATGAGGTTATCTCCAATCGCGCCATCCAGCTCGCAGGCGGCGAGATGGGCAGCAAGAAGCCGATTCATCCGAATGACGATGTCAACATGTCGCAATCCTCAAACGACACTTTTCCCACCGCAATGCATATCGCCGCAGCTGAGGAGATTACTCACCGCCTGCTCCGGGCAATCGCCCATTTGCGCGATTCGCTCGAACGCAAGCGAGCGGAAATCGACGGGATCATCAAAATCGGCCGCACCCATCTGATGGATGCGGTGCCGTTGACTCTCGGCCAGGAGTTCTCCGGTTATATTGCGCAACTTGAGCACGACATCGCGCGCATCAGGGCGGTCTTGCCCGACCTCCTCGAATTGGCGATCGGTGGTACTGCAGTCGGTACCGGCTTGAATACCCACCCGGAATTCGCTGACCGGTGCGCGGCGCGGATTGCCGGCCTCACCGGGCTTCCGTTCACTGCAGCCACCAGCAAATTTGCTGCCTTGGCGGCGCACGATGCCTTGGTGATGGCATCGGGCGCGCTCAAGACCCTGGCGTGCTCGCTCATGAAAATTGCTAACGATATCCGCTGGATGGGATCGGGGCCGCGTTGCGGGCTCGCGGAATTGTCGCTGCCGGAAAATGAGCCGGGCTCGTCGATTATGCCAGGCAAGGTAAATCCGACGCAGTCTGAAGCGATGACGATGGTTTGCGTCCAGGTGATGGGCAATGACGCGGTAATCACCTTCGCCGGTTCGCAAGGCAATTTTGAGTTGAACGTGTTCAAGCCAGTGATAATTCACAATCTGCTCCAGTCGGTGACGCTGCTGTCGGACGCCTGTAGGCTATTCGCAAAATACTGTGTCGACGGTATTCAACCGAATCGGGCACAGATCGAACATTATGTCGCAAGCTCACTGATGCTGGTGACCGCACTGAACCCCCATATCGGTTATGACAACGCCGCCAAAGTCGCGAAGCTCGCGCACGACAAAGGCATTACGCTACGCCAAGCCTGCGAGGAGTTGGGTTTCTTAAAGAGCACTGAATTCGATCAGCTGGTGCGCCCTGAGAAGATGGTTCAGCCCGGTGAGTGAGCGTTTCAGTCGAGATCGACAGAGCCGTGACAGGAACTCAGCTATTAGGGAAACGGCAGCAGCCGCTTCTCCATTACGAAATTCAGCAGCTCGATTCCACCGCGCGTCGCGGTATGCCCGCGGAGGACGCCAAAGCCGCAATACTCGAAGAACGGTCGTGCAGTGATACTCGCTTCGGTGAAAATACGCTCAAGCCGCAGCCCGATAGCTTTCAACTCAACCGCTCCATAAAGCGCGCGCCCTAATCCGCGCCTGATCGCATCCTTTCCGCAGTAGAACATGTCGAGATGGCCGTCGCGCTCCAACTCAACAAAGGCGATGATTTGCCCGTTTTCTTCAGCCACTTTTGTGTGGCGCTGGCTCATGCGTGCGTGCCAGATTTTGGGATCGGGAACCGCCGGTGCCCAGGCACGCACTTGTTGTTTGGAATAATGCTGCAAGTTGACGGACCGGACGGTCTCGTAAAAGAGACGAGTGATGGCAGGGGCGTCGCGTCGGTCGTAATCCCTGATAAGCACGCTGGACCGTTCAGCTTTGCGGCGGACTATTCGGGGGGGTCTTGTCACGTAAGTCCGCCCGGCGCCCCTTTCAGTTCGCGTGCTCCCATGCGTGATAGGAACTGCGCACCAGCGGTCCCGCCTCGACGTGGCGAAAACCTAGCGCGAGGGCGTCAAGTTTGAGCTCGGCGAATTCTGCTGGTGGCACGTACCGGACCACCGGCAAATGGTCCCCGGAGGGACGCAAGTATTGGCCCAGGGTCAGAATGTCGCAGTCTACCGCACGCAGATCATCGAGCACGCGCATCAATTCGCCACGCTCCTCACCCAGGCCGAGCATGATGCCGGTCTTGGTTAAGATCCCGCCGGCTGAGTTAAGAGCCAACTCTTTCGCGTACGCCAGAATCTCCAACGCGACGTCGTAATGACCCCCGGGCCGGCATTTGCGATAAAGGCTCGGGACCGTCTCGACGTTGTGGTTGTAAACATTGATCGGAGCACGCACCACGGTTTCGACACTTCGGCGCGAACCCTTGAAGTCCGGCACCAACACTTCTATCCGAGTGCAAGGAGTTGCCTGTTTGATGGCACGTGCGGTCGCGGCAAAATGCGCCGCACCACCATCGTCCAGATCGTCGCGGTCCACCGAGGTTACGACGACGTGCTGTAAGCCAAGCCTTGTAACCGCCTCTGCGATCCGGCGCGGCTCATCGGGGTCCAGGGGACGCACACGGCCATGAGTGACGGCGCAGTAAGGGCAGTTGCGTGTGCAGACATCGCCCATCAGCATAAAGGTGGCGGTGCGGTGGCCGAAACATTCACCGATATTCGGACAGCACGCTTCCTGGCAAACTGTGTGCAGCTTAAGTTCCGCCAACAACGCGCGCGTGCGGAGGTATTCGGCTGATGCGGGTGCACGCACCTTGATCCAGTCAGGATGCCTTCGTTCCATTTTGGTTCGTTATTCCCGAGCTTCTCCCGCGAGCGCAGCTGGATCAATCATGGCGGAGAGTTCGGCCTTGCTGGCCGTCAGAATTCTAGGGTAGCCGAAGACGGTGGCAAACTGACTGGCAACTATCTGGCCGACCAACTCGCTTGTGACAGCTCCGACCCCGTGCGCGATGACCGACGTCATCCGACAGCCGACAATTCCACACGGCACGATGGCGTCGAAAAAACTCAAATCGGTAGCAACATTGAGGGCAAACCCATGCTGCGAAACCCACCGCCGAAAGCCGACGCCGATTGAGGCGATCTTTTGCTGCCCGATCCATACGCCGGTCAATCGCGCGCGCCGCTGCGCGGTGATTCCGTACGTCGCGAGTGCTTCAATAAGCACCTGCTCAAGCCGTCTGAGGTAGCGGAGCACGTCACGCTCAGTGTCCTCAAGCTGCACTATCGGATAGCCGATCAGTTGGCCCGGGCCGTGATAAGTAACCTGGCCGCCGCGCGATACACGGTAAACGGGAATATCGGCTGGATCGAGCATGAAGCGCTCATCGGCGCCGCGTCCAAGGGTATATACATGCGGATGCTCGAGCAGCAGCAGGATATCGCCGATATCGCCACGCAGCCGGGCATTGGCCAACGTGTTCTGCAACTCCAGCGCGGCGCTGTAGTCAACAATGCCCAGCCAGGCAACGGTCAACGTGCGGGGGGCCGCTCTATGATCTTCCGGGTTCACCGTGGTCAAAAGTTGATGGCTTCTCCGTCGGCGGCTAGCGCCGCCTCCATGATCGCCTCGGAGAGGGTTGGATGTGGGTGGACGGTACGACCGAGTTCGACAGTGGTGGTTTCGAGTGTCTTGCCCAACACAACCTCGGAAATCAAATCGGTCGCGTGATGGCCGACGATTTGACAGCCAATAACCTCGCCATATTGCTTGCTGGCGACGACTTTGACGAACCCTTCGGTTTGATTCACGGCGACTGCTTTGCCGTTGGCGCGGAACGGCATCCGCCCGACCTTGACTTGGATACCGCGCGTCTCGGCGTCCGCTTCGCTCAGCCCAATGCTGGCAACTTCTGGTTCGCAATAGATACAGGCTGGAATTGAGAGCAGGTCGAACCCTGGCTCGCGGACACCGGCCATAATCTCCACGGCTGCTACGCCTTCGGCCGAGGCCTTGTGCGCAAGCAGCGGCGGGCGCGCCACATCGCCGATCGCGTAGACTGTGGGACAGCTAGTGCGGAACGAATCGTCGGTCTTGATAAAGCCACCGGCTTCGAGATCAATGCCAAGCTTGTCGAGACCTAATTCGCGGCTAACTGGGGCCCGGCCAACAGCCACAAGGATTGCTTCGGCATCGACGCTCTTCATGGCGCCGCTGACATTGAGTCCGACGCTCCAGCCATTGCCTTTGCGCGCGAGCGACTGATAACCATGCCCGAGGAGGACCGTTACGCCGCGCTTCACAAACGCCTTGCGCAGTTCTTCTGCAACTTCCGCATCCATCCCGGGCAGCATCTGCTTCTCCAGTTCGACGATAGTCACCTTCGAGCCAAATGCCTGATAGAAATAGCCAAATTCGGCGCCGATTGCGCCGGCGCCGATAATGACAATGCTGCTTGGCAAATGCTCGTTGACCAGTGCTTCCTTGCTGGTCATGACGCCATTTCCGATAGAAATGCCCGGGAACAGCTTCTCGGTGGAGCCGGCGGCGAGCAGAATACGTTCCGCTTCAATGGCTTCGGCCGGAGGCGCGATTTTGCCCGCTACCGGGGCTAATGCGACAGTATGGGGTCCAGCTAGCGCCGCTTGCGCCTCGACATAATCGATCTTGTTCTTGCGCAGCAGGAATCTCACGCCTTTGGAAAGTTTGTCGGCGGCTTCGCGGCTGCGCGCGATCACCCGTTTGAAATCGAAGCGAACTTCACCGGTCTCGATCCCATGTTCTCGAGCGGCGCCTCGAATCAATTCCATCGTCTCGGCCGAATTGAGCAAAGCCTTCGATGGAATACATCCCCAGTTGAGGCAAATTCCGCCAGGCAGATCGCGCTCGACCACCGCAACGCGCATTTTGAGCTGACTTGCGCGAATAGCAGCTACATATCCACCCGGGCCAGAGCCGATAACCACAAGATCGTAACGCGGAGTAGCCAAGATTGACACCTCAGATGTGATGAGAAATACGAGATTGTCAGTTTCAAGCAAATGAGTGGAGTTTCTCTTGCTACTTCTTTTTTCCTATCTCCTCGACCTCAGACCAGCAAGCTAGCGGGATTTTCTAGAAAGCGCTTGACCTCGTTCAGAAAGCGGGCACCCACAACGCCGTCAATGACCCGGTGGTCGCAGGCGACCGTAAGCATCATGGTCTTGCCGACGACCACCTGGCTATTGCGCACGACCGGTTTATCCTTGACCGCGCTAACGGCCAGGATTGCGGCTTGCGGCGGGGCAATCACCGCGGCGAAGTGCTCGACCCCAAGCATCCCCATATTTGAGATAGTAAAGGTCGCGCCTGAGAGATCTTCACCACTAAAACCACCGTGTGCGGCCTTGGCGACCAGCCGATGCGCAGCGCGAGAGATTTCTGGCAGCGTCTTTTGCTCGCATTGGTGAATTACCGGCACGATCAGCCCGTCTTCGACCGCCACCGCCATCCCGATATTAATGTTTGGATAGATGACAATACCGTCATCTTCGAAACTCGCGTTCATCCGCGTATATCGGCTTAAGGCGAGCGCCGTTGCCTTAATGATAATATCATTATAAGTAATGTCCTCCTCGAATAGCTCGGTTGCCTCAAGCGAGTTTTTGAGCTTGACGGCTTCTTCCATGTCAACCTCGATGGTCACATAGAAATGCGGAATCTCACGCTTCGACTGGGCCATCCGGTGAGCAATTGTCTTGCGCATCTTCGACAGCTCTTCGCGAGTGCCGGGCAGACCTTCGCGCGGTGCAATGAGCCGGCGAAACCTAAAGAGCTGCTGCTCACGCAAGAAATTGTCGATATCTCGCTTCGTAACGCGACCTTCAGGACCTGTCCCGCGGACCTGACCTAGATCGATGCCCGCTTCCTCGGCGGCGCGGCGTGCCAACGGCGATGCGCGTAATTTGCCATCGCTTAATGTGGGTGCTCGTTGCGGCTCGGTTTCAGCCAATGAAACCGGCCGAGGTGGGGCCGCTGCGATTGCCGTAGGTGCCGCGGACTGTAGCGCGCTCATCGCCGGATGGAAGCGTGGCGCCTTGTCATGCGAACTATCCTCCGAACCAGCTTCTCGGACTTGCGGCGTTTGCGAAGAGGAAGCTTCGCCTGCCTTATCGATGTCACCATCGGTGCCAAAGGCGCGACGACGACGGAGCTGACGCATCGGCGCAACCCGGCCACGAGAAGTTTCGGCCGTAGAGCGCTGGGCTTCTTTCGCCTCGGCGGACTCATCCGGCATCGGCTTCACTGCACCACCGTCCGCCTGAGCCTGTTGCTCCGGTAGCGGATAGAGTTCGGCTGGGGGGCGCTCCGCTGTTGGCTGAGAAACTTCGACGGAGCTGCGTAAGACGGCTATCACCGCACCGACTTTGGCGCTTTCGCCCTCCTTGACGCGGATTTCATCGAGCAGCCCGTCGTCGAACGCTTCCATCACCATGTCGGCTTTGTCGGTTTCGACTTCAGCAATCGGCTCGCCGTGATGGACTTGGTCGCCAGGATGCTTGAGCCAGCGCAAAATCTTGCCCTCCTCCATCGTGTCGGAGAGCTTGGGCATCGTGATCTCAGTGCTCATGGCTTATTTTGCCGACCCATTGAGGGCTTTTAATTCGTCGCGGCTCTGCTAAGCATGACCGCTTGCTCGCCGGAGGCCACAACTGGTCAAGAATAAGAATCACCTCAGAGCATCCGCTCGGCAACCTCGATGATTTGAGCCGGGCTGGGCAATGCTGCCCGCTCCAGCCGCGCATTGTAAGGTATCGGGGTGTCGAGCGTGGCCACCCGCTCAACCGGCGCGTCGAGGTGATCGAAAGCCGCCTCCTGGATCTGTGCGACGATTTCGGCGCCGGCCCCTCCGGTACGCCATCCCTCATAGACAACGATCGCCTTGCCAGTTTTGCGAACGGACTCGAGCACGGTGGCAACATCAAGCGGGTTCAGCGAACGCAGGTCGATCACCTCAGTATCGATCCCCTGATTTTCTAACGCGTCCGCGGCGGCCATAGAGTCATACACGCATTTAGAATAAGAGATGAGCGTGACATCCTTGCCGCCACGCATCACATTGGCTTTGCCGAGCGGAACCAGATAATCGTCGTCGGGGACTTCACCCTTCACGCCGTATAACGACTCATGCTCAAGAAAGACGACTGGATCGTCCTGCCGGACACAGCTCTTCAGCAGTCCCTTCGCGTCGGCCGGCGTTGCCGGCAATACGACCCGGACACCCGGACAGTGCAGGAAGTAGGCCTCGAGGCTTTGGCTGTGCTGGGCCCCGAGCTGATGACCAGCTCCCTGCGGCGCCCGGATAAGCATTGGCACCTTTGCGTGGCCGCCGAACATGTAATGGATCTTGGCGGCATTATTGACAATCTGATCCATTGCAAGCAGGGCGAAATTCACCGTCATTAGCTCGACAATGGGCTTTAGCCCACCCATCGCGGCGCCAATCCCCGCGCCAACGATGGTGAGTTCAGAAATAGGCGTATCCCGTACGCGTTTTTCGCCAAACACGGCGAGTAGACCGTCAGTTACTTTGAACGCGCCGCCGAAATAGCCGACCTCCTCGCCCATGATGAACACGCGTTCGTCGCGTTCCAGTTCCTCGCGGAGCGCCTGATTCAGAGCTTCACGATAGGTAATTTGGGCCATCCGCCCTCGCCTCCTGATTGATCCGGTCGGGCTTACGACTATTCGCGTAAACCCTCGGTCATTCCTCGGCGTAAACATGCTTTCCGAGTTCGTCGAGACTAGGCTCCGGACTCTCCTCGGCGAATTTCACGGCGTCCTCAATGGCTGCAACGACCTCACCATCAATCTCGTCGAGCCGCGCCTCGGTGGCACGCCGATCATGCAGGAGCTTGCGGCGCAGTGCCTTGATCGGGTCGCGCTCTTGCCAGATGCGCTCTTCGCGCCGTGAGCGATATTCCGCCGGGTCCGACATCGAATGGCCGCGGAAGCGATAAGTGACAGCTTCAATCAGTGACGGGCCGTCGCCTTCGCGTGCACGAGCGGCGGCTTCGGTCACCGCTCCATAGACATCCAGCACGTCCATCCCATCGACGCGCACGCCGGGCATTTTGTAGGGCTCGGCAAAACGGTACAGCTCTTCCTGACAAATCGCGTTCTGCACCAGCGTGCCCATGCCATAAAAGTTATTCTCGCAGATGAACACGACGGGCAGCTTCCACAAAGAAGTGAGGTTTAAACTTTCATGAAAGGCACCCTGTGGCAGGGCGCCATCGCCAAAGAAGCAGCACACCACCGCGGGCTCTTCCTTGTACATGATCGACAGCCCCAAGCCGGCAGCAAGCGGCAATCCCCCACCGACGATGGCGTATCCACCCATAAAGCGCAGGTTAGCATCGAACAGATGCATTGAACCGCCGTGCCCGCGTGAGATTCCTGTGGCTCTACCGAATAGCTCCGCCATCACGACACGTGGCGAGGCTCCCTTGGCGAGGCAGTGCCCATGCTCGCGGTAGGTCGAGAGCACGTAGTCCTTGTCATAAAGGGCCGAAATTGCGCCGACCGCGACCGCCTCTTCGCCGGCATAGAGATGGCAAAACCCGGTGATCTTGCCGCGCGCATACATTTCAGCGGTCTTCTCCTCGAAGCGTCGGATCAAAAGCATACCGCGATAGAGGTCGAGCAGTTGAGCCTCGTCCATCGTCAGCAGCGCGCGCTCAGCAATATGTTTGTCACGTTCCAGGGCCATAAACCCAAACCCCCAGCGCCGGAAAGCGCCAGTTACCAGCTAAAACATTAACCGAAATACGGAGGCAAGTAAGCAAGGCATGTTCCGGGTCAAAGCGTCAGTCGACACACGCGCTGATGGCTGAAAAGCTGTGCGTGTCCATTGCGCAAGTCCTTAATGCTATCGAATGCCGGCATGTTCACGGCGGTTAAGATTTCGGTACCAGGCCTTGGCTCGATAGACCAGATAATGAGCATATGAGCGCTGATTCCGCAGCGCGGAACCTTATCAGAACAATTTGCGTTGTGCCGCCTCCCAGACCGGCGCAAAGGAACGACGATGCAGCGGCGACGGGCCCAAGCGCTCAAGAACCTCGAAATGTTCCGGCGTGCAATAACCCTTATGGTGAGCAAAACCGTAGCCGGGGAACTGCACATCGTACGCTACCATCATCCGGTCGCGAGTGACCTTGGCGATGATCGAGGCCGCGGCTATACAAAAGCTCTTGCGATCACCACCGACTATTCGCGTTTGTGGCAATTTCAATTCTGGAATGAGACGTCCGTCGACCAAAACATGATCGGGAGTTCGCAGCAGTGACAATATTGCCCTCCGGCTCGCGGCCATAGTTGCCCAAAAAATATTGAGTTCATCGATCTCGCCGTGGCTGGCAACGCCAACCCCGATTGCTAAAGCCCGCTGATGAATTTTGCTGAAATATTCTTCGCGCTCCTCGGGCCTGAGCTGTTTGGAGTCATTGACGCCTCTGATGAAGGTCTCGGGCTGGAAAATCACCGCGGCGGCGACTACCGGTCCGGCCATCGGACCAACTCCGGCCTCGTCGAGACCGGCGATGGCCAGCAGACCGTCGCGCCATAGCTTGCGTTCGTAGCGCAGATTAGGATGACTGCCCACAGCTGTTGCCGTCTCTCACAACGAATTATGCAAGGCTAAGCGGTCGGCGCAACGACTAAACTGCGGCCGTTTCCAGTTTGTTCCACAGGCGCCGCGGACTACGCCAGGCGCTTGAGTCGGGCCTGTCGCAACATCTCAGCGATGCGCTCGGGGTCGGGAACGTCCCAGAGTGTTATCATGAAATCGGCGCTAGCCGCAGATGCGATCATGACGTTGCCAATCCCCAACAAGCGCTGCCAGAAGGAACGGGCGACTTCGATCGAACGAACGTCGGCCAACTCCATTTCGCGGCGATGGCTTGCCAATAAACCCCGCCGCTCGATTAAGCGATCCGATGTCAGGCTCCAGCTTGTACAGCGCCTGTGAAGCGTAGCCAGCGTGATTATCAGCACGGCAGCAGCCAGCAAACTCAGGCCGACGCGGAAATCAAGGCGCGGTACAAACAGCATATACAAGCCGCCGAATGCAAACCCAATCGTCAGGATAATTCGGCGCAGGAAATGCCACCATGACGGCAGGATGCGCACGAGTGCGTATTCCCGTTGGGCGGCGGGCCGTGGCCAGAACAAACGCGTTCCACAGCGCGAGCAGAACGTCGCTCCTGCAACCGCCTCGAAGCCACATTGCGGACATCGCATAGTGTTCGATGACTCTTCAAGCACTATCACCTGCGCTGGGCAAGCACAGCTGTTGCGAATTTTGCTCTGTCGCTGCGAGGATGGCGTTGCTGCTAAACTCTAAGCAGCGATGCGTGCAATTTTGTTCGATTTTGGCGGTACGATCGATTTCCCGCGGCATTGGTTGGACCGTTTTGCTACGCATTATCAAGCGGCCGGTGTCGATATCAAAAGGGCGGAACTCGATAGTGCATTCAGCGCTGCTACTCAAAAAGCATACATTTGCAGCGCGATGCTCCGGAGCTACAGTCTGCGCCAATTAGTGGGGTTTCTGGTCGAGCTTCAGTTCGAAAGTCTGACTGCGGCCCCACCGCGCCACGTGCTTGCCGAGGTGTCCGCCCGCCATAATATCGACACCCTAAGGATGCAAATCATCCGCGACTCGTTCGTGGCTGAATCAGCTGTTGGCTTCGCCATAAGTCGGCCCCTGTTGGTGTCATTCGCACGACGCTTCAAAATTGGTGTGGTGTCCAACTTCTACGGGAACCTTGACCGCGTTCTTGCCGAAGCCGACTTAGCGCCCTCCATCACAGCGATCGCTGATTCTGGGCGGCTCGGTTTCTATAAGCCGGACCCCAGAATCTTTGCCGCCACGCTGGCACAACTCGGTGTTCACCCGCACGACGCGGTGATGGTGGGTGATTCGATCAGGAAGGATTGCGCACCGGCCCGGGCGATGGGCATGGCGACGGTATGGTTGCGGCATCATGAATTCAGCCGGCGTGCAGCTGCGCCTTCCGCTCCGGTCGATTTCACAATTGACAGTCTCGAGGAGTTGAAAGACTTCGGATGGTTCGCTGGCTAAGCGGTGCCATTCTAGCTGCTGGGCACGGTCAGCGTCTCCGTCCAGCTTCGGGAGCGGTCCCCAAGCCTCTGATCGAGCTGGGTGGCCAACCCCTGCTGCTTAGACAAATCGACGTGCTGATTAAGGCGGGAATGAGCCCGATTCACACAATCGTCAATTCCGAGACCCACCGGCTGATGAATCAGCGCGGAGTGCTACCGCCGAACGGCGTCGAGTTGCTCGTTTGCGACACCGCGAATTCAATGGAATCGCTGTTGAAGTTAGGCGAGCACATCATCCCCGGATTATTCCTGCTGATGACGGTGGATGCCGTCCTGTATGCCGCGGATATCCGGAATTTTGTCACGAATGCGACCAAAATTGTGGCAAATCCACGATTGCGCTTAGACGGAGTCGTAGGGGTGGTAAAATGGCGAGGTGATGCTAAGCCGTTGTTCGTAGGGATGGCGGATGACGGATTAATCACAGCATTCGGGGAACGGCAATCGTCGACGGTAACGGCGGGGGTCTATCTGTTCTCGACCGCTATTTTTCTTCATGCTGCCGAAGCACGAATGCGCGGGCTGAACGCGATGCGGCGTTTTCTGGCGATGCTGCTGGAAAAAAAGCGAAGATTTGCCGCGCTTGAAGTGCCGCGGGCAATCGACATTGATGACGCGGCGGATCTGAAGGCAGCCCATGAAATGCTTGCCCGCGAGTCCGAATAACGGCGCTGGCTATCCGGGGGGCGTTCGATGAACTTGCGAGTGTTTGGGGTTTATCGCGAGCCGGAATTTTCGCCGGGCAAAATCGCAGCCGATGCGGCTATCATCGATCAGGTTCTGGCCCATTTGCGCATCGAAGGGGCCACGACCGAGACGATGACTGCTGCGCACTTTTCGGCCGAACCTCCAGACAACGCCGCTCTGGTAATTGCGATGTGCCAGGGGGCTCCAGCCTTGAGCCAGCTAGCGTCGATGCACGAAGCGGGAGCAGTAACGATCAACTCGGCGCTCGCCATCCGCAATTGCTATCGCGATCTGCTCGGCGCGGGTTTGATGCGGGCCGGAGTCCCGATACCCGAAGGGGTGCTGGTGCGGACGTCACTTCCAGTCGACTTCAAGCTGCTGCGCGCTCTGGACATGTCAGCGCCAATTTACGTCAAGCGCGGCAACCTTCATGCGTTGGGACCCGACGACGTTCGCCGCGTGGAAGGTCCCGAACAACTGGAGAGAACGCTCGCACATTTCGCTCGCCGCAGTATCAACATCGTTTACCTGCAACAGGAAGTCGCAGGTGCAGTCGTGAAGTTCTATGGAGTCGGCGAAGATTATTTTTCTGCAATTCCAGAGGACGGACAGCCTCTGGAGGATTCACTCAAGCTAACCCTGGAGCGCGCGGCCCGCACTGCCGCATCCACACTTGGGTTGGAGATATGGGGTGGCGACGCGATTGTAAGCGGACAATCATGCACCATTATCGACTTCAATGATTGGCCAAGCTTTGAGCCGGTTCGCGCCGACGCGGCCGCAGCCATAGCGCACCGCTGTCTGCGGTCATTACGCCGCCGTCCACTCGCCCGCAGCCCGGTCATCTGACCATACGCGTCGACCACATCTTCTGCACCAGGGTCCTCATCTCGCTGGCTGGGGACCACTTGACTTCCTTTGGCCGGCGCGACAGAGCTAACCGGATGGTCTTCTCTTCCGGTAAATTCGGTGGAGCTGAACGATCGCCCGAGCCTGCGTCAAACGGTCTTAACACCATGAATGAATCGCCGCGTGTCGTTGGCGTGATACCGGGCCCCAAGTCGAAGCAGATTTTCGAAGCTGAACAATGTCATATCGCGTCCGGACGGCAGCGCATCTCATTGCTCGCCGGCCTCGCGCTTGATCATGGGAAGGGTGCGACGCTGACCGACGTCGATGGCAATGTCTACATCGACTTCGTCGCCGGAATTGGGGTTGCCAGCCTCGGCCATGCCCATCCCACGCTCGTGAATGCATTAGCACGACAGGCAGGGCGATTGATGGTTGGCACCTTCGCCACCGCTGAGCGTGCCGAGGCCTTCCGGCTGCTGACCGAGATAGCGCCGCCCAACCTTAGACGCGCACATCTCTACAGCGGTGGGGCCGAAGCCGTCGAAGCGGCGCTGCGGCTCGCGCGCTCAGCCACTAAAAAACATGAGGTAGTGAGTTTCTGGGGCGGCTTCCACGGTAAGACTGCCGGAGTGATGGGCCTCATCGGCGACGAGTCAAAGCACGGCTATGGACCACTGGCGGGCGGGCAATATCTCGTGCCCTATGCAGATTGTTACCGTTGCCCGTTTAAGCTGACCTATCCCTCGTGTGGACTCTATTGCGTGGATTTCGCCCGCCAGCAAATCCGCAATTCTTCAGCCGGTGCTATCGCCGCAATTGTTGCGGAGCCGATGCAAGGGACCGCCGGCAACGTGATTCCCCCAGATGATTGGTTGCCGGCCGTCAAATCGGTAGCCCGCGAGTTCGGGGCGATGCTGATCGCAGACGAGATGATAACCGGGTTCGGCCGCACCGGCCGAATGTGGGGAATCGAACACAGTGGAGTCAAGGCAGATATCGTTACCGCGGGCAAGGGCATGGGTGCAGGGTTCCCGGTTTCCGCGGTTCTGATGGGTGAAGAGATTAGCCGTGCCGAGCCGTTTGCCAAGCCTAGCGCTTCATCGTCGAGTTACGGCGGCAATCCGCTGGCCGCAGTTGCGGTGGCAGAGACTATCAAAACGATTCGCCGGGAAAAGCTCGTGGAGAATTCGCGTAGCCTCGGCGCGATGTTGCTCGGGCGGATGCTGCAGCTCAAGGAAAAATACGAGTTCGTCGGTGACGTGCGCGGACGCGGACTCCTGCTTGGCTTGGACCTGGTACGTGACAATTCGACCCGGCGCGAGCTTAGCCGGCGAGTAATGGAACTCATCTTCAAAGAGGCGCTCAGGCGTGGCCTGCTGGTGATGGGCTATTTTCCCCGAGTTCGCATCAATCCGCCTTTAGTGATTACCGAACGTCAGGCGGAAGCCGGCGTTGAGATTCTCGACGAGGTATTTGGCTACATTCGCGACCATGTCGATTGGCGCTCCGGGGATTAGCCACACAGCGAGCGGGAAGCATAGGCGCAAAGGGTCTGCGAGCTGCATAATAAAAAGAAGAAATGAGTACCAATGGCAATATCGCGCTATTTTGCGACCTCGTCGGGACTCTGGTGACAATGGACGAAACTCGCCAGCTTCCACTCGATGCGGACGGCGAGGTCCAAATCAAGCTGCTGCCGCGAGTAAAGGAGAGACTCGCACCAATGCGCGACCATTTGATCTTCGTTGTCACCAACCAGGCAGGTATCAAGCGCCGGCGGCTCACGCTCCACCAGGTCGAGTCCGCGCTGCACGAGCTAGACGCGGAACTTGGCGGAATCCTCACGGCGTGGCAAATTTGTCCGCATGACAGCGATGACGGCTGCGAATGCCGCAAGCCCCGCGCAGGAATGATTACGGAACTGGCGGTGATTCACGGTGTCGATCTGAACGCGTCGACCATGGTCGGCGATCAAGCGAGTGATGAAGCGGCAGCCCGCCGCGCGGGACTGGGACGTTTCGTTTACGCGCGCGACTTTTTTGGTTGGCAGGAAGCCTGAACGACCTGTTGGCAAGGGAAACCATCATGGCTAATTACGAAGCGATCGTCTACGAACAAGCCGAGGACAAGATTTTTCGGCTGACCTTGAACCGCCCCGAAAAACTTAATGCGATGTCGCAGAAGCTTTTGCGCGAGCTCGACGATGCGCTGGACGAATTTGAAAACAACACGGCGGCCAGTGTCCTAATCATTCGCGGTGCTGGCCGCGCCTTTTGCGCCGGCTACGATTTGCAACCAACTCAGCAAGCCGGCTCTGGCTTTACCGTGACTAGCGATCGCTTCGGTTTGCAAAAGATGGTGGATCGCTGGCAGAGATTGTGGTCGCTGCCCAAGCCGGTCATCGCCCAGGTTCACGGCTATTGTTTGGCCGGTGCAACCGAGCTGGCCGGCCATTGCGATATCGTATTTGCCAGCGACGACGCTCAGTTCGGCCATCCGGCCGGACGCTCGCTCGGCATCCTACCGACGCTTTCGATGTGGCCAATTCTGATGGGACCACGCAAAGCCAAGGAATATTTCTTCACCGGCGACCTGATAGGCGCGCAAGAGGCGTTGGACTGGCATCTGGTCAACCGCATTTTCCCAAAGGACAAACTCGAAGCAGAGACCCTCGACTACGCGCGGCGAGTGGCGATCGTCCCGCTCGATCTGCTGACGCTACACAAGTCGGCGGTGAACCGCTACCTCGACGTGCTTGGCTTCCGAGCTTTGGAACAATCGTCGGCCGACCTCGATTGTATCGCTCATCAAACTGAAACGGTGAAAAACTGGATGAAGGCAAGCCGCGAAAAGGGCCTCAAGGCGGCGCTGACCGAGCGCGATCGGCCATTCGGCCGCAAATGACGACAGACTAAATCCAGAATCAGTATTGTGTCGCCGGCGTTGTCCGGTGCCGCGCGGCGTTATTCCCGAGGTGGCCAGCCGCCTAGAATCATCGGCGACGGTTTCAGCTCGCGCCGAACCAATACTTTGATGCGATGTCGTGGCGGCCGTGAAGCGGACGCAGCGCCACGGCAGGCGCTCGTAGGGTGCGTGCTCCGAGTAATTGGCTGCCACGCGGTTCGTCGAAGATTGGGTCTGCGGCCCAACTTTGGCCCCCATTTTTAAAAACAACCCCCTCCTTTACAGCGTCGAACCACGCTGCCGCCAGCGATTCCGAACTCCTCTGTGGCGAGGGAACGAATGCTCAGCCACCGCAAGACCCGCGCGGGAAAAACTGAATAAATGGCGCCGGAGTCGATCAGGAACTCCAACTCCTAGCCCTTGCCAGGACGGGCCAGGTTAGCCACATCGATCATGACCGAAGTCAACCACCCCTAGTGACATCAAGTTTATAGAGTGTGCCTTCAGTTCGTATAATTCTTCTCTCGACACCACCACCGGCGGTTTCCGATTACGGCTGGTCGAGAATGAGAACTTCGGACTGGCGGCTCGCTGCATCGAGCCGCACGAGATAGGCCGGCAGACCGCTATCCTTGAGCGCTACCTTGGTGCGCCCGTTGCAACGACACCGCGCAACCAGGCCATCGTTGACGCGCGCGAAGCGGTCGAGATTTAGCGCAGCAGTAGCAAGTTGATCGTCACCCAACCATAGATCAAGCGTGCGCTTGCCAATCTCGACATTCGACACCATCAGGTTGCCGCCAACAGTCATGTTTTCTTCGATCCAATGGCGAAATTGTCCATCGCTCATATTCTGCTGCTGGCGGAATTGACGCGACAGCTGCAAAATAGTGGGCCTGAGTGCAACCCTCGCGGGAGTGCCTTCCCGCTCGACGATGGTCCAAAGCTGGTGGGTCCAGCCCGCGGCTAACTGGGGATCATTGCCGGGCAAAGCGTGGTACCGAAGGATCGCTTCGTCCGCGCCGGCGATGTCCTGTTGCGCGAGCGCGATGCTTATCGTTTTTGCCAGGTTCTCGCGCTCTTCGCGCGCCACTTCAGCGAAGATCTGACCGCTTTCACTACCAGGCTGATCGAGCGCAGCGGCGCAGCTACGCAGTTGACGCGTTAGGGGATAGGTCGGGGCACCGATTTGATACTCGGTACGGCATAGCCCATCCATCACTTGGCGACGCTGACGTGACGATAATTGCTCAGGCCTTATAGCTGCGGCGGCAAAGTATTCATGGGCGGTGGCGTAGTTGCCCGCATCGGCCTGATGCTGCGCGCGAGCGATCGAGATGTTGGTACATCCGGCAAAAAGTGCGGGCGCGCACAGGATCGCCATCGCTGGAAGTCGCTGGAGGAGCGCCACGGTTCTGGCTTTGGACTTGTTCAGCCAACCGCGCGGCAAAACCGCGGCATAGAAGGTGAGGGCAACTAATTCAGACATCCGATTTCTCCGACGCTGCCGACCGCCCGCCAAGCGCGATAGGCGAACAACCGCAGCATCGGGTTGATCTACTCCGCCGGGCGTCCTCTTTACTATAGTCTACAAACGCAATCAACATAATCAATTAATATGGACCGAGTTGCAGTCAGCGGCTGCTTGCTACTCACCTCTCAGAACTTGTTACTCTTGGACTACGTGCGGGCCTTCGACGGACAGCCTCGCTCGTCCTTGGCTCGCTCTGGCCTCGCCAGTATTTAGATGTAAGGTAGACGCGATGAAATCGGCCGCCGATCAACAGCAGCCCGCAGCTACGAGACATGTACATCAAACGGTCGTTCCGATGCTTGAGGCCGCCGACGCCGTGGTTTACGCAATGGTTGGTGTGGTGTTTTTCGTCGCGGCACTCGGGATGCTCGGATATAGCGTAATCGCCTTTCCTGCCAACCTGCGCGATACCGGATTCGGCTTGGCCGTTGTCACGCTGGTCAACGACCTGTTGCTGGTAATGATCATCATGGAGGTGCTGCGCACAGTCCTGTCCTATCTCCAGGAACGCGGCTCCTCACTACAGCCGTTCCTATTCATCGCTGCGATCTCCGCCACCCGGCGCATCCTGGCGATCGGCGCGCAAATGAGCGTAGCGGGCGAAAACATCGCACCGGGCAGATTCCAGAAAGCCATGCTCGACCTCGGCGCTAACGCGGGTGCAATCTTAGCAATCGCGGCTGCACTTTATTTGCTCCAGCGCCGTCCGGCGAGAGATGCCAACGAGGAGTTCGAATGACAATACTAATTAAAGGGCGAGACGTTACTCAAGAAAGGGCGCAAGTAATCAAAAGTAGCTGCCGAGATTAAAAAGAAAGGCCAGTCCGGCTGAGCAGTAGCAGGCGGCCGCTGCCGTCGAGTTCGGTTGGATTGCTCCGCAGCACCACGTGGTAATGGGCACGGAACTTTGCCGGCATCAGCGGCCATTCTTCCTCTGATCCAACGACCAGCTCGGGGGGATCATCTACCGAAACGAACATCACGTCACGTCTACTATAGAAGACGAATGCATAGTCAAGGCTGCCGAAATAGTAAATCGTCCGAGTGCCCGCCTGCTCGGCAAACTGTTTGGGCGAGAGCGTATTAGCGATTGCCGGTTCGATAACCAAGTTGACTGCGAGCGTCATCGCGACCATACCCGCCCCGATTCCTTCCACAATCCGCTCTATCGAGGGGCCCGAAAGCAGCATCCAAGTACCCACCGCAATCGCGGTAAACGGGATAAGAACGATGGCTAATGAATGGTCGCTCGCCGCAGTGCGTAGCACCAGCGGCAATTCTATCACCAGAATACCGAATCGCGCCAGCATCCAGCGTAGTGACGCCGGCCAATAAAAGAGCATTGCACTGCCTATCAAGCCTGAAATGCCCGTCGCGATGAAACCTGCGCCCGCGAATCGGGTGATTACGTGGGTCAAGCGTTCAACTGCGGGTGAGGGGAACTCGAATGTTTCGCAGACTACTACTGCCACGATCGCGCTGAGTGCGGGGTAGAGTGCGAGGAGGTAAACGCCTCGCTTGCTGTGGGGTAGATTGTAAAAGACCAGAATGGTCAGGAACCACACCAAGAGATAGCCGAAGCGTGCGTCGAATTTGTGCGGCTGCTTCCAACATTTTAGCGCGGCAAGCGCTGCAACCGGGGACCACGGCATGAACCCGGCGAGCAGCGCTCCCTCCATATAATAAAAAGGATGCGCATGACCTCCATTAAATCCGCGCCGCCCCAGCAACCGATAGAGGTTCTCCACGAGCAGCTGCTTGTGCACGAAAGCAGTCCCGCCGCTAACGGTGGCCGCGAGGTACCACCCCCCGCCAATTGCTCCAACGATTAGTGCTCCCTGTCCCAGCTTGACTGTGCGCAACAGCTTCAACCGTCGGGTCAAGGCCATCCATATGACTGCCACTAATACCGGGAGGGCGAGGCCAACGGGTCCTTTGGTCAACACCGCGCCACTAACAGCCAGATAAAGCGGTGCGGTTCGGTTACTCAGTCCCTCGGCGAGAGCGAGGAAATGGAACAACGCGATCTCCAAGAAGAAGGTTAGAGTCATGTCGACGCGCGCGCCGCCGGCCTGCAAATATTGG
>Ga0306920_100000807_pt1 | contig 37901 bp, 35 predicted proteins | sample flu12Cox44000170_FD_204666 | JGI IMG/M metagenome (GOLD analysis project Ga0306920, IMG submission 204666) | Lab enrichment of tropical soil microbial communities from Luquillo Experimental Forest, Puerto Rico - flux4day.12C.oxic.44.000.170 (v2)... | ecosystem: Environmental > Terrestrial >... | reverse complement strand
AGCGCCCGGTTCACTGGGGACGACGGTCCCAAGCTCCTCCTCCTTCAATCCGTAGCGTCTGGCGCGGCCCCTCCGCGACCGGCGCAACACGTGCGAGAGACCTATATGCGCATCAGTGCACGCAACCAGATCAAGGGTACCGTCGTCGAGGTCAAGAAGGGCGCCACCACCTCCCACGTACGCGTCGATATCGGCGGCAACATCGTGACCTCCTCGATCACCAACGAGGCGGTCGATGAGCTCGGCATCAAGGTCGGTAATGCCGTCACCGTTGTCATCAAGGCCTCCGACGTCATGATCGGAGTGGGTTGACCATGCGCTACGGTTTGTTAATCGCGATTCTGCTCGCATCCGCCGCGCCCGCATTCGCAGCCGAGGAACCGAGCGGCTGCGACAAATTCAAGTGGCCTATCGAACGCGAGCGTGCCGCGCTGACCGCGCCCGACCGCGTCAGGCTCGCCTCGGGCGGCGAACAGACAGCAGCGCCGCCAACCGCCATCACACTAGCGCTGGTCGCGCCTGGCGATGCTGGCCTGCCGATGCCGCCCGAACGCGCCCCCAAGGAGGGCACGCTGGCCGGTTTCGCCAAGTTCATAAAACTCACCAAGGCCGGCGTCTATACCATCAGCCTTTCGGCCGGCGCATGGGTCGACGTGGTGCAGAATGGGCACTTCCTCAAGCCCCAGGGCTTCAGCGGCGCCACCGATTGCGACGGCATTCGCAAGACCATGAAGTACGAGCTTTCGGCGAGCCCGTTCGTGCTGCAGGTCTCCGGAACCAAGGAGAGCGCGATCTCGATTGCGATCCTGCCCTCGGAATAGGGCTCTTTACCCAAACGGTGGGCCTGTTATGTTTTGCCCGGCGATACCCGTCCGGCCGTAAGCTTGAGGGGATCGGTGGAACGGCGCTTCCGCTTCAATCGCAATCCGACAAAGCCGACGTCTGCCTTACGCGCGAGCCACGCCCGCGCGCAGACCTGGAGCGCCATATGCATCGAATAGCCGCACTGTTCGCAAGCCTCCTCGCGCTGTGCGGGGCTGCCTCTGCGCCTGCCTTGGCCGAGGACAAAGTCCTCACCGTCTTCGCGGCGGCCTCGATGAAGAACGCGCTCGACGATATCGACACAGCCTTCACCGCCAGGACCGGCATCAAGGTCAACGCCAGCTACGCGGCAAGCTCGACGCTGGCAAAACAGATCGATCAGGGTGCGCCCGCCGACATCTTTGTGTCCGCCGATACCGACTGGATGGACTATGCGGCCGGCAAGAAGGACCTCGCCGAGGCCACACGCATCAACCTGCTCGGCAACAGTATCGTGCTGATCGCGCCAAAGGATTCCAAAATCGGCAACGTCACCATCGGACCAGGTTTCGACCTTGCAACGCTTGCCGGCGACGGCAGGATCGCGACCGGCGATGTGAAGGCGGTCCCGGTCGGCAAATATGCCAAAGCCGCGCTGGAGAAGCTCGGCGCCTGGGCCGCGGCCGAGCCGAAATTCGCGATGGCTGACAGCGTGCGAGCGGCGTTGACGCTGGTGGCGCGCGGCGAAGCCGTGCTCGGCATCGTCTATTCCACCGACGCCAAGGTCGAACCCGGCGTGAAGATCGTCGGCACGTTCCCGCCCGACTCGCATCCGCCGATCATCTATCCGGTGGCGGCGATCGCGACAGCGAAGGCGGAAGCCAGCGACTATCTCGCTTTCCTGCGCTCGCAGGTGGCCAAGGCCGTGTTCGAAAAATACGGTTTTGTCTATCTGATCCATCCGACCTCCTGACGTGTTCGACATTTCCTCCACGGAATGGACGGCAATCCTGCTTTCGCTGCGGGTTGCCGTCACCGCGACCCTGGTATCGACACCGCTCGGGATTGCGCTCGCCTGGCTATTGGCGCGGCAAGATTTCTGGGGCAAGTCGTTCGTCGATGCGCTGGTGCATTTGCCGCTGGTGCTGCCGCCGGTCGTCACCGGCTATCTCCTGCTGCTGACGTTCGGCCGGCGTGGCTTCGCGGGCGCCTGGCTGGCCGACCATCTCGGAATCGTTTTCGCCTTCCGCTGGACCGGAGCGGCCCTTGCCTGCGGCGTGATGGCGTTTCCGCTGCTGGTACGTCCGATCCGTCTCTCGATCGAAGCGGTCGACCGCAGGCTCGAGCAGGCGGCGGAGACGCTCGGCGCCCCGCCCTGGCGGGTTTTCCTTGACGTCACGCTGCCGCTGGCGCTGCCGGGTGTGCTGGCCGGCATGGTGCTCGGCTTTGCCAAGGCAATCGGCGAGTTCGGCGCCACCATCACCTTCGTCTCCAACATTCCCGGCGAGACCCAGACCATCTCGTCGGCGATCTACGCGCTGATCCAGACGCCGGAGGGCGATGCCGCGGCGTTGCGGCTGGTCGCGGTGTCCATCGTGATCGCGATCGCGGCCCTGATCGGTTCGGAATGGTTCGCGCGGCGCGCGACCCAACGCCTGCACGGGAATTGATCATGCTGCGGGTCGATGTCGAGAAGCAGCTCGGCGAGTTCTCGCTGTCCGCACGGTTCGAAAGCGAAGGACGCGTCACCGGATTGTTCGGCGCCTCCGGCGCGGGCAAGACCTCGCTGGTCAACATGATCGCGGGACTGTTGCGGCCCGATCGCGGCACCATTGCGATCGATGACGAGGCGCTCGACGACACGGCGCGAGGCATTCATGTGCCGGCCCATCGCCGCCGCATCGGCTACGTGTTCCAGGACGCGCGGCTGTTTCCCCATCTCGACGTCATGCAGAACCTCGACTACGGGCGGCGCATGAACCGCCTTCCCGCCGATCCCGCCCAGAGCAAGCGCGTCACCGACCTGCTCGACATCGGCCATCTCTTGAACCGGCGGCCGGGCAAACTGTCGGGCGGCGAACGCCAGCGCGTCGCGCTCGGCCGGGCGCTGTTGTCAAAGCCGCGGCTGTTGCTGCTCGACGAGCCGCTGGGCTCGCTGGACGAGGGAAGACGCGCGGAGATACTGCCCTATCTCGTGCGGCTGCGCGACGAAGCACGCATTCCGATGGTTTATGTCAGCCACGACGCTGCCGAAATGCGGCAGCTTGCAACCCAGATCGTGCTGTTGCAGCGGGGACGGGTGACCTCGACCGGCGGGGTCAAGGTGCTGGCGGGGTGACGCGCGAAGCGCGTCATTTTCGCACCTCCGTCTAATCGTTACGAGAATCGTCATGGCCGGACATAACCGTCAGCCAGTACATGCAATCGTTGTTCCACCGCCCTCGTGTCCCGGACGCGGCGCAGCGCCTCTTTCGCGGTGCGCCGCAGATCCGGGACCTACGTCGGGCAAAGCATGGGTCCCGGCTCTGCGTCGCAGCATTCCATGCCGCAACGCGTCCGGGACGCGAGACCATGCAAAACCGAGTGCACAAGCATCCAGATTCAGATGTCAAAGAGCCCGTGACGTGAGCGCATATTCTCGCGGCGCGACCGGCGCCCGAGTTGTGCCATAACACGTCCCTCGAAAAACAGAGGGCGCGGGGAATGCCGGGTGCGCTGCTCGCACCTATAGCCTTGCGTGCAAACAGAAAAGACACGCAAGCAGAAGTCACTACAGGTCAAGCCGCATCACACGACATTCCCCGCGCAATGGTTTTAACGGTTTCCTTCGTGCTCTCCCCGGAGACCTGGCTTTGTTGCCTCCGTCATCGGCGCGATGCAAAGCATCGTAGCCAACTTGACACCTGCCTTGGTGTGTCAGGACCACACGACTTCGCCGTCCGCGCGCCGCGCCGCCCGTCAAGCCACACAGCCGCGTCCACCGCATTCCAACCCAACGCTCGTGACGATCGCGAAACGCCCCTCATGCGGGATAGAATGGCGCGAGCTTGTAGTTATGATTTGCCCGACGAGCAAAGCGGAATATTTTTCGCGTGAGTACTGGACAGGGCAAATCAGCTTGATGTCGTTGCGGAAAATCGTCGATACGCGCACGCATCAGAAACATTGAAGACCGCTTCCCGAAGCCCGCGCGGTAGCGCGATTGGCGGTTTCATCGTACACAGGGCTCCGCAACGGGGTCGTGCGCCATGGCCGAAGCCGATCCAGGCAGGGTTGGACGAAGGTTGGCGGCAATAATCGCCGCCGACGTGGCAGGCTACTCGCGGCTCATGGGCCTCGACGAGGTCGGCACCGCACGCACGCTCCGCGAACACCGCGCCATCACCGATGCTCTCGTGGCAAAGCACGGGGGCCGCATTGTCAAGACCACGGGGGACGGCGTGCTGCTTGAGTTTCCCTCGGTGGTCGATGCGGTCGAATGCGCCGTGGCTATGCAAGCAGTGATGGTCGAACGCAACCAAGGCGTTCCCGAAGACCGGCGTATGCTGTACCGGATCGGAATCAACCTCGGGGACATTTTGATCGAGGGTGACGACATCCTCGGTGACGGTGTCAATGTTGCGGCTCGCCTTGAGGGAATCGCCGAACCCGGTGGCATCTGTATCTCATCATCCGCTTACGAACAGGTTCGCGGCAAGGTCCCGATCGAGTTCACCGACCTCGGCGAGCAGTCGCTCAAGAATATAGCCCGTCCGATACATGTCTACGCGGTTGGGCCGAACGCCAGCACCGGCCGAGCTTCCCTGCCATTGGCTTCAGCCCGGCATCTGTCCATTGTGGTGCTGCCTTTCGCCAACCTCAGCGGCGACCCCGAGCAAGACTACTTCGTGGATGGCGTGACCGAGAGCCTGACCACGGACCTGTCGCGCATCAATGGCGCGTTCGTAATTGCATGCAACACTGCCAAGGGAAAACGCGTTGACGTACAGAAACTGGGACGTGAGCTGAACGTCCGCTATGTGCTGGAAGGCTCGATGCAACGCGGCGGTAACCGCCTTCGGGTGAACGTGCAATTGGTCGATGCGGAAACCGGCAACCACCTCTGGGCTGAGCGCTTTGACAGGCCCGTCGCCGACCTCTTTGACATGCAGGACGACATCGTATCGAGGCTCGCCAACGCGCTAACTGCTGAACTCATTGCTGCTGAGGCACGGCGAGCGGAGCGTTCATTGCATCCCGACGCGATGGACCTGGTGTTTCAAGGTAGAAGTTGGCTCAACAAGGGGCCAACCCTCGATAACACGGCACAAGCGCGCAGCTTTTTCGAAAAAGCCATCGCGCTCGATCCCGAAAATATCGAGGCCATGGTCGGTTTGGCACGGGTCGATGCCACGCTTGCGAGTGCCATTTTGACCGACGACTGGTCGGCCCTGTTCGCCTCGGCCGAGGCGAGTTTAACCAAAGCGTTATCCCTTGCACCGAACCACGCGCGGGCCCACTTGGCTCTGGGCATCGTGCAAATAGTTACGAAACGCGCGGCTCAGGGCATCGCTGAGTGCGAGCACGCCTTTGCGCTGGACCGCAGTTTGGCCGCCGCTCACGCTCTCATCGGCCTTGCCAAGTTTTTCCTTGGTCGGGGCGCAGAAACCGAAGCTCACATCAACGAGGGACTGCGACTTTCTCCTCGGGATACAGGCGCACCTCGATGGTTCGTATGGATCGGCCTCGCCAAGGCGCAGCTCGGTGACGATGCCGAAGCGGTTGTCTGGATGCGCCGCGGGCTCGACGCAAACCGGAACTATTCTGCAACGTATTTCGATCTCGCCGCTGTGCTCGCGCGAGTGGGAAAGCTGGACGAGGCTCGTGCTTTCGTGAATGCGGGGCTTGCGCTCGATCCACGTTTCACCATCCGCCGCTACCGTGACATTACCTATTCAAACAGCGACGATCCGACGTATCGCGCCGGACGCGAACGCCTCATTGAGGGCATGCGGCTGGCCGGGGTGCCGGAGGGCTGAGTTTCGACAAGGGGCTGAGCGAGCACGAAGGCGGGTGCGGAGTCACACAACCTCTCTTGCCCGCAAGTCCGCGATCGCATCGGCATCATAGCCGAGCGAAGCCAGCACTTCATCGGTGTGGGCGCCGAGCGCCGGCGCCATGGTATCGAGCCGGCCGCCGCCATGCGCGAGCTGAAAGCCGCTGCCTGCAAAGCGCAGCCGCCCATAGGGGGTATCGATCTCCTGGATCGCGCGGCGCGCCACGATCTGCGGATGATCGATCGTCTCCTCGACCTTCCAGAGGCTGGCGCAGGGCGCGCCCGCCGCCTCCAGAATCTTCTCCCACTCGCGCGCACTCTTTTTCGCGAGCGCCTGCTCGATGATGGCCCGCAACGCCGGCTCGTTCTCCTGGCGCGCGAACCAGTCCGCAAAGCTCGGATCGCCCAGTGTATCCTCCCGCCCGAGCGCGGCCATCAACGCGCGGTACTGCTTCTCGGTGTTGACGGCGAGCAACAGGTAGCCGTCGCCCGCTCTGAACAAATTGGCGGTCGGCCTGCGGCTGACGGCCTGGTTGCCCGACAATTGCTGGCGATGGCCGGCCACGGTGTAGTCCGCCACCTGCCCCGCCAAAAACGCCAGCGTCGCCTCGAGCATGGAGACATCGACCAGCTGTCCCTTGCCGGTCTGGTTGCGCTGGAACAGCGCGCTGGATACGCCGAACGCGGCGGTCGCGCCCGTCAGCACGTCGCAGACCGCAAAGCCTGCGCGCGTCGGGCCGGTCTCCTCGTGGCCCGTGATCGCCATGATACCGCTCAGCGCCTGGATTTTCCCGTCATAGCCGGCGCCCGCGCGTTCCGGTCCGGTCTGGCCGAAGCCGGAGACCGCGCAATAGATCAGTTTTGGGTTGATCGCGGACAGCGCGGCATAGCCGATGCCGAGCTTGTCCATCACGCCGGGACGGAAATTCTCCATCACCACGTCGGCTTTCGCGGCGAGCTGTTTGACGATGGCGATGGCGTCGGGTTTCGACAGGTCGAGCGTGAGGCTCTTCTTGTTGCCGTTGACGGCCTGCCAGCCCGGCGCCAGGGCGCGATCGGACCATTCCTTGCTGAGCGGCGTGCGGCGCATGTCCTCGCCTTCGCGCCGCTCCACCTTGATGACCTCGGCGCCCAAGAGCGCAAGCTGGTAGCTCGCATACGGACCCGCCAGCACCTGCGTGAAGTCGAGGATTTTCACGCCTTCGAAGGGTCGGGTCACGTCGATCTCCTGCTCGCCACATGGATATGCTGCGTCTTGTCCCGGACGCGGCGCAGCGCCTCTTAAGCGGTGCGCCGCAGAGCCGGGACCCATTACGGCACACGCTGGGCCCCGGATCAGCAACGCACCGCTTTCCGCCAAAGCGTGCGCACGAAATCGTTCTTTGCGCGCTGCGTTGCATCCGGGGCACAAGAGCGGAGTTCAGGCAGCACGATTACCGCGGGCGATCTCCTTCTGCCGGTCGAACTCCGCGCGACGCCGCGCCAGCTCCTCCGGGCTCATCTGCGAGACGTTGTTGAAGTCGAGCTTCCAGGAAGCATCCGCGCTCCAGCGCAGCGGCGATTGCATCGTGGTGCGCGCGCCGAACGCGCTCTCCAGCAGACCGAGCGCTAGCTCGAGCGTCAGCGCCTGCGAGTCGTTATCATGTGGCCTGCCGGCGGAGTTGCCGAGCGGGAAGTCGGAGAACAAAAAGCGCGGCACGGCCGCATGCTCGACGATGTCCTTGGCGCATCCCATCACCACGGTGGAGATTCCGTTGGCTTCGAGATGGCGCGCAACCAGCGCCGTGGTCTGGTGGCAGACCGGGCAGTTCGGTACCAGCACGGCGACATCGACCTTGTCGGCAAGGCAGCGGGCAAGGATATCGGGGGCATCGACCTCGATGGTCACGCGATGGCTGCGATTGGTCGGCGCGCCGAAGAAGCGCGGTGCGACCTCACCGATCCGCCCTCTGGCCCGCGCCTTCAGGAGCTCGGCCAGCGGAAACCAGGTGCCGCTGTCGGTCGCCGTGGTGTGCTTCCTGTCATAGCCGATGTGCGAGATGCGCAAATCGTGCTGCTTCGTGGTGTCGCCGTTATAGACCTTGTAGAACTTGGCGCCGCCATTATACGCCGCGCCGGGGCCCTGGTCGCCCTTCAAGGGATCATAGGGCGCAGCGGTGGTCACGATGGTCACGCGCGATCGCGATAACGGCTTTTTCAATGGCTGGAACGGCGCATCGACGTAGTGCGCCCAACGGTAGGGCGTGGTGTAGCCGATGGCGGCGTAATAGTCGCGCGTCCGCTGCATGTAGGGAACAGGCGAATCGTGGTCGGGCGCAAAGCCGAATTGCTCGTCGGGCCGCTCGGACATGGCTATTCCTCTCCCGCGTTCCTGATTGTCGGGCTAGTGTGGTGGTCCGGAAGTTCTCTTCGTTTTTGCCGCCAGTCCGTCAGGAGAACTTCCGAACCAAAACCACACTAGTATCATAGATTTTCTAGTGTCCTTTCGAATCCGAAGTTCGCAAAAGAGTTTGCCGCAAAATGTGGCGAACATCGGATTCGGGACACTAGAGACTAATTAGAGTTCGCCGGCTCCTCAACAGCGGAATGCCAGAGATGGGATAGCTAAAGACCCGCGACCGAGGTCCAGAACTCGGCGAGCCTGCGCTTGAGCGATTCCATAGGCGTCAGCTGCGGGGCTTTCTCCTCATCTTCGGGCAACCTGAGGCCGACGACATTGACCCTGCCGCCCGAAATCGAGCGCGCAACCAGCACGATGCTATCGAGCGCCAGCGTCGCGCCCTCCTTCGGCGCGTGGTCGAGATGGACGTCGAAATAATCGGCAAGGGTCAGCTTCATCGCCGCCTCATCCGCCTTGACGCCGTAAATCTCGGCCAATTCACCTAACGTGTGCTCGCCGGAGACGACGAAATCGCCGAGCAGATGCGGGTCCGGCGCCGAGCTCGGCTGCATGTCGACAAAGAATCGGTCCAGCGCTTCGGCCTTTTCCGGCGGTGCCAGCAGATAGACGTAATCGCCGGGCGCGACCGGATCGGCCTCAGCTGGAGAAAGGATGGCCTCCTTGCGGATCACAAGCGTCGGCTTCGACCAGGACGGCACAAGCCCGCGCCGGAAAAACAGGCTTCTGGGCCGCACCCGATAACCAACCAGCTGCTGCTCGAGCTGGCCGGGCAGGTCGAGCTCCACCCGCCGCGGACCGCGGTCGGAGCGCGGCAGCGCGACATGAAGCCGCCTTGCCGCGAACGCAAGCGTCCAGCCCTGCAGGAGCAGCGAGATGATGACGACGACGAAGGCGACGTCGAAATAAAGGTAGGCCTTGGGCAAGCCGACCAGCATCGGGATCGACGCAAGGAAGATCGCCACTGCGCCGCGCAAGCCTGTCCAGGCGATGAAGATCTTCTCCCGCCAGCTGAAGGGGAACGGTGCAAGACACAAGATGACGGCGACCGGCCGCGCCACCAGCATCAGGGCCAGCGCCACGATCACGGCGGGACCGACGTTCCAGGCCAGCCGCTGCGGCGACGCCAACAGCCCGAGCAGCACGAACATCACGATCTGCGCGAGCCAGGTTGCGGCATCCAGGAAAGTGATGACTGAATTATGTGCCCGCGTCGGGCGATTTCCGACCACGATGCCGGCAAGATAGACCGCGAAGAAGCCGGAGGACTGCGCGATCTGCGCGACGCCGAAAATCACCAGCGCCGCCGTGGTCACGAAGGGCGCATGCAGGCCCTGCGGCAACGCCACGCGATTGAGAGCCAGCACCACAAGCCGGCCGCCGGCCACACCGACGACGGCGCCGAGCACCGCCTCGCGGGCGAGCTCGAACAGGACATGCCCAAGCGAGCTGTGGCCGACTGAAATGAACTCGACCAGCATCAGGGTGAGAAAGATCGCGAAGGGATCGTTACTGCCGGATTCGGCCTCGAGCGTCGAGCCGACGCGCGGACGCAGGCGCAGGCCTTGGGCGTGCACCAGCAGGAACACGGCCGCCGCGTCGGTGGATGCCACGACCGCGCCGACCAGAAGAGCCTCCGGCCAGTTCAGGTCGAGCGCATAGCGCGCCACCGGCGCGGTGATCAGCGCCGTCACCAACACGCCAAAAGTTGCCAGCACCATCGAGGGCGCGAGCACCGCGCTGATATTCTGGAAGCGCGTCCGCAAGCCGCCGTCGAACAGGATCAGCGCCAGCGCCACCGAGCCGACCAGGTAGGTGCTGCGAACATCGGCGAAGACGATGTGGCCAGGCCCGGAATCGCCGGCCAGGATGCCGATCCCGAGAAATACCAGCAGCAGAGGCGCGCCGAAGCGCAGTGCGAGCAGGCTCGACAGGATGCCGGCCATGACGAGCACGGCGCCGAGCAGGATAGAGATGCTGACCGAATCGAGCGAAGCCATGAGAGCGATAAGGAACCTGTAAATCGCCGGATTTGCATCCTTAACCCATTTCCGGACGCTGCGCCAAAGTGCCTGCAGTTTTGGGTTCTGCCGACAACTTGACGTCTGGTATCGATGGCATCGACGCCCGCGTTGTGGAATCTTTTGAAGCTGCGAATCGAACCCCGATGAGGCGCCATGGACCTGGACGTCAAGGACACCCTCGATTTCCTGCATTCCGCCGCGCGCTCGGTCGGTGCGGAGGTCACCTCGCCCTGGTTCTATCTTCAGCTCGCGCTGATGCTGGCCGGCGGCGGACTGGCGCTGGCCGCGGGCGCCGCCATCCGCTCGCAGGTCAAGCTGAGCGCGCTGGGCCTGGCTTGGCCGGCGCCATTGCGGCTGTTCATGCGCATGCTGGTTGACAGCGCGCCAACGGCGGTGTTTGCGGCGCTGATGGGGCTGGCGCGTCTGATCATGGTGAACATGACCTGGCCGAGCCGCAGTTACCTGCTGCTGGTCGCCGCCAGTCTCGCGCTGGCGTGGCTGGTCATCCGCCTCGTGGCCTCCGGCATTCGCAACAGCCTTGTCGTCCGCGTGGTGTCGGTTGCGGCCTGGCTGGTGGCGGCGCTGATCATCCTGGGCAGGCTGGAGCCCGTGGTCGAGGCGCTGGATTCGGTTTCGATCACGATTGGCGGGTTGCGCCTGACGCCGCTGCTTGTGATCAACTTCGCCGCGCTGCTGGTCGTCGCGCTCTGGCTCGCCAACGTCGCGAGCAACTTCATCGAAAGCCGGATCGTGCGGTCGTCCGACCTGACGCCGTCGATCCAGGTGCTGCTGGTCAAGATGATCCGGCTCGGCCTTGTGATCTTCGCCGTCGTGTTCGCGATGGGTGCGGTCGGCATCAACCTCTCGGCGCTGGCAATCTTCTCGGGCGCTGCCGGCGTCGGCATCGGTTTCGGCCTGCAGAAGATCGTCGCAAATTTCATCAGCGGCATCATCCTGCTGGTGGACAAGTCGGTGAAGCCGGGCGACCTCGTCACCATTGGCGACAATTCGGGCCGCATCAGCGCCATGAAAACGCGATATATCTCGGTGGCTGCCGGCGACGGGCGCGAATTCCTGATCCCGAATGAGGACCTGGTAACACAGCGGGTCACCAACTGGACCTATACCGACAAGAACACCCTGGTGAAGATCACCTTCGCCACCAGCTACGACGCCGATCCGCGCCTCGTCTGCAAGCTTGCGATCGAGACCGCCTCGGCCGCCAGCCGCGCGCTGAAGAACAAGCCGCCAAACTGCATCCTGACCGAATTTGCCGAAGCGGGCATGAGGTTCTCGCTAACCTTCTGGATCGCCGAGCCCGACGGCATGGACAACGTCAAGAGCGAAGTGATGCTGTCGCTATGGGATGTCTTCAAGCGCGAAGGCATCCGCGTGCCCTATCCGGTGCGCGAAATCCGCGTCCGTGGCGGCGCGCTGCCACCTGGGACCGCCGTGGAGGTATCGAATTGACGTGGTCAGTCGTAAAAACCCTGGCTTGCGCTGACCGCGGCGATCACTAAATTAGGCCGTAAAATTACCTGCTTCTCGGAAACATATCCCCACCCATGAGCTATATAGACGCCACCGACACCTCGCTGCGCAAGACCGGGCAGATCAAGTTGCATGGAGCGAGCGGATTCGCCGGGATGCGCAAGGCAGGCGCGCTGGTGGCCAACTGCCTCGACCAGCTCACCGACGTCGTGAAAGCGGGTGTGCCGACCTCCAGGGTCGACGAATTCGTACGCGAATTCGCCTTCAGCCACGGCGCCTACCCGGCGACGCTGATGTATCGCGGCTATCGCTACTCGACCTGTACCTCGATCAATCACGTGGTCTGCCACGGCATGCCCGGCGACCGCGCCCTGAAGGAAGGCGACATCGTCAATATCGACGTCACCTTCATCGTCGACGGCTGGTACGGCGATTCCAGCCGGATGTATGCGATCCCTCCGGTCGCCCGCAAGGCCGAACGGCTGATGGAGGTGACCTATGAGGCGATGATGCGCGGGATTGCCGCCGTTAAGCCCGGCGCGACCACCGGCGACATCGGCTACGCCATCCAGAGCTTCGTCGAGCCACAGGGCATGAGCGTGGTGCGCGATTTTTGCGGCCATGGCCTGGGCCGCCTGTTCCACGACGAGCCCAACATCATTCATATCGGCCGGCCCGGTGAGGGCGTGCCGCTCAAGGCTGGCATGTTCTTCACCATCGAGCCGATGATCAATCTCGGCAAGCCGCACGTGAAGATCCTGTCCGACGGCTGGACCGCCGTGACGCGCGATCGCTCGCTGTCGGCGCAGTTCGAGCACTCGGTCGGCGTGACCGCAACCGGCGTCGAAATCTTCACGCTATCGCAGCGCAACGGCGAGAAGCCGCCGGTGGCTGTGTAAACTAGGGCCCTTGAATCGGGACCGAGGCTCTGATCTTTGTTTTGACGCGTTTTCTTCACGCGAACCGTTACACACTTCGCTCGAAAACGCTATGAATACACTTCCCGGTTGCAAAAGTCTGGCGGCAGGGCATGCTAGTGTGGTGGATTTGACATTCGCTTCAGCATCGCCGCGAGTCCTCGAGGCGAATGTCAAATCCAAAACCACACTAGAATCCAACGTTTGCTGGTGTCCTTTTGGTTCTGACATTCGTAAACGAACCCGCCGCGATGGGATACGAATGTCAGAACCGGGACACCAGTGGAATGCCCGCAAAGACCCCCGCCCCCGGCCATCCGCCGGTCGAAACACCGCATTACCACGGCCACCGCAAGCGCCTGCGCGAACGGCTTCGCAGCGCGGGCGCGGACGCGCTGAGCGACTACGAATTGCTGGAGATGGTGCTGTTTGCCGCCCAGCCGCGCGGCGACGTGAAGCCGCTGGCGAAATCGCTGCTGCGGCAGTTCGGTTCGTTTGCGGAGGTCGTGCACGCGCCGGAGCCGCTGCTGCGCCAGATCGACGGCATCGGCGAGGTCTCCATCAGCCAGCTCAAGGTGGTCGCGGCGGCTGCGACCCGCATCGCCAAAGGGCAATGCAGGAGCGGGCGCGATTGTCGTCATGGAACGACGTCATCGACTATTGCCGCACCAGCATGGCGTTTTCGGACAAGGAGCAGTTTCGCCTCCTGTTTCTCGACAAGAAGAACCGGCTGATCGCCGACGAGGTGCAGCAAACCGGCACCGTCGATCACACGCCGGTCTATCCGCGCGAGGTGATCAAGCGCGCGCTGGAATTGTCCGCGACCGCGCTGATCCTGGTGCACAATCATCCCTCCGGCGATCCGTCTCCCTCGCAGGCCGACATCCAGATGACGAAGGCGATCGTCGCGATCGCAACGCCGCTCGGCATCGCCGTGCATGACCACATCATCGTCGGCAAAAATGGACACGCGAGCCTGAAGGGGATGCGGCTGATTTGAACAAGCCCCATGGAGAAGCCAATGACGTCGAACGGTCCAAGCGCGGTGCTCTCCTCCGACGAGATCGAGGCGCTTGAACGGGACGTCATCGCGGAAGCGAAAGGGGGGCGGATGCAGGCTGCACTGCAAAGGTGCAGCCGTTGCGGAGGGCCCAGTTCCGGCAGGACGACGCCGCGATGGCATTGCTGCGCATCGTCTACGACCAGGTCCTTGAAAGGCAGGCGGCGATCGACATTCTGTCGGAGATAGCACAGTCTCACGAGCAGGATGTCCGGATCCTGTCGGCGCTTGGCCAGTGCCTCGAAGGTGTTCGCGACATTGATGATCTGAATGCACCGCCGCCGGAACATCGGATTTTTCATACGGTCGTCGAAAAGCTTGACGCCTTTGCCAAGGCCCATGAGGGGCTGCCCGGTCGCATTGCTGCTCCGCCCGACTTTGCGCCTGCGCGGCTTCTGGAACTGATCGACAAGGGAATCGAGAAGCGAGGACGATGCCAGCTCTATGCGCCCGACCTTTGCGCGGCAGCAGGACTGATGGCGCGCGAGCGGATCGACAGACGGCGGTTTGTTCTGTTGAGGAGCAACTAGCACACACCCACGAACCTAAAGCGTTCGCCAGCCCATTTACCATCTGTTAACTCTTCGCTTCCCGTATCACGCAAGTTGTGTCACAAAGGCTGGTTATCGAATGGAGGGGATCGATGATCAATCAAGCATTCGCACACATGTGGCGCAGCGCCTTTTCGGTGCTGAGCCCGGTTTGCCTGATCGACAGGATACTGGATTGGGTCGACGAACTCGGCGCTGCGATCCTGCCCGTTCAGGACAACGCGCGATCTTGCCAATTGGCGGATATTGAAGTGCTGGATTAGTCGAGCTTGCGAGGAAAGCCTCAGCGCGGGCGCTCGGTAAAGCCTGCCCAGGTCAGGTAAAGTCCGATCACCAGCGAGGGCAGCAGATAGAAGTTGAAGTTCTCGCGGTATTGCATGTGTGAATAGAAGCGCGTCATCGCTTCCGGCGGGACCAGCAAGAGCGCCAGCCCTTTCGCCAGAATCAACCAGCCGACCAACGTCACCACCACCGGCAGCGCTCCGCCGGACCAGATATTGTGTCCAAGCACCATGGCAAGACCAAGGGCGAGACTGATCATGCCGTAGGTCAGCATCACGGGCTGATTGGCGAGAGCCGCGTCGACCATGACGCTGCCACGCAGCAACATGGCGCCAATGATCAGAACGGTGAACAAGCCGAGCAGCCGGGCGAGAAAAACCGTGAGTTGCGACATGGCGATCTCCCGATGCAAGCGTGGCGACCGGCGCAGTTTAGCGCTTGATCGCGAAACGAGGATGCCGATTTTTTGAAAGGATTACGCGCAGCAACGCCGACGGGCAAGCCGCTCGCACGCGCCGCTGCGGTGACCCGGTAGAGCCCTCAGGCCGCCACGTTGGCAAGGAAGCGATCGACGGAGGCACGCAACTGGACCGCCTGATCCGATAGGTCGTGGGCGGTGGCGAGCACCTTGTCGGCCGAGCGGTTGGCGTTTTCGTTGGCCTCCGCCGTTCCCGCAATGCTGCGCGCGACCATGGCCGTTCCAGCCGCGGCCTGTCCGATGTTCTGCGATATTTCGTTGGTCGCCACGTTCTGCTGGGTCACGGCTTCGGCAATCGAGGCCGTGAAACCGTCAATATCGTCCATGATGGCGGCAATCGCGCCGACATTGTCGACCGCCTGCCGCGTCGCCGACTGCACTTCCGCGATCTGCGCGGAAATCTCCTCGGTTGCCTTCGCGGTCTGTATAGCCAGCGCCTTCACTTCGGAAGCAACCACCGCAAAACCCCGCCCGGCTTCGCCGGCCCGCGCCGCCTCGATCGTCGCATTCAGCGCAAGCAGGTTGGTCTGGCCGGCGATGGTGCGTATGAAGCCCACGACCTCGTCGATGTGTTTGGCCGCGCTTGCGAGAGCCCCGATCGTCTCGTTGGCGGCGCCGGCCATGCCGGTAGCGCGCTGCACGATCGCCGTCGCGTCGCCGACCTTCGCCTTGATCGACTGGACCTGCTCGCCGAGCTGGTTTGCCGCGGTCGCGACCGTCTGCACGTTGGTCGAGGTCTCGCCTGCGGTCGATGCCGCCTCGACCGATTGCTGACCCGCGGCGCGAGCGATCGACGAAAGATTTTGTGCGGTGTGGGTCAATTCGCCGGTCATCCGGTCGGTGTTGGCGACCACCGCCGTGAAAGCCGACCGAAACGCCTCGATCTCGACTTCGATGCGCTGCCTGCGGCTGACCTGTTCGGCGTTGGTCTGATCCTTCTCGGAGATCAGCCTGAGATCGTCCTCGGTCCGCGCCTTCAGGTTCGCCTGCATCACGGCCAGCGATTTCAACAGACGGCCAAGCTCATCGCGGCGCCTGTCCATGATGACGTCGGTAAAGTCGCCTGCTGCGACGCGCTCGGCGACGTTGAGGGCCGCAAAGATCGGCCTGCTCAGCGAGTAGGCGAAAGCGAACGCGATGATCAGCCCGGTGACGACCGTGCCCACCGCAATTCCAAACATAGTGGTGCGGGAGGCCGCGACCGCGCTCTCGGCCTCGGTGCGGTAGTCGTAGCCGTAGGCGGCCACGGTCTCGACGAGGTCGTCGAGCGCGGCGAAAGCATCATCGCCTTGCCGCGCGACGGCAAGCGTGGTGGGAAGTTCGGTTACTCCACCGGGAGTGGATTTCAGGATCTTCAGAGCCGCACCCGACCAATCACGGACCTTGCCTTCGGCCGTTTCCCGCGCGGCGGCAACGCTCGCACCGGGGACACGATCGCGCACGACGCCGAGTTCCTCAAAGACAAGGCCGACCAGCTTCTCGAATTTCGCCGCTGCGCGAGCGGCATCCGATCCGCCGAGCCTCCGCTGCATGACGAAGCGAGCCTCGCTCATGCCGGTATGCGCGGCCCGCGCGTGGCTGATGCCCATCAACGGGCCGTCATAGAGGCGGACAACCAGGTCGCCGGCGCCCGAGATACCGCGGATGCCGTAGAGCGCTATTCCGCAGGCGAGTATGATAACGATGCTGAAGGCACCGAACATCTTGTAGCGGATCGACATCACCAATCTCCGCGGCCGCTTTCGCGGCGGCTGATCAAGCTTCGGAAGTTCGCCCCGCACCCGGATGGCGCGGCGGCTACTGATTTCGAGAAGAGGTCACTCGGTCACTGTCACCATCATCTTCATGCGGGGATGGATCGCGCAGATTACCTGGACGTTGCCGGCTGTCTTGAAGGTGACATCGGTCATGCTGCCCGGCGGCTGCGAGCCGAGATTGAATTCGTTGCCCGGGCTGGTCGACATGATGTTGTGCGGCACCGTGTCGTCGTTGAGGAAGGTGAGCGCGTCGCCCTTCCTGACGGAGAGGCTCTCGGCAGAGAACATGCGGCCCTGCTGATGGACCATCTGGGTCGCGGCCAGCGCGCCGGCCGACAGACCGGCGACAATGGCAAGCGTAAGGAGAATCAATTTGCGCATGGCATATCCTGGGTTCAGGTTGGCGGAATCAGCGGGGCAAGACCGGGACTGCGGTCGGAGTGAGATCGCTGTTCAGCGTTCTCAGAAAGGCAACAAGGTCCGACTTCTCCTGCGATGTAAGCCCGAGAGGCTTGATCAGGTCGGAACGACTAGGCCTGTCGGTACCGCCGTGGTCATAGTGATCGACCACCTCTTCGAGCGTCGCCATCGATCCGTCATGCATGTAGGGGCTGCGGCGTGAAATCTCGCGCAGGCCCGGCGTCTTGAAGGCGTGCTGCATCTTGATGACATCAGGCAGGAACTTGCCGCGTCCGACGTCGTCGCTGGAGAGACCGATGTCCTGGAATCCCTCATTGGTGAAATTCCAGCCCTCGTGGCAATAGGAGCATTGGGCCTTGCCGTTGAAGAGCGCAAAACCGCCCTTGGCCTCCTCCGAGATTGCCTTCTCATCGCCATCGATCCAGGCATCGAAGGGAGCCCGCTCGGACACAACCGTGCGTTCGTAGGTCGCGATGGCCTTGGCCAGCGTCGCAACCTTCATGCCCTCACCCGGAAAGGCCGCCTCGAACAACGGCTTGTATTCGGGAATGGATGCGAGGCGATCCATCAGCTGATCGATCTGCATATTCATCTCGCCCGGCGACTGAATGGGACCGAGTGCCTGGTCCTCGAGAGTGGGAAGGCGTCCATCCCACATGAAAATCGAGCTCCATGCCGCGTTGATGATTGTCGGTGAGTGACGGCCCAGTTTCGCCATGCCGTGGCCGACTCCAACCGCAAGCCCGTCGCCCCAACCAAAGCCCGGGCTGTGACAACTGGCACAGGACTGCGCCGAGGTCAGCGAAAGGCGGGTGTCGAAATAGAGCTTCTTGCCAAGCGCGGCCTTTTCCGGCGTGTAGGGATTGTCCTTCGGAAACGGAATAGTCGACGGCCGCTTGTACTGCGCTTTCAACGCATCGATGCCGCTTGCGGGCTTCTGGACGAGATCGAGCTTGTGCGTTGGGCCGATCGTCGCCGCACCGAAACTGACGGTCGCAAGTCCGAGGATCCCTGCACCGGTCAGCACGATGACGGTTCCGAACAGAACCGATCGACCGAAACGAGAGCCAGCCATGAATTTCCCCAGCCGGTGTTGATCTCCGCACCTGAACGGAAGCAACGCAGCACTCGCGTGTTCTGCGCGACGCCTGCTACGTAATACCGACAGGTTAATTAAGATTTCACAGGGACGGGAATCGTGACCATTGGACAGTCTTAGATTGTGTACAATCCAAGGTTGTGTGAACACCGAGAGCTGCGCCGCCTTTCGTGGAGGCGCGCCGGCCAGACGATGCGCTACTGCCGAACCAGGATGAGCGGATCGGCGGTGTCGGGCACCAGCCGCCACTGAGCGTTGTCATCGGCCTCGAACCGCCAGGTGTCGCCGCGATCCGACATCAGCATGATCTGGCCGCGCTCGAGCCGCCATTGCGTCGGCGCAAAATTCGCGATTGCCGGATCGCATTTCGGCTTCAGGAACACCTGGAAATTGTCGTTGCCGGCGTCGTTGTTGGTAAGCGTCAACCCGCAGATGGTGTTGCCGTTGCCGCGGACCATCGCCCAGTCGCCGATCATCTGATCCATCGACTTGGCAAGCGAACGCGCCGCCGCGAGATTTTGCAAGATGTAGACGCCTTCGCCGGACCGCAGGCCTTCCAGAATGCCGGCCTCGACCTCGGTGAAGTCGATCACCGCCTCCCCCTTGGCGTCCTGCAGCCGCACGATGTCGAGCCCCCTGATGTTCCACGCGGCGATATCCTTGGTGAACGGCAGCGCCGCCGCGCAGCCCGCCTCGAGCTCAAGCTTCAAACCTTGCGGCGTGGCGTCGGGTTTCAGCGTCAACACGCAGGTCTTGCTGCGCTCGGTCGTGGAAAGCTCCCACTGACCGATCATTTCTTTCTTGAGTGTGGCTGCATCCTGCGATCGCGCCGGCGATCCCACCACCAGCAGCACTGGTAGCGCCAACAACGCCGCAGGCAAGAAGGCAAGACGGGGGCGAAATCGCATCAGTTGGCCTTTACGGGCGTCTCCACAACCGGCGTCAACGGCGGCTTCCCGGCAAACCAGGCCTTCAAGTTGTCGACCACCAGCTGATCCATCGCGTTGCGCGTTACCACGGAAGCCGAGCCAATATGTGGCAGCAAGACGACATTCTGCATCGCCTTCAACTCGTCGGGTACGTTTGGTTCCTTCTCGAACACGTCGAGACCGGCGGCCAGGATGGTGCCCGACCTCAGCGCAGCGATCAGCGCCTGTTCATCCATCACCGTGCCGCGCGCGACGTTGATGATGACACCGCGCGGCCCGAGCGCCTTCATGACTTCGGCGTTGATCATTTTGGCGGTGCCCGGTCCGCCCGGAACGATAAGGATCAGAGTGTCCACCGCCTTCGCCATCTCGATCAGGTCGGCGTAATGCTTGTGGGTCACGCCGGAGGCGGGCTTGCGGCTGTGATAGACCACCTGCACCCTCGACGCATCGAGCCGTCGCGCGATCGCCTGACCGATCCGGCCCATTCCGACCATGCCTATTTTCCGGTCGCGCAGCGAGCCGACGCTTAGCGGATATTGCGCCGCCTGCCACAGGCCGGAGCGGAGATATCTGTCGGCCTTGACGAATTCGCGCAAAGTCGCAATCAGCAACCCCATGGCGATGTCGGCCACTTCCTCGGTCAGCACATCAGGCGTGTTTGTCACCATGATGCTGTGGTCGCGCGCCCACGCCACGTCGACGTGGTCGTAGCCGACGCCGAAAGCGGCGATGATTTCGAGCCTGGGGAGCCGCGCCAGCATTTTGGCGTCGCCACGCACCGTATGGTAGGTGATCGCCATGCCGCGGATTTTTGCGGCAACCTCTGCTGTCAACCGCTCCAGATCGTGGGTGGTCTCAAAATGATGCAGCACGAATTGGTCGGAGAAGCCGTTGTCGACGATCGGCTTGTTTGGCCCATGGATCAACAGATCGATCTTTTCGGAAGAAACGGCCGCCATCAGTTTTCCTTTCCAAGCGCGCTTTCGTGCCAGCGCCGCAACGCCAGATGGGAAACTAGCGCCAGCAACGCATAAATGACAATCCCGGCAAACGAGAGCAAGAACAGCGCGGCGAACATGCGCGGAATGTTGAGACGGTAGCCGGATTCGGCGATTCTGTAGGCAAGTCCCGATCCCGCGCCCGCGGTGCCGGCCGCGATCTCGGCGACCACCGCACCGATCAGCGAGAGACCCCCGGCAATCCGCAGGCCGCCGAGAATGTAGGGCAATGCCGATGGCAACTTCAGGAAACGCATCGTCTGCCAGCGCGAGGCGCCATAGAGCTGAAACAGGCCGGCCAGATTGCGATCGACCGAATTGAGACCCAGCGTGGTGTTGGACAACACGGGAAAGAACGCCACGATCCAGGCACAGACGACAACGGCGGTCTGCTGCGGCAGATAAATCAGCAATAGCGGCGCAATGGCGATCACCGGCGTGACCTGCAGGATCACGGCATAGGGGAACAGCGAATATTCCAGCAGCTTCGACAGGTTGAACAAGAGAGCGAGCGCGATGCCGCCGACGCTGGCTGCGACAAAGCCCTCGAGCGTCGTCCGCAGCGTTGCCAGGAGCGATTGCGACAACACACCCCAATCGCCGATCAGCGTTCGCGCCACCGCGAGCGGGCCGGGCAGGACATAGGGCTGGATATCGTAGAAGCGAACCACGAATTCCCAGATCGCGGTACCCGCCGCAGCCACGATGACGGGGAGCAGAATCCGCAGCGCCCGCAGGGCGCGGTCCTGCGCCGCCGTGGCCTTGAGAGCTTGTCCATCCCGCGGAGCACTCATAGCGCCGACCGCCCTTGATAGGAAGGCGCCAACGCCGCCGAAACCTTCCGGCAATATTCGGCATAGCCGGCGGAAGTCCTGAAATCCTCCGTTCTCTGCTCGCCGGTCTCGATCCTGATCTCGGCGCTAAGGCGGCCGGGTCGCGCCGTCATCACCAGGACGCGTTGCGAGAGGTAGACGGATTCGAACACTGAATGAGTGACGAAGATGATGGTCTTTCCAAGATTGCGCCACAGCGCCAGCAGATCGTTGTTCAGGCGAAAGCGGGTGATTTCGTCGAGTGCGGCAAATGGCTCGTCCATCAGCAGGATGTCGGGGTCGGTGACGAGTGCGCGCGCCAGCGAAACGCGCATCTTCATGCCGCCCGATAATTCCCGCGGATAGGCTCCCGCAAAATCAGCCAGGCCAACACGCGTCAGCGCCTCGGCGACGCGTGCGTCTGCTTCGGCTATCGGCAGGCTTGCGAGCTTCAGCGGCAAGCGGACGTTCTCGCGCACGCTGGTCCACGGCATCAGCGTCGGTTCCTGGAACACGAAGCCGATGGTGTGGCCCGGCCTTGCCTCGCCCTCATGATGGGCGAGGCGAACCTCGCCCGAGGTCGGCGCGCTGAGGCCCGCGATCAACCGCAGCGCGGTGGATTTGCCGCATCCCGACGGTCCGAGCAGCGAGACGAACTCGCCTCGATCCACGGCAAGATCGAGTGGCCCCAGCGCCATGACGCCGTTTTCGAATGTCTTGACGACTCCGCGCAAGCTGACCGCGCGGTCGGCGGAACGACCATCAATCTCGGACAGGGTTGAGGGTTTGGCCATGCGTTGGCAGTCACTTGCCCGGCCGCAACTCGAGCCCCACGCCCTTGTTGACGAAGCGGAGCGTATAGGACTTGCGGTAATCGATATCGGGCTTGACCACGCCCGAGCGCACCATCTTGTCGAAGAAACTCGTCACCCGTTCGTCCGACATGGCGCCGATGCCGTTCTTGAGCGTATCTCCGGAATCGACGATGCCATAGTCTTTCATCTTGGCCAACGAATAGGCGAGCAGCTCATCGGTCATCTCCGGATTGAGCTTCTTGATCATCGCGTTCGCTGCCGAATTGTCGCCGTAGAGGTAGTTGTACCAGCCGATGATCGAGGCGTCGACGAAGCGCTGGACCAGATCGGGCTTCTTGTTGATCAGGTCCGCGCGCGTCTCGATCAGCGTCGAGTAGCCGTTGAAGCCATAGTCGGCAAGCAGCAGGACGCCCGGCTTGAAGCCGGCGGCCTGCTGGACCGCAAACGGCTCCGAGGTCACATAGCCCTGCATGGCGCTTTGGGGCGAGGCGATGAAGGGCTGCGGGTTGAAGGTATACGGCCTGACGTTCTTCTCACTGAAACCATATTCGGATTTGAGCCACTGGTAGTAGCCGGTCATGCCATCCTTGGAGACGAACAGCGTCAGCGGTTTCAAGTCTTCGATCTTCGTGACCTTGGATTCCGGATGGGTCAGCAACACCTGCGGGTCCTTCTGGAAGATTGCCGCGATCGCAACCACAGGGACATGGTTGGCGACCGCGTCGAACGACATCAGGGTGTTGGCGGCCATGAAGAAATCGATCTTGCCCGCGATCAGCAGCATGCGGTTGTTGTCGTTGGGACCGCCGGGCACGATGGTGACGTCCAGTCCATATTTCCGGTAGGTGCCGTCGGCGATCGCCTGGAAGAAGCCGCCATGCTCGGCCTCGGCCACCCAGTTGGTTCCGAACGAAACCTTGTCCAGTGTGGCCGGCTGATTCTGCTGTTGCTTCTCCTGCGCCGCGGCGGAGGAGACCGCAAGGAGGGCGGCAAACAGGCCATTTGTTAACGCTTGCAGCAGGTAGGCCGCCTTCATGATGGACTCCGTCATTCCCTGTGGAACATGATAGGGGAAAGGATCACACTAACTACCTTGCAAAGGTGCCGAAAGAAACACCTCAGCCGATGTTGAGCGTCCCTCCAGCCGACTGGACCGATATCGATTGGACGAACGTCGACCGCGAGGCCGCCGCGCGATGGATCGCGGTGTTGCCGCTGGCCGCAACCGAGCAGCACGGCCCGCATTTGCCGCTCACCACCGACGTGATGATCGGACAGGCCTATCTTGCGAGGGTGCGCGAACTTCTGCCCAACACCGTGCCTGCGACCTTTCTTCCCATTCAGCCGGTCGGAATTTCCACCGAGCATATCGACTTTCCGGGCACGCTGACGCTCTCGACCGAAGCGGCACTGAAGGAGTGGAAGACCCTCGGCGAGAGCGTGGCGCGCGCGGGGCTGAAAAAGCTCGTCATCGTCACCAGCCACGGCGGCAACAGCGCGGCAATGATGCTGGTTGCGCAGGATCTGCGCGCCTTTTGCGGCCTGCTCGCTGTCACCACGTCGTGGTCGCGCCTCAGTGCGCCGGATGGATTGTTTCCGGCGGAAGAACTGCGCCACGGCATTCATGGCGGCGCCGTCGAGACCTCGATCATGCTGGCGCGATTTGCCGAGCATGTCCGCGCCGAGGCGATTGCTGATTTCCGTCCTAGCAGTATCGAGATGGAAAGGCGCTATCGCTGGCTTTCCGCGCACCGGCCGGCGCCCTTTGCCTGGCAGGCGCAGGACCTGCATCCGAGCGGTGCGGCCGGCAATGCAGCGCTCGCCTCGGCCGAGAAGGGCGAACGACTGCTCGATCATGGCGCGCGCGCTTTCTGCGAGCTGCTTGACGATGTCGATAAATTCGACGTGAAGACATTGTCGGGCGGGCCGGCCAGGCCGTCGCCATCCGTTTAAGTAATTGTAATTATTCAATATATTTTGGTGGAACGGTCTACGGGGAGCAGCTTCGAACCGGAATCCGCCAGCCTCCGTCCAATCGGGCACGCGGACCACAACGGACCGCCTCAACCCGGATGGAGTTTATGATGTCGATCAAGACCAAGTTTGCCGCTCTCGCTGTTGCCGCGCTCGTTGCCGCCGGCAGTGTCGCCTCAACCGCAACGCCTGCGGAAGCCCATGGGTTCTATCCCGGTTGGGGGATCGGCGCGGGCCTCGTCGGAGCGGCCATCGTTGGCAGCGCAATCGCCGCCAGCAATCCCTACCCCTACGGTTACGTGCGCTGCGGCTTCGTTCGCCACTATGACGCCTTCGGCAACTACATCGGCACCGTTCGCACCTGCTACTGATTAGATCATCAGGGTTGTGGACCTCGCGCCGTAACCGACCCGCCCGGCCGTTCCTCCGGGCGGGTTTTCATTTCGGATGAAGCGCGTAGCTCATCGCAACTTGCCGCCACGAAAGACGTTGCGGCGCTATCTGATGTCGGCTGGGCCGCGGCAGGTATGCGTGTGGGGATCGCGAATGCGACCGCGACCGCAACCGATAAGATCAGTCGCGGATGGCGAAACGGTCGGCGTCACAGTTGCCGTGCCTGTGGTCGTCGCAGTGGTCTGGAATGCTGGTCTGGTCTGAAACGATCCTGCAGCGTTGCTTTCCGACCAAGTCAAGGTCGCAAAAGCCACGATCAACACCAGAAAGCTGACGCGGCGCATCCGAGTTCCCGCAAATCGGAATGGCAATTCTAATCGTGAAACGCGCGCAAGTACAGGATCACCCAATTGCGAGTCCCTCGCAATGGCGGCATGCGCGACACGCCGCATCGTGAACCGTTGGCAGAGGCTTGTGAAATTGCATCCATGGCCGGGTGAAGAGCGCCTTATTTGAAAATTCTCCTTCGGTGTTGCACGCAGGTCACTGGCCCATGCCATCTTTGGAGACGTAAGCAAGCCTTCTTGCAATTGCGAACCGCTCGGCGTGAATTGTGCGTGAGTTCCCGGTTCCATGCGCTTCCGGTTGCCGCAGGCCATGGAACTGGCTTCTGCAGCGCGTCGACATAGCCTGAAATTATGGTGGAAGAGACCGTCGAAATTTTGACGCGACAGAAGATTCGCGACCACGGCGGTCGCGGGCGATCACGTGCGATCGTTGGAATCGGGCTTGGCGCGATGCTCGGTTTTGGCGAAGTCGCGTTCGCGGCCGACTTGCCCGTCAAGGCGCCCATCCCTTACCTTGCTGACAGCTACGATTGGAGTGGCTGGTATGTCGGCGCCCATGTCGGCGTGATCAGGGGCTCCTCGAGGTGGAGCTCGACGCCGATCGGACCAGGCGGCCCGGCGTTGAACGGCGCGTTCGACCTTCCCTTCCAGTTCGATTTCATGGCCGGGACCGGCAGCTACGTCGCCGGTCTTCAGGGCGGATATAACCGGGTCTTTGCGTCGCATTTGATGCTGGGCATCGAGGCCGACGCCAGCTTTCCCAACTCCGACGTTATCAATCCGTTCTCGGTAATGGGCAGCCAGACGGTGGCCTCGCACTTGACCGGCGAGGTGACCTATGGCGAGGCAGTCATCCACTATGGAAGCCTCCGCGGTCGCATCGGCTACGCATTCGACCACTTCCTTCTCTATGGGACCGGAGGATTCGCCTGGACCTACGATCAGATCACACGATCGCAGGGCGTCGCTCCCTTGAGCGGCTTCCCGGCGGCGGGCACGCTGGAGCCGGCGCTGTTCTGGCGACTAGGCTGGGCTGCCGGCATCGGCGCCGAGTTTGCGCTTACGAAAAACTGGTCGGCCAAGGCTGAGTTCCTCGAGACCGGTTTCGGCCGCAAGACGACGCTGTTCGGGGCGGGGGCGGGGGCAGACGCGTTTTCGTCCGACCTTGCCATGCAGAGCATCCGCTTCGGATTGAACTATCACCTTGCAGACGACAACCCCGCGGCGGATCTTTTCGCCAAGGGCCCCTCCTATCTGGAAACCGACCGCTTCGCCTTCCACTCGCAGGCTACTTTCGTCAATCAGGCCACGCCATCCTTCCGCAGTCCTTATGTCGGCACCAACAGTCTGATCCCGAGCCAGGGCCGCGAGACCGTCGACGTCACCCTGTTTGCCGGAGCCAGGCTCTGGGACGGCGCCGAAGCCTGGATCAATCCGGAGATCGATCAGGGCTTCGGCTTGAGCAACACGGTCGGGGCCGCGGGATTCGTGAGCGGCGAGGCCTACAAGGCCGGCGCGGATTATCCCTACGCGCGTCTGCATCGTGCCTTCGTTCGCCAGACCATCGACCTCGGCGGGGATAAGGAAAAGGTCGGTGCCGGACTCAATCAGTTTTCGGGATCGCAGACCTCGGACAGGCTGGTGATCACGGTGGGAAAAATCGGTGTCGTCGATATTTTCGATACCAACCGCTATGCGCACGATCCCCGCAGCGATTTCCTCAACTGGGCCATCCTCGACACCGCAACATTCGATTACGCAGCGGATGCCTGGTCCTACACGGTCGGAGGAGCGGTGGAGTGGTACACGGGTCCCTGGACCTTCCGCGGTGGCATTTTCGACCTTTCGACCACACCGAATACAACTTCGCTGGATTCCCGGTTCAGTCAATTCCAGTGGGTCGGCGAAATCGAGCGGCGTTACTCGATCCTCGACCAGCCGGGCAAGGTGGCGATCACCGGATTCCTGACGCGCGGCAACATGGGCAGCTTTGAGGATGCGATCGTGCTCGCGGCGATCACCGGAACGCCCGCCGACATCGCCGCGGTGCGGCACTACCAGAGCCGGGGTGGCATCAGCTTGAACCTCGAACAGCAGATCATGTCCAATATCGGTTTCTTCGCGCGCGCCGGCTACGCCGATGGGCACAAGGAGCCTTTCGACTTCACGGACGTCGATAGCACCGTCGCGGGAGGCTTCCTGATGTCGGGAAGAATATGGGGCCGCGACGACGACACCTTCGGCATCGCCGGCGCCGTCAACGGCATCATCAATGTGCATCAAGCCTTTCTGAACGCCGGCGGGCTCGGAATTCTCGTTGGCGACGGACAGCTGCCGCATCCCGGCAATGAAGGAATCTTCGAGACCTTTTACAGCTTTCCGTGGTTTGCGGCGAAGATCACGCTGGACTATCAACTGGTCGTCAATCCAGCCTACAATCGCGACCGAGGCCCGGCCTCGGTGTTCGGTGTGCGCCTGCATACGCAATACTAGGCTTTATGTTGTCGGAGCCCGCTTGATGAACTTGCAGGACCTTCGCATCGCCGTGCTGACACGGGCGCCGCGACCCAACATCTTCGACCTCGTGGCCCTGATTCTGGTCATCGGCGCCATGGTGCTGCTGGTCTATGGCGGCGAGCAGACGACGCTGCCCTTGTCCGCGCTCGAGCGAAGCCCGGTGTCGCTCGACCCTCGGCATCTGCCCTTTTACGCCCTGCGAACGACGATGCGGATGCTGCTTGCGATCGTCTGCTCGACGGTCTTCACCTTCATTTACTCCGCGATCGCCGCAAAAAGCCGCCGCGCGGAGATGGTCATGATTCCGCTGCTCGACATCCTGCAGTCGGTGCCGATCCTCGGCTTTCTGACCTTTACCGTGGTGTTTTTCCTGAACCTGTTTCCCGGCAACGTGCTGGGCGCGGAGCTGGCTTGCGTGTTTGCGATCTTCACGAGCCAGGCCTGGAACATGACCTTCAGCATGTACCAGTCGATCCGCAACGTGCCCAAGGATCTGGAGGAGGCGACGCGGAGCTTCCATTTGAGCGGCTGGCAGCGTTTCTGGCGGCTCGACGTGCCGTTCGCCATGCCCGGCCTGATCTGGAACGCGATGATGTCGATGTCGGGCGGCTGGTTCTTTGTCGTGGCCGCGGAGGCGATCACCGTCGGCAATACGATCATCACCCTGCCCGGCATCGGCTCCTATGTGGCGCTCGCGATCGAGAAGCGCGACCTTGCCGCGATCGGTTATGCCATCCTGACCATGCTTTTGGTCATCATCGCCTACGACCAGTTGCTGTTTCGGCCGATCGTGGCGTGGGCGGACAAATTCCGCTTCGAGCAGGTCGCCTCCAGCGAGGCTCCGACATCCTGGATGCTCGATTTGTTCCGGCGAACACGGGCGCTGCGGGCCTTGACCTACCCGCTGGCTGCGGCCAACAAGGCCGTTTCGACACTGCGCATCGCCGTCCCGACCGCGCTGCAGCCGTCTGCAAAAAATGGTCCGCCCTCACGCGTGATCGATGTGCTCTGGTTTGGTCTGATTGCCGCGGGCACCGGCTACGCCGCATGGCGAGCCTATCATTATCTGTCGGCAAACCTGGCCGCTTCGGATCTCGTTGATGCGATCGGTGACGGTCTCATGACGCTGCTGCGGGTGATCGTGCTGATCGCGCTCGCAAGCCTGATCTGGGTCCCGATCGGGGTATGGATCGGACTTCGGCCGAAGCTCGCCGAGCGCGTGCAGCCGATCGCGCAATTTTTGGCGGCATTCCCGGCCAATCTGGCGTTCCCGATCTTCGTGGTGGTGATCGTGCGCTACCACCTGGATCCAAATGTCTGGCTGAGCCCGCTCATGATCCTGGGCACCCAATGGTATATCCTGTTCAACGTGATCGCCGGCGCCAGCGCCTTTCCCGGCGATCTGCGGGAGGCTGCCTCAAGCTTCCACGTCAGCGGCTGGCGCTGGTGGGTCAAGGTGATCCTGCCGGGCATCTTTCCCTACTACATCACCGGCGCCATCACCGCCTCCGGGGGGTCGTGGAACGCCTCGATTGTCGCCGAAGTTGCAAGCTGGGGTGATACGCATCTCACCGCCACGGGTATCGGCGCCTACATCGCCAAGGCGACCGAAGCCGGAGACTTTCCGCGGGTCGTGCTGGGGATTGCAATCATGTGTATCCTGGTCACCCTGTTCAACCGGCTGCTGTGGCGGCCGCTTTATGCCTACGGCGAGCGCCGTCTTCGCCTCGGCTGACGGGAGAAAGCCATGCTCGAAAAGACCAGCCAGTCCACGGTCCTGATCGATCTGCGCAACGTCTGCCGGTCCTTCCCGAAAGGCAGCGGCGAGGATCTGCTCGTGCTGGAAAAAGTCGACCTGACCATCCGCGCCGGCGAGATGGTCGGCCTGCTCGGCCGCTCCGGTTCGGGCAAGTCGACGCTGCTGCGTATCATCGCCGGCCTGATCGCGCCATCCTCGGGCGAGGCCGAGTGCCGCGGTGAAGCCATCAAGGGGCCGCCGAACGGGGTGGCCATGGTGTTCCAGTCGTTCGCGCTGTTTCCGTGGCTGACCGTGCTGCAGAACGTCGAATTGGGGCTGGAGGCTCTCGGCATCGACGATGCCGAGCGGCGGACGCGCGCGCTGGCGGCCATCGACCTGATCGGCCTCGACGGTTTTGAATCCGCCTACCCCAAGGAGCTGTCGGGTGGCATGCGGCAGCGGGTCGGCTTCGCGCGGGCGCTGGTGGTGCATCCTGACCTCTTGCTGATGGACGAGCCGTTTTCGGCGCTCGACGTCCTCACCGCCGAGACGCTGCGCACCGACCTGATCGATCTCTGGATCGAAGGCCGCCTGCCGATCAAATCGATCCTGATGGTCACCCACAATATCGAGGAGGCGGTTCTGATGTGCGACCGCATCCTGGTGTTTTCGTCAAACCCGGGACGGGTAGCCGCCGAGTACAAGGTCGATCTGCCGCACCCGCGCAATCGTCTCGATCCGGCTTTCCGCCAGCTCGTCGACACGCTCTATGCGCGAATGACCCTGCGCGAGGCAACCACATTGCCCACCGGCATCCAGGGCTTCGGCGTGGGCATGGTGCTCGACCACGTTTCCTCCAACGTGCTGTCGGGGTTGATCGAAACCCTGGCCGGCCCGCCCTATAACGGGCACGCCGACCTGCCGGTGCTCGCGGGCCAGCTGCAGCTGGAGGCCGACGAGATCCTCCATCTCGGCGAATCGCTGCAGCTACTCCGCTTCGCCCAATTGAGCGAGGGCGACCTGATGCTTACCGATGCGGGTAAACGTTTCGCCAATCTGGAAACCGATGCGCGCAAGAAACTATTTGCCGAGCATCTGCTCGCATACGTGCCGGTGATGGGGCTGATCAAACGCGTGCTCGACGAACGGCCATCGCACGCCGCGCCCGCAGCGCGGTTCCGCAACGAGCTCGAGGACTACATGTCGGAGGAGTATGCCGACGAAACGCTGCGGACCATCGTGTCCTGGGCGCGCTATGGCGAACTGTTTGCCTATGACGAGCAGTCTGAAACCTTCAGCCTGGAGAACCCGGGGGTCGACGAAGGCAAGTCCTGATCGCCGCGACCCGGCGGCGCGCTACTTCAGGGCTCGACGCTGAGGCTTGCCTTCATATTGGGATGGTAACGACAGTAGTAGTCGACGCTGCCCGCTTTCTTCAGAACAACGGTCGCCGATTTTTTCGGCGGCAGTGTCACGTCGAAATCACCGCCGCGCGCGGTTGCGGTGTGGGCAATGATATCGTTGTTGATCCACTCGACGGTGTCGCCAACCCTGGCTGACGCCACCGCCGGCGCGATCTCCAGGTTCTGCATCGTGACCTGAATGGTCGCCCCGGAAGCCGGAACGGTGGCAAGCAAGAGACCTGCGAACACGACAATGCGGCTTACCGGCGGCATTGCGCGCTCCTATTTCAATTCGGCGGCGACGTGCTCGGCATGTTGCTGATGACCCTGAAAGATCTTCAGCCCGGTCTGCAGCAAGCTCTTCAGTTCGGTATTGCTGGCGGAGGGAATGAGTTGCGACTCAAGCGCGCCATTCACGGCCTTGTGGTAGGCAACTTCGTTCGAGACATAGGCCTTGTCGAAATCGGCGCCTTTCAGCTTGCCGAACTCCGCGAGCTTGTCGCCGGCCTGTTTCGACAACGCGCGGCTGGTATCGTTGTCTTCCGGCGTCACCTTCAGCTTCTTGACAAGGTCGAGAGCTTGCTTGTTCACGGCTTCATGGTCGCGGACCATGTCTTGCGCGAATTGCTTCACCTCCTTGCTGCTGGCCTTCTCCAGTGCCTGTTTTGCAGCCTTGATGTCGATTTCGCCGGCCGTATAGGCGATGTGGGCGATTTGCGGATCGGTCAGTTTGGCGGATTCCGACATCGCAGCGCTGCTGATCAGGCAAATTGCGGCGATTGCCGTGCTCATTCGGATGAACATGGATTCGCACTCCTGTGACTGCCGGCGTTGGCCGGCGCTTGACGGTTGTACGGGAGTTGGATGAGGCAAACGCGCCGAGGTTCCCGGAAATTTTCAGCTCGCCAGTCCGAGCCGCCTCAGCACCGCCTCGGTCAGCCGCTCGCAGCGGCGCCCGGCGAATGGAAACGCCTCGAGCACGACCGGGCCAATCTTCCTTTCGACGTTCTCACGCAACATGGCGCGGGCGCGATGCAGGCGCGTCTTGACCGTTTCGGGTTTAAGGCCAAGTAGCTTGGCGGTCTCCTCGACCGTCATCTCCTCGATCACGCGCGTGACGAACACCAGACGAAAGGGCTGTGGCAATTCGTCGATGGCGCGTTCAACGACCAACTGTATTTCACGCTGAGCCATGGATCTTTCCGGGTCGTCTGATGTCGCCGAGGCAGGGAACTGGATGATCTCCGCCTCGTTTCTGTGCTGCTGTTCCCCGTTCCACTCGGACGAGATCCTTCGGCCGCGCAGCCGCCCCATCGCCTCGTTCATGGCAATGCGCGAAAGCCACGTCGAGAGGCTGGAGTCGCCCCGAAAACCCTCCAGATGCGTCAATGCACGGACATAGGTTTCCTGCACCACGTCCTCCGCTTCGGCGTCATTGCGAAGGATTCCACGCGCAATCCGGAACAGCCGCTGATTATTGGCCTTGAGGATGGCGCGAACCGCGGCCTCATCGCGGGCGAGCGCGCGACGCACAAGCTCATCGTCGCCTGCGCGCGTGCGTGAGGTCGAAGCCGCCACTTTCGATTGCATGGTCACTTGCCTGAACCTCGGCCTTTCAGGGTCTACCTTAGGATGCCCGAAGTTGGATGCAACGGGGGTCACAAGGTTCCCGGAAATCTTCAGCCGCGGTGAAGATTTGTCCCGCCCCGCCGCGCGGTTCCCCGCACGGCCGGGTAAACCGCCGTTTCAGGCTGCGGGCGCAAATGAGTCCGCTCGAGCCATGGCCCAGGCCTCGCGATAGCGCGAGTCCTCGGTGCCGTCGAGCAATTCGCCCGGACGCAGCGTGGGATAGAGCGTCGCGAAGGAACGGACCTCGGTTGCCGTCGTCCGCTTGGAGAAATGGATCGGCCGCAGCTCCTGCGGATGCTCTAGACCGGCGGCGGCGAGAAGCTCGGACAGCGCATGCAACGTCGCGTGATGAAAGTTGTAGACCCGGTCGATCTTGTGCGGCACGTAGAGCGCGCGGTTGCGCGTTGGATCCTGCGTGGTGACGCCGGTCGGGCATCGATCCGTGTGGCAGCTCAGCGACTGGATACAGCCGAGCGCGAACATGAAGCCGCGCGCCGAATTGCACCAGTCGGCGCCGAGTGCCATGGCGCGCGCCATGTCGAAGGCGGTCGCGATCTTGCCCGCTGCGCCGATCTTGATGCGGTCGCGCGCCTTGATGCCGATCAGCGCGTTATGAGCGAAATTGAGGCCTTCGCGCATCGGCATGCCGAGGTGGTCCATGAACTCCAGTGGGGCGGCTCCCGTGCCGCCCTCATTGCCGTCGATCACGATGAAATCGGGATAGATGCCGGTCTCCAGCATCGCCTTGCACATCCCCAGGAACTCCCAGGGATGGCCGACGCATATCTTGAATCCCGCCGGTTTGCCGCCGGACAGCTTGCGCATTTTGGCGATGAACTGCATCATCTCGATTGGCGTCGAAAAAGCACTGTGGCGGGCGGGTGAGATGCAATCCTCCCCCATCGGGACGCCCCTGATCTTGGAAATCTCTTCCGACACCTTCGCCGCCGGCAGAACGCCGCCGTGCCCGGGCTTGGCACCCTGGCTGATCTTGAGCTCGACCATCTTGATCTGGTCGTCGCTCGATACGCGCGCGAATTCGTCAGGATTGAACGTGCCGTCGCGATTGCGGCAGCCGAAATAACCCGAACCGATCTCCCAGATGATGTCGCCGCCATTCTCGCGGTGATAGGGGCTGACGCCGCCCTCGCCGGTGTCGTGCGCAAAACCGCCTTTCCTCGCGCCGGCGTTCAGAGCGCGCACCGCGTTGGGGCTGAGCGCGCCGAAGCTCATTGCCGAGATGTTGAAGACCGAGGCCGAGTACGGTTTGGTGCAGTCCGGGCCGCCGATGGTGATGCGGAATTTCTCGCTCGAGCGCATCTTCGGCGCCACCGAGTGATGCATCCATTCATAGCCCTCGCGATAGATTTCCTCCTGCGTTCCGAACGGACGCTTGTCGAGCTGCATCTTGGCGCGCTGATAGACGAGAGCTCGGATATCACGCGAGAACGGCATGCCGTCCTTTTCGCTCTCGAAGAAATACTGCCGCATCTCCGGGCGGATTTCCTCGAGCAGGAAACGCAAATGCGCCGAAATCGGATAGTTGCGCAGAACCGCGTGGCCCTTCTGCACGAGATCGCGGATGCCGAGCAGGGTCAGGCCGCCGAACAGGAGAAGCGGAATAAGAACGACGTCGAAGGCCTTGTGATCCGAGATGCCGACGCCGAGCAGCAGCGCGGTTACGACGGCGCAAATCGTCAAGACGATGTAGCGCGGCGAGAACGGAAGCATCAGCGTTTCCATGGAATCTCCTCGGGCAGTATTCCTGCCTGTTGTTCTTGTCGCCGACCAACTATCGGAGCGCTCTTGCTCACGTTATCCCGATTGCCGGTCATCGATATGACAGGCACTAGTGCCGCCTATTTGAAGTTCCTGCACCACAAGCGGCGAATTCTGTTCAGGAACTTCAAATAGAAAGCGGCACTAGCGGAGCGGATTTGACGTTCGCTACCCACCCCGCCACGATTGCTTGAAGCGAACGTCAAATCCAAAGCTCCACTAGCATTAACAATTTGCTAGTGGTCCTTTGATTCTAACATTCGCAAATGTGGCTCCCCAAGTGGGATGCGAATGTTAGAATCGGACCACTAGAATCATAGATTTGCTAGTGCCCATAACTTTCCGAAGTTCGTGAAAGGTGGGTGCTGAGAAGTAGCACGAACTTCGGAAAGTGGGCACTAGGCGACGAAGCTAAAGCTCTCCGCGGCGAAGAATCAATCCGTACCAAAAGCTGCCTTTTGCAGTGCAGCGTAGTGTAGCAGGATAATCGGCAGCCGGTCAGTGCGTGTGGGGGCGCAGCTCGCCCGGAACACCGCTTCGGCTCAGACCATTTGTTATGAGCCACGAATCGGTGCTCTTGACGGCACGCTCGATGTGATCGGCCGTTCGCGAAAAATCGTAGGGCGAGCCGACAAGCGGGCACAGCGGCGGCACCACGTAGTATTCGATCTCCGGGCTGAGGTTTTCGAGTTCATTCACGAGCTGCCGCGCGATCAACAGCGTCAAGGCATGCAGCGCGCTGGCGAGCGCGCCGACGGGCGGCCTCTCGTTCGCGCAAGCGTGCCCGGTCGGCAGAATAATCAGCCGCCGCGCGCCCTTCTTCACCGCGATCTTCACCGGCGTGTTGGACGAAATCGCGCCATCGGCGAGAAACAAATGCCTGTAGTAGATCGGCGAGAACGCACCCGGGATCGCTGTGGAGGCGACGATGGCGTCCACTGCAGGGCCTTCCGACAGCACCACGGCCTCGCCGGAGATGATGTCGGTCGCGACGATGTGTACCGGAACCTTCGCATCCTGCAGATTGCGATACGGCAGATTGTCGCCGACCAACTTGCGGATGCCGTCGTGCGGGATCAGGAAATCGCGCCGCCACAGGAATCCCAGCAGCGTCTGCACATTGAGGGGAAACACGTCCTCGCGCCGCAGGGCGCGCCAGATCTTCTCGAGCTGCAGTACACCCTTCAACGTCGGATCGCCGGCATAGTATGCGCCGTTCAGCGCGCCGACGCTGGAACCGACAACCATGTCCGGGGTCACGCCGTGCTTGGCGAGGGAATGCATCATGCCGACCTGGATCGCGCCAAAGCTGCCGCCGCCCGCCAGCACGAAGGCGGTCTTGGGGCGGGAAGGCGGTTCGGGTTCGGACAAGGTTCAATCACTCCCGGCGCCGGCGCGTCGAACAGCGCACCGTTAAGGGAGTTTATAGCAGCGGGAAAACCGGCGGCGCTACTGTTGTGGAGACCACTCTCTCCTCACATCGTCCCGGACGGCGTCTAAGGCCTTTGGTTATCGGTCCCCGCTTTCGCGGGGATGACAGTGGAGAGGTCAGCGCTCGACAAACGCCTTTTCGATCACGAAGTGTCCGGGTTCGTTGTTGCTGCCTTCGGTGAAGCCACGCGTCTCGAACAACTGCCTGAGTTCCCCAAGCATCGCCGGGCTGCCGCACATCATGATGCGATCGGATGCGATATCGAGCGGCGGCTGGCCGATATCGTCGAATAGCTGATGCGAGGTGATGAGATCGGTGATGCGACCGCGGTTGCGAAAAGGCTCGCGGGTGACGGTAGGATAATAGACCAATTTCTCGCTCAACAGTGGCCCAAACAGTTCATCGTCGCGCAGCTTCGCGACAAGCTCCTCGCCATAGGAGAGCTCGGAGACCTGGCGGCAGCCATGCACAAGCACAATGGAATCGAAGCGCTCGTAGACATCAGGGTCCTTGATCAGGCTCGCGAATGGCGCAAGCCCGGTGCCGGTCGAGAGCAGCAGCAGCCGCTCGCCGGCAAGCAGATTGTCGGTGACCAGCGTGCCGGTCGCCTTGCGCCCGACCAGGATGATGTCGCCTTCCCTGATCTTCTGCAGGTGCGACGTCAACGGCCCGTCGGCGACCTTGATCGAGAAAAACTCAAGCTCCTCCTCGTGATTGGCGCTGGCCATGCTGTAGGCGCGCAGCAGCGGACGGCCGTCGATTTCAAGGCCGATCATCGCGAATTGACCGTTCTGGAATCGAAAACCGGTGTCGCGGGTCGCGCGGAAGCTGAACAAAGTGTCGGTCCAGTGACGGACAGAAAGAACTTTCTCTCGATAGAACGCGCTCATATGCTTTATTTTTCCGATTGCGTTGATGTTGGAACGATCAATCTCTTCGCCGCAAATGAAGCAAAAACCCCTGAAAAGCCGCAGGATTTCGCCGTGCATGTACGCAACTCTCGGAAATAATCAAGCCGCGCTGACGCGCAAGTGAGGGCGCCTGGATGCATGACATTTGAAGTCGGTAAGCACCGCGCCACGCTTTGATTTGCAATCGGCGGGATAGCGCAATTTACTTTCCCCGGACGATGACGGTGGGGCACTTAATTGCCGCCACCATCCGGGACACTGCGGTCTCGTTCTCGTGCCCCGGACGCGGCGCAGCAGCGTGCCGGACGATGCGAAGCATCGTCAGGTGTAGTGCGCTGCTGATCCGGGGCCTATCGGGCAAAGAATGGGTCCCGGCTCTGCGTCGCGGCATTTCCATGCCGCAACGCGTCCGGGACACGAGAGCGGGAGTCGGCTACTGGAAACGGCTTCAGTTATTGGCGCCCGAAGAATCGTCCATCGCGTGGAAAGCTTCCTCGAGCTGCGGCGAGATCGCCACATTGAGGCGCTCGCCCGTCGGCAGTCTCCTGACGAACCATTTCTCGTAGAGCGGGATCAGATCGTGGCCCGAGCCGAGCTTGCGGAATGCGCGCTCGACCACGGCCGCAAGCTGTGGGTCTCCTTTTTGGAACATGATGCCGTAGGGATCATACGACAGAAAATCACCGGTGACGCGGAACTTGTCCTGAGATTTGTGTCGCGCGATCAGGCCGTAGAGCAGAATGTCGTCGGTCGCGAACGCGTCGGCCTTGCCGTCAACCAGCATCTGGTAGGACTGCTCGTGATCCGGCGAGGTGACGATGTTGAGGCCGAGCGTGAACTTCTTGTCGGCATTGTGCATCGCCTGCTCGTTGGTGGTGCCCTTGGTGACAACCACGGTCTTGCCCTTGAGGTCGGTCACTGACTGTACGTGCGAGGCCTTGGGCACCATCAGCCTGGTGCCGGCCACGAACATCAGAGGCGAGAAGGCGACCTGCTTGCTTCGTTCGGCATTCGCCGTCGTCGAACCGCATTCCAGGTCGATCCTGTTCTGCAGCACGGCCTGAATGCGATCTTCAGGCGTCACCTTGACGTATTCGATCTTCAGATCGCCATCGTCGACCTCGATGGCGATCTCGTCGACGATGGCCTCGCACAGTTCAAGGCTGTAGCCGATCGGGCGGTTGGCCTGATCGAGAAACGAGAACGGCGGCGAGCTCTCGCGATAACCAAGATGCACCACGTGGGCGTTCTTGATGCGCCCGAGCGCCGAACTAAGCCCCTCGCTCGTCTGCGCGCTCGCGCCGGTTGCCAGCAGGAACAGCGCCAGCAACGGGCCACCGGAAAAGATCGGCCTGACGGACGGTCGCATTGATCGCCCCCGTCAATGGCCGGCCAGCGCGGCGCCGGGAACCGCGTCGGAAGGAATGACCTCGTCTGGGCCAAGCTCGTGTTCGGGCCGCAGCTCGCCCTCCCATTTCGCCACCACCGCGGTTGCCAGCGAGTTGCCGATCACGTTGGTGGCGCTGCGTCCCATGTCGAGGAACGTGTCGATGCCCATGATCATCAGCAGGCCGGCTTCGGGGATGCCGAATTGCGCGAGCGTCGAGGCAATCACCACGAGGGAGGCGCGCGGCACGCCGGCAACGCCCTTTGAGGTGACCATCAAGGTTGCAAGCATCGCAAGCTGCGTGGCGAGCGACATCTCGATGTGATAGGTCTGCGCGATGAAGATGCTTGCGAACGTGCAATACATCATCGTGCCGTCGAGATTGAATGAATATCCGAGCGGCAGCACGAAGGAGGAGATCCGCGAGCTGGCACCGAAGCGGTTGAGACCCTCAAGCGTCTTCGGATAGGCGGCCTCCGACGATGCCGTGGAGAAGGCGATCATGAGGGGTTCGCGGATCA
>Ga0306920_100000806_pt1 | contig 37903 bp, 34 predicted proteins | sample flu12Cox44000170_FD_204666 | JGI IMG/M metagenome (GOLD analysis project Ga0306920, IMG submission 204666) | Lab enrichment of tropical soil microbial communities from Luquillo Experimental Forest, Puerto Rico - flux4day.12C.oxic.44.000.170 (v2)... | ecosystem: Environmental > Terrestrial >... | reverse complement strand
GCTCCGCTTTGTGCACGCCGCCTTGCTGTCGGCCCTGCTGGGCACGAGCGTGGGTCCATGCGTGGCGCAGGAGCGTCCGCATCGGCTCGAAATCTGGGATCTCGCGCTCGGAGCCGCGGTCGCGCAATTGCCGGACGAGTTCGTCGATTATGCCTGCGGCACCAATGGCGGGCCGCCCTCGCGCGCGCTCGAAGGGTGGCGGGATTTTCGCCGGTGCCGGCCGGAGGCGAGCGGGTTGCGCGAGGTCTATTTCCGTTACGACGATGAGCTCGAATACTGGGCCAGGGCCAACAATCTGCTGCCGCAGATGGAGCAGTATTCCGGCACCAAGGCGTATGGATTTCCCATCATCGCCTCGGTGCTGATCAGCGAGCAGGGAACGGTCGAAGGCATCCGCATGGTCAGCGATCCGCGCGAGGATCGCGACGAGGCTTATCTGCTGCGCAATTTCCTGACCGCCCGGTTTGGCCGCGAGGGATGGGACTGCGAGGAGCTGCCGCCGGCGGCGGGGGAGAGCGCGGTCGCCGGCATTTTCGTCAATCAGCGCTGCCGCAAGCGCATTGACGCGCAGACGACCGCGTTCCTTTCCACGCGCCATCTGCGCAAGGCGGGACAAAGCCGGCTTGATCGGGTGTCCGGCAAGGAGACCAGGGGCCAGTTCGAGAGCGTCGTGCGCTTCGAGCTCATCCGCGAGGCCCGGTAGCAGCAACGCTGCATCCCGCGTGCGGCGGCGGCCAAACGCAGACGCGAGCTCCCGGTCCCTCTCTCCCTTACAACGAGAACACGAACAGCATGGTCTGGTTGCGCTGCTCCCGAAGCTCGGGAATGAGCTGGTGCTTGTTACGCGCACTCGCGCTCAAGCCGGAAAGGATGGCGATGTACTGCTTGCCGTTGACCTCGAACGTCATGGGCGGCGCATTGAAGCCGGTGCCAACATTGATCTTCCACATCTGCTCCAGGCTGATGTCGTCGTAGGCGGCCAAGGTGCCGTCGGTGAAACCTGCGAAGACGAGGCCGCCGGCTATCGAGAGCGTACCGCTGTAGTTCGGGTACGGCACGTGGATGCTGTTCTTGATCTCTCCGGTCAGTGGATCGGCGACCGTCAGGTTCGATTCATAGCGCTCGATCTGCGTGTAGGCGCCGCCCTTCCAGTCGCCTGCCTTGTTGCTCAGCTCGGGGCGGCGGGTGAGCTCGAAGCAGGGCGTGGCGGTTGGAATGTAGAGCAGCCTGGTTCTCTGGCTGAAGCTTGCCGGCCAGAAATTGTTGCCGCCCGTGGCGCCCGGGCACATCTTCTTGGTCGGACTGCCCGGCATCGGCGTCGCTGTGCCGGCATAGGTCTGGATGTCCTTGGCGGGATCGTAGTCGAGCGGTTTGCCGGTCTTCGGATCGATGCCCTTGGTCCAGTTGACGTTGTCGAGGTAGGCATTCACAACCTGGATCTGCCCGTTGCTGCGCTCCATGGTGTAGAGGAAGCCGTTGCGCGCGGAATGGGTGATGAGCTTGCGCCCCTCGCCGCGGATCGCGCCGTCAACGAGGATGTGCGTGCCGGCCTCGTCGTAATCCCAGTGGTCGCCCGGCGTGTACTGGAAGTACCAGTTCATCTTGCCGCTGTCGGGATCCCACGAGATCACGCTGTTGGTATAGAGGTTGTCGCCCGGGCGGTAGGTTGCATCGAACATGGGAACCGGGTTTCCGGTCCCCCAGATCAGTTGGTTGCTTGCAATGTCATAGCTGCCGGTGACCCACATCGCGCCGCCGCCGGTCTGCCAGGCGTTGTTGCTGTCCTTCCAGGTCTCGCTGCCGGGCTCGCCCGGCGCCGGAATCACGTATTTTCGCCAGATCAGCTTGCCGGTGGCCGCGTCGAGCGCCGCGATGAAGTCGCGCACGCCGCGGTCGCCCCCGGCCGCGCCCACCATGATCTTGTCCTTGACCGCCAGCGGTGCCGCGGTCAGCTGCAGGTCAGGCTGGCCGTCGGACAGGTTCGCCTCCCAGACAACCTTGCCGGTATCCTTGTTGGTTGCGATGACGCGAGGCGGATAGTTCGCGCTGGAGATGACGAGGTTGCCCCATAGCGCTGCGCCCCGGTTCGACAGCGGCACCTTCTCCTGGCCGGGATCCATGCGCCAGAGGATGCGGCCTGTGTCGCCCGACCTTGCATCGATCTTGTAGACGACACCCCATTGATCGACGATGTAGAGATACCCGTCCTCGGCGAGCGGGGTTGCCTGCAGGTTCTCATTCGCCGAGGTCCCGCCGATCGCGACCGCATAGGCCAGCTTCAGATTTGCGATATTGCTTTTGTTGATCCGCTCCAGCGGCGAATAGCGCTGGGCGTCATAGGTGCGGTGATTCATCAACCAGTTGTGCGGCTCCTTATCCGCGTTGACGAGCCGTTCGGGCGTCACCTCGCCCGCCATCGCTGGGCAAGCCGCGAGCGCGGCGGCGCCGCCGAGCAGGAGCCTGCGTGCGATCCTGTTCCTCATCGCTTCCTCCTATTCTTTTGATCAGAGGCCAAACACGAACAGCATGGTCTGGTTGCGCTGCTCGCGCAGCTCAGGAGTAAAGCCCAGTCTGCGCTTGGAGATCGGGCTCAAGCCCGACAGGATCGCAACGTATTGCTTGCCATTGACCTCGAATGTCATCGGCGGAGCGTTGAAGCCGGTCCCGACATTGATCTTCCACAGCTGCTCCAGGGTGCTGTCGTCATAAGCGGCGAACGTGCCGTCGGTGAACCCCGTGAAGACGAGGCCGCCGCCGGTTGCGAGCACGCCGCTGTAATTCGGATAGGGGATGCGCACGCGCTTTTTGACCTCGCCGCTGAGCGGATCGGCAATGATCATGTCGCTTTCGTTGCGCTCGATGTCCCGGAACTTGGCGCCCTTCCAGTCGCCGGCCTTGTTGGAGAGCGACGGATCGAGCGTCACCTCATTGCAGGAAGCGGCCGACGGGATGTAGAGCAGGCCGGTTTTGCGGCTGTAGGCGGCAGGCCAGAAATTATTTCCGCCCTGCATGGACGGGCACAGCTTCCTGGTCGGATCCGCGAGCGTCTGGTTCTGTCCCCCGGAATAAACCTGAACGTCGCGGGCGGGGTCGTAGTCGAGCGGCTTGCCGGTCTTCTGGTCGATGCCGGTCGTCCAGTTGATCTTCTCCACATACGGCTTTGCCAGCACCGTCTGCCCGTTGCTGCGCTCGAAAGTATAGAGAAAGCCGTTGCGCGCGGAGTGCGTGATCAGCTTGCGCGGCTGTCCGGCGATCTGCCCGTCGATCAGGATATGGGTGTGGGCCTCGTCGTAGTCCCACATGTCGCCGGGGACATACTGGAAGTACCAGTTCATGGTCCCGGTGTCCGGGTTCCAGGAGATCATGCTGTCGGTGTAGAGGTTGTCGCCCGGGCGATAAGTCGGATCGAACATGGGAACCGGATTGCCGGTACCCCAGATCACCTGATTGCTTTCAGGATCGTAGGAGCCGGTGACCCACATGGCGCCGCCGCCGACCTGCCAGGCATTGTTCCTGTCCTTCCAGGTTTCGCTGCCGGGCTCGCCCGGTGCCGGGATCACGTATTTGCGCCAAAGGAGCTTGCCGCTTGCGGCATCGAGGCCCGCGATCCAGTCGCGCGTGCCGCGGTCGCCGCCTGCGGCGCCGATGATGATCTTGTCCTTGACCGTGAGCGGAGCGGCGGTGAGCTGCACGTCGGTTTGGTCGTGCAGATTGGTTTCCCACACGACCTTGCCGTTGTCCTTGTTGGTGGCGATGACGCGGGCGGGATAATTGGCCGTGCTGATGACGAGATTGCCCCAGAGCGCCGCGCCGCGGTTCGACAGCGGCAGCTTCTCCTGTCCCGGGTCCATGCGCCAGACGATGCGCCCCAGGTCGCCCGAGCGCACATCGATCCTGTAGACGACGCCCCACTGATCGACCACATAGAGGAAGCCGTCCTCGGCCAGCGGCGTCGATTGCAGATTCTCGTTTGCCGCGGTGCCGCCGATGGCAACGGCGTAGGCGAGCTTCAGGCCCTTGACCGTGTCCTTGTTGATTCGCGCGAGCGGGGAATAGCGCTGCGCGTCATAGGTGCGGTGATTCATCAACCAGTTGTGCGGCTCCTTGTCGGCGTTGATCAGCCGGTCGGTGGTCACCTCGCCGGCGAGCGCGCTGGCGCCGGCGACCAGCGAGCTCAAAGTCACGCAGATGGAGCGAAGACAGGCCATGGTGTTTCCTCCCCGTTGCCGCCCATTGCCTGGGCTGGCGCTCCCGCGCGCTTGTGATGCAGCGCATGGACGAGAGCGATTGTACCAGCATTGCGTCCCGCTACAATCGATGCATCAGGCCGCGGCCCGTTGGCTCCCGGAATTGGCCGATGCACTGCCGGACCATGCTTCTCGCATCGATTGCGGTCGCGAGCATGCTCGCATGCGTCGGCGCGCTCGCCGACGACCTCGCCGCCTTCCTCTCCGGCGCGAGCAGGAACTGCATCGCCTGCGATCTGTCCGGGCGCGATCTCAAGGAGCGCGAGCTCAAGCGGGCGCGGCTTGATGGCGCGAGTTTCAGGAGCGCCGATCTCACCGGCGCCAGCCTGTTCCGCGCCACCTTGACCCGCACCGACTTCTCCGGCGCCAAGCTCAGGGACGCAAACCTCAATCTGGTCGATGCCAAATGGGCCAATTTCTCCGGCGCCGATCTCGCCCAGGCGCTGCTCTACGAGGCCGATCTCTCCGGCGCCAATCTTGCGGGGGCCGACTTGCAGGGAGCGCGGCTCGGACGTTCGCGCCTCTATCAGTCCAATCTGGAGGGCGCGCGGCTCACCCGCGCGGATCTGCGCGGAGCCCGCCTCTCCGGCGCGCGACTCAAGGGCGCCAATCTGCGCGCCGCCAAGCTCGACAATCAGAATCTGCGCGGCATGGACCTCGCCGGCATCGACTTCCGCATGGGCGACATGGTCGAGGCCGATCTCACTGGCGCCGATCTGCGCGAGGCCAATCTCGCGGGCGTGGACCTGTTCGGCGCCAAGCTCAACGGCGCGGACCTGCGCGGTGCGAGCTTCGAGGGCGCAAACCTCACCAACGCCATTCTTACCGATGCCCGTACGGATGGCGCCATATTCGACGCGGCGATCATGCCCGACGGCAAGCGGAAGGAATAGCGGAAGGCCGTCATTGCCGGGCTTGACCCGGCAATCCATCACTTTGACGAAGAAATCTTTTTTGATGGATGCGCGGGTCGAGCCCGCGCATGACGGGGTCGAGAATAATAACGGGAGGCCGTCACTCGTTCTTGTAGCGCGGGTCGAAAATCTCAAACCGCGTCCAGCTCTCGAACGCACCGGGTCGCGGTTCCCCGGTTATCGGGTCGAGATCGTTCTGGCCGGGTTTGCGCAAAAGGTGGGCTTCAACCATCAATGCCCGCTGGGGCTCGCGCTTCTCGCAACGTCGTTTGATAAAAATGCCGCCCACCGGAGTTTCTCCTGGGGCCGCCGCAGCATCCGTGCAGGTCCAGCCGTCCGGTCCATAGCGATTGATGACCGCGAGCCGGAACATGTGCGCCATTCGCCGCTCGTGCGGCGCCGCGCGTGGATCGGTGACGAAGCGCAGCGCGCGGAGCACGCCGTCGCGGTCGAACAATGCGGAAAGGATGACGGGGTGGCCGGCAACCTGGGTGCCCGTCTTGCCACGCGCGTAACGCGGCTCGTCGATCGCCCGGCCGATATAGTCGTCCTCGTCGTCGAAGCGCGCATAGACCTCGTGCAACCCGCTCGGCTCTGCCCGGCATTTGCCAAACTGCGACCAGTGCTCGATGGCCTGTCGGGGAGGCCCGCCATTGCTGCCGCAGGCAAGGTCTCCGAAACCGTCGAGGGTCATGGAGCGCGCATCGAGCCCAAGCTTGAGCCCGCGAACCTCGCCGGGATCTGCCCTTGCTTGCGGCTGGGCGTGCGCGCCCGAAATGTGGAGCACGAGCGCTGCAATCGGAATGGCCGTCAACAACGCGCAAGTAATCCGTGACATCAGGGGCATTACGTCACTTCTTCATCGGCTCGCATTGGCGCGTGTCTTTGCCCCAGAAATCAACGCAATCCTCATAGGTGGACGCCCCGTGCCCGACGGCTTTGGCGAACAGGTAGCGCACGACGGCATCGATTTCGCGCGCCGAGAGGAACTCACCCATCGGCGGCATGTCCTTGCCGACCTCCTCGCGCGTAACCCCGTAGCAGCGCTTGTCGGTGTAGGCGAGCCGATCATGATAGGGCATACCGGTCGAAGGCCGCCCGCACCGCACCACTTCCGCGAACTGCTCGGGATTGAGCGCGGTCTTGCGCAGCGACAGCGCGTTGCCGCCGTATCCGGTATCGCCGGAGGCATCCCACTTGTGACAGAACTGGCAGTTCGCCTTGACCTTGAAGATTTCCTTGCCGAACTCGACGGCACGCGCATCCTCGGCAGCAAAACTCGATTGCGCCTGCGCTGGCTCAGCAAATATTCGAAGTGCGATGGCCGCCGCGAGTGCGGCCATCGCCAAGGGCAACCTTTGCCGCATGCCAGGGTTGCCGGTTCTCAGAACCCGAACACGTAGAGCATGGATGCGGTCGATGTGTTCTTGAGCTCGGGCGAAAGCCCCTGCACGAACGGCGACTGCCGCGAGCCCACCAGCACCGCGACATATTGCTTGCCGTTGGCAGAATAGGTCACTGCCGGGGCGTTGATACCCGAGCCGACATTGTAGCTCCACACCTCCTTCAAGCTCTTGGCGTCGTGGGCGGTGAACGAGCCGTCGGCATGGCCGAGGAACACGAGGTTGCCGGCCGTTGCAAGCGCGCCGCTCCAGTTCGGATACTCGAGCTGCAGCCGTGCTTTGATCTCGCCGGTTGCGGGGTCGACCGCTTTCAGGCTGCCATAGAGGCGCTCGGTGGTCTTCTGCGCGCCCCCGGCAAAGCGCTCGCGTGGCTGGATCGGACCGCCCTGATCGACGAAGTCCTTCTGCTCCACCGTCTCGAGGAAATTGCAGCCCTCGACCGAGGGGATGAAGAGCAGGTTGAGGTCGGGATTGTAAGCGCTCGGCTGCCAGTTCTTGCCGCCGAAATGTGAGGGGCATAGTTGCTCGCTCTTCGGCCGTGCGCGATTGCTGTGGCTCCCGGGCACATATTCCTGGACGTCGGTCGCGGGATTGTAGTTGAGCGGCCGGCCGGTTTTCGGGTCGAGCCCCGGTGTCCAGTTCAGCTTATCGACGTATTGCTTGCCCACCACGAACGAGCCGTTGGTGCGGTCGAGCGCGTAGAAGAAGCCGTTGCGCGCCGCATGCACCACGAGCTTGCGGTTCTCGCCATTGACCTTGGCGTTGATGATCGGGTGCTCGGAGATCTCGTCGAAGTCGTAGGGATCGTTAGGCGTATACTGGTAGCCCCACTTGATCTTTCCAGTGTTCGGATCGAGCGCAAGCACGCTCGCCGCCCACTTGTTATCCCCCGGCCGGTATTCCGGATCCCAGTCGGGCCCGGCATTGCCGACGCCCTGGAAGAAGGTGTCGGATTCGGGATCGTAGGTCGCGGTCTCCCAGACCGAGCCGCCGCCATGCTTCCAGCGCTCCTTGCCGTCCTTCCAGGTCTCGTTGCCGGGCTCGCCCGCTCCCGGGATCGTGTGCGTGCGCCAGAGCTGTTTGCCGGTATTGAGATCCGTGGCGTCGATCCAGCCGCGCACGCCGAACTCGCCCCCGGCCACTCCGACAATGCCGATATCGCGGATCACCAGCGGCGCAAGCGTCAGCGTCTCGGCGATGGCCGGGTCGGCGACCTTGCGCTCCCATACCATCTCGCCGGTTTCCTTGTTGAGCGAGAACATGCGCCCGTCGAGCGCAATCGAGATCACCTTGTCCTTCCAGAGCGCAACACCGCGGTTGTTGACGCCGCAGCAGGCAACGTCGCCGGCCCACGGGCGGTCGACGCCGGGATCGAACTTCCACTTGATCACGCCCTTCTTGCCGCTCGACACATCGATGGCATAGACCGACCCCCATCCGTCGGTGACGTACATCATCCCGTTCTCGACGATGGGCGTCCCTTCGAGATTGCCGAACTTGTAGCGTCCGCCGCTTTCGAATCCGCCCAGTGCCACGCTGAACACCGGCTTGAGGTTCTTCACCGTATCGGTGTTGATCTCCTTCAGCGGCGAGAATCGGTGGCCCTCGTAATTGCCGTGGTGCAGGAGCCAGTTCTGTGGCTCCTTGCTAACGTTCAGCGCACGCTCGAAAGTCATGTCCGCCGCATGTGCCGGCGTGAGCGCCGATGCCGCAAGCAGCGAAGTCATGAGTGCGCCGGCGAAAGTCAACTTGTTCATGGCATCCCTCCCTCGCAGTCTCAGGCCCGACACACGCAATGCGTGCCGGCGTGTGCATCATGGCTTGTTGAAGTGACGGCGAGCGTAATCCTCGCCCCAACGCGTGGTCAATATGGGTTCGATGCTGAGCACCAAACGTGCGTGGGCTGTTGACGGTCCGACAAACTCCGCAATACCTCCCCTGAAGGGGAGGTCGATCGCTGGGAGCATGGCGACCAGCGATCGGGTGGGGTGTACTGAGGCGCGTGTGTTGGCCGCGTGAACCCCGCCCGGTCTCGCTTCGCTCGACCACCCTCCGCTTCGGGGAGGGATTGGCTACCGCGCCGGCGAGGATTGCGTGCAATCGATCAGGTCCTTCTCCTCGATCGAGAAGATTGCGCCCGTCTCCACCTTGATGTTGCGCACCAGGCAGGAGCGTCCGCTCACATCCTTGAGCCTGGCGTCATAGCTGCCCGGCTCGATGCCCGTGATGCGCAGCCGCTCGTCGGGATCGACGGTGCCGTCCTTGTCGTTGCTGCATTGATTGGGGCCCCAGCGCTCGCTGCCGGCAGGCGCCAGATAGAGCTCGGAGATCGCATACAGGGTGAGATTCCAGAACCGCGTGGGGCGGTTTTGGGCCTGCGCAGGAGGCGATACCGCGGCCAGCGCGAGAAGAAAGAGAAACAGTCTTTGCATGTGCTGTCATCCCGTGCGAAGCGGGCCGTTCGATCGCGCCGCCGCGGGGGCGTATTCCGGGTCGAGCTTGACAGGCAACGCGCCCGCGTCAGTATCGAATCTCGGCTGCCTCATCTCAATGGGCCTTGCAGGCCATGACCGTGCGCCTCCTGGAACGCGAATTTCCCTACGATCATCTGCCGCTCCTGCGCTGGCTGATATTCACCGGGGTTTGCGCCTTTGGCGGCGTGCTCGCCTGGCACTACGGCCTGTTCCATCTGATGCTGGCAAGCGACAAGACCTACATCTCAGCCATCATCGTGGTGCTTTATGTCGCCGCGACCGCGCACTGCTGTGTGCGCACGGCAGCAATCTCGCGCGAGACCGATGCCGCCCAGCGGGTGTTCGCGCTGGTCAGCCGCGGCACCCAGGAGTTGCGCGTCGTCGGGGCAGAAGTGGTCACGGCGGAGGGCACGCGCCTGCCGGCCGGGCAGATCACCACTCACATCCGCAATCTCATTCTCAAGGCAGGACTGCAGAAGCATCACCGGCTCGATCAGACGCTGCTGCTGCGCGGGCTTGCCGATGCGCTGCGCGGCCCCAACGCGCTGGGCGGGTTCGCCAGTGATGCCCTGCTCAAGCTCGGCCTCCTTGGCACCGTGATCGGTTTCATCCTCATGCTGGCACCGATCGCAGGGCTCGATGCGGCCGACCGCGCCTCGGTCAAGAGCTCGATGGGTCTGATGAGCGATGGCATGGCGGTGGCGATGTACACCACGCTCACCGGACTCATCGGCTCCATCCTGCTGCAGACTCAGTACTACATGCTCGATGAGGCGACGGCGAAGCTGTTCGGCCTCGCTACCGACCTCACCGAGGTGTTCGTCGTGTCCGTGCTGGAGCGCGAGCAGGATGGATAGCTTCGGCAACTATCCGCGCGAGAAGTTCGACCCTTTCAGCGTGATGCTGTTCAAGGGACTGCAGGTCGTCGCCTTCCTGTTTTTCATTGCGCTCTTGGCCATGAACCCGGAGGCAAAGTCGGGCAAGATCGATACCAAGGCCGAGTTCATCATCACCATGAGCTGGCCGGACAGCCATCCCGATGATATCGACCTCTATGTCGAGGACCCGGTCGGCAACATCGTCTGGTATCATGTGCGCGAGGCGGGCTTCATGGTGCTCGACCGCGACGACCGCGGCGGTCTCAACAACTCCATCCTCGTGAACGGCAGAAAGATTTCGAGCCCGATCCGGCAGGAGACGGTCAGCATTCGCGGCATCCTGGCGGGCGAGTACACCGTCAATGTCAGTCACTACCTCGCCACCACCCATGAGCCGGTGCCGGTTGCGGTGAAGGTGGAGAAGGTCAACCCGGCGGTCGAGGTCGTGCATTACGATACGGTCCAGCTCGATCATGGCGGGCAGGAGAAGACCGCGGTGCGCTTTCGCCTGGCCGAGAACGGAAGCGTCGTCGACGTCAACCAGCGCGAAAAATCGCTCATCCAGCTGACCCGCAGCGTTCGCCGGTCACCCAAGTGACCATTGTCTGAGGAGCCGATGACCTCGACCGTGCTGGCCATTGCAGCCGCCTATGTCGCACTCGGGGTTCTCCTGCTCACGCTCGGCCTCGCAGCACGGGTGGCCTGGTGGGTGAAGGCGGCGGCAATCGTCGCCACCTCGGGTTTCTTCGTCGAGGCGTTCTTCGCAACCAAGGGCCTTTTGGGCTGGCCCGCGACCGGAGCGCTGCCGGCGCGCTTCCAGCTCCTGTGGGTGAGGGTGGTCGAGCCTGACGTGAAGGTGGGCGATCCCGGCGCGATCTATCTCTGGATCGAGGCGGTCGACGAGAACAACGTTCCCGACGGGGTGCCGCGCTCATACCGGCTCGCCTACTCGCGACCGCTCGCCGATCGCGCCGTCAAGGCGCGTGACGAGATCGTCAATGGCAAGCCACAGCAAGGCCTGGCCGAGCAGCGTGGCGACAACGAGAACCAGCAGGAAGCCAATGCGGATCAGCAACGGTCGGGCGCCCGCGCCAGGCCCGGCGCCGCCACGCTTGACCTCGATCAATTCCGGCTGTTGCAGCAGGCGCCGCGGGTCGAATTCGGGCTGATGCCGGCTCCGGTCCTTCCTCCCAAGGTTCCGTGAGCCGCTGCATGCGACAGGTTCTTCCTGCTCTCGCGCTTGCGGTTGCGGCCTTGCTGCCGTCTCCGTCGCCCTGCAAGGACACCGGGCTCATCTTCGTGAGCAACGAGAAGAGCAACAATCTCATCGTGCTGGATCCGAAGACCTACCAGGTGGTGAAGGATCTCAAGGTGTCGCGGCGCCCGCGCGACATGCATTTCAGCTCCGATCACAGCAAGCTCTATGTTGCCTGCGGCGACGACGACGTGATCGACGTTGTGGATGTTGCGAAGCTCGAAGTGATCGGCCGGCTCGCGACCGGCCCCAGCCCGGAGACGTTTGCGCTCGACGAGAAGCGCCGGCGCATCTACGTCGCCAATGAGGAGGGCTCCTCGCTGTCCGTCATCGACATCGACCAGAACATCATTGTGCATGAGGTGCCGACCGGCGCCGAGCCCGAGGGCGTGCTGATCAGCGAGGATGGCGGCACGCTCTATGTGACGTCCGAGGTGAGTGATCTTGTCCACACCGTGGATCCCGAGGGTGGCTATGTCACCGCCGACGTCGTGGTCGGGACCCGGCCGCGCCGGCTGGTGGCTACCCCCGACGGTCGGGAATTGTGGGTCACGGCCGAGCTCTCGGGCGACGTCTACATCATCGAGCGCGCGAGTTTCACCGTGTCCGGCAAGATCGCCTTCCTGCCGCCCGGCATGCGCAAGACCGATGTCACGCCGGTCGGGCTCGCCATGACGAAGGACGGCAAGACAGCCTACGTCACGCTCGGCCATGCCGCGCATGTGGCGGTGGTTGATGTGCCGACCCGAAAGAATCAGGCCTATATCCTGGTCGGCAAGCGCTCGTGGGGTGTCACGCTCTCGCGCGACGAAAGCAGGCTGTTCGTGGCCAACGGCTTCGGCGACGACATCACCATCATCGACGCGAGAACCCGGAAAGCGATCATCTCGGTGCCGGTCGGTCGCATCCCTTGGGGCATCGCAATCGACGATTAGGTTGGTAGGGGCGGGCGAGGCATCACGCGTTCCAGGTGCGCGTAGACGCATTGTTGCCTTGCCTTGAGTCAGATCATCCCGCTGGCTCCTTGAGCCGCCTTGCGATGTCCTCGCGCAGCGCGGCGAGCTGCTCCGGCCCGCGCACGGCGCGCGGACATGGCAGCGGCACCTCGAACATGATCCGCGCCGGGCTCGCGCAAAGAAAAAGAATCCGGTCGGCGAGGCCGACGGCCTCCTCGAGGTTGTGGGTGACGAGAAGCGTCGTGATGGGCCGGCGGCGCACGAGCTCGGCGAGCTCCTCGCGGAGCCGCGACGCGAGCCGCTCGTCAAGCGATACGAACGGCTCGTCGAGCAGCAAGAGATCGGGTTTGACCGCAAACGCGCGTGCGAGCGCGACGCGGCGGGCAAGGCCGAGCGAAAGCTCGCCTGGATAGTGCGCGCGGTGCGCCGACAGCCCGAGCGTCTCGAACAGTGCGGCAAGCTCGCCCTCGCCGGCGTGTGGCGCGGCGATACGCACGTTCTGCTCGACCGTGCGCCACGGCAGAAGCCGCGGCTCCTGGAACACCATGCCCAGGGTGCCGTGGGCGGGGAGCGTGATGTGGCCGTCGAAATCGCGGTCGAGCCCGGCGATGATCCTCAAGAGCGTGGTCTTGCCGCAGCCCGAAGGGCCAACCAGCGCGGCGACCTCCCCGCCCGCAAGCGTAATGGCAAGCTCGTCCAGGACATGCAGGCTTCCCCCCGAGGTGGCGCGGTAGGCTTTTTGCTTGATGACAATGTCAAGCCGGTCGTGGACGCCAGCGGGCGACGTGTCGTTCAAGCGGCTGCACCAAAAAGGTTTCGACGGCAAGCATGACGGCGATGAACGCGAGAGCATAGGCCAGGATGCGGGTGACGTCGAACAGCTGGAACGCGATTCCGATTTCGAATCCCACGCCGTTGGGACGTCCGAGCAGCTCGACGATGAGCACGATCTTCCAGACCAGCGACAGGCCGGAGCGGGCGGCGGCCGCCAGATAGGGCGCAAGCTGCGGCAGCACGACGTGACGCATGCGCGTTATGGCCGGCATGCGAAACACCTGCGCCATGTCGTCGAGCGCGCGATCGAGCGAGCGCGCGCCTTCGCGGACCGTCACGGTTGCAATCGGGAGCTTGTTGAGCGCCACGGCTGCAATCGCCGCCGTCTCCGTGAGCCCCGCCCACACATAGGCGAGCACGATGATGACAAGGGCGGGAAGGTTGAGCAGCACAATGAGCCACGGATCGGCGAGCCGGTCGGCAAGGCGCGAGCGGCCCATGATGAGGCCGAGCACGGAGCCCAGCGCCATGGCGATGATGAACGCCGCCGCCACGCGCGCGAGCGTTGCACCGAGATTGAGGAGGAGTGCGCCGGAACGCGCCTCCTCGACAATTGCCAGCGCCACCGCCTGGGGAGTGGGGAGCAGGCGGGCACCTGCTAGCCACGAACCGCCATACCAGGCAGCGATCAGCAGGACGAGGGAGGCGAGCCTTGTGCCCAAGCCGGCTTACTCCGCCGCGGGTTTGTAGAAGGTGCCGGGATCGAGCTCGCGCGCAGGGCCGACCAGGGCCGCACCGCCCGTTTCGGCAAGAACGCGATAGAGCGCTCTTGCGTCCGCCTCCTCGTCGGCAAGCGGACGCCCTACGATGCCTTCGCTGTAGCGTTGACGGTAGATGGCAAGCGCCTGTGGGTCGCTGATGCGAAGCCGCGGCGCCAGCTTCTGCCATTCGGCTTCGGACGACGCCAGAATTTCCTTTGCCCGGCGCGCGGCCGTGAGCAGGCGGTCGATGACGGATCGATTGCGCGCGGCGAAACCGCCATCGAAGACGTAGCCGACAATGGCGACCGGTCCCTTCGCACCGAGGGCCTGCATCACGCGGTCCATGGCAATGGCGCGCCTGAGCCCTTTGCTTTCAAGGTCGGCGCAAAAATTCCAGTAGGTCAGGGTCGCGTCGGTCTCGCCTTGCAACGCCTTTTCCGAGAGCAGCGGCGGCGCGCCATAGACGACGGTCGCCTGCCTTCGCAGATCGACGCCCTCCCGCAGCGCGAGCGCCTGCAGCAAGAGCCAGCTCTTGTCGAGCGGCCCGCCCGCAACCGCGAGCTTCCGGCCTTTGAGATCGACTGCCTCGTGGATCGCGGATTGCGCCGGCGCCATCACCGCGCCCAGCGTGCTCGAGGAAGGATAGAAGACGAGTTTATCGCCGAGTGAGCGCTCGCGCGCGACCCAGAGCCAGTCCGAGAGCATCACATCGGCGGCCCCGCCCTTGAGCGCCACCTTGCCGGCCTCGGTCGAGGCGAGGTCCGTGCGCTCGATCGCCAGGTCGAGATCGCGGTCAATGCCGTGGGACTTGATGACGTCGAGCTCCCACGCCAGCGTTCCGGTTTTTTGCACAGCAATCCGGATGCGGTCGGCAGCGGCTGCCTGTGCCGCGGCAAGCGCCATGACGACGATCAACGCCGAACGCAATGAAAATGCCATCGCCGCACGATGCCATAGCCGGCATTGCCGGCAAAGCCACTCGATGCCCACTTGGACCCGTGCCGTTCCGAACCAAGAAATAGCCCGCCGCATGACGGTGGCATGCCGGCCGACTGCAGCGTTGCCGATTTCAATGCCTCCACATATAGAAGTGACAGTGTTGAGATGAGGAGGCTCCGTGAACGAGAAGAGCGGCTCGCCCAAGGACATCCGTCCGATCGGTAAGAAGAACCCCAGCCTGCCGTTCTATCCCGCCGTTCGTGCGGGTGACTTCATCTTCGTCTCCGGACAGGTCGCCAAGGATGCCGACGGCAACATGATCTGCGGCACCATCGAGGAGGAGACGCTTGCCACGATCGAGGCCATTGGCCGTGTTCTCGCCGAGGAAGGCGCAACCCTTGCCGATGTCGTGCGGATGACGACCTATTTGGCGGATGTGCGCGACTTCGGCCGCTACAACCGGATATTCGCCGAGCAGTTCAAGGACGCCACTCTCGCGCGCACGACGGTGGAGGCACGTGCCGTCATCAGCACCAGGATCGAGATGGAGGCGATCGCATATAAGCCGCGCGGTGGCGGGGGAGGACATGCGTGACCAGACTGCTGGGCAGACAGATGTCGGGAAATGTTCAGAAGGCTATCTTGGATGGCGCTAGCGATACGGCAGCGCAGCCAAGTTTACGCAAGCTGTGCGAGCTTGCCAGCGTGCTTCCTCGGGATGGGGTCCTAGGTCAGCTCTAAGCCGGACAATGTTGCCTTGGTGCAACCATGGCTGGTCATTCTCGCCGTAGAATGGTGAGCACCGTCGTTTGGCTGCAAGATCTGACCATGACGCTCAGATACCGACGCATGCCGTGGTTGGCGGCGATTGCGCTCGTCCTTTCGACGGCGCGCGCTTACTCCGGGGCATGTTCCGTGACCGACGAGATCCAGGTCTATAATGCCGAGATTGCCAAGGTCGGCCAGTGGACCGTGCAGTCGCATTCCAATTTCGCCATCAGCGGGTGCAAGGAGCCGGCTTTCCCGGGCGGGATCGTTCCGAACCATGCCCTGAACGGTACGCCGGAATTCGCCTATGGGGTCGCCCCGTGGTTGGAGCTCGGGTTCTATATTCCGTATTCGGTTGGCGGGAACGGCACGTTCTATGCAAACGGTGCCAAGCTTCGCCAGCTGTTTGTCAGTCCCGATGCGGCCAAGCGGGAATTCTTCTTTGGCGTGAATTTCGAGGAGAGCTACGCCTCGCCGCCTTTCTCGCAAACCCGGTGGAACATGGAGATCAGGCCCATCATCGGTTGGCGCAAGAACAATTGGGAGTTCATCTTCAATCCCATTGTCGATATCGGGTTCGGAGAGGACGGGGACGCCACCTTTGCGCCAGCTGCGCGCCTGGCGCGCAGCTTCGGCGAAAACTTCTCGCTGGGGATCGAGTACTATGCCGATCTCGGGCCGCTCCAGGGCTTCGAGCCGTGGAACCAGCAGCAGCACAACGTTTTTGCGGTGGTCGATTTCAAGATCGGCCGCTTCGATATCAATGCCGGAATCGGTTATGGCCTCACTCCGAACTCGGATCGGGTCATGGCCAAGATGATCGTCGGCACCGAGCTCAACGAGGGCGCGCCGGACAAACCGACCGAGCGGCCCAAGCTGCAGCGCAGGACAAACCTTTCCACGGGCGCGTTGCCGCTCACTGCAAGTAGCCTGAGCGAGGCCATGCTCGCGCGAGGATTTTGAGGCTAGCGCCCCGGAGTCAGAAACACCTGCTTGGACGTAAACCGGTAGGGGACAATGTCGCTCCTTTCCGCCTGGCAGATCAGCATGGTCGCTGCGCTGAACCAGATGGCGCACATGATCATCCCAGCCGTGAATGTCCGGTCTGCCGACGTGGCTGACGATGCGGTCCGCGCCTTGGCTGCCCGCCCGGACTGCGCGCGCACGGTGATGGGACATGTATTCATGATGATCTCCCCTTTGGCTGCGCCGGCTGGACCGGCGTTCGCCCGTGCCTGCAAGCTAGGGGATACGCGCGGAATTCGATGTGACGAGGATCACAGAACGGTCGATTTCTGAGCGGGCCTGCCGCCGCTGCGACCGAGGTGCGGGTTGCCGCAAATGGGGGTTTTGTCCAGAATGATGCGCGGAGCCCGTGCGGATGGGCCCAATTCCTCGATCCGAGGGAAAAATTCCTGAGCAATGACCGAAAAGATCGAGATCACGCTCAATATCAACGGCCATGACCATTCGGTTCGCGTTGAGCCGAGAAAAACGCTGGTCGACGTCATTCGCGACGATTGCGGGCAGACGGGCACCCATATCGGTTGTGAGCACGGCATCTGCGGCGCCTGCACCATCATTCTGGGGGACGAAGCCGTCCGCTCCTGCCTGATGTTTGCGGTGCAGGCGCAGGGCAAGCGCATCCGCACTGTGGAGGGGCTTGCCGAGGGCGACAAGCTTCACCCCCTGCAGACATCCTTCATGACGCATCACGCCCTCCAATGCGGATTCTGCACACCCGGCTTCCTGATGCTGGCGGTGAATGCGCTCGAGACCAATCCCGACATTACCGACGAGGAGATCCTCGACCTCCTGTCGTCCAACCTCTGCCGCTGCACCGGGTATCAGAACATCGTGAAGGCCGTGCGCAGCACGGCCCACGAGATGCGACGCGCCCGCGCCCCCTGACGGCCGCGCCATGACGGCCTCCTCGAAGCGGGCGGGCGGTCCGGCCTGGGTAGGCCGCTCGATCCGTCGCCTCGAGGACCCTGCCCTGGTGAGGGGAGCGGGCCGCTTTACCGGTGACCTCCTCGCCGACTGCTGGGTGCGCTTCGTGCGCAGCCCGGTGGCCTGCGGTCGGATCAGGCGCATCACTGCTCCCGCGGGAGCAACGGTGTTGACCGCCGCCGATCTCGCCGGCGTGAAGCCGATCGTGCCGATGCTGCACAAGTTCAACTATGTGCCGATCCGCCAGCCGGTGCTGGCAAAGGACATGGTGCGGTTCGTGGGCGAGCCGGTCGCCGCCGTGGTTGCTGCAACCGCGCAGGAGGCCGAGGACCTGGCCGATCTCGTCGAGGTCGAGATCGAGGCCATGCCGGCGGTGGTCCGGGCGCACGAAGCCATTGCCGCTCATGCGCCTTGCGTCCATGCCGAGGCCGCGCGCAACGTCATTGTCGAGGCGCGCGTCCGCACTCCGGGCTTTGATGCCGCCATGGCGCATGCCCATCGCCAGGTCGAGATCGCCATCCGCTCAGGCCGCCAGAACGCGCTGCCGCTCGAGCCGCGCGCCGCGCACGCAGCATGGGATCGCGCCAGCGCACGCGTGACGCTCACCTGCGCCACCCAGATGCCGCATGCGATGCGCACCATCATCGCCGAGCTCATTGGAATGCGGGAATCGGACCTGCGGGTGATCGCGCCCGACGTCGGCGGCGGTTTCGGGCAGAAGATGTCGCTGTGCCCGGAGTTCGTCGTCGTCACCTGGCTGGCGTGCAGGCTGCAAAGCTCGGTGGCATGGTCGGAGGATCGGCGCGAGAACCTGATCGCATGCTTCCACAGCCGTGATCAGCACGTCACCTTGGTCGCCGCATTCGATGCCGAGGCGCGCCTGCTGGCGCTGTCGGCCGACGTCCTCGCCAATGTGGGCGCCTATTCCTGCTATCCGACCACGTGCGCGGTGGAACCGCTTATGGCGCTCGCCGAAATGCCCGGCCCCTACGCGGTGCGCGAATATGCCTGCTCCGCGCGCGGCATCGCCACGCATACTTGTCCGATGGCGCCCTACCGCGGCGTGTCGCGGCCGGTGATCACCTTCGCCATGGAGCGGCTGATGGATAAGGCGGCGGCCGCGTTCGCGCTCGACCCCGTCGACATTCGGCGCCGCAATCTGGTGCGGACCTTCCCGTTTCGAACGGCGACCGGGCTCACCCTCGACGAGGCGAGCTACGTCGAGACCATGGATGCGGCGGTTGAGGCCATCAATGTCGCCGCATTCCGGGCGCGACAGATCAAGGCGCGTGCGCAAGGACAGTACCTCGGACTTGGCATTTCAACGTTCTGCGAGCGCACCGGTTATGGCACGCCCGCCTTTGCGGAGCGTGGCATGGATGTGACGCCGGGCTGGGAGACGGTCGAGGTGAGCATGGATCCTTCGGGGTTGATCGAAGCGCGGATCGGATCATCCCCGCACGGGCAGGGGCTGCGCACCACCCTTGCCCAGATCATTGCCGACGAGCTCGGGACATCGCCCGATCGCATCAGGATCGTGCATGGCGACACCGACCGCACGCCCTATGGGTGGGGCACGTTTGCCAGCCGCTCGCTGGTCATTGCAGGCGGCGCGACACTGCTGGCGGCACAGAAGGTCGCCGTGAAGCTCAGGAGCCTGGCCGGCATCCTGCTCGAAGCATCTGCCGATGACATCGTGCTCGAGGAGAGCGTCGCCCGCGTTGCCGGCACCGACCGCGCCATCGCCTTCGATGCCCTGGCACGAGCGGCCTATCATCAGATCCATCGCTTCAAGGGCGAGGTTGCCCCGGGCATCGCCGAGCGCGCGACCTATGATCCCCCCGGCACTTTCTCCAATGCCTGTCACCTCGCCATTGTCGAAGTCGATGTCGAGACCGGCTGCGTGAGGCTGGAGAAATTTCTGGTCGCGGAGGATGCCGGACGGTTGATCAACCCCATGATCGCCGACGGCCAGATTCACGGCGGCGTGGCGCAGGGCATCGCCAATGCGCTCCTGGAAGAGATCATCTACGACGAGGGCGGCAACATTCTCACCGCCACGCTCGCCGACTACCTGCCGCCGACCGTGCGCGAGATTCCATCCGTCGAGATCCATCATCTCGAAACGGCTTCCTCGGCCTCGATCACGCAGGCCAAAGGGTTGGGCGAGGGGGGCGCCATTGGCGCTCCGGCGGCGGTACTCAATGCCATCAATGACGCGCTCTCCCCGTTCGGCGTATCGATCGACGAGCTCCCGGCCACGCCGCGGCGCGTGCGCGAGGCATTGCGGGCGGCGATGACATGAGCGTGGTCGGCCGCTCGCTCCCGCGCCTCGAGGACCCGCCCCTGCTCACCGGCCGCGGCTGCTTCGCTGGCGATGTCGCGTTCGCGCACATGCTGCACATGCGCATTGTCCGCTCCCCGCACGCGCACGGCCGCATCCGCGCGATCGACATGGGCGCGGCGCGGGCACTGCCGGGTGTGGTGGCCGCTTGGACGTCGGCTGATGTTCGCGACATCCCGCCGATCGATTTCCGTCTGACTCGGATCGAGGGATTGTCGCCCTACCGGCAGCCGATCCTGGCGCAGGAGATTGTGCGTTATGTCGGCGAGCCGGTCGCCGCGGTATTCGCCGAAAACCCGTATGCCGCCGAGGACGCCGCCGATCTCGTCAGCATCGACGTCGATGAGCTGCCCGCCCTTCTCGACGCAAGCGCGCCGACGGCGGAGTTCGACGCGGGGCACTCGACCGAGCCTGCGATTGTGGAAAAGGAATATGGCGACGTGGCCGGCGCGTTTCGGGAAGCCCATGCGATCATCGAGCTCGACCTTGCGGTCGGTCGGGCCTCCGGCGTTCCGCTGGAGACGCGCGGGGCGATTGCGCGCTACGACTCGGCCCGTGATGTCCTGGAGCTGCATGGGGCGGCCAAGGTGCCGCACTGGAACCGGGACAGCATCGCCCGCATGCTGGGCCGCGATCCCTCCACGATGCACCTGTACGAAGGTCATGTCGGCGGCGGCTTCGGCATCCGCGGCGAGCTCTATCCCGAGGACGTGCTGGTCTGTTTTGCGGCGCTTCGCCTTGGCCGGCCAGTGAAATGGATCGAGGACCGCCGCGAGCATCTCATCGCCGCCAATCATTCACGTGCCCAACGCCATCGGGTGCGCGCCGCCGTCGATACGGATGGCCAGGTGCTCGCCATCGATGACGAGTTCTTCCACGACCAGGGCGCCTATGTGCGCACCCACGCGGCCACCGTGCCCGACCTGGCCGCCGCGATGTTGCCCGGCCCGTATCGCGTCCCCGCCTATCGCGCGCGCGGCCATATCCGCCTGACCAACAAGACACCGGCCGGCACATACCGCGCGCCCGGCCGTTTCGAGAGCACGTTCGTGCGCGAGCGGCTCATGGATGCGATCGCCCTCCGGCTTGGGATGGATCGTATCGAGGTACGCCGGCGCAACCTGATTGCTGCCGGCGAGATGCCCTTTACGCGCCCGGTGGGGACGCTTGGCACACCGGTCGTGCTCGATTCCGGCGACTATGCGGGGCTGCTCGACAGGGCCTTAGCGGCCGTCGGATGGGACGAGCTTGCGGTCGGATTGCGACGGCGGCGCTCAAACGGCGAATGCGTGGGCGCGGGCCTCGCGCTGTTCGTCGAGAAGAGCGGGCTTGGCCCGTTCGACGGCGTCCGGGTCGCGGTCGATGCGTGCGGGCTGGTGGAGGTGGTGACAGGTGCAGCATCGCTCGGCCAGGGGCTCGAAACGGTGATCGCGCAGATCTGCGCCGATGCGCTTGGAGCCGACTACCGGCGCGTGCGCGTCGTGCACGGCCGCACCGATCGCATCCCTTTTGGAATGGGAGCGTTTGCCTCGCGTGCGACAGTGATGACGGGGGAGGCGACCCGGCTCGCCGCCCTCGAGGTCCGCGCCAAGGCGCTTGCCCTTGCCGCCGAGCTGATGCAGCAGGACCGCGAAGGGCTCGACATCGTCGACGGCAACGTCGTCTGCCCGCAGGCCGCAGCCGGGCCGTCGATCACCCTTGCCGAGATCGCGAAGGCGCTGGAGCCCGCCTCGAAGCTGCGCGGAGCACGCGTTCCGGGACTCGCCGCCGAGGGCTGGTTCTATAGCGATCACATGACTTATCCGTACGGCGTGCATATTGCCGTGGCGAGGGTCGATCCCGGAACCGGCGCCGCCACGCTCGAACGCTATCTGATCGCCTATGACATCGGGCGTGCCGTCAATCCGATGCTGGTCGAGGGCCAGCTCGTGGGAGGTTGTGCGCAGGGGATCGGCGGGGCGCTGTGCGAGGAATTCCTCTATGACGAGCGCGGCGAACCGTTGTGCGTCAATTTTGCGGATTATCTCATGCCCACCGCGCGCGAGGCGCCTGTTGTCGAGGTGCTGATCAGCGAGAATGCACCATCCCCGCTCAACCCGCTTGGGCTCAAGGGAGCGGGCGAAGGCGGCATCAACGCGGTCGGTGCCGCCATTGCCGCAGCGATCGACGATGCGATCGGCATCCCCGGGGCAATTACGCAGCTGCCGGTGACGCCGCAGCGGCTGCGCCGGATCCTCAAGGAGGTCGGACGGCAATAGAAGCCGGCCACAATCCGGCTCGGTCGGCTTCTGCGCCTCTCGGGTTGGCTTGCTCCCGGAAGCCTATTGCAGCGGCTGGAGCGGGGCGCGCTCAATGATCTCGATCCGGGTACCCCAGGGATCGGTGATATAAGTGACGATGTTGCCAGTGGTCGGGCTCTTGCGCGGCGGCTCATCGAGCATGATGCGGTTTGCCTCGAGCGTTTTGAGAAACGTCGTATGGTCCTTCACGTCGAAGCCGATGTGATCCAGCACGCGATGTCGTGTCGGTGCCTGTGCCGTGTCCGCCTTGCCAAAGCGGATCTGGCCGCCCGGGACATCGACGATCGGCTGGTCGTTGCGGGTTCCGGTCTTGCCACCAAAGGTTTCTGCGTACCAGGCTACGGCCTTGGGGATCTCGGCTTCCGTCAGGAATAAATGTACATGCTCGTGCCGGATGGGCATGGCCTGCTTCTTGTCTTCCAGGATTTCGATCCGCACGCCGTCCGGTGTCTCGACATAGGCTTGGTCGATCCTGTTGCTGTTGCCAGGGAGCACCGCTACCCCGGCCGCCTTCCACTGCGCGACGCGCTCCTGCACATTGTCGACAATAAACCCAACGTGGTTGACCACTGAGCCTCGGGTGCCGCCGTCACCTTTCTCGTTTCCCAGCGTCAGGTTGATGTAGATGCCCGGAAACATCATGAGTGGTGCTCCACCCGGCATGAACAGCTTGCCGCCCATTGCAAGGAAGATTTTCTTGTTCTCCTCCACATCCTTGGAGATGAGGTGCCAATGACCCATCGTCAGGCCTAGCTCGTTGAACGGGGCGGGTTGTGCGGCCGCGTTGCCTACGGCCATTGCTGACGCGAGCGTCAAGATTGAAGCGAACGCAGCTGCCTGCATGGGTGCCTCCCCCGCGCATGTTTCGTGTAGAGATGAACGGAAACGTTACCAAGTCGCGGAAATGCGCGAAAGCCGGGATTAGATCTTTTCCTGTCGTGCACCTGAGCGTTGACCAAGCCGCTCACAACGGGCAACATCCGGCAAGCACGATGGCGCTTGCTCTGATTTTGCAGGGAGGAAAAAATGCATCCGATTTTGCGCTTGATCTCGGCCGGCACCTGCGTCGGTGCTCTCGCCAGTCAGCTCGCCTCTGCGCAGGCAGCGCCGGAGGTGTCTCTCGCGCGCCTGGACTGCGGGACGCCCGCTGCTCCCACGGCTGTCAACCAGCGCTTCTCGGACACTTATGCCTATGGGGATCTGAAAATCCAGCTCGTGTACAGTTGCTATCTCGTCAAGCACGGCGACGATTACCTGTTATGGGATGCCGGTCACGCCATGACCACCCCCAACGTGGCGCCAAAAGTGAGCCTGGTCGACCTGCTGGGGCAGATCAATCTAAAGCCCGAGCAGATCAAGTACGTCGGCATCAGCCATTACCACGGCGATCACGTTGGCCAGGTCGGCTCGTTTCCGAAGGCGATGCTGTTGATCGGCAAGGGCGACTGGGATGTGCTGACCAGTCCAAAGCCGCCTGAAAACGCGAACCCCGCACCATTCGCAAACTGGATCAAGGGCGAGGGAAAGGTTGAGCCCGTGCCGCTCGATAAGGATGTGTTCGGCGATGGCAGCGTGATCATGCTGTATACGCCGGGGCACACCCCGGGCCATCACAGTCTCCTGGTCAAGCTGCCACAAATGGGCCCCGTGCTGCTCAGCGGCGACCTCATGCACTTCCGCGAGAACTATGAAACCAACGGTGTACCCTCGTTCAACACCGATCGTGCCCAGACGCTGGCTTCGCTCGATCGCGCCAAGAAGATCGTGGCGGGCTCCAAGGCAACCGTCATCATTCAGCACGACGCGCGCGACGTCGATAAGTTGCCGGCCTTCCCGGCGTCCGCGAAGTAAAAGCGCCGCAGCGCATGTGAGATCGCCATCGAAACGGGCGTGCGTGAGCCACTGACGGGGGGTGAGCCCGTCAGTAGGCCTGCCTGTACGTCGCCGCGGCCGAGTTAGAGCAGTGCCAGAGCGTGCTGCAGAGCGGTCGAGTCTTCTTTCGCCGGCTGCAGACATACTCACGTGCCAGCAGCCGACACATGCAGCGCAAATTCGGCCTATTCGACGACCTCATCAACGATGGCAAGCAGCCCTGAAGGCACCTCGATGCCGAGCGCTCGCGCCGTTTGTACGTTGATGACGAATTCAAATTTGGTCGACTGGACCGTGGGCAGATCGGCGGGCTTCGCGCCTTTGAGGATTTTGCCGGTATAGACGCCGACCTGATGAAACACGTCTGGAAAGTCGGTTCCATAGCTCATCAGCCCACCGGCAGGCACAAAATCACGGATCGGATATGTCGCCGGTATCCTGTCGCGAGCCGTCAGGGTAATGAATTGCACGGCGCGGCTGACGAAAAATGCATCGGCAGCAACGAAGAGGGCATCGGGGCGCTCGCGCGCGAAGGTATCAAAGGCCGCATTGATCTCGCCGATCGTCGTGGCGTTGAATATCTGGGTTTTTAGTCCAATTGTGGGCCCGGCTTCCTGCACGTCCCGTATAGTGGTTGCAGCAACTGAAGCATTGGCTGGATTTACCAGGACAGCAACACGAACAACCTTGGGCACCAGCTCGTGCAGCAGCCGCAGTCGCTTGGCCACCACCTCATTGGCGAAGAAATTAATGCCGGTTGCGTTGCCGCCGGCCGGGATAGGTTGGCAACAAGACCCAGCTGGACCGGGTCTTCACCGACGCCGAAAACAATCGGGATCTTTGCTGTCGCGGCCTTGGCCGCGAGAGTCGGTGTGGTGCCGGGTGTGGCGATCACGGCTACTTGTCGGCGGACCAGATCGGCCATCAGTGCCGGCAGGCGATCGTATTTACCTTCCAGCCAGTTGTACTCGACCGTCACGTTTTGGCCTTCGACGTAGCCAGCTTCATTGAGGCCTTTGCGAAACGCCGCTGCATAGCGCGCTTGAGGATCGGCGAACCCGTCCCGGATAAACCCAACCACTGGAAGCCCCTGTTGCTGTGCACGCACGGCGAGCGGTCGCGCCGCCACCGCGCCGCCAACCACAGCCATGAACTCGCGCCGCCTCAGTTGACCGAATTGCATCCAGTGCCCTCGTGCCGCCGCAAGATACCTGATTGGCGAGAGCCAAGTTAGAGGGGCGCTGCAATGCGTATGGGGGGCAAACCCCGAATTCAGCAGCTCCGCACCGGAAGGCGGTTCAGCCGACGCAGTGTCCAGCGCGCGATTTCGTTGGCCAACTGCAGTAAGCAGACCTGTGCCGACGCGATTGGCTGGGCTGTGACGGACGACCGCTGATGCCCTGGCCTATCCCAGGAACTCGGAGATGATGGCTGCGGATGTGCCGGCGCTGGTGACGAGAAACAGGTGGCCGTCCTCGATCGTGACCAGGCGCGCATCGGGAATGAGGCGTGCCAGGATCATGCCGTTTGCGACCGGCACGATCGGATCGTCGGTCCCCGCCATGACCAGCGTCGGCTGCCGAAGGAAAGGCAGCCACGGCAGGCTGCTCCAGCCGAAGCCCGCAATCAGCTGGAGATAGTAGCCATAGTCGCTCGACCAGCGGACATGGCGAAGATGACTGAGCACGAGCTCGGGCGCGCGGCGCAATCTTCCGCCGTAGATGTCACCCGCAATCCGCGTCAGATAGTCGGGATCCCGGTAGCGGCGCGGGGTCGCCAGCTTGAGCAGCACCGCCAGCTGGCCGGGCACCATCAGGTGGCCGGGCGAGGTGGCGGCGAGAATGAGGCGGCGACAGCGCTGGCCCTGCTGGAACGCGAATTGCTGGGCGAGCGCCCCGCCCCAGGAGACGCCAAGCACGTCCACCTGCTCGTATCCGAGCTGATCGAGCAGGCGCGCGCTCAGGCGTGCCATGGTCGAAGGGCGATAGGGCAGGGTGGGCGCCGGCGAGCCGCCGACCCCCGGCACGTCGAAGAGGATCACCTCGTGCCCATCGAGCGCATCGAGAAAGGGCGCGGCCAGCTCCAGGTTTGCGCCGATGCCGTTGAAGAGGAGAAGAGGAGGGCCCGCCTTGGCGCCGCGCCGAACCCCGACCCGCAGCACCTGTCCGCCGATATCGCGCAGGCTGATCTCCACCTATCGCTCCATGACGTATCGGCCCGGCGCCGGCTCAAGCGGCACGTCCTGCGCACCCCCAATTACGGAAGCCGCCGGCATCATCTCGGCTGAGCGTGCCTTGATCCAGGCGAGCCAGTGCGGCCACCAGCTCCCGGTTTGCCTGGTCGCCTGCTCCAGCCACACCTGCGGCTCGGCCTCGCGCGCTGCAGCGGTCCAGAAGAAAGCCTTGGGATTGTCCGGCGGATTGAGCAGGCTCTGGATGTGGCCGCTGTTGGCGAGCACGAAGGTGCTCCGCTCACCGTAGAGCTTGGCGGTCTTGTAGCACCCCTGCCATGGCGTGATGTGGTCGGTGATGCCGGCGACCACATAGCTGTCCATGTCGATGTGCCGCATGTCGAGCGGTACGCCCCGCACCTCGATCCGGCCTGCATTGACGAAGGGATTGGAGGCAATCAGATCGAGGAAATCGGCATGCAGCTGCGCCGGCAGCCGCGTCGTGTCATTGTTCCAGTAGAGAACGTCGAAGGCGGGCGGTGCATTGCCGAGCAGATAGTTGTTCACCCAATAGTTCCAGATCAGGTCGTTGGGCCGCATCCAGGCGAACATGCGCGCGAGCTCCCGCCCCTCGACCACGCCGGCGAGCCGCGAGCTGCTCTTGGCGGCCGCGATCGATTCCGGGGTGACGAACATGCCCGCGGTGGTATTCTGCGCCACCGCCATGTCGAGCACGCAGACCGCCACCGTGGCGCTGTGAACCTTGGCCTCTCCGCGCGCGGCGAGATTGGCGAGGAAGGCCGACATCACAATGCCGCCGGAGCATGAGCCCCAGATGTTGACGTCGGCGCTGCCGGTGATGTCGCGCATGACATCGACGGCCTTCTCCATTGCACCGACATAGGTGTCGAGCCCGAAATGGCTCTCCGCCGGCGTGGGATTCTTCCAGCTGATGGCGAAAGTCTGCAGGTCGCCCTCGAGAGCGAACCGCACGATGCTTTTTTCCGGCACAAGATCGAAGACATAGAATTTGTTGATCTGCGGGGGAGCAATCAGCAGCGGGCGCCTGTGCACCCTCTCTCCCAGCGGCCGGTACTGGATGAGCTCCATCACCTCGTCGCGATAGACCACCGAGCCCGCGGTGGTCGCGAGATTGGCACCCACTGCGAACTTGTCGGAGTCGACCTGCGCCGGCAGGCCGCCGTTGCGCCCGAGATCGGTGACGAAGTTCTGCAGGCCCTGCGCGAAGCTCGCGCCACCCGTCGCAATGAATTTCTTCCATGCGGCGGGATTGCCGGCGAGCGAATTGGTGGGCGCCATGGCATCGACGAGCAATGAAGCGACGAAGCGCGCGCGATCGGCGTCGCGCGCCTCGAGCTGCGCGGCATCGATGAGGCGGTCGACCGCGCCGCTCCAGGCCAGGTAGCACTGCGCGAGCGCACGATAGGGAGCGCTGTCGTTCCATGCCGGATCGGCGAAACGCCTGTCCCTCGTGTCGGGCGCAAGCGTCGAGGTGCCGGTCGCGACACGACCGATCTCGCTCAACAGGGAAAGATAGGGTCCCGCCACGATGGAGGGGTTGCTGATCAGCCGGCCGAGCAGCGCGCCCGCCGTATCGATAATGTCCTGGCCACGCACGCCGACCATCGGATTGGCGGCAAGCGTGTGCTGCGCCGCCTGTTCCCGGATGTCATCGTCCGAAGACGCGGTCTGACGGTGCTCATCGGACTGGGCGAGAGCGCTCATGACGACGCACCGCCCTTGCCGATCAGCATGCATAACAGCTCGGCGACCAGCGCAGGTTTTGCTTCGCCTTCGATCTCCAGCGAGCCTTTGAGCTTGAGCAGCATGCGCCCGTCCTCCTGAGGCTCGACCGAGGCGATGCTTGCCCGCATGCGCACGCGCGCGCCCGCCTTCACCGGGACAATGAACCGGACCTTGTCCAGCCCGTAGTTGAGCGCGCCGGCCGCGTCGGGCGGGATCACGCCCAGCTCCATCACCAGCGCGGCGACCAGCGCGAGCGTGAGATAGCCATGCGCGATCGGCCCGCCAAACGGGCTCTCCCGCCTCGCGCGCTCGACATCGACGTGGATCCACTGGCGATCGCCGGTGCAAGCCGCGAATTGATCGATACGTTCCTGATCGACCGCGATCCAGCCGGAGACGCCGAGCTCGCGGCCGATAAAGCGGGCGGCCGTCGCCATGCTGTAATCGGGGATCGCCACGGCGTTGCTCGTGCTCATGGGATCGCCCGCAGATCCTTGCGCAGGATTTTGCCGACGTTCGACTTGGGCAGCGCGTCGAGGAAGCGCACCTCCTTCGGCACCTTGTAGGCGGTAAGCTCGCGCCGGCAATGGGTGATCAGGTCATCGGCAGTGAGCGCGGAGCCCGCAACCTTGGCCACGAACAGCCGCACCGATTCCCCGGTCTTCTCGTCCGGCTTGCCGACGCAGGCGCATTCCGCAACCCCGGCGCAGGCCGCGGCAACCGCCTCGACCTCGTTTGGATAGACGTTGAAGCCCGAGACGATGATCATGTCCTTCTTGCGGTCGACGATCCGCAGGAACCCCTTCTCGTCAAACACGCCGATATCGCCGGTGCGGAAATAACCGTCGGCCGTGAACGCCTCCGCATTGGCCTGCGGCTTCTGCCAGTAGCCCTTCATCACCTGCGGGCCCTTGGCGCAGATCTCCCCCGCCTCGCCAAGCGCCACTTCCCTGTCCTCGGCATCGAGCAGCTTGATGTCCGTGGAAGGGAAGGGCAGCCCTACGGTGGCCGAAAATCCGTCTGCGATCATGGGATTGAGCGTGAGGATCGGGGACGTTTCCGAGAGGCCATAGCCTTCAAGGATGTGCTTGCCGGTGAGCGCTTTCCATTTCTGCGACGTCGTCGGCAAGACGGTCGCGCCGCCTCCGATCGACACGCGCAACGTGCTGAAATCAATGTCTTTGACCTTGGGATGCATGGTGATCCCGCCATAGAGCGTGTTTACGCCGGTAAAGACGGTGAGACGCGATTTCTTCAGGATGTCGCACAGGCTCTCGGGGTCGCGCGCATTGGGCACCAGCCAGTTCTCGGCGCCGATGGAGAAATAGGTGATGAAATTCACCATCAGAGCGAAGATGTGATAGAGCGGCAGTGCCGTAACCACGACCTCCTGACCCGGGCGCAACGCGTCGGGGATGAAGGCCTTGACCTGCTCGGTATTGGCGACGAGGTTGCCGTGCGACAGCGCGGCGCCTTTCGAAAGCCCGGTGGTCCCCCCGGTATATTGCAGGAAGAGGAGGTCGTCGGCGGCCAGTGGCACCGGGGTGAAGGCGAGCTTCGCTCCCTGGGCCAGCGCGTCCGAGAATGCCACAACATTCTTCAGGCGCGGGTCGACCGGTGGGCTTGCAAGCGCGGCGCTTGTGCCGTCAGCGAGCGCGACGCTGATCACTTGCCTGACCGGGGTCTTGTCGATGATCTGGGCAAGCGTCCCCGATACGCCGCTGAAGACGACGATGATCTCGGCGCCGGCGTCGTTGAGCTGGTGCTCGAGCTCGCGCGGGGTGTAGAGCGGGTTGACGTTTACCTGCACGGCTCCGGTGCGTATGATTCCAAGCATGGCGAGCGGGAATGCCGGAATGTTCGGAAGCATGACTGCAACACGGTCGCCCTTCTTCACGCCGAGCTGCTCCTGCAGGTAGGCCGCAAACTGGCGCGAGAGCCGGTCAGTGTCGGCATAGGTCAGCGTCTCGCCGAAGCAGCGAAACGCCGGTCGCTCCGCGAAGCGCCGCATCGCGTCCTCGACCATGTCCAACACCGAGCGACGTGGATCGAGATCGATGTCGGCTGGAATGCGTGTGCCGTAGGCCGCGAGCCAATGCCTCTTTCCCATGTCGTTTCCCTCCTTCTTTGTAAGTTGGGTCGAGCTTGCGAAGCCCAACTTTTTCGTAAGCCAATAGGGTGGGTCTCGCCCACGAGCTCGACCCAAACTTACGCTGTTTGAGCGGCTGCGCTACACAAACGCACCGAAGCCGGTGATGGCGCGCCCGACCACGAGCGCGTTGATCTCGCGCGTGCCCTCGTAGGAATAAATCGCCTCGGCATCGGCAACGAAACGCGCCACGTGATGATCGAGCAGGATGCCATTTCCGCCCAGCAGCTCGCGCGCCCAGCCAACCGTCTCCCGCGCCCGCACGGTGCAGAACGCCTTGGCCAGCGAGGCGTGCTCCTCGTTCATAATGCCGGCGTCCTGCAGCTGCGACAGGCGCAGCACCATGCATTGCGATGCCGTCACGTTGGACAGCATGCGCACGAGCAGATCCTGCACCAGCTGAAACTGCGCAATCGGCCGATCGAACTGCCGGCGCTCGCAGGCATAGCGCAGGGCATGCTCGTAGGCGCCCTGCGCGCAGCCGACCGATTCCCAGGCGACGCCGGCGCGCGTCATGCGCAGCACGGCGGCGGTGTCCTTGAATGAGCGCGCATGGGCGAGCCGGTTCTCCTCCGGCACCCGGCAGTCCGCAAGCGTGATGGTGGCATTCTGGACCACGCGCAGCGCCATCTTGTGCTCCATCTTCTCCGTCGAGAAGCCCGGCGTGCCCTTCTCGACCACGAAGCCCTTGACCTGATTGTCGTCGACGTCGCGCGCCCAGATGATGGTCAGATCCGCAAAGGTTGCATTGCCGATCCAGCGTTTGCAGCCGTTGAGCACCCACTCGCTGCCGCGGCGTTGGGCGGTCGTGGTCAGGCCGCGCGCGGCGCCGGATCCGACCTCGGGCTCGGTCAACGCGAAGGCGCCGATCTTCTCGGCGCGCTGCATCGCGGGCAGCCAGCGCGCTTTCTGCGCGTTCGAGCCGCAGAGATAGATCGAGCCCATCGCGAGCCCGCTGTGGACGCCATGGAAAGTCGCGATCGAGCAATCGATGCGCGCGAGCTCCATCATGATGAGGCCATCAAGGAGCGTACTGCCGCCGCGGCAGCCGAAGCCCCTGTACGGCGCGCCCGCAATGCCGAGCGCCCCATAGTCCGCGATCAGCTCGAACGGGAACTCGGCGCGCCCCCAGTATTGGTTGATGACGGGGGCGACCTTCTCTTCGGCAAACGCTCGTACCCGGCGCAGCAGCGCCTGGTCGGCGGCATCCACCAGCTGAGCGACCTTGTAGAAGTCGCCGTCGGCCGTCTGGCGCAAGCCATCGATCGTGGACTTCTTGGGCTTTTCTTGCCGTGCGGTGTCGAAGTTGAGCGGCTCGGTGATCAAGCGCGCTGGCGAGGAGAGCGTTTCCATGGCATGTTTTCTCTCGGGTCTGGCGAGAATTGTGGCCCGCCTTCAGCGTCAGCACGCTAGACTTTCCATCGCCGCCAGTCAGTGACCGAGGCGGCCAATCTATTGGCCGGAGAATGCCAACGGATGCGCCGTGGAGAGCGGCAAGGGATGGGCAAGCTCACGACCGCGGCGATCTGGGTGAAAGGCATCGCCGAAATGCTTGCTGCCGAGGGGCTTGACGTGCGTGCCTTGCTGGCCGCGGCCGAGATCGACCCCGCGGCATTGGACGCTCCGGGAGCGCGCCTGCCAACCGAGAACATCAGCCGTCTGTGGGAGCTTGCGGTGGAGCGGTCGGGCAATCCCGCGATCGCGCTCGCCCAGCACCAGGTCGCCCGACCGGCAAGCTTCGATGTGGTCGGCTATTCCATGATGTCATGCGCGGACCTGCGCAGCGCCTTCGAGCGGCTCATTCGCTATCTTCTCATTCTCAGCGACGCGCTGAACATGACCATGCGCGAGGAGGCTCGCGGCTATCGCGTGACCTTCGTCCTGTTCGGCGGGCAGCGGCCGGTGCCGCGCCAGCGCATCGAGTTCATCTTTGTCACGGTGATGAGCTTCTGCCGCTGGATCAGCGGGCGCGAGGTGCACGCCCTCGAGATCGAGTTGCCGTATGCCGCGCCTGCGGATGCCGCTCCCCATGCGGCGGCCTTTCGCTGCCCGGTGAAGTGGGAGGCGTCGGCTGCAACCCTGCTGCTCTCGCGCAACGACATGACCTCGTCGCTGCCGACCTCCAATCCACTGCTGGCGGAAATGCACGAACGTTTTGCCGGGGAATATCTGCGGCGCTTCGACAACGCGCGGACCAGCTATCGCGCGCGGGAAATGATCATCCGTCGATTGCCCGATGGCGAACCGAAGCGCGATGAGGTCGCACGCGAGCTCGCCGTCAGCGAACGCACGCTTCAGCGCCGCCTCGAGGAGGAATCCACATCCTTCGTGCAACTTCTGGATGACACGCGGCGCGAGCTTGCGGAGCAGTACCTCGGCCGGTTGCACCTGTCTCTGGCGCAAGCCGCCTATATGCTCGGCTTCGCGGACCAGAGCAGCTTTTTCCGCGCCTGCCGCCGCTGGTTCCACGTCTCGCCCGGCCAGTACCGCAGCCAATTGCACCAGTTGGCGGCGAAGCAGTCCGGGGCCTCCCGGCACTGATTGCTGGCCGCAGGTGCGGAGGCGATCCGTCCGCTCCGGACCGGTCGACTCGAGGAAGCCAACCGGCATCGAACCTTTTCAGCTGCAGGACGACTAACCTTGCAAATTCCCCTGCGACGCCCGTCGCCATGGCTTCGGTCGCGCGCCGCCCAGAAGCGCTCAGGGCTGAAAAAAGGGGGATGTACAGGGGGCATGCGTGTATCTGTTCCGTCACTTATTCCGCGACTTCGATTATTTGTTCCCTTCGCCCGGTCTGGGCCGGAAGGTCACGCTCGGGCTCGCCTTCGGCGCCTTCGGGCTCCTTGCCAGCGCAAGCGGTCTTGCGCTCCTCGCAACCGACTTCGATTCCGATCCTTTGCAGGGTCCGCTCGTGCGCGCGCCTGCGCCAGCCCCCTCGGCGGAGACCGCCGTTGCGACCGCTTTGGCCGAGCCGCCGGCTCCGCTTCCTGAGGTCGCAGCGGCCAAGGGTGACCGCATCAGGCCATGCGCCCCCGATGCTTCGGCCGCGTGCAATCCACTGCCACCGTCAGGGTCAGAGGTGCTTGCGGTAAGCTCGCCGCGGGCGGCCGGCGAGGCTCCGGTCGCCCGCAGCAGCGAGCCCGCAGAGGCTGCCCCGCGTGCGGCGGCGTTCGTCCCGGACACCTCGCCCGCCGAGAAGGCGTCCGTGCCGGCGGATCCGCTCGCTCCGACGCCGGTTGCCGTGGTGCCGCCGGCCGATGCGAGCGCCCTATTGCCGGTGGCGGGAGCGCCGCCCGTCGCAGTGCCGCGCACGCCGCCGCGCAAGGTGGTACGCGGCCGTCGCGCCGCCCCATACCAGCAATTCTCACTCTGGCCCTTCGGCGGTCGCCGCGGCCCGCGGCTGTTCTGGTAGCCGCTACACCGACAACAGGCGGCGCTGCACGTCGAGATTGCCGGCGAGGTCGGCCATCTGCCCCTGCCATTGCAGCTGGCCTTTCTCCAGGACGTAGACGCGGTCGCAGACGAGCTCCGCAAAATGCATGTTCTGCTCGGAAAGGAGCACCGATAGTCCTTCGTGCTTGAGCGCGGCGATGGTGTTGGCCATCTCCTCCACGATCACCGGCGCAACACCTTCGGAGGGCTCATCGAGCAGCACGAGCAGCGGATTGCCCATCAGGGTGCGCGCGACGGTGAGCATCTGCTGCTCGCCGCCGCTCATATGCGCGCCGCGGCGACCAGGCATTGCGGCGAGATTGGAAAAGAGGGCGAACAGCTTCTCTTCCGTCCACGTCGGCGCCGTCCGGCCGTCGGGATGCCGGCGCGAAGACTGGCGCCCGAGGTCGAGATTTTCGAGCACGGTGAGATCGGAGAAGATGCGTCGGTCCTCAGGGACGAAACCCATCCCACGCCGCGCGATCTCGAACGGCCTCAGCCGGCTGATGTCCTCGCCCAGGAAACGAACGCGGCCGCGACGCCGCGCAACCAGCGCCATCAGCGCCTTGATGGTGGTCGATTTGCCTGCCCCGTTGCGACCCATCAGCGCGACCACCTCGCCGCGATCGACGTGGAAGGAGAGATCGAACAGGATCTGCGCGGCGCCGTACCAGGCGCTCAGACCTTCCACTTCAAGCACCGGCTCTGTCATTGGCGGCTGGCGGTTTGCGCATGTGGGCTGAAGGTGCGTCCAGTCCCGAGATAGACCTGCTGCACCTGCGGATTGTCGCGAATGGCCGCGCTGCTGCCCTGTGCAATCAGCATGCCGCGCGCGAGCACAATGATGCGGTCGGCATAGGCGAACACCACGTCCATGGAGTGCTCGGTGAACAGCACCGAGACGTTTCGCTCGACCACCAGCCGCTTCACCAGCGCGATCAGATCGTTGCGCTCGCGCGGCGCCATTCCCGCCGTCGGCTCGTCCATCAGCAGAAGACGCGGATCGTTGGCAAGCGCAATCGCCAGCTCGACCCGCTTGACGTCGCCATAGGCGAGCTCCTTGCAGGCGTGCTGCGCAGCCTCCTTCATTCCGACCTGCTCGAGCAGATTAAGCGCGCTTTCCGGCCTGCGTCTGCGCAATGCTCCGCCGAAACGAAAGATCTCGCCATGGTGGCTGGCGAGCGCGAGTTGCACGTTCTCGGCGACCGTCATGGAGCCAAAGGTGGCCGCGATCTGAAACGTGCGGCCGATGCCGAGCCGCCAGATCTCGCGCGGCGGCAGGCCCACGATCCCGCGGCCGGCAAAGCGGACATCCCCGCCGTCGGGCCGAATCTGCCCGTTGACGATGTTGAAGCAGGTCGACTTGCCGGCGCCGTTGGGGCCGATCAGCGCTAGGAACTCGCCCTCGCCCACATCGAAGCTGACATTGTCGAGCGCGCGCACGCCGCCGAATGCCTTGGACAGGCTGCGCACCGACAGGATGCTCATGTGCGCTTGCCTCGGCGCGCCAGCTGCTCGCGCAGCGTGCCCACGATGCCGCCCGGAAACACCAGTACCAGGAGCAGAATTACCGCGCCGAGCAGGCCGCGCCAGAACGAGGTCTGCCGCATCACGGTGTCCTGCAGCCATGTGAAAACGGCCGCCCCGACGACCGGCCCGGAGAGGGTCTGCAGCCCGCCCAGCAGCACCATCACCATGGCGTCAATGGAGCGCGATACCCATGCGACATCGGGCGAGATCGTTCCCTTGGCGAAGGCGAACATGCCGCCGGCAGCGCCGCAGATGGTGCCGGCGATCGCAAAGCCGATCCACTGTACGCGCTTGACGTTGATGCCGATCGCTTCCGCGCGCAGCGCGGAATCGCGTCCCGCACGCATGGCATAGCCGAACGGAGCAAACAGGAAGCGGCGCAGCAGGAGGATGCCCGCGAGCACGATGGCAAGCGTGAGCAGATAGAACGCGGAACGATCATCGAACGGTGCTTGCGGCCAGATGCCGAGGATTCCGTTGGAGCCCCCGGTCACGGCTTCCCATTGGAACAGGATCGACCAGACGATTTGCGCAAAGGCAAGGGTGAGCATTGCGAGATAGACCCCGGAAAGCCGGACCGCGAACCAGCCGAACAGCAGCGCTCCCGCGAGGGCCGCGATCATGGCGGCAGGGAGCGCAGCGGCCATGGGCGCGGCGAGGAGCTTCACCGTCAGGGCAGTTCCATAGGCGCCAAGGCCGAAATAGGCCGCATGGCCGAACGAATGCATGCCGCCGGGACCCATGATGAAATGCAGCGAGGTCGCAAACAGCACCGCGATCAGCACGTCGATGCCGAGCACAACGCTATACGGCGAGACCCTTGCTGCGAGCGGTAGTACGAGCAGGCCAATGAGCGCCGCTACGCCCAAGAGCTTCGCGACCAGACCCGCGGGCCGGATCGGGTTCTCGATTTCGGCCGGGTTGCGCACGACAGGCTGTGGGCGGCCAAGCAGCCCGTAGGGACGCGCGATCAGCACGACCGCCATGACCAGGAATTCCGCCACCAGCGTGAGCTTGGAGAAGTTGGCGGTGAAGGCGCCGAGATCCACCACGCCGATGCCGATGCAAAGCGCCTTCACCCCGGCGATGATCAGCGCGGCGAGGTAAGCCCCGGTGATCGAGCCCATGCCGCCGACCACCACGACCACGAATGCGTCGCTGATGACGGCGAGGTCGAGCGACAGATTGGCCGGCTCGCGTGCGACCTGCAGCGCGCCGCCGAGCCCGGCTAGGAAGGCGCCGAGCGCAAACACGAGCGTGAACAGCAGCGCCTGGTTGACGCCGAGCGCGCCAACCATCTCGCGGTCCTCGGTCGCGGCCCGGATCAGGCGCCCGAAGCGGGTGCGCCCGAGCATCAGGTGCAGGAAGAGAAGGAGGAGCGGACCGGCGAGAATGAGCACGAGGTCGTAGCTCGGAAAGTTGCGCCCGAGGATCTCGATCGAGCCGCGCAGTCCGGGCGCCCGCGGTCCGAGCAAATCCTCGGGCCCCCAGACGTATTGCGTGACATCGTTGATCACCAGCACGAGCGCGAAGGTGGCGAGGAGCTGGAACAACTCCGGTGACTGATAGAGGCGGCGCAGCAACAGCATCTCGATGGCCGCCCCGAGCACCGCCACCGTCAGCGCCGCTGCGATGATGCCGCCCCAGAAACCCCATGCGCCGCCCACGGCCGTTGCGCAGCTGTAGGCGAGATAAAGCCCCAGCATGTAGAAGGAGCCGTGGGCGATGTTGATGATGCGGGTGACGCCGAAAATCAGCGACAGCCCTGCGCCCACGAGGAACAGGCTCGATGCAGCGGCAAGCCCGTTGAGCGCCTGGAAGAGGACGGCTTCAAGGCTCATCCCGTGGCCCCCTCACCTGGCGCCTTTGGCGCCGCCCTTTCCCCTCCGGGGAGAGGTGACCGCACCCGCTGCAGCTGCAGTGGACCTTCTCAATCTTCGGGGAATGTTCTCAAGCCGTGCCGCATGCTCCGTACACCTCTCCCCAGCGGGGAGAGGTCGCGAGCGAAGCGAGCGGGTGAGGGGCGCCGCGTCCCAAGTGTGATCGCTCTGGTCAATTCATCGCCGCAGCGGGGCGCAGCTTTCTCACCTCTTCATCGCTAGGCTGGACGCTTGCGCCATCGACATATCTGAAATTGGCCATAGTGCCCTTGCCGCCCTTGAGGGCGATCTGGCCGACATAGGCACCCATCGTCCCCTGCTGATCGATGGCGCGATATTCGAATGATCCGAACGGGCTCTCGAGCCTCAATCCGCGAAACGCCGCGATCAGCCGCTCGGTATCGGTCGCCTGCGCCCTGGCGATGCCGGCTGCAAGCGATTTCATGGTGTCGTAGCCGACGACCGAGCCGAGGCGCGGATAATCGCTCCAGCGCTTCTGATAGGCGTCTCGGAACGCCTTGTGCGCGGGGGTGTCGATTGCGTCCCAGGGATAGCCGGTAACGATCCAGCCGACCGGCGCCTCGTCCTTGAGCGGATCGAGATATTCGGGCTCCCCCGACAGCAGGCTTACCACGGTGCGATTTCTAAACGAGCCACGCGTGGTGCCTTCGCGCACCAGCTTGGCGAGGTCGCCCCCGAACAGAACGTTGAAGATCGCATCCGGCTTGGCGTCGTCGATCGCCTGCACCACCGCGCCGGCATCGAGCTTGCCGAGCGGCGGCGCCTGCTCGGTGACGAATTCGACGTCGCCTTGCGCCTTTCTCAGCATCTGCTTGAACCAGCTTGCGGCCGACTGCCCGTACTCGAAATTGGGATACACGATCGCCCAGCGCTTCTTCTTCGCCGCGACTGCATCGGGCATCAGCATGGCGACCTGCATGTAGGTCGACGGCCGCAGCCGGAAGGTGTAGCGGTTGCCATCCTGCCAGGTGATCTTGTCCGTCAACGGCTCGGCGGCGAGGAAGAACACTTTCTCCTTGCCGGCGAACTCGGTGACCGCGAGTCCGATGTTGGAGAGGAAGGTTCCGGCGATGATGTTGGTGCCCTCGCGGGTGACGAGCTCGTTGGCAACGCGCACGG
>Ga0306920_100000805_pt1 | contig 37952 bp, 30 predicted proteins | sample flu12Cox44000170_FD_204666 | JGI IMG/M metagenome (GOLD analysis project Ga0306920, IMG submission 204666) | Lab enrichment of tropical soil microbial communities from Luquillo Experimental Forest, Puerto Rico - flux4day.12C.oxic.44.000.170 (v2)... | ecosystem: Environmental > Terrestrial >... | reverse complement strand
CGCCTTGCACGGCCAACTTGTAGCCGTTCGGTGAAGCGTTTCGGTCAAAATCAATGCTCAGCAGGACGGCATGCTCGCTGATGCGCTGAAAAGCAATTCCCGCGGACACTGTTAGCTTGTCGAGCTTCTTCAGAAGGTTATTGACCGCGTCTTGTGCCTCTTGCACATACTTATCAAGTTCGCCCTTGCTGTCCTTCACCTTTTGCACGAATTCCTGGATCAACTTATCCCGCAGGGCAGCGTCCGAGATACCGCCGAAAAGCCGCTCCGCCGCCTTTTGGATCAGCGTGTCCACCTGGACAGCCAGGCTCACGGACGCATTCACGGTCACGCCTGCATTTAATTGCAGTCCGGCTGACAAGGTGCTTTGGTTCATCTTGAAAAGAAATAAACGAGACTTATCGGGAAGCCCGTTGAGAACGAATCGAAAGGCATCCTCGTGGGCATAGGCGACATTGAAGTCTGCGCCGAGTTGAAAGCTGGGCGTCGCCGACGCGACAACACTCCCGATCGGGCTGCTGAACGAACGCCGAAGTTCGCCGCCGCTTGCTCCCCCGAATAAAACTCCGCTAAAGCCCAACGAAGCATCCACACTCATGTTGAGCTTTCCGTAGAATTCGTACTCGAGGAAATTGCCAGGTTTGATGTCTCGATAAGCGCTGTCGCTGAAAGGCAAAAGGAAACTCTCGAACGCAACCTGCAAAGCCCCTCTCACAGTGCCGGTCTGGTCCACCAAACAGTGATTGGCAAGCAGAAACCTGTCTGATAGCTGAGCGGATCCCTTGACTCCAAAACTCCCGTTGCTGAAACCTCCCGCAGCCGACACGCCGATATTGACGTCCAACTCGATGGAAACGTAGGCTTTTCCCGCGGGAACAGTGATGATCTGTCGCAGCTTCGGATCATCATCTTGTTCACTTTCGGTAAATCGGAACACTTCCCCAGATTTGCGAATGGTGACCGTTCCTTGCGCGCTGGGGGAAAGCTGCAGGCTGATGCTCCCTAGGGTCCAACTGAGATCTTTCTGGGCCGCGAGACTAGCCTGCAAGATGTCGGTCGAGAGATCAGAAATCGGCTTGTTCAGCACCGCGCCGATCACATCGGAGGCCAGTTTCAGCTCTCCCGAGACAAATTGCGCGAAACCGTCACTGGGCAAATCTCCGTTGCTGATGGTCAGGTTGACATCTCCAATGGAAACGGTAATTGGCTTCGCCATAAAATCCCCTCTCGCACTCCAACATCAATTCAAGAATTGCCTTGTCGATGCACTTACCGATGACGACAGGAAGTTCGCCCGGACGTGCCGAGAAGCCTACCGGTAGCGACGGCTGCTGGTCAAATGAATAATCGGCAAAGAACCTGTTTCAGTTTCGGCGGTTCGATTGGCTGCATCCTCGACTGCCAAGTCGAAATTACCGCCAATGCCGTTCTGTGACCTATGCAATGGTTTTTTTTACATCCTTTGCCTCCCTACGGGCTCCGCAACGCTTTTAGACAATGGCCTATTTTCTCGCACGGCCTTCGCCGGTTTTTGCGTAGAATCATTGCGCCGACCTTTGTTCTTCTTCTCATCCTAGTCAATTTCCTTCGATTCGTCGGTTTCGCTTCTCGAAGGTGTGCAGGGCGGCGTGCAGGGGAACTTAACGACCTGGACTCGCACCGGAGCATTGCAGTCACCGGAAGAGACATCCACTAAGAGAAAGTGGTGGAACCCGCCATCGGCTTCGGCGAGGCCTTTGACCAGTGGCGCTCCCATCCCCCCGGTTAGGCGAACCTGTAGCCCATCCTTATCCTGAGGATAAGCGGCGTACATGTGGCTGTGGCTGACGAAAACCATTGCAACTTTATAGTTCTTGAAAAGCGCAAGGGCGGCATCAGAATCTTGTTTGGCCTGCGGCCCGTCCTCGTCCATCGCATGCGACGTGACGGGATTGTTGGCCAAGCCCTTGTGCATGCCGACAAGGATGATCTTCTTCCCATCACTTGCGGTCTCGAGATCCTTTGCAAGCCAAGCCAGCTGTGCGGCGCCGAAACCTTCGCCTTTGCGGCTCACATTGTCCAAAACGATGAAGTGAATGCGCTCCTCGACATCCACGGAGTAGACCGCTGTGTCTCGGAAGGGCGCGAGATTGATTGCGGAACCCGAAAGGAACTCGTCCTTGAATTTGCTCACCTTGCGGTGGCTTTCCTCTTTCGGCAGCCGGACGATTCCAAAGGTTTCGACTTCGTGGTTGCCGACGACTGGGTAGAAAGGAACATCGCCGAGGTCTTTGAGCTCGGCCACCGCATGCTTATCTATTTCGGAAGTGATCTCCAAGTCGCCAAGGAAAAAGAAAGCCTTCGCGCCTCGCTTTTTCGCTTGGTCGAAGGCCCACGGCATCACGTGAGATTTATCGTTCCGTGAGTCTCCACCGATGGCGACACGGATTACGCTCTGCGGAGGCTGATCGGGTAGAAGATCCCAGTACTGGTAAGAAAAGCAGTTGTCCCCGCATTGTATGTTGGAGGAACGCGAACCTTTCTTGCACCCAGCGCAGCACAGGAAGAATGATAGGCAAGCACAGAGTGCCAGAGTTGCTTGTCGCTCGGTCATAACCAAGGGTCATCCTACGGCGGTCTTTCCAACTTGCCCTGCCGACGCGTTCCCGACCAAGGCAATCAATAGATTCGCGCCATTAGGGCTTCCGAGACCGGTACAGGGGTCCCATCCCGCTGTGGCGTTGTACCCTCCGTTGCTGCCAATGGAAATGTCATTTAAGGCCGCCGCCACACCCTGCGAGTACAACAGGGGATTGAGAAAGCCTACAGATTGATTTAAGGATTGATTGATGAGCGCAGTCAAACCCGCCCAGAGCGGTGCGACGGCGCTGGTACCCCCGATCACTGCTGAGGATCCGTCCACCAACACGTTGTAGCCGGTTGTCGAATCTGCGTCTCCAGCGACATCGGGGACGCCACGGCCCGGCTGGCCATTCGGCGAGGTTGGCACATTTGCGTTTTGCTGCCACGTTTGTGGCGGGAAGACCTGACTTACGCCGCCGCCCGTTGCTCCTTCTCCCTGGGCAAGCTCATTCCAAGCTTCCTCATCCGTGATTGAGGTTCCGTCGAGGACAAGCTTGGTGCCTCCGCAGCCCGTGATGTGTGGACAGGAGGCAGGAAAGTCGACCGTCAAATTGCCATTCGGATCGCCATCGGTGGCTCCGTTGTCTCCCGAGGCAGCGAAAACGGTGATCCCCATGGTCGCTGCATCCTGGCACGCAGAATCAAAGGCATTCATCGCCTGCTGCGTCCAGGTGTTTTCCGGTCCGCCCCAGCTGATCGAGATCACGCTTGGCTTCAGGGCTGTGTCGTGAATGGCGGTCGTGAGGGCATCCAGGAACCCTTGATCGGTGTTGGGGGCAAAGTAGACGCCGATTTGCGATCCGGGTGCCACGGCCCCAGCCACTTCAATGTCGAGCTCGACCTCGCCATCGTTTCCCGAGGGATCACCCGTTGGAGAGTTGGAGGCTCCATCGACTCCGACTGGGATGACTTGGGGAGTGGGCAGTTGCAATTTACCGAAGAAAGCGCTGAGGTCCGCAGCAGAGTATCCTCCGCCTAATTCGAGGATGGCAATGGATTCTCCTGTTCCAGTCACACCCGTCGGAAAATTGTAGGCTTCGGCAACTTGCGTCGGATCGTAGCCTGCTGATTGAGCTTGAGGCTGCCCTTGGGGCTGCAGTTGCTTGCTGCCCGCCTTCTGAACACGGAAGTGAGGCTTGGCCTGGGGCCGGTTGTCCAAACCGAAGACGCCTTCAACCGTCGTTGAAAGCTCTGACGGGATGGTGAGCGATCCCGTACGACCACGATAGGAGCCCTTGGTTGGATGTTCGTAGCGGTCGAGTTTGACTTCGAACGCGCGGCTGAACGCTTCAACGGTTCCGGTCAGAACCACGGAACGGCGCGCCTGTTTTTCCTCCTTGACTTGAAGCCCAAATTCCGCTGCGAACTGCCGTACTTTATCGAGATCGTCCGCATTCGCTCCATGGGCGCTCGCGAATTCTTCCCGACTGAGGTGGCGCCGGCCGCTTGGCGGAAGGGCCCCTAATCGAGCAAGGTCGGGGTACGTACCTGGTTTCGATCCCCGTCTAAGGAAGAGCGTCACCTCGATTTTCTCCTGTGGGTCGGCGGGGCCAATTAACTTGGCGCCCGCCAGCGGCGCGCGTTCACTATGGGGCAGCCGGTACCTGGCGCGTTGAGGTGTCATGGTGTTCTCCATTCTGATGCGCTGAAACCGCAAGGCCGCGCGACTCGATGCTCATCCTTCCCATCAATCGAAATTCGTGACTCGCTGCCGAAGTAAAGTCTGGTCCTGCGGCGGTGGCTGTGAAGGGTCCGCAGCGTTTGTGCCTTGGAGTACAGCAACATCGAGCAGCGCATCAAAGGGGAGCGTTGCAGCGCTCCCGGGCATGGACGGAATGGCCGCCTGGAACACCAAAGGAGCAAACAACCGCATTACCTGAGGCGCTCCCAGGCTCAAGGACATCAACGAGCTACTAATCCCGAGAATCGCCCCAAGGTGATTGTCCACACTGACATTCAATGGATTCGGAACATGCCCGGCAATGCGTTGCATGACAGCCACGAGGTAGCCCGAGAAGATCACCAGCGACCAGGAGACGATCTGCAAGCGGGACAAGCTCATGAGATTGCGCTCATTGATCAACACGCCGAGCGGCTGATGGGTGATCCAGATGCCAAGCACAAGGAAGAAAGCGAGCAAAGCCCCAAGTACAACGAGCCAGCTCCAGGGACGAGACAGCCAGCTCTCGTAGGCGAACAAGAGTGAGATCAGAATGAAGAATAGGGCTGAGAGAGTCTGAAAGAGTTGAGTTCTCTGGCTCAGGGGCATGGGACATCCTTCAGGACGAAAATCTGTTCGCGCGAAGGAAAAACCGGGGCGGGATTACGTCGCGTAGCTGATCCGTCCGGAATCAGGACCCGAGTGGCAGAGATACTAGCGGAATGCTCAGTAAATATTCAAGTACAAAGAAGATTGAAACCCTGCCTGAGGGGATCCGCAAACCGCTGCTGATTCCAGGCACCTCGTCGGAGTATTCCCGAAATTACGGCAGCGTGCCGAACACCACCACGCTGTTTGGGGTGCCTACGTAGACCTTTCCGTTCGCGACCATCGGGGTTATAAATTTATTGCCGGCGAATTGGTCGCGGCCATTGGCTGCCTGATTGGAATTGTAGAGCTCAGAGCCCAGATTCGTCGCGTCGTAAGCGTGCAGAACGGCTGGGTTGCCATTCTCGACGGCCCACACAATTCCCTGAGTGCTGCCATTCGAGGAAATGCTCGGAGTGGTTCCCGGATAAGGAAACTGGTTCGCGCTATGCGAGGAGGGTGAGGCGGCCAGCCTTCCGCTGGTAATCGGAAACGCTTTGAGAGAATCGCCTACCGCACCGTAGTAAACGGTGTTGTTGAAGTACGAAGGCTTGCCAAATTCGCCTCCAGAGGAGAGGGCACCGGCAAGCAGCTGGTAGATGTTATCCGTATTCGGATTGAACTTCCCCATATTGTCTCGGTCGAGCACGTAAATGTTGGGATTGTTCTTGCCAGACGCTACGGCCAAATGGCGCGTGGTGCCATTGGCATCGACCAGATCTGGCAGCAACAACGGCCCGCCCGACCCGAAATCGGCGTCCGCATTCGATAAAGCGACCGTATTCGAGGGTGTGAAGTAGTCGAGGAGGCTGAGCACTGAGCCGGACGAAACCTTTGCGAAGCAATTTCCGCAATCATCTTGCGCCGGGAATCCGGAGCCGTTCAGTGTTGTGTCGAACGTGCCGTTACCGTTGATGAGGTAAACATTTCCTGCGGCATCGGCCGCGGGCGCGGTCCCCGCCATCCAGATGCCCCCCTCACCGCCATTAGGCACGAGATTGAACACCGACGTTTGCTTCAAAGTATCAGCGCTGTAAGCCATGACCCACGAGGTGTATGCGCCTATGTCGCAGTGCGACCCCCAGGTGGTGTAAATCGTACCGTTGACCTCCAAAAGGCCCGGTCGCTCATTGTATTGAGCAGGATCAAATATCACATTTCCTCCAGAGCTGCCTGCACCGTTGCCTGGGAACGTCGCGGTGATTAATGTTGGTCCACCCAAAAGCTCCTTTCCGGTGGTCAAATCAAGGGCGTGAATGCGATGAAAATAGTTCCCGGCCGTATTCTTCGAGACCGCGACCACATAGATGGCGCCGCGGCCGCGATCGATAACCGGTGTTGAGGTAATGCCTATTTCCGGCGTGACCTGGTCACAACCGCGGTCGTCGCTCGGAATTTCACCAGGCGATTGTGTCGAAGTCATCCATAGAGTCTTTGGCGCGCCGCCACGCACGCTGTCAGCGTCAAATGCGAACACGGTTCCGTGCTCGGTGACGGCGTAAAGAACGTTTTTCATTCCATTTCCGGGAATCGCTACGTTCGCAAGGTACAGTGGCTGCGCATCCACTTTGCCATCGACCTTGAACACGCCGAGTTGCCCGAATGCAGTTGAGCTCACATTCGCAGGTGTAAGGGTTGTTTCGTTTGTGTTCGCACCCGTCCGCATGTTGTCGTAATGATAGGTGACAACGTCAATTGAAGACGGAGTTGGGGTCGGCAATGGGTTCGGATTGCCGCCGGAGCTGCTGGTATTCATCGAGCCACCGCAACCGGAGAGCAACTGCAGAGCCAGAGGAACGATGCTGACGCGGAACAGCAAGCGACTCTGTACGCGGCGACTTACGGACGAGCGATCCAGTAACATAGACTTAGTTTACCTGCAAAAGTGGCTACACTTGCAGCGCGTGCGGATTCGTGGACCTTTCGCAAGGACCGGTTATGGACGATCGGGAACGACCTTGCGAGACGACAGGTAGTAGCGGAGCCTAGAGAACTGAGACCGGCATTGATTTAACGTGCTCGCTTCACACCTACGAACGCGGGAACCCGCCCTTAGTTATGCACTCCCACACAATCAATATTGGTGTATTGCGCTGCGACACCCGTCCCCGCCACCGTCTGAAACGTCACCGAGGCGGCTGTGAATGCAGTTAAGCCGCCGTTAAGCGGAACTCCGGAGGTGACCAGTCGGCCACCACACTCAGCGCGATAATTGGTGTCCGCAAAGGCAGAAGGCCAGGTGATCGTGACACTACAAACGGAACCTGCGGCAGGAGCGGTCCTGCAGCCCGACGCGCTTTGCGTCTGGATTTCACCGATCACATCATCGGCGGCGTTCGCGGCGTTGCGCCAGCCAATCTTCTCGTTATTCGCCAAACGGACGAGGCCACTGCCAGAAGGATCTGGCGCGCCGGTTCGAAAAACGTACGAGTCCGTGTGAGCCCATGAATGACCGGGGTTCCCCGAACCCCAAGTGTTGTTTGTAGAGGGACCGATCCACTGGCTGGGATTGATCTGCCATTGGTCAGCGCCTCTATCGGTCCGATAATAATGCACAATCCCGTCATCGCTTATGAACCACTGATAATTTCCTCCATGAGCACTGCAAAAGGCAGGCCCGGAATTTGTCAGGGTGCCGCAGGCAGAAATACCTGCCGACGGGGACCGCCATTGCACCGCTCCAAATTCCGGTTGGACGTTCGTCAAGTCAGGATTGAAGTAATAACCTGGGGCGACAGCTTCGGTAATAGGCGGAGAAGTCCAAGTGTCGTAGCCAGCGCTGGTGGCCTCGTAATGTAAGCCTTTCAGATCTCCTTTGGTCAAGCCACTCATCAGAAAAAGTGTGCCTGTTCCTGGGTTGTAGAGGTCCTCGTATTCTCCGGTGAAAATGAGGCCGCCAAACTGAGCTGGACCCTTGGCCTTTGTTAGCTTTATGGAGTAGCCGCCTGGTTTGCCTCCCGCCGCGTGGCTATTTAGAAAGTGGACATTCGAGATGCCGTTACTGACGAGGGGGCCCGCGGCAAGGAGAATGACACCCTCGTTGACAACCGTATTTGATCCTGGGTCGGGGGAATAGAACTTGCAAGACAAACAAGTAAAGTGGTCGATGTCGCCCAGCCCTCCAGCGTCTGTACGTAATTCAACGTGTGATGCGTTCACCCCGGGATGGATGCAGGTAAGTCGTTCGTTGAGATTCCAATAAGAATGATCACCGTTGCCCATGATTCCTGAATCGAAGTAGAAGCAGCTTGCGCCCGGGTCCATGACCGTGACGGCGTCCAATTTGGTGTCAGACACGGCCGAGAGAGAAATCCCTCGGCGTCCCGTGTTTCCCATTTTGATGATGCAGCCGTGAATTTCAACAGAGGACACAGGAAACGATGCCATGATAGCGTCTTGTGAGGAAGTCAAACCGGCACGAGAGAAGTCGAGCACGGTTCCAAACAACGGCGGCACATGCGACATGGCCAGTGCACTTTGACACCAGATCTGGGACCCCTTTCCGGCAATGATCTGTCCGCCTAGAACGACAGTGCGATTGCCTCCGATGAACCTTAGAACTGCGTGATCCGGGAGTTTGCCGCCCGCCCAACTCGTGATATTTGTCGGAACGTCGACCTCACCGCCGCCGACCGGAACGGCTGCAAGTGCGTCTTCAATCGTGGAGTATTTGACGCCGTCCACATAGATGTGGCCGGATAGGGTGGCGGATGTTTGACTCGGCGCCCTGGGCGCAAGCACGACCAACACCAGCGTAAGAATGATTGCCTTTTTCATGATCCTTTTATCCGCGTGAGAAACCCTCGAAAAATCCGAATTCATCGGCAAGTGGAGGTCACCCATAACCTGGACGTACGTCCGCAAGAAAGCGTATCTGATTTCACAAATGCGGAGTGCCATGTCGAAGAGTAACCTCTGATCTATTTAATGTAACCCGAATCCCTTTAGCAACGGACACTCGACGGCAAGGCAACGAGTCACCAATCCATGAGTCGAGGAACTTGGCCTGAAGGGCTTGAATGCCTTCGCCGGGTCGTATTCTGCTGCGGGAATGCGTGGTTGCAAATTGTAGCGAACGGTGGGGAGCGGAATCACCCTGTACTGGGCGCGGTAAGTCAATACCATAGCGGATCGTCGCGCTTCGTCGTCAATCTGTCCGCCGAAACGTTTAATTGCGCTGCGACGTCGGCCGCGGCTTTGTTGTTTTGCTGCATTAGACGCCCTAATCGAGGTCTTACTTTAGGTCACTGTCACGGTTGTAGATTGTTTCGGCTCCAGCCGTGGCATTTATCGTAATCGTATAAACTGCCGCGGTGTGCCACCAGCTCCACCGCCGCAGGGCGATTAGCTGAGCGTTCAGTGTTACGGTGTGGGTGAGCTTGGTGCGCTGCGGTCACTGACATAAAATACGTAACGGCCCGAATAGAGAACCTGCACGCGATCACCCAGCTGCCCCACGCTAGCGGGCGGGGCTCCACCCACCGTGCCCAAAAGTTGTACATAGGTTATCTGGTCAAGAAGGTCGCGGCCACCACTCGGCGCGGAGCGGAACAGAACCCACGGTGCATCGCCCGACTGGGGAGCGTTCACGGAGGCTTCAACGGACCAGTGCACCACGCCGCCATCCCTGATCTGCCACGCAAGCCCCTCCTGCGCAGTGGCAAGTGTCTGGCCAAGTCCTCGATATGCCAAATGCGGCATAACGCCACTGTCATCACACAGCGCACCACTTACCCCAACAAGAACCCATTGGGGAGAACCCGCTGCATCGGCGCGCTGGACCTCATACGTGAGCGCCCCCTTGTCCGACGCCTTGTTGCAATCCGTCGCCTTAGCAGGCAAACCCACCCCCATGGCGAAGAACAGTGGTCGATGACCTTTGGGCGGAGTGAGCGCAGCCGCTTTGTCCTGGGGTACTCGCCGCAAATACTCGCTCATCCAAGGGCGCGGATCTAGCGTCACCGGCAGGATTGGCGCGTGAGACGTAGCGGCTAAGGGCTGAACTGCACGCGGAGTAGCTGAAGTTTGTGCTTTCCGAGCGGCAGTCGGCGGGTTAGCCAAACCGAACACCATTAAATTCCCGTCCGTGCCGACAATAACTTTGCCGTCGGCAACCGTCGGGGGACCATTGTGACTTACCGGGGTCGGAGTTGTCGTATCCCACAGACTTTGAAGCGTGAGAGCGTCCAAGGCCATGACCTTGCCTGTGCTGGCACCCGTTGGTAAGGTGACCCAGAGCAGACCAGCGTTGGTGCCGTTGGCGGACAGCGAGATAAGCCCACCTGGCATGACAGGATATGCTTTGGCCAGAACTTTACCGCTGACCCCACTTGCGGGATTGATTTGACCCGTCGCAGGGTCGTAATCAAAGCGCCTAAGATAATCCTTCTCGGCCCAATGATAGACGTACCCGCGAGTGGAAGACGCCGCCCAGTAGGTCCACGCCCCGTGCAGATGTGGTCCGTGTCCCCAATCAAGAAAGCGGGCTACCTCGGGGTTCGGATCGTTGCTCGGATCAACCCTGAAAGCTTCAAAAGAGGCGACCTTCGTCATGGTAGAACGGTCCATAAGGTACAGCACGCCTGTTTTACCTCCACTCACGAGGCGTGACGAGTTCGGGATCAGCGTGAGGCCACCTCCACCTAAGTCAATATCATTCGATTTCCACTCGGTCGCATGCGCAGGGTCATCTGTTGCCGCGCTGAAAGCTTCAACCTTGAAGCTATATTTTCCTGTCTGCAACACCGGAGTTAACTTCACAATGCTGTTGCCATGATCGTTGCCGGAAGCAGGGCCGTTGCCGGTGTTGAAGTACACATTGCCATTCGCGTCTCCACCCAAGCCTCCACCGCCCTGCCAGATGCCGCCGCCCTCATCGTTATCTCGCCGATCCGGAGTACTGCAGAACACTCCCCGGGACTCCAAAGTTTCCGAATCGTAACCCATTAACCAGCCGTGGTAGTTGTGCGTAGTTTCCAACCACCGTCCACCAAACGCGACATAGATCGTGCGTTCCCCGTCCTTAAGTGGGTTGGGCACAAGAAGCAGGCCAGCGCGCTGAGTCTGTCGGTTTGGTGTGAAGTCCACGTGACCGGGGTCCACGCTGCTAGGAAAAGCACCAGTGATGACCACATCCTTAAGCACGGCTCCGGACGTCAGGCCCAACGCGACCAGATGATACTCCACTAAATAAGGCGGGCTCCCATCACCGGTTCCATTGGACGGGAAAAGCCCGTTGTCGAGGGCATAGACCAAAAAGAGCTTGCCGGTGGACCAATCGATCACTGGCGTGGACAGTATGCCTCCCCCAACGCCCCCATGCTCGGCGAGATGCAGTCCACTAGGACTCGGCGTCACTGGAAGGTGCTGGCTCCAGAGGAGTCCCGTTTGAGAGTTGCCCGAGTCCCCCTCTTCGTCGGCATCATAGGCGTAGACGAAATTCTGATCCGTGAAGGCAAAGATTACATTGCGAGGCTTTGAGTTGATTGTTATTCCATGCGCATAAAGATTCTGCGCCGTCAAGGCGCCATTCACCGGACGCGAATAGCGCAATTGCATTCCCGCCGCGACGGTCTTCGGGGTCAACTGCGTTTCAACCAAGTACGCGCCAGTGCGCATTGAGTCGTTGTGTTGTGTCAGGACCGAGTTGGAAGAGAGTTGAGTGAGTGGAGGCGGAGAGACCTGGTGCCGACGGTGCCAACACCCCGCAAGGGACACGACCAAAACCACGGCAAGGAACTCGAAACTTCTGGAAGTATTCATTCGATGCGACCTCTAGGCGACCATGGAATCAAGCTTCGATCAGCAGGCGTAAGGTTTTGGCCATACTAACCACTCAATTGCGATCTTTCAAGCTATCGTATCGCTCATATCCCTCGGTCGCCCGCAGCACGGGGCTATCGCATGAAGGAACGCCTGCACAAACGAGATTGGGGTCGGGCGGGCATTTCAGTCAGCACGTTAGCCCTTTCAGCAAGCAGGATCTCACGGCTGATGAGATTCGCACCGGGCCAAACGTTCACTGTGGCGGTGCGGGTGGGTTTTGGTTGCCGCTGTCGCGCACGTAGAGTACGTATCGGCCCGTGTAAGGAACTTTCACCTGTTCTCCGAGCTGCCCTACGCTGGCGGGAGGTGCTCCACCTACTGTACCGAGCAACTGTACGTAAGTTACCTGATCAAGAAGGTCCTGGCCACCACTCCCTTCTGAGCTGAACAGGACCCATGGCGCATCGGCCGGCTGGGGAGCATTCACAGAGGCTTTTACAGACCAGTGTATTACGCCCCCGCCCGCGATCTGCCACGCGAGGCCAGACTGCGCGGTCGCAAGAGTCTGACCGAGTCCCCGATAGGCCATGTGCGGCATGACCCCTGTGTCATCACAGAGATCACCACTTACCGCGGCAAGAACCCATTGGGGGGAAGTGGCTGTATCGGGGGATCGAACTTCATAAGTAAGTGACCCCGCCCCGGGGCAGTAGCGCGACGACGCCTGCCCCGTCGTGCCAAGGAATAATGGTCGATTACCCTTGGGCGGTGTGATTATAGCCGCCTGGTCTGGTGCCAACCGCCGCAGGTATTCGTGTACCCAAGGGCTCGGGTCTGCCACCCTAGGCAGGGTTACCTCCGAGGAAGCAGCGGACGTGGCCGCCGTGGCGGTGCGCGGGCTTGCGACGGCTTGCGACTTCGCAGCAGCGGCAGGTGTAGGCGGGCTAGACAATCCGTACACCACGATCGTTGCGTTTTGCGTCCCGACGATTACTTTGCCATCGGCGACCGTTGGTGGTGCATTGTGGCTTGTCGCGCCTCCAGGGACTGTCGTGTCCCAGATGCGGCCAAGTGTCGTAGCGTCGAAGGCCATAATTCGCCCTGCGCCATCCCATGGCAATGTAGCCCACAGCACACCATTCGTCGTAGCGTTGGCGGAAAGCGAAACCAGCCCACCAGGCATGACGGGAAATGGTTTGGCAAGGACGTCACCGGCTTTGACAATCGCGGGATCGATGTTACCTGCCACGGGGTCGTAATTAAATCGTCTCAAGAAATCTTTCTCGGCCCAATGATAGACGTACCCCTGAGTGGGAGAAACCGCCCAGTAAGTCCAGCCGCCGTGCAAATGCGGTCCGTGGCCCCAGTCGCGAAACCGGGCCCCTACCGGGTCGGAATCGTTCGCGGAATTAACACTGAACGCATCAAAAGATATGACCTTCTTCATCGTCGTGCGGTCCAAAAGGTACAGCACACCGGTCTTACCTCCGCTGACGAGTTGTGTCGAGCCCGGGATCAGCGTGACACCTCCCGCGCCTAGATCAATGTCGTTGTCTTCCCACGCGGCCGTATGCGTTGGGTCGTCTTTTTCGGCACTGAAAGCCTGAACATCGAAGTCATAATTGCCTGTTGGTCTCGAAGCCAGGGTGAGCCTCACGATGCTGTTGCCGTGATCAATCGCGGAGACAGGGCCATTTCCGGTGTTAAAGTACACGTTGCCGCTCTCGTCACCAGCCAAGCCTCCACCACCCTGCCAAATGCCACCACCATTATCATTCGCTTGCCGATCCGGAGTACTACAGAACACACCCCGCGGCGCAAGAGTCTTCGAGTCGTAGCCCATTACCCAGCCGTGGTAGTTGAAGGTGGTTTCGTTAAAACGCCCACCAAACGCGACATAGACGATACGCTCCTTGTTGTTGACAGGGCTTGTCAGGAGCAAGAGGCCAGCGCGTTGAGTCGCTCGCGAGGCTACAAAGTCGACGTGACCTGGAGGCACGCTGCTCGAAACTGAACCGTTAATCAGCGCGTCCCCGAGTACCGCCCCGGAGCGGATGTCCAAGGCCGCCAAATGAAACTCCACTTGATAGGGCGGATTACCGCCGTCTGACCCATTCGCTGGCAAAAGGCCGTTGCTAATTGCATAGACCAAGTAAAGCCTGCCGGCGGAGTCGTCGATCGCCGGGGTCGACAGGATACCCGCCACCTGCTGTCCCTGTGCGGGAACAGGGAGTGCTGGGTTTTTTGAGACCGGAAGGGAGCTCTGCCAGAGGAGGCCACGGGAGCTTCCTGAGTCGCGCTGCTCGTCCGCATCGTATGCGAAAACGTTATTATCTTCGGTAAACGCATAGATTACGTTACGAGTCTGGGAATTTACTTTCACTCCGTGTACATAGAGCAGCTGTGCCGTCAAAACCCCACTCACCGGACGAGAATAGAGCAATTTCATTCCATTCGCCACGGTCGCCGGGGTCAGTTGTGTTTCAAGTAGATTTGCACCAGTGCGCATGGAGTTGTTGTGTTGCGTCAGAACTGAGACTGCAGCGGATGGAGAGGGTGGCTGGGGTGGATTAACCGGAGGTCTAACTGGCGGCCGGCACCCAACAAGCGACGCTGCTAAAAACACGAGAGAGAAATGCGAATTTCTCGGTAGATTCATCGGAGAACCTCAGGCGGACCTAGACTTACGGCTTAATCAGGGATCGCGAAGTTTGCCCATGCTAAGCTAAAGAAGAGGGATTTTCAAGCCTGAAACGTTTCAATCACGAACCTTGAGACAGAAATTTTTTTGAGCTTTGAATAGGAAAAAGCAGAGAGGCGCAGCGAGAACTCCGCATTGCTCGCCCCTTCCTGAAATATTAAGTTCGCGTTCATCGCTGCGTGGCCCCTTGTGCCCTCCCACAAGCATTCGTCGTGTAGGTTCCTGCCGTCGTGCCGGTGTTTGTTGGCGGAGGACTGCAGCCGCTGCCGCCGCATCAAACCTGGACCACGAGCCAGTGCAAGCCGGCGTCGAGGGGCGCGCGCGAGGACTGCTCGAGCGAAACTTAGTAGTGCCAAGCCGACACAGCAACCCGCTCCATGATGATTCGGCGGAGGATTCCATATCTGTTTATTTGGAAGAATGACCGCGATGGTCACCGCAGGAAGTCCTTGAGCCCGAAAGGGCTATAGTCGACTGTTGTATCTATTCTCCGTCGAGAATAGTCGCAAAACGGTAGTAGGGAGGGAGGTGAGCGATACGTGAAGCGTAGTTTGCTACAGAATGGCGGGAGGCAGGTTCTCTAGAGCGGCACATCGAGGGATGGTCCTCGCGGGGAGGAAACCCTCAGGAATGAACCGACCCTTGACTTGGTATCGGCCCGGGGTTTGAGTCGCGGAAAGTTCAGTAGGGCTCATGAGGACAGCTGACCGCAATATGATTCGGTGGCACCGGGTGCCAATTCCAAATGGGCGTAGAGCCAGCGCGCGTCCTCCCACGACCCTGCGAGCCCCAGTCGTTTTTTGCGATGACCTCCTTCAACATCTCCTTTTCCAAGCCCAGGTCCGCGACCAACTTTTTCCGCCGCTACCGAGGTATTTCGCGGAGGAGCGGAGCTATACGAGGGCAGTCAAAGAAAGTTCTATATTAGCCCTCAGGTAACCGGTAGGGTCGCCTGCGTCGTAATGCTTACCTTCAAAACAAGCGCCGAAAACAGGTTGATTCTGGCAAAGCACATGGAGCGCGTCCGTCAGCTGCACTTCTCCGTTTGCATCGGGGCTCGTTTGGGCGATCGCATCCCAGATGGAAGGTTCCAATAGGTAGCGGCCGAAAATGCCAAGACGGGACGGCGCGCTGTCAGCGGTTGGCTTTTCCACCAAGCCCGTGACGCGGACCGCTCTTCCGGCTTTACCGACCGCGGCGGCTCCGACCTGAACGATGCCGAACCGCCTCACATCCTGGAGTTCTACCTCCCGAACGGCGACGACGCTGCCGCCGGTTTCTTGGTGTGTGCCAATTAGCTGACGTACGACTGGCTCACGGCTCTCCATGATCACGTCAGGGAGTAGAACGACAAAAGGTTCATCGCTGAGAAGCCGCCGAGCACAAGAAACAGCATGGGCAAGACCCAAAGGCTTTCTTTGCTCAACAAATTTCAGTTTCGCGATTTCGGGCAAACTGTGAACAAGGCTGGCGGATTCTTTCAAGCCGCGCTGCCCCAAAAATGATTCGAGCGCATGGTCCGGGGCAAAATGCGTCTGGATGATTGACTTGTGCTGTCGAACCACAACAATCACGGTCTCAATCCCGCTCGCTGCAGCTTCTTCGACTGCATATTGGATCAGTGGCTTGCCGGCTACCGGGAGCATTTCTTTTGGAACGGCCTTGGTGGCCGGAAGCATGCGCGTCCCGAAACCAGCCGCCGGGATGACCGCTTTGCGGATTTTTTTTGTACGCGACATGCGCAGACGATCGGCGCGAAAGGGAATGAACCGGAGTAGGGATCAACAACAGGAAATTAAGGCGAAAGTTTTGCTACGCTTTCGCGGCAGGCCGCTGCAGTGATTCCCATTTCATCTCGGCGGCCCGCAACTTAGGGTGGGAGACAAGAAGATGCCAAACTAACGCTTGAAAGGATTCGGTATGAGCTGTAATGGTCGATGGATTCACGACCGGAACTAAAACACATGCGTCGGCCAGCTGCGCAGTATATCCTCCGTCGCGACCGACAACGCCACATATGGTAGCGCCGACCTCGCGCGCGTGGTCGAGCGCACGAACAAGGTTTGCGCTGACGTTTTTGGTGGCATCTCCGCCGCCGACAGAAAACACAAACACCATGTCCGCATTGTTCAGATGGCATCCACGGAGCCAGTTTGCATAGCAGGACTCCCAGCCGTCATCGTTGACGCGCGCCGTAAGCTCGGAAACATTGTCTGAAGGCGAGTACGCTTCGATCTGCGCGATTTTGCGAAAGTCGCACACTGCGTGAGAGGCGTGCCCCGCGCCGCCACCGACTCCCAGAAGAAAAAGTCTCCCAGAGCGCTCCCGCAACTCGAGCAGCAAATCCACGGTGCGTTCGATGGTCGTTTGGTCGAGCCGGCCGAGAATCTCAACTGCTTCATCCAAATACTGCTTTGCGTATGTCATCTTCGTTAAAAGGCTCTAGCTTACGAGTTCACCGGTCCGCAAGCTCGTTGAGGTGAAGCACACTCCACACCATTCATTTCGGCACGGATGATCTGTGAAGCTTCCCAAAGACTTTTCGCCGTGAATGCCGGACGCACATGGGGGGCTTCCGTGAACTGGCAGATTTCGCATTTCCAGCGACCGATAAATACGGTTCGACACCCGGCCGTCACACCGGCGACGAGGTCCGGAATTCCATCGCCGATCATGTAGCAATCCGCAAGCGCGACGTTCAGTTCACGTGCCGCTTGCTCGAGCAGTCCGACACCCGGCTTGCGACATCGGCAGTGCTGCTTCAGTTCCGGCACAACGGCATCAGGGTGATGCAGGCAATAATAGATGCCGTCAATCCGCCCGCCGGCCTCTGCCACCTCCGAAAGCATTTTTTGTCGGAAACCTTCCAGGGTCTCCTCCGTCAGATATCCTTTGGCGATGCCCGGCTGATTAGAAACAACTGCAACCCCGAGTCCCAGTTCATTAAATCGACGGATTGCCTGAGGCACGCCAAGCAACAGCTCGAACTGCGAAAGAGTGAAGGGTGAATCGATGACGCCGGCATCGTGGTGATACACGAGCCGATTGATTACGCCATCGCGATCCAACAACACGGCTTTCATTTTTGAAACCCTCCAACCGCGAACCGAGCCGAGCTGGCGTCCAATTTAGGGTAGGGATGTTCGCCATTTAGGGTGTGGCCGCGTTGAGAATATCGGGATGGCACGCCAGACGAACGCAGAAGAGCTAGCTCGAGACCTTCGCGGCAAAACTAATGCCACTCCGATGGCCATTTTGTCGTTGAATGTGCGCTAGGCGCCCGTCGCGCGAAACCGCATCGAAGATTACCTTGCTTCCCTCGAAGTCGAATCGGAAATTCAACTCGCGCAGGCCGCACTTTCGCATGGCATCGCGGACCTGAGCCTTTTTCTCTTCGCAGTAGAACATCAGGAAACCGCCACCACCTGCCCCGGAGATCTTTCCGCCGACAGCTCCGTTCTGCTTGGCAAGTTGGTACCACGCATCGATCTGAGGATTGGTAATGCCTGCGGAGAGTCGCTTCTTGGACTCCCAGTGAATATCCATTAGCTCGCCGAAGCGGCGGAGGTTACCCTTCGTTATCGCCGAGTAGATCTCGACCCCGATGTCCTTGATTTCGCGCAGGCTGCCGACGACGGTTCGATCGTTGCGGCGAGTCGCTTCATCTTGCTTCTTTAGAATGGTAGTGGCATCGCGGATATCGTGCGTGTAGAAAAGGACAATGTTTTGCTCGAGTGCTTCCACCAGGTCCACGTTCAAATTAAGGCGTGATACGCTTACTTTGCCGTCACAATCAATTTCGAGAAGCGTTAAGCCCCCGAACGCCGCCATGAATTGGTCCTGTTTGCCGATCGGCTTCTTCAAGATATCAAGTTCAATTTCGCAAGCTTCTTCTGCCAGTTTCTCGGGACTCGCTTGATCCTGCACTAGTACATGAAGAGCGTTCAAAAGCCCGACGAGGTAGGAGCTGGAAGAGCCGAGTCCTGTGCCAGAAGGAATATCTGCGATTGAAACGATCTCCAGGCCGCGAGAGATGTTGAAGTAACGCAATGCCTCTCGAGCCAAAGTATGTTGGACCTCATCGACGTGGTTCACCAACTCGGAATTCGTATAGCGGACCCGAATCTTGTCATCGAGAATGGGAGTGTTCACACTCATAAACATATATTTGTCGATCGCGACGGCTAGAATCAGCCCTCCATGCTCAGCATAAAAGGAGGGGAGGTCTGTTCCCCCACCGCCGAGCGAAATTCTGAATGGAGTGCGCGTAATGATCATGAAGCCCCCTGGCAAATTGGAGTCAATTCATATGCCAACTGCATAAGGCCGCTGCTAAAGATTGGCTTGCACGGCGGAGCGATTCTGTGTAGCCGCTTGTTCTTCAAAATAGGCAGCTGTCTGACGAGCTCCCTCGCGAATCGAGATCTTCGGTTTCCATCCAAGAAGTCTTTCGGCCTTCGAGATGTCAAGACAGATTCGGTCGATTTCTCCGGGTCGACGCGGGACATACTTGGGTTGAACCGACTTACCGAGGAACTCCCGTGCCATTTCGAAGACTTCTTGATCCGTGGTTTGAACGCCACTCGAGATGTTGAATATCTGGCCAGTGCCGCGCTCGAGCGCCGCAACATTGGCAGCCGCTACGTCATTGATGTAGACGTAGTCGCGGATTTTTGTCCCGTCTCCATAAATGACGGGCTGTACGCCGCCGAGCATCTGTTCGCAGAAGATTGCGAAGACACCGGCTTCGCCCTGTGAACTTTGCCGCGGGCCGTAAACATTGCCGTATCGGAGAACGACATAATCCAAACCGTACAGAAAATGAAACGTGAACAGGTAGTGTTCAATTGTGTGCTTGCTGATACCGTAGGGAGTAATTGGATTGATGGGATAGTCCTCAGGCACCGGCATCCGATCTGGCTCCCCATAGCCGGCGCCGGCAGTTCCGACATAAATGAAACGCTTAGCTCCGTTTGCAACGGCGGTTTCGATAAGATTGATTCCGCCAAGAATGTTTACCTCCGCGTCGAAAATTGGCTCGCGTACGCCGCGGCGCACATCCATTTGTGCCGCGTGATGATTCACAACAACCGGCTTTTCGACGGAGAAAATGCTCTCGATTGTTTTGCGATCCCGAATATCGCAAGAATAGAAGCGGCATTTCCGGTTGATATTCTCTTTCTTGCCGCGGGATAGATCATCAAGGACCACAACATCGTGCCCTGCTTCCACGTAGGCATCTGCAACGTGGGATCCAACAAATCCCGCTGCCCCGGTCACAAGAATCTTCATTCCTGACGTCTCCTTTTAATAAGCACCTTCAGCTGTAACGACCTTCCAGAAGGTCTTCCCGATAATGACAAGATCGAGCCATATGGACCAGCGGTCAATATAAAACATGTCCATGCGGGTCCGCTCTTCGTAGGTGGTGGTCTGCCGACCCATCGTCTGCCAGAATCCTGTGATACCGGGACGGACGGACAGCAATTTGGGCAACATTGGCCCATAATGAACCGCTTCTTCCTGCCGGATGGTTCGGGGGCCTACAAAAGCCAGGTCTCCCTTAAGCACGCTAAAGAACTGAGGAAATTCATCGAGGCTCGACTGGCGCAAAAACTTGCCAATGCGGGTCACGCGGGGATCATCGACGAGCTTCTGCCGGGTGCGGAATTGCGCTCGAAGCTCGGCGTCCTGCTCCAGAATCTGGTCTGCATCCGTGCGCATGGTGCGGAACTTGAAATAGTAGCGGCAACCGTTCTTGCTCAGGTAAGCGCTGCGGTAGAAGACGGGTCCCCCATCTTGCAGTTTGATCAGAAGCCCGATGAAGGGTGTGATTAGTACCGTAACGAGACTGCCCACCAGCCCAATCGCTAAGTCCAGTACTCGCTTCAGAGCCTGCTGCAGCGCCAGCGACCAAGGCGGGGGTGCGGACACCCGAAAACAGCCCGAGAATTCGTCGCGCTCCCAATTCAGCTCACGGGTAGCCAACGCGCTGGAATAGAGCTCGAACTCGAGGCTCTTTTCCCGGCAGCGATGTAGAATCTCCGGCACCAGCCCATCGCCGTCCGGCAGCGTTGCAGTGGCGAATACCAGCAGGTCCGCTCGAGTCTGCTCCACACCTCGTTCCCAATCGTCAAGCGTAGCTACCATCGGCAGTTGAGGCGACGGCGCAGCCGAAGTTTTTCCTGAATCGGGAATCCAACCGACCAATTCATAGTCCTGGCACCGCTGAATGGAGAGCAGCTGCTGATAATGAGCTAGGCCATACTCCGATCCAATCAGTACCACCCTTTTGCGCCCGGCGGTTGATCTTCCGATGAAGCTATAAAACGTGCGTAAGGAAAAGCGCATGGTTAGGAGGAGCACACAAGCCAGCGCAAACCAAGAAAAGAGCAGATATCGCGAGAAGGACTGCGACCGCAGAACCACGAAGTTGAAAAGAACGAGTCCTAGAAAGCTTACCGCAACTGCTTTGCACCCGAGTTCCAGCTCACGTTCCGGACGCCGAAGCTCTGGACTCTTGTAGCTCGAATACAAGTACAACACGAGCGCGAAGAAGGGAATGTAGTAGCGATAGTAGTGGACGGGGTTGATTGCTTCGATCGGGATATTCAGGGCGTAGCGCACCAGACGCATCGCAAGCATATGGGCCACAATTAACGCAAGCAGGTCCCCCGCCAGATAGGTAATGCTGCGAGAAAGCGGCCGGCTTAAGTAGCGACTCAGATGGGATCCGAGGATAGACATAAAGGAGCGCACTTACTTTTTCAACTCCAGCATGGTCAACCAAGCGAAGCGGCGAAGTGGCGGGACCATCCTCATCATCAGCTGGTCGATACGGTCTAGCCCGCCGATAACCGTCAAGGCCGCGCTCTTCCCCAAAACGTGCACGGGCGCTGCGAATACGGATAGCAGAAAGTGTTCGCGATGGGAGCACGTTCGAAACCACTTTCTTGCCTTATGGATGTCGGCAAAAGATAATGGCCTCTCATCAGCCGTATGATCTTTCGGGGTCAACCGCCGCAACAGCCACAACAGTGGATGGTGATACATGGGCTCCATAAAAAACGCTCGGCCACCAGGCCTTAGGACGCGCGCAATTTCTGCGTAAGCGCGGTCCAAATCCAAGTGGTGAAGGGCCCCATTGCCAACTACATAGTCGAACGAACTATCTTCAAAAGGAGTGTGGTGGGCGTCACAGACTGAAAAATGCAAATGACCATTCATACCCAGGCTCGCTCCGAGCGCGCAGGCTTTCCGGATGGACTCGGGCGAGATGTCCACGCCGGAGACATAGGCGCCCCGGCGCGCGAGCACGCAGCTGAACAATCCGTTTCCGCAACCGTAGTCGAGCACTCGAGTTCCGCTAAAATCGGTCGCGGCCCAAATTGGTGCCCACAGCCTACCACCCTCCCCTTTCTCGTAGAAGCCTGCCGCGAACCTCTCCAAAAGAGAGTGCGTCCTGGACGCACTAACCATTACGTTGTCGAAATGCTCCGCCTCACGTACGAGCCGATCCAATACCTTCTCCCCTAGGAACATTAAAATGCGGCGGTGAAGCTCCTCGGCTACACGATGCTGGCGTTCAGACTGCGGTCAGGCCCAACTTACTCTCGCCAGCCTGCTCTCGCCAGTAATCTAACGTATCCTTTACCGTCTGCTGTAGTGACATTCTGGGCGACCAGCCGGTGCAGGCAACCAACTTTCGGTTATCACCCCATATGATGGATTCCTCAAACGGTCGCAAACGGCAACCTTCCACTTGATGCTCGATGTCACAACCAGCTACCTCCAACAACAACTTCACTACATCTCCGATACGCACGGTTTGGCCTGAACAGATGTTGTATGCCTCACCTGATCCGCCCCGAGCGGACAGCAGGTCGAGGGCCGCCACCGTATCGCGGACGTCGCTTAAATCGCGGCGCGAGTTTAGCTCTCCGGTGCGCAGCAAAGGTTCCCCCTTGCCCGCCTCGATCGCCGCGATCTGCTGGCAAAAATCAGCCAGGAAATCCCCTTGTTTCCTGGGACCGATCGTATTAAAGATGCGGGCGCGAATCACCCGGAGGCCGTGAGTCCGGGAATACAGATAACCTAGCATGTCCTGGTCAAGCTTGCTCAATCCATAAGGGCTCACGGGAAGGAGTGGATCGGTTTCTTCAACGGGCCTACCCCGCCCGGCGATCTCACCGTATTCAGCGGAGGAACAGGCCATGACGACGGTCGCAGGGCTGCGTCTAGCCCGCAAGATTTCGAGGAGGTTCAGTGTTCCGAGGCTATTGGTTCGAAGGGTGAGCTCCGGATCAGCCCACGATTCGCCGATGAAGGTTTGCGCCGCGAAATGAAATATCAACTCTGGATCGGATTCAGTGATCGCCGTCAGCAGTTCTTCATGTACCCTAACGTCGCATACAATCTTCGTTGCTCCCCGCAATTCCTGCTGCTTTCCGAAGGCGCCTTGAGACAACGTGGACCATACTTGGTCGCCACGTGCGATGCATCGCTCGGCGATGAAGCTTCCAAGGAAACCCGTTCCACCCGTGACCAAAACGCGCATTTTACTCTCGGCCGTCCACAAACCATTCTTCGACCAGCCCACAGGCAATGTGCCCGATGGTGATGTGGGCTTCTTGGATGCGAGGCGTCATATTTGACGGTACTACGAGGGCCCGATCCACCATTGTGGCGGTTCGGCCTCCGCCCTTACCCAGCAGTGCAGCCGTGCGGGCTCCGATTTTCTGGGCCTCTTCGACCGCACGCACCACATTCGGAGAATTTCCGCCAGCACTAATACAGATGAGCAAATCGTTCTTGGACATCAAGGCCTGAACCTGGCGTGCGAAAACATCGTCGAATGACCAGTCGTTACTCACCGCTGTAACGACGGACGGATTTACTGTGAGTGCTATACCTGGCAGTGCCTTGCGGTCTTTGAGGAACATGCCGACCAGTTCCGCCGCAATGTGCTGCGAATCTGCAGCGCTGCCCCCATTCCCGCAGAAGAACACTTTGCCATTCTTCTTTAGGCAATTGTACATATCTTCAGCCAGGCCCACAATTGCGCCGGCCATACTCTTGAGTTCTTGTTTTACCTTTGCGCTCTCGTCCAATTGCTTCGCCACAGCCGCTTCTAGGTTTGCCGCAATCATTCTTGTGCTCATCTCCTTTTAAACCTGATCTGATTCGCTTTCGCCGCTAGTTCGCCACTTCCTTGCTACCTTAAAGCAGTTTCACTCGCATCATTCCAAAAAGTATAGCGCTCGAGTGTAGCTCGTCCCCACAACCATACCCGGCTGAGAGCGCTCCATCCCTCCATGTTAAGCGTTCAACATCACTCTCGACCCTTCGCACTCAAATTGAAATTTAACCTCGCGCAAGCCTTGATTCGTGAGGGCTCTCCGTACAGCCTGTTTTTTTTCGACGGGGCAATAAATCATGAGAAATCCGCCTCCACCGGCGCCCATGAGTTTGCCTCCATACGCTCCTGCTTCTCTTGCAAGGCAATAGAACTCATCCACGCGGCCGTTCGAAATATGATTCGATATTTTCTGTTTGGTCGTCCAGTGCTCGTGGAGCAGATATCCAAAATCGTCCAGACGGCCTGCCAAGAGCGCTCTCTCCGACAGCAGGCCGATTTCCTTGATTTTGAGGAGCGCCTCGATCGGTGTTTTCTCTTGGCGTCCGATGGCTGCCGAGTACGTCGACTGGATGTCCGCCGCCTTCCGGCAGATCCCGGTGTAAAAATAGATCAGGTTGTGCTGCAGCTCCTCCAACAATTCTGCTTCGATCGGCAGCCGGGTAACCTCCACCGTCCCGTCGCGGTCGATTTCGAGGCTGATCAGCCCGCCGAAAGCTGCCGCATACTGGTCCTGCTTTCCGCCGGGTTCGCGGAGTATGTTCATTTGCAGATGACATGCGCGTTCCGCCAATTCCTTGGTTCCCAGCTCCATTCCCGTGTAAAGACCCAGCGCCTTCAGTAGACCTACCGTGTACGTACTCGATGAACCCAAACCGGTTTGCGCCGGCAATTCGGCCATGGATGACACTTCGATATGGTTCGAAATCCCAGAAAGGCGCAGAGCCTCGCGGACGGCAGGATGCTGAATGTCATCAACCGAGTGCACAATCTCGGTCTTGCTATAGCCTACCTTGATTCCCTCCTCAAACCATCGCTGCACGAAGACAAAAATGTGCCGATTGATGGCGGCCGTCAACAAGCGTCCCCCGAATTGGGAGTAGAACTCCGGAAGGTCTGTACCACCACCGCCCAGGGGAATACGTAAAGGGGTTTTCGTGATGATCATTTGGTTGGTCCTGAGACCTCGCCCGCGTGCAATCTTCGACTGGCCAAGTAGCCTTCTAAGTCATTGAGGCCCGCGTGTGAGCCGATCTCGTAGAAACGCTGCTCGAGAACAAAGCAAGCCAGATTATGACTGGCAACCAGACTCTGATAAATCTCGTCCATCAGCATAAAGCGATCCGCCGTGAAGGCCTCAAGGACCTGGCGCTGAAAAACCGTGAGCCCCGCATGCATGTACGCGAAATCTCCCTGCGTTCGGTCGTAAACCATCACACGTCCTTGCCCGATCGCCACGTTACTGCGGCCGTATCGGTTCGCGTTCCGGTAGACGGTCATCAGCGCGGGTGCAGGGTGCGTGAGAAAGTGGGTGATAGGGGCGTGAAAGTCGATTGGCAGGTAAGAATCACCATCCAACACCAGGAACCAGGAATCCAAGAGCGGTACTGCTTTCACGAGCGCCCCCCCAGTTCCCAAGGGTGCGGCGCCATCATGGGAATACTCGATCCGCACGCCTAGCGAAGCCCCATGGCCGAAATGGCAAATAATTTGATCGGCTTGGTGGCCGACACACAGAACAAGGCGCGTTAGCCCTTGGTCTCGCAACAGCTCGATCTGGTGTTGCAGAAACGGTTTCCCCATCACTTCGACCATCGACTTAGGCAAGCGATTGGTGAGGGGCTTCAACCTGGTACCCAAACCGCCGGCCAGGATTACCGTCTGCGGTGCCACGCTCGTATTCGCTGTGCTTTGCAAGGAAACCGAAGATTCCAAAACAGGATCAGGCGCCGCATCCGCCTGTACTTTAGGCTTGCGTCAGAATCGCGTTTTCTTTCCGGGCCACTCGTGCGACAAGGTCTTGGAGGCTGTGAAACACGGCGTCCCGTGAGTACCGGCTTCGCACCAGCGCGCAGCCCTCGTTCCCCAAGCGTGACCGCATCGCCGCGTCTTTCAGTAGCATATTGACCTTTCGCGCGAAATCTTCCGGCCGATCTGCGAGCAGAAGGTGTTTGCCGGGTTCAACATCGAGACCTCGTGCGCCAAAAGAGGTCGCTACCACCGGTCGTCTCAAGGCCAGGGCCTGCAATATCTTCATGCTAATGCCGGCGCCGCAGCGCAGCGGCACGACCACCACCTGCGCCTGCTTAATGTATGCACCGAGGTCCGGGACAAACCCCGTGACTTTGATTCGAGGGTCGCGTGCCAGCCGAAGAATCCGCTTCGGCGGATGCGCTCCCACCACACAGAACGTCGCCTTGGGATTCTCCGCTAGAATCAGGGGCAGTATTCGATCATGAAAAAAAACCACCGCATCCTGGTTGGGAAAGTAACTCATTTGGCCGGAGAAGAGGATCGTACACTCGAAGGAAGGATCCGCTTCGGAGGCCTGCAATTTCTCTGACTCAACCGGAGTCGGCAGCACCGTGATCTGCGACGTGTCCGCTCCGGCGCGCTGAAGGTGTCTTGCGTCCGCCGTCCCGTTCACCAGCAAGTGATAGCCCCTAGCAATCAGTTCGGCTTCGTGCCGCGCTTCGCGCCGGCTCTCGACTTGGTGCACGAAACGCTTGGCCGGATTCTTCTCAATCTCCGCGAAGCTAGCGTGGCGCAGTGACATGGAGTCATGCAGGTCCACAATGACCGGTAGAGAGAGGCCTCGCACGAAAGGTTCCATTCGGCCGAAGTGCGCCCATATCAGATCGTATTTCTCTTGACGCAGGCGCTTGCCGATTTCCCGGGCAAACCCAGGGGAGCCACAGAAAGCTATGCGCATTGGGGTACCCCGCAGCCAACCGAATCCCGCTCGGAGCCAAGCGGCGACGCGGGAAAAAGAGATGATCCAAACCTTCCGGACGCCACAACCATCAAGCCCCAGCTGCTTACGAACATCGGAGGCGTTGAGCATACTGCCCAAAATCGAATCAAAGTCGCCGCAAATCATGTCCACCTCGTGGTCCCGCACGAGGGCCGACAAAGCGTAATAAAGACGAATCGTGGGTCCGATGGGCAGCGGCGCGGACGGGCTGATGACGAGTATTTTCAATGTTCTTCTGTCGTGGAGGAGCTCAAGACCAGGTTCCGGGTTTGGCCCTCCGGGAACAATTCGCAAATACCATAGCCCTAACGGAGTACGGTGAGACGAAACGCCAGCGACCCGACCACGTAGTCGTAACGCCTATTCCATTCAGGAATTCACATGCTGCGAGCTGCTATCGGCTGCTCGCAGCGGACCCTCTAGATTCCGCGTGGCCACGAAGTTAAGGTTCTCCAGCGCTCGGGCGCTGAACCCCAGGTTCTCTAATTCCGCAAGCAGGGTTTCAGGCTGGACACCGGCGGCTTGGAGCGTGGAGGGGTTGATCTCCATGATTACGCAGACCGAGGGACTTCTTCGCAACAACACCTGCAAGCCTCTCAGAACAGCGGGCTCGGCACCTTCGGCATCGATTTTGAGCAAATCGACGCTGGGCCAACCTTCACGGGCCAAGGTTTCATCGAGAGTGGTCACCTCGATATCGACGGGGCGGCCGGCCCCTTTCACCCCCCGGTAGATACTGTGCCAACCACTCTCGCAACGACTTAAGAAGAGTTCGATCTTACCGACTCGGTCTGCGACGGCTTTCTGAAACATCACCACGTTTTGGAATCCGTTCAGCTCCACGTTCCTCTTTAGCAACGCGAAGTTCTGAGGCGCAGGCTCGAAGGCATACACTTTGCCGCTCGCTCCTACCAAACCGGCGGCCAGCAAGGTGAAATACCCCGCATGGGCGCCGACGTCAACAAAGGTCATTCCCGGGCGCAAAAGGGACTCGATAAGGCGGGTCGTGGCGTTCTCGTATTGATCCAGTAGCAGGTGGAGGGGAGGATGATCCGGCAAATACATCCTGAAACCGTGAACCATGGCTGGCACACGGCGACCACGGCCGGTGACCCTATATAGATAATGGCCCATTTGGTTCCGAATCCAGTCCGCTAGAGATTTTCCCGCGCCGAGCTGAGTAAACCCGCTCCTACGCGCGGCCGTCCGGAAGGCAGCGTAGGTTCGATAGGTTAGGTTGAGCGACATTGCGGATTCCTCCTAGGGCCCGCATCACGGGCACCTCGTCTAGGCCAGCCAGCCGCTTCAACAGGGCAAACGGCGTGAGCGTGCTCGCCTCGTTCTTCAATTCTGGCCCGCTCCGCGAAGCAAGTCGCTGAAGTCTCGAAAACTCCTACAGAAGAGTTCCCAGACTGCGCAAATGAACCTAGCGGGCCCCTGCTTTTCCGGAGCAAGCCTTTCTGACCAGCAGTCCAGCAAAAGACCCTAGGAACGGCGCCGTCGTGAAGTGCAGGAACACGGGCTCGCTAAACATGGTCACAATCGTGGCTGCGAGCAGGCAGGCTGAGAGCGCAACGGAGCTCTGAGAAAGATTCCTAAACACCGTAACCAAAAACCAGAGGAAGGCGGCAGCTCCGACGAGTCCCATTTTTTGCAGAAGGTAGCCCCAACCGTTGTCGATATAGCCCACTTCCAAGAGCCCGAGCGTCGGGCTCTCCCACTGAAAAGCGCTACCAAGACCTTCACCGAGCAAGGGGTGCGCTCGCACCGTGGCCAGTGCGACTCCCAATTGAAGACCACGTTCGTACAACGACGTGGCATCCTCACTGCCCGCGGGAAGGATATCGTCAATGACAGCGAATGCTCTTAGCTTTTCGCTGGCGATTTGAGTCACCGGTGGGAAAAGGGAGATGAGCGCTATGGTGCTGATCAAGGCAAAACAGACAAGTCGGATCATTTTCGATTTCAACTTCATTGCGTAACCGATCGCTAATGCCATCAGGAAGGTCAAAATGTCTTTCCGCATGAAGATCAACGCCGGAACAGCAAGTAGGATGAGTCCCCCGACAGCCCAAAGGGCCTTCCTTTGTTCGAGGGCGGACAGGAAAAGAATGACGGCCAGAAAGGATGCTTGCGTCCCATTGAAACCCATCTCTTTGTGGAAACCGTATTCCGCAAACACTGCCGCGTAGTAGATAAAGAAAAGGAATGCGCAGAGTACCCCGAAAGTTGCCGTACGTCGAAGCAGGAGGTGCTCATCGCCCACTTGTAGCGCGATGCCGAAATAAAGAACCAGGAGCAACACACCATAAAACTGCCGGATCACATAGCTAGTTGCCGCCCCCTGAGCCTCCGCATATAGGGCGGCTACTAAGGCTATCCCAAGGAACACTTTGGCCGAAAGCGGTATCGCAAAAACCCGTCTTAGCCCGATACGCCATATAGCAGCGACTGTGATCACCAGAAGTCCCGCAGCCCAGTAGTACATTTCCGTCGACTGCACCCTGAAATCAAATCGGGAGCCATAGGGCAGCACGATGGCAGCGCCGAACAAAAAAAGGATGCCTGCGCCGGGGGCCTCCTGCGGCCGCCGGTAGACGATCACCGCGATGCCAATTGCGAATCCAAGAAGCAGCCAAGGCGTACCCCCGAAAAACGCCGCAAGGGGAAGTAATGAGAGCAAAAGGATCCAGAAGATCACCGCGGGAGCGCCGTGGAGAGCAACCCAATGCTTTGAAGCTACGTTATTATTGACGACACTCATGGAAGCTAAGCTTATAAGTCAAATTCTCATCTCCGAGCAAATTAGGAGAGGGTCGCTTTGATGGCCTCGGCCAGTGGAATATTAGGCCGCCATCCCAACTCTTCCCGTACTGCCTTGGTACCGAATCGAACACTCTTCAGCGCCCCGGCCAGGGAATGAGGGGAAAAACTTGCTAGCTTTCCGCTCCGGAAGCGGCTCGGAACGAGGAAGATCCCGGGCGCGGCCAGCCGAAAAGGAAACGAAGGCACAAAAACGGCCCGCGTGCCATCGATTTGCCCCCGGATGCGGTGGTATTCCCCGCTCGTCAGCTCTTCGTCATCCACGATGTTGTATTGCCTGCCGGCGCTCTCTTGCCGATCGATCGCCAGCTCAAAAGCGTCGAGCAGATTTTCGATGTAATTCAGCGCCAGCAGGGTGCGGCCGCTGCCAATGACCAAGAATGAGGTGCTGACGGGTGAAGGGAATGCCAGCGGGGCCGTCGGCAAAGCGCGGCCGCGGCCAAAGATGATCCCCGGACGAAAAATCGTGACCGGCAATGCGGTTTCCTTGGCGAACTGCTGTACAAACTTCTCCGCTTCGATTTTCGCGCGGGAGTAGCTACCACGCTTGTCCGGCTCTCTATCGCAGGGACTCGCTTCGGTGATTCCGTTCCCATTGTTGGGAACCCCATAGATCCCGAGCGAGCTTACGTAGATGACCCTTTTGACGCCCACCGCTTGCGCCTGCCGGAGGACATTTTCCGTGCTTTCGACGGAGTCCCGCTGGAATTCTTCCCAAGTGCCCTGCGACCCTAACCGTCCGGCACAGTGGATCACCAATTCGGTTCCGCGCAGTGCCGTCTGCGCCGTGGTCATGTCCGCCGCGTCGCCCACGACCACGTCAATTCCCAATTCCTGGAGGCCCGACACGCGCATGCTGGGGCGAGCGAGCGCCCGTGGTCGCTCGCCGCGTGACAGCAGTCGTCGCACAAGCGCGTTGCCAAGAAAGCCCGTTGCTCCAGTAACCACGATTCGCACCGAGGCCTGCTTGGCGGCGATAAAAGCAGGCGCCTGGTTCGGGTGCTCGGCCGCTTGCCCCTGCATCGCCCTCACCACTTCCTGAATGAGTCGCACCGTTTCCCGGCCTTGCTCGGGCGCTACCGGGGGTGGTTCGCCATCCTGAATGCTACGATAGAACCGGCCGATCAATTCCAGAATGTCCGGATAACGGGGTTGCTTCCCCGTTGCGAATCGAAGTGTGCTCCTGGCGCTCGAGAGGAGAATGCTCCTGCCTTCCTCCATGTTTCCAAATACGCGGTTGAACAGCGGATGTGAATAGCGGTTCTTTCTGACGATCAGCGTGAAATTATCAATATTGATCCGGGCTGTTGCTTTCGATCCGTAAAGCGTAAGGTGATTCATGAACGGTTGCGCGCTGAGTGAAATCGAGCCGGTTCCCAGAACCCGTTCTCCTTCCATCATCACACGCACTTCCTCGGCTGGGGCTGCCGGCAGCAAGCCTGTCCGCTTCGTCAACACCTGGAACGAGACGGGATGCCCGAGGAATTCAAGAAGGCAATAGAGGCAGTGCGGCGCAAGGTCCTGTATCAGTCCGCCTGGAAGCTTGCTGAACCATTGATTGTCAAACTGAGAAAGCTTCATGCGGGGTGGCAAGCCGAATCCCTGGAAGAAATCGACGGAAACCAGTTCGCCCAGCTCACCGGCGGCAAGCAAGCGGCGCGCCTCGAGGGCTGGAGAGCTGAAGAGACGATTGTGATCGACGCAGAGGCTTCGGCCGGTTTCGCGAGCCACGGCGATCATACGGTCGGCTTCCCCTACCGCGAGCGCCATCGGCTTTTCGACCAGTACGTGACAGGCGGCGCGCATCGCCTGAATCGCTAGGTCGGCGTGCGTCGGCGGTGGGGTCACGATATGCACGACATCCGGTCTGGCTGCGGCCAGCATTTCCGCCGCATTGGTGTAGAGGTTCTTGACCCCAAACGCACGCCCGGTCTTCTCAAGCTGAGGCCGGTAGAAGTCGCAGATGCCCACTAACTCAGCGAGTTGAAAACGGGTGATGTGGGACAGATGAATCCACGCAATCTGTCCGCATCCTATTACTGCCGCTCGCAATTTCTTCTTCGATTCCATGCGATATCTCCAGCTGGCTTGCAGCGAAGCACATGCACTTCTACTTGACTTGAGGCTGATGGTCCGTCGCGGGCCGCCAGCTCGCCACCCGCAGATAGCGGACAGCCAAAACACCGTAAGCCAGTGCCAGGAAAAACAGAGCGGGAAATAAGGAGAGGCTCAGCAGCCTGGCGAACAAGGTCGCACCGAGCCCCAGCAGACAAGGTTGCAGAAGCGCCTCAAGGTGCCCCGGAACAACGAACCTCCGCACTTGTATCTCGAAGAGAGCGAAGAGGATCAGCTGGGCGAGCAACGCGGCGACGGCGGCTCCGGTGATTCCCCAGCGCCAGGTCAGAAAAGGGCAGGCAAGCAGGTAAACAACCGATGCCGCCGTGAAGTCTTGTTGAAACGTGCGATCGCGCCGGAAGGCCAGCAGTACTCCGAATCCGTAGAACACCACGCCGAATACGGTAAGAATCAGCACCACCTGAAAAACTTCAAAGACGGGCACGCTCGCTGAGTATTCCGGCCTCTTGTAAAGTAAATCCAGGATCTCGGGCGCGTAGAAGATCCCCCACACGGCGCCGGGCACAAAGATAGAACTGAGATTGTTGTATGTCTGTTGAAAACAACGCTTATAACCTACCGGGTCTTCTAAGGCAGCTCGAGCGAGCAAAGGAAACGCTCCCTGCATATAAAACCCTGCAAGCATAGCCAAACCCAATGCGATGCGGTTTCCTGCGGCGTAAAGACCCGCTCCGTGCTGCCCCAACAACATCCGTACGATAATGATGTCGATCCATACCAGGAAGGTCTGTAGCATTGTCCCGGCGCCCAGATGCGCACCTTGGCGCAGAACATGGCGCACTGAATGGCGCGTGTCCGTAGATCGTCCATCCTCCACCAACCGGCGTCTCCACCATATCCATCCGGCAAGTGATGCCGCGAGCGCACCCGCAGCGTAAGCAAACGAAGCCGCTCGAATCGGGGCTTGAGCGCGAACGGCCACGAGCGTAATGAGTAGCCATGTCCCTTGCCAGGTGATGTTTAGGGCTGCCCAGCCCTGCAACTTGCCCATTCCCTGAAACACCCAGTCCGACAGGCAAGCCAACGCCACATTGGTGAGCCCGAAACCCGCAACCAGCCACAACTCTTCGCGGGTAACTTGTGGCACAACCGACAAAACGGCTAACGCAACGGCAGCGCCACACAAGGCCAGCGCCAAACGGATTATGGTCACCGATCGGTACAATCGCGGGTCCAAGTGACCGGCTTGGGCCACCTCGCGGGCGGCGTAGGTGGCTAGACCGAATTGCGCGATGACATAGAGGAACGCGTTGACTGAGTAAGCAAACGAAAAAGAGCCGAACTCGTTCGCGCCATAAACCCGTGCAAGGTAGATCAGAACCGCCATCTTCAGGGCTTGCGAAACCAAACCACCCGCTACGGCGATTCCGGAGCCCTGCATCAGGGGGGGCAATCTCGGCGTTTTGGGCTGGTTGTCCGCACCTCCAGTCCCATCGCGAAGCCCATTGAACGGCGGGCTTTGTGAATGATCGGTTCGGCTCACGGGGTATCACGGTAGACCGCTGAGGATTGCGCCGGCTTTCAGTCGTTTTTTCCTCCTGCGCCAGCGGCGGCCGCACGGACGGCCGCAATTTGCGCCAACGCCTTTTCAGCGTCCTGGTTAAACTGCCGGACAGTCTCCCGCGTGTACTTGTGATCCACCATCTTGGCCAGGAACGGAGGAGGAATGGTGATGATATGCGCACCCGCCAGTGCCGCGGCCTGAATGTCCATCACAGTTCGAATGCTGCCAACGATGATCTTGGAAGTGTAGTCCCAAACATCGAGCCACTGGCGGACGTTGCGGATAAGCACAGCTGGGTCGTTGCCTTCGTCCGCAACGCGTCCAGCGAATATGCTGATGTATGTCGCCCCCGCCTTGGCTGCCAGAATCGCCTGGTTAAAGGAAAGAATCGCCGTGGTGTTGACTAGGATGCCTTCGCGGTTAAGCGCGCTAATCACTCCGAGGCACGATTCGCCATTCTCGTTGATCACTGGGATTTTGACCACAACGTTTTGTGCCCACCTCGCGAAGGTGCGCGCTTGCTCGACCATCTCCTTGCGGTCATTGGTCGTCACCTCGACGCTAACTGGCCGGTCGCCGAGCAGTACACACAACCTTCGCGCGCCTTCTTCAATGTCGTAAACCCCGTCCTTAAGCATGATGCTTGGATTCGTTGTTAATCCATCGACGATGCCCTGCTGCAGCCATTTTTCGATTTCCTGCTTGTTAGCCGAATCAACAAAAATCTGCATTTTTGCCCTCCGTTGAATTTGTTTTTGTTTTTCTCACAGGGTATCGCGTCCGATGCCTCTTTCTAGTGCTGTGAACTCGCGTTAGCAAGCTTGTTTTGATGAACTGGTGTTAGAGAAGAAGAGTCGACTTCGACCGAAATGGAGCGCTCGATCATTTCGATCGTTAGCACTACTCGCAGACCGCCCTTCCAACGCTTCAAGATGCCTTCGTGACCGGAAAGAAGTCCGGTCGTGATCCGCACCCGACGTCCTACCTTCAAATAGGGATGGGGCTCCGCTCTCAGTCCGTCAGCAAGTGCGCGCCGTAGGCTTTCAATTTCTTCGTCGGCGAGCGGCGTCGCCGCACCATTGAATCCTACGAGACGCGCCACCCCTGGCACCTGCAGCACTTGTAAGCGATCTCGAAGTGCCAGTCGAACGAACACATAGCCAGGGAACAGCGGAAGACTAAGCGTCATTTGTCGGTCTTTCCAGCGACGCGCCGACTGGTAGGTGGGGAGGAAGTGCTCGACCGATCTCTGCCCGAGTTGCTCGGCCACGCGCTTTTCATGATTCGCGCTCGTGTAGGCGGCGTACCAGCGTTGCTCAAAATACTCGGTCCGCTGCGTCTGGTCCTCTACCCAAACCGGGTGTTCGCGCATGGCAACGATTTCCTCTTCTCGTCGCTTTCCTTTTGATCGGTCTGAGACAGCTCCGCCCCGTCACTTACAGGTCACACGTGACCTAACCCATTCAGCATTAATGCATTACAGACCAAAGCCTATTTGGGTACTTCGTCTCCATCCTCACGAAGGCGAACGCTGTCCGAGGACTCGCCTTCGGCATGCTGACTACCCAAGCCGTTCCCCGCAAACTTCGGGAGGCTAGCCTTCATGGTGGCAAATACGTCTAGCGCCAGCGCCTTACGCGGGTCGGCGGAATCCGTTTGTTCCCAGGATGTCTTTCCAAAAAGCCAAGTGCTTGCTAAACCTAATCCGACTAGCGTTCCTAGCACAGCCATGAGCAGGCGTGGAGGGAACGATTTCTTGTCCGGAATATGCGGGGCATCGAGAACCTTCACAACGGGAAGTTCTTTAACTTCCTGGACCTTGGCTAACTCGTACTCTTTGGTCAAGGTTTCGAAAACGGCTTCCTGTACCCTGGTGCGGCGATAGAGGTCCGCGTAGGTGACGCCGAGCAGAGGCAGTTTGCGAATCGAGGGGTAAAGCGAATCAGCGGATTGCGCTGAGGGCGTCGTCGAACCCTCATCTTTACCACCGATTTTATCGAGCTGACGCTTCAACTCTTCGATCCGCGCTCGCACGGCACGGACGCGCACATTACTGTCCGTGTAGATTTGCCGGAGGCCCTCCAGTTCGGACTCGGCAGCGATGAGCTGTCCCTGAAGGATTGCGGCCGCTTCGACCATAGCCTTGGCTTGTTCTTTCATGTCGATCGCCGTGTTCTTGCTGGAGAATTGGCTAAACTCCTTCTCGGCGGATTCCAGATCCTTACTCACGGACTGCAGACGCTCTTCGAGGAAAATGCGCTCGCGCCGAGCCGACGAGGTGCTCAACTCTGCGACAAGACGATTGAGCTCTTGAACATAGGCCTGGTTCATGGCTGCCGCGCGCCTGGGATCGCGATCCGTTACCGTGATCGCGATGATTTGGCTTTTGCGGTCAACGGTTATGTCGGTGTGGTTGGCCAGATCTTTCCGCGCATCTTCCATGCGTCGGTCCCAATAAAGTCTCTGAAGATCGAATTGCCGGATCAGTTTGTCCTGAACGGTTCGGCTCGACAGAATGCCAACAAAGATTTCGCTCGTGCTCTTAAGACCAAGAAGCTCACCGGCGATCCCGCCCAAAAGGCCCGCGCCACCACCCGACATCGATCCACCGCCACCCGAAAACGCCGCAACCGCACTAGCAAGACCCGATGCCGACTGGTTGTCTGGTGGCATCAGTCGGGCTACAGACTTATATCTCGAAGGAATAAGGAGAGCGACGAGCACGCTTGCTAGCAGTGCATAGAATCCCGCGCGCATCATGAAATCGCGATTGACCCAGAGGAGGTGAAGGTAGGCGATAGAATTCGTTCCGGCTTTGCTGGCCTCGAACGCGCTTGACGTTCTTGAGAAATCGCTCTCCGTCACATCTGGATCAGGCTGGCGAACCGGCACACTACTAAAAGTCACGATCGCCCTCCTTTCCATAACGCGCCTGCACCGTGGATGACTGTCGAAAAGACTTTTGAGGCTGAAACAAGACACCAACGCTAACAGCGACATTCCTCGACTCATTTACTTGAATCGTGGGGATGAGCCACCGCTCGTATTGGACCGAAGCGGATAGCTTAAGATTAGGTCGCATCCAATAATCAGTCAGAACTCCCGCATCCGTCAAAGAACCGCCACCGCTAATGTAGTCTTTACTGATCTTCTCGTGACGGAAATTGAGCTGAAGTCGGTTTTTGGGGCTAAACCAATAGTTACTCCAGGCTTGTGCGCCCTGCCCACCTCGACCGATCCAACTCCCGATTAGGTTTCCGTAGTTTGTATAACCGCTGCGATAAGTATCGTTGAAATACCAATAACCCGGGCCGATCAGACCGCCAACCGGAAGATCTGTATACACACCCTCCATTCGCAAATCGAGCTTAGGAACTTTTGGAAAATGGGAGATATAAAGTCCTCCGATCCAGGCAGCTCGGTCCCAATAAGCGACGGGACTGAACTGGTCCTCGTTAAACCCATCGGCATAAAACGTTGCCCAGTTGCGCAACCATGGAAGCCGGTAGCTGAGGTCAAAACCGGATCGGCGGTCCCCTGGCTTTGCTGGTTCCCCTGCCGGGGTGTTCCCAGTGCTGAAAATGCTTTTGAGATAGGTATGCGTTGTAAATGGCACGACCTGCCCAGCGAAAAGAGTTGTAAACGAAAAGCCGAACTCAACGTTTGGGGTAGGCTTAAAGCTGAAGCGTTCCCCAGAAATCATGGGCGGAGGAGACAGCAGAGACGTCCAACTCCCAACCACACCGGGGCCTACCTTGAAAACAAAATTCTGACCGGTAACCTGACCGAGGAACAATTCGATGCGCATGGGGCCGAGATAGCCAAAAATGCTCGGCAACTTGAAGGGAGAAACGCGATCCACCCGGAACATGGTTATCGGCCGCGCGTTATCGCTGAACATCATTGGCCCACCAGCATCGGGACCGAACCACAAGCTCTGCTTTCCGAATGAAAACTCCCAGTTTTCAAACGTCATGCCTGCATATGTGTCTAGCAATTGAAATCGGTCGATCTGACTGACGGGAGAACCAGGTGGCGCGGGCACGCCCTGTTGTTCGCCAATGACTTGCCGCGCTGACGCTGTCAATGGTGGGGCGGACGGCGCGTGTTGATACTCGCCATTGAGGTACACGACGAATCGCGATTCCGTTGCCCAGGCCGCGAAGCCCGTCACATTGTTGAAGCCCTCCTCGTACGGGCGTCCAAAGTCGTTAATGATCGTCTGGCCGAAGTCGTAGGCGTAACCCTGGGACAGCGGCTGGCCGGCTATTCCTGTGACTCGGGTGTAAATGGATTCCACCCGTGCCCGAGTGTTATCCCCGCCCTCCATCAGGCTTAGTTCTTCTCTAAATTCTTCTGCCAGTGACCTGTAAGCCTTGGCTGGTTGCGAATAAGTCGCGTCGACATCTTCAAGCTGCTCTCCGGCTTCACTTACAAGCCTGGCGCATTCGAAGCGCGTCCAAGGCCGCATGTCTACAATCGCAGACTTTATGAAACCTTGGGCAATCAGACGATCCATCGCAGGATAAACCCAACTGTCGAGCGGTACATAAGGAGAACCCATGTTTGCGCTGGAAGTGGCGTGCGTCTCACGCAAGTAACTGCGGAAAGACTCCCAAGGCGCTCCGCCAAGTTCCGGATCATGATGCCGATTGTAGATATCGCCGGCGACCATGTTACCGATGACACTGCCGATAAACACATCCGACGGGAAGTGCTGCCGGGCGCGATAGCGGGAGTAATCGACAAAAGTGGCCAGTCCATACGCCAGTATCTTGGTCAGCGGGCCGGGGTATTCATGCGCCACGATGCTAGCGACCGCCCACGACGCCGCAGCGTGTTCGGACGGGAAGGAAGTCCCTCCATTGAAGAAATTTCCGTTGCCGTTGTCCTGGTAAGGACGCTCGCGTCCTAGTGGATACTTCATCGCTTCGACCACAATGAGACTGTTCAACACCGCTTCGCCCGCCAGAAAGCCTGTCT